>JAEEGH010026745.1_pt1 | contig 11474 bp, 13 predicted proteins | sample 9134181 | NCBI WGS metagenome assembly JAEEGH01 (sample SAMN16246544, study PRJNA631951) | gut metagenome | biome: gut microbiome; feature: rumen; material: DP-attached | host: Bos | place: Iran: Karaj | collected 2018-10 | reverse complement strand
CGGTTCATCCCGGCAGTCTTCCGGCAAATGTGCTCTTATCCATTTTTCGTCAAGTTCCATTGGATCACCTCGTCAAACTGGAATTTGTCAATCTGCAAGATAAAAAGATGGTACCAAATCATGGGTGATGTACTTGTCGCCCAGAATAAGGCCATGCTCTCTAGTTTCATGAATATAAGCCTTTATATCTGCAAGGGATTTTTCTTCAAATCCATCTTCATGAAACCAGGTCTCAGAATACATCCATTCCCCGTCATCTGGATCGGAATAACCACCGTATCCATGCTGAAAATTCTTTTTACAGTGCTCCCACCAAAGGATGGACGAAACGCGACCACCTTCTTCATAGATACGCTCTCTCCAGAGGTCATTGACGAGCGTCTCCGGGAACTGCAGAAGGCGCTCGTGAAGAAAGCCAACCAGAAGGCTGACTACGACGCCATCGCTGACGAGATTCTTCGACTCCGGGATATGCGAAAACAGGCCGAGGTCGACAGTGTGGTCAAGGATGAGCAGATGCACTTGATCCAAGACCTGCAGGATTTCATCAAAAGCCAGCCCTCCACGATCACGGAGTTTGACGAGATACTGGTCAAGCGCCTGATCACGAAGATCACGGTTTTCGAGGATCACTTCACCGTGGAATTCAAGTCCGGAGTTACAATCGATATTGAGGCATAATCCCATAAACGCAGAAACACCTCCGAGCCGTTATGGTTCAGAGGTGTTTTTGTCATTATGCCGCTCCTCATCGCCGATGATGGCAGTGTGGGAGCCGGATTTATCACTTTTTACTTGATGTACTGGGTCAATCCGGCCAGAAGGTTGTCCATTTTTTCCGAGCTCAGCATATCTCAAAAACAATGCTTGATGAAGTCTTTGAATATTTTCCGGCTGTGCTCATCCGTTCTCCATGAAAACTCCGGATGCCACTGCACTGCCCACAGGAAACAATGTCCGGGCATATAAACCGCTTCTATAGTGCCATCCGGCGCTTCAGCCATCACTTTCAAACTTTCTGCAAGCGTTTTTACAGCCTGATGGTGGTAACTGTTCACAAAAAGCCTTCCCGTTTTCAGGCATTGGTACAGCGGAGAATCTTTTACAATCGCCACTTCGTGAACAGGAATGTCATATGGCGGACTCTGGTGGTGTTCTATATCCGAAGAGTGCTGAAGTGGCAGATCCTGATACAGCGTCCCGCCCAAAGCAGCATTGATAAACTGAATCCCTCTGCAAATACCGAGCACTGGCTTGTTTGCGCTGATTGCTTCATTCAAATAGACCATTTCCATGCGGTCGCGTACTTCACAACAGGATACCAGTCCATCCAACGGTTCCTCATTGTACAGCTTTGGAGAAACATCATGGCCTCCGGTAAATAGGAATCCGTCACACAGTCCTGCCAGCCTTTTAATCTCCGTTTCGTCAGTTGAGAACGGTAATATGATGGGAATACCCCCTGCATGATGTATTCCGTCAATATACCCCGGAAGCATCCATATGCTTTCTTTCTCGTCATCCCACAGGGGCATAACTCCTACAATCGGTTTCATTTCATCACATCCTTCAGATCATCCAGCCATAAGTTTACTGATGCATCGCTCGGCATACGCCAATCTCCTCTCGGTGACAACGAAACACTTCCGACTTTGGGGCCGTCCGGCAGACAGCTCCTTTTAAACTGCTGTGAAAAAAATCTGGTGTAAAAACGTTCTGCCGCTTCGATAACGTTCTTCCTTTCCAGTTCCGGATACGCACTCATTGCATATGCGGCAGAACGGGAAGGTTCGAAACCATATCGAAGCGTATAATACAGGAAGAAATCATTCAAATCGTACTTTCCGATTTTTTCCTCTGTCATCTGGCTGATCTTTCCCGCATTATTTGGCGTAAGTTCCGGCGTGATCGGTGTATCACATACAGCAAAGATCACTTTCCTCAGCTCCTCATCGGCACACATCTCCCCGTAAGTGTGACAGATATACTTTACGAGAGTTTTCGGCACTGATGCGTTCACTGCGTACATCGACATATGATCTCCATTGTATGTACACCATCCGAGTGCCAGTTCGGATAAATCTCCGGTTCCGACGACCAATCCGTTTTTCATATTTGCCGCATCCATGAGTATATAGGTGCGCATCCTTGCCTGCGCATTCTCATACGCAGTATCTCCCTCTCCCTGATATGCCAGGCTGTGGCCGATATCTTCTAAATGCATCCGAACACTTTTGCCGATTGGAACTTCATGGGCTTCATCGGCCACCAGCCGCATCAGTTCTCTGGCGTTTTTATATGTCAAACCAGATGTATTTCCTTCATTGGGCATTGTATATGCCAGAATACGGATATCCGGAACGATTTTCTTTGCCTCGGCGCATACAATCAGTGCAAGCATGGAATCAAGTCCTCCGGATATCCCGATCACAAGATTATGGAACCCGGCTGCTCTTACCCGTGTTGCCAGACCGTTTGCCTGAATACGCAGGATTTTTCTGCATCTGTCTACCCGTTCCTGACTGTCTGACGGCACAAATGGATTCCGATCCGGTATTACCGATAAATCATTGAGAATATCTGCCATTTCGTTGACAGAGGCCTCCTTCGTTCGAAAGCCCGGCAGGCACACCCGAACCTTTTGATACTCTCTGCCGTGTGTATTCCCGAATGTGTTTTGATGCCTTCTGTCATACAGGATTCGGGTCAGATCGATGACAGCTGAACTGACGGAGGGCTGCTGCGGAAATATTTCCTCGCACAGGACTGTTCCGCATTGGGCTATCAGGCTATGACCTGAAAAGACCAGATCCGTACTGCTTTCATCCGTGCCGGAGGATGTGTATATATATGCACAATAGCAGGATCCGCTCTGCTGGGCCACGAGCTGCTTTCTGTATTCCTGCTTTCCGATCAATTCATCCGACGCTGAAAGGTTTACAATGATATTTGCCCCTGCAATGCTCATATATGTGCTCGGTTTATCCGGCACCCAGAGATCTTCACAGATTTCTGCGCCAAGAACCGCGCCGCTTTCCGGATCTTCTGCCAGAATATCCGTTCCAAATGGGATCTCGTGCCCATGAAGCCGGATCGTTTGTCCGACGATGCCCCTTCCTGAGGCAAACCATCTGCCTTCATAAAACTCAGAATAATTGGGAATATATTGTTTTGGGATCAGTGCACAGACTTTTCCTGCAGATATAACAGCTGCGCAGTTATACAGATTATTCTCAAAACGGATCGGAACCCCGATGATTACGGTAAGTTCCCGATATTCCTCCGTTGTCTTTGCGATGATAAACATGGCTTCCTGTGCTTTCTTCAAAAGCAGTTCACTTCCAAACAGATCTGCGCATGTATATCCGGTAACACTCAATTCCGGGAAAACGATAAGACCACATCTGCTGTTTTCCGCAATCAGACGAATAATCTGCTCCGTGTTATATTCCACATCTGCAACTCTGAGGGAGGGCACAGCTGCGGCTGCCAGAATCAGCTGATTTCTCATAACAATCCTTCTCCTCGTCTTCTTTGTTGTCCGTTACCGCTGCTGCCCTTTCAGGATATCCCGGACTCTGACAGCCTTTGTTCGAAGCGGTTCTTCCCTGTATTTACCGGTATCCCGGTGGGGTAACAGCCATCGAAGCAGGCACTGCAATAGTTGTGTCCTCCGGCGAGTAATTCCAGCATCTCAACCGGAAAAAACGCAAGAGAATCTGCTCCGATTATTTCAGAAATCTCAGGAACCGTATGCTGACAGGCGACCAGATTCTCTTTTGAATCGATATCCGTCCCATAAAAACATGGATAGAGAAAAGGCGGCGCGCAAACTCGCATATGGACTTCCTTCGCCCCTGCTTCCCTGAGCAGAGAGATGATCCTCCGGCTGGTCGTTCCCCGGACAATAGAATCATCGATCAAAATGATTCTTTTATCCTTAACGACTCCTTCTACAACAGAAAGCTTAATCTTCACCTTATCCAACCTGTCTCCGGGATCAATGAATGTCCTGCCGATATATTTATTCTTTATCAGCCCTATATCATACGGGATCCCCGATGACATGCTGTACCCGAGAGCCGCATCCAGCCCGGAGTCCGGGACACCAATGACAAGATCCGCCTCTACCGGTTTTTCCTGCGCCAGGATACGGCCGGCATTGAGCCGGCTTTCATGAACGCTGAGCCCATTGATTACAGAGTCCGGTCTTGCAAAATAAATATATTCAAATACACAAAGATGCTTCCTCTTTAACCCGCAATGCTCCCGTCTGGAAACCACACCTTCCTTGCTGAATACCAGTATCTCTCCCGGTTCAAGATCCCGTATGATCCTGCCGCCAACGGCTTTGATCGCGCAGCTTTCAGAAGCAGCGATATACATGCCGTCTTTTGTTATGCCGTAACAAAGCGGCCGGAAGCCATAAGGATCTCTTGCGCAGATCAGTTTCTGCGGAGACATAAGAATCAGAGAATATGCACCCTCCAGAGTATTCATGGCCCTGCTCAGCGCCTCTTCGATGGATGGAGCGGAAAGGCGTTCCTTTGTTACGATGTAAGCGACCGTTTCCGTATCACTGGTTGTATGGAAAATGGCGCCCGACAGCTCCAGCGCAGAGCGAAGCTCGGCCGCATTTGACAGATTTCCGTTATGTGCGATGGCCATCCTTCCTTTCTGGTGATTTACCTCTATCGGTTGGCAGTTGCTCCTGCGGGTGCTGCCAGTAGTTCCGTACCGGACGTGGGCAACCGCCATAGTTCCTTTTGGAAGTGATTTCAATACATCTTCCGAAAACACTTCACTTACGAGGCCGAGATCTTTATGTGAAGCAAACAGCCCATCATCATTCACAACGATCCCGCAGCTTTCCTGCCCCCTGTGCTGCAGTGCATACAAACCATAATAACTGATATTCGCCACATCAGCCATTTTTCCTGAGAAGACTCCGAAAACTCCGCATTCCTCATGAATACTCATTGATAAACACCTTCTATATCTATGTTTAAATGATCATTTTTTAACTATTTTGACTTGCTGATCCCAAACCCACATATAACAAAAGCAGACTCCGGCGGTATCAGGCGCCTTTGTCTGCTTGTTTATAAGTATATTCATTAATGACGAAAAGTCAAGCGCTTTGCTCTTTAGCAAATCCCGACTTGCAGCTTTGACATCCAAACCACAGCCACAACCCGCTGTTATCTAAATCACTAACTCAACCCTTGTGGTGTTTGCCTTCAGAAATGCGATCATGTTGCTTTTGTTGATCTTCGCTGTATCTCTGTAATACTCCTCAAACAGTTCATCACGGATGCGAAGATACTGAAACTGCATTTTCGCAAACCACTTTCTCCGGATCAGACCATAACTTGAAGCAAATGCCGGTTCGATCAGAGCATTTGTGATCCTTGAAGGGATTACAGACGCACTTTCAACAATGGCGTATCGGCAGATATCCTCCCGCTGCGACAACATCTCTGTCAGCACCTGAGCGCCGAGGGAGAGCCCGCCGATGAGCAGCACCGAATCCCCATATTCTCTGTCAATAAAAGAGATGACCCGGCTTGCATTTTCCTCAATGCTTGTAAAATCATGATCACTCTCCGCGTGTCCATCAAGGATCGGCAGCACCACATGGTAGCGTCCACTGAGCAGTTCCGCTTCCGCTCTGTAATTCCACCAAGAGAGCCCGCCACCGTGAAGCAGCATGATGATATCACTGTTTTGTTTTCCGTATTCGATTACATTCATGCTTGCTTCACCCCTGTCAACACTATTTTGCTGTTGCCGTCTTAATCGCGCCCAGACAGTGAATTCTTACGACGCGGTTTTCATCGATTTCCGATATCTGCCGCAGATGCTCCAGATAGGGCCTGACGAACTCTGGCCTGCGCTTACCGAGAACCCGGAAGATCTCCGGCGCTTCCATCCGCACCTTGTCATCCGCATCGTGCAGGAGATTCTCAAATATCGGCATATGATCCTCATAAATGTCAGGCGTGTTCGTAGCGATGTTTTCTGACGCCCAGATAAATGCCAGCCGGACTTTGGACTCCTCATCAGATGCGAAGCGGAGCATGCCTGTCCAGTATGGTTCGATCAATGAATAGTCGCCCCGCCCGATCCTGCCGAGGGCATTCATCGCCCGCTCCCGCAAAAGCGGCTCCGGGCTGTCAAGGAAGGAAGCGATAGTTGGAACCACGTCCTGTACGGACTGAGGGTAGAGGAGGCCCATCTCGCCAAGCAGCCAGAGCGCCTTGGCCTGTATCTTTACGGATTCATGGGTAAGGAGAGACGAAACATAGGGAATGCTCTCAGCCCATCTGTCCTTCTCTTTTGTCAGCGCTCCGAGCTCTTTATAAAGTACCGCTTCAGTCATTTCAACGGCCCCTAAAAATCAACTGGAATTTGTTGATTTAAAACGTGCTTGATTCAAGAAAGTATCCGTTGAATTTCCAGGGTTTTTCGCATCTCTCTTGGTCTCGATTAACGCTTCGAGAACTGCGGAGCGCGTCGCGCTGCCCTGTGGCCGTACTCGCCGGAGTTTTGACCTAAGCCCTTGTATTACCGCGGTTTTCGAGCTGCGGCATCTTCGGTTCCCTCAGTCATCAACCGATGAAAGGATCCGGTTTTACTCGCCCGCAGCATTGATCGGCATTTTCATTTTCCTGACGACATCCCGGACGCTTTTCCCGTCCGTATCGACGACGATATCTCCCGGGCAGGGCGGAAGCCGAAGCCGGTAATAATTCGTATCTCCTTTATCGCCGCGCTTGTCGTGCCGCTTTTTCAGCGTTTCCTCCGAACACGTGAGCGTGAAGGCAAATGTTTCATGATCCCCGGCCGTGATCCCGTTCAGGATGTTTTCACGGATTTTAGCGTCCGTCAGCACTGCCGACGCAAAGAACACAAATTCAAAACCTGATTGGACAGGACGAAGGATATGCTTCTGTCTCCGTTCCGCAGGCGTTTGTCCGCCGTGGAAAATGGATGCACACACCGGCGCCGGTCCCCGTCCGGATACGCGCTGTTGTAATAGCTTTCAAAGAGCCTTGTGCCCACGGCGGTCTTGCCTACGCAGGGAGACCCGCCGATGAGGATCAGTCTCTTTTTCATCGCTCTTTCTCCTTTGCTGCAAATCTGAACAGCGGATCGCCGTTTTCTTCCGTGCCATACCGTATCATGCCGCCCTTTTCCATGGCCCGGGCGGAGGCAATGTTCTCTTTGGCGCAGCCGCCGTGTACGCCGGAAAGCGCATAATCCTCCGCAGCGATCCGGAGCAGTTCCTTTACGCATTGAGTTCCGTATCCCCGGTTTCTGTATTCTTCATCCAGCAGGATAAAGATTTCAGGCTCCGCCGGATCTCGGCTGCCGTCCAGTCCGCACCAACCCATGATGGTTCCGGGGCGCTCCTTCCCGCACACCGCGAGGCAGAGGTGAAAGATACGGCCTTTCGTATTCTTTTCGTGATTAGCGCGCATATAGGATATCGCTCCCCGAGCCTCCGCATCGGAAAGCGGATGGTGATCAGCCGGCCAGGTCCGGGCGACTTCCGACAGGTCGTCCTCTGTGACGAAATGAAGGATCAGCTTTCCCGCTTGATGATCCATAACAAACCTCCTTTATTCGTATCCGTATAAGCCCCGATATGCTCGCTTTTCGGGCGCTCGATGACCCCCGACACGTTATTCGGATTTCCTTCCGCGGCGATAATCGTGTTTCCGGTACTTTGCAGAACGATGCCCATATGGTGCTTCTCACATATCAGGAACGTCCGACGAACGCCGATTTCGTATGGAAAAAGCCCGGAAACGCTGCATTTCCGGGCTTTTCTGAATGTCTTTGATTTGAGATCAGCGCTTGCTGAACTGCGGAGCGCGGCGTGCAGCTTTGAGGCCGTACTTTTTGCGTTCCTTCATTCTCGGGTCGCGGGTGAGGAAGCCGGCGGCTTTCAGAGCGGCGCGGTAATTCTCGTCGACCTGAAGCAGGGCGCGGGCGATGCCGTGGCGGATGGCGCCGGCCTGGCCGGTAACGCCGCCGCCGGTGACCGTGGTCTCTATATCCACCTTGCCGAGGGTATCGGTGGTGACCAGGGGCTGACGGACTATGAGCTTAAGGGTCTCAAGGCCGAAATACTCGTCTATATCTCTGCCGTTGATGGTGATGCGTCCGGTGCCGTTCGGGAAGAGATGGACTCTCGCAACGGAGGACTTTCTGCGGCCGGTGCCGTACATGTATGCTTTCTTGCTGGTGTACATTTACTGTTCCTCCTTATTCCCAGATCTCGGGCTTCTGAGCGGCGTGCTTATGCTCGCTTCCGCTGTAGAGCTTCAGGCGCTTGAGCTGCTGTCTGCCGAGAGAGTTCTTTCCCAGCATACCCTTGACCGCCAGCTGCATGGCCAGCTCGGGGCGCTTTTCCATGAGCAGCTTGTACTGCGTCTCGTGCAGGCCCCCGGGATAGCCGGAGTGAGTGCGGTAATACTTCTGCTGAAGCTTGTTGCCCGTAAGCACTGCCTTGTCGGCGTTGATGACGATCACGAAATCTCCGCAGTCGACATGGGGCGTATACGTGGGCTTATGCTTGCCGCGAAGAAGGACCGCGGCGGTGGCGGCGGTGCGGCCGAGAGGCTTTCCCGCGGCGTCAAGGACATACCATTTTCTTTCAACGGTAGCCTTATTTGCCATATAAGTGGACATTCCCAAAACCTCCAAATAATCATGTCGGCGGTCCCGGTCTTTACGGCCGATCCGCTGAAAAACTTTGTAAAGCTTTATTTTTATACCATACGCTCTTTTTCTTGTCAACATCTTTTTTCGGTTATTATTTGATTGCTCCGTTTTTCTCGCTTATGCTCCTTATTGCTTCTGTTTTCTCGGTTTCAATTTTATTTTTCTTTTCCGGAAGCGGCAGGGATACGGTCGCTCCGCCCGTTATTGACAGCCGAAGCCACATTTAATATAATAATTTAGTTACACGGCGCCGCACAAGGCGGGCGTCCGGGCACATCTGTTTTACGGAGCAGTTTATGGAACAGTTTACGGGTCTGATACGCCGCTGCGTTGAGGACTATGACATGATAAGCGACGGCGACCGTATCGCCGTCGGGCTTTCCGGGGGCAAGGACTCCGCCGCGCTTCTGTGCGCTCTGAGCTCGCTGAGGCGGTATTACCCCAAGCGTTTCGAGCTTGTCGGCGTCACCGTGGGCCTCGGCTTCGACGGCATGGATTTCACCCCGGTGAAGGAGCTGTGCGAGCGCCTCGAAGTGCCGTATTATTATCTGGACACTGATATACGCAGCGTGGTGTTCGATCAGCGCAGGGAAAAAAATCCCTGCTCCCTCTGCGTAAAAATGAGAAAGGGCGCGTTCAACGACAAGCTCAGAGAGCTCGGAGCGAACAAGGCCGCCCTCGGTCACCACATGGACGACGCCGTTGAGACCTTCCTCATGTCCCTTATTTACGAGGGCCGCATAAGCTGCTTTGAGCCCGTAACGCTAATGGACCGCAGCGGTATCACGCAGATAAGGCCGATGCTGTACGCGGAAGAAAAGCGCGTCACCTCGCTGGTGTCCCGCTACTCCCTGCCCGTGGTAAAGAGCACCTGTCCCATGGACAAGACCAGCAAGCGCGAGGCCGCGCGGGATATCATGTTTACTCTGAGCCGGGAACGAAAGGACTTCAAGATAAAGACCTTCCGCGCCATGCAGCGCCTGCCGCTGCGGGGCTGGGAGCCCGTAAAACGCGAAGGGCGGACAAAGACCGTTGAAGAAGAATGATATCATCACCGCCGAGGCGGAGGGCTGCACCCGCGACGGAGCGGGCGTGGTCCGTCACGAGGGGCGCGCGGTATTCGTCAAGGGCGCTCTGCCCGGCGAGCTTTGCAGAATAAGGATAACCAAAGTGGGCTCGTCGGCGGTATACGGCCGCCTCGAGGAGCTCCTGCGCCCTTCTCCGGAGCGCACGGAGCCCGACTGCCCGTATTACCCCGTATGCGGAGGCTGCGCTTTCCGCCACGCGTCCTATGAAGAGGAAAAGCGCATAAAGCTTATGGGCGTGAACGACGCGCTGGAGCGCATAGGCGGCCTCGAGCTCCGCGCCGACGGCATACTCGGCTCTGAAAACATACTCCGCTACCGCAGCAAGAGCATACTTGCCGCGGGCCGCGACAGCCGCGGCCGCGCCGTGACCGGCTTTTTCCGTCCGCGCAGCCACGACGTGATAAGCATAGACGGCTGCCTGCTGCAGAGCGCCGCCGCCGACAGGGCCGCGGCGGTACTGCGCGGCTGGATGGACGATCTGTCGGTACCGCACTATGACGAGCAAAGCGGCCGCGGTCTTATCCGCCATCTTTTTTCCCGCCTCGGAATGGTGTGCGTGGTCAGCAGGGCCCGTCCCCGCGGGCTTGACGAGCTTGTACGCCGCCTGACCGGCGAAGTCGACGGTCTGCGCTCGGTGGTGCTGAACATCAATCCCTCCGAGGGCAACACCGTGCTTTCGGGCAGCTTTGAAACGCTTTGGGGCGAAGATACGGTCTCCGCCGAGCTCGGCTCTCTCCGCTTCCGCCTCTCCCCTCTTTCCTTTTTCCAGGTGAACATCCCCCAGGCCCGGAGGCTTTACGAGCTCGCGATCGACTATGCCTCTCTGACCGGGAAGGAAAACGTGGTGGATCTTTACTGCGGGGTCGGCTCCGTGGGCCTCAGCGCGGCCCCCTTTGCCGGACACGTCACCGGCGTGGAGATAGTTCCCTCCGCCGTGGAAAACGCCCGCTCCAACGCGCTTGAAAACGGCGTGGACAACGCCGAATTCATACTTGCCGACGCCGCCGACGCCGCGGCACGCTTCGCCGCCGAGGGAATGAGGCCGGACGTGCTTTTCGTCGATCCCCCGCGCAAGGGGCTCGACGCCTCCGTAATAAGCTCGATAGCCCGAATGGGGCCCGACAGGGTCATCTGCATATCCTGCGACCCCGCCACCCTCGCCCGCGATCTGAAGCTGTTCGCCTCCTGCGGCTATACCGCCGTGAAAGCCTCCGCCGTAGATATGTTCCCGCGCTGCGGGCATGTGGAAGTTGTAGTTTCTTTGAGTAATAATTTTTCGAAGCCGAAAGAATACGTGCAAATAGGCATAGATGCTGAAGACTATTACAGGATAAAAGAATCAGAAAAGGCGGAAACAGATAAATGAGTAACGATATTGAGATAATTGCTTTACCAAAGGACAAGTGGAAAGGCACCCCCATTCCGCTTGTTACCAGGAGCGATAGTTTCTATGATTTTGAAATAGCACCTCTTGACCTGAATGGATGTACGATTAAGATAGCAAGGAAACCATCCGAACAGGAAATAGTGCATACTCCTGAGGAATATGATTTTCCGGATTCTCTGTATCAGGATCATTGGGAAAAAGCAGAAGGCTACGGAGTTGTAAGCGATGCAGGTGAGCTATTGGCCTGTATCGAGGTTTGTCCCGAG
>JAEEGH010026743.1_pt1 | contig 11475 bp, 12 predicted proteins | sample 9134181 | NCBI WGS metagenome assembly JAEEGH01 (sample SAMN16246544, study PRJNA631951) | gut metagenome | biome: gut microbiome; feature: rumen; material: DP-attached | host: Bos | place: Iran: Karaj | collected 2018-10 | reverse complement strand
CCTCCATGATGCCGCAGCCGAATTCGTTGGATTTCTTGTGCGTCAGGACAGGATTTTCGCAGATGTCTTTGTACTGCTTGTTCCAGTTGGCGACGATGGCGCGGCAGCGGTCGGGCGACGCATCCAGTGGGATGTTGTATTCATCGATGAGTTCCGGATAGTTGCGTTTGATCCAATAGGGCATGTATTCGGCGGAATGTTCGGACGATTCCGTGACGTAGTATCCGAATTTGCGCATGACTTCCAGCCGCACCATGTTGGCGCTTTTCTCCGCTTTGGGGGCTTTCCGCCACGCGTCAAGCTTCTCGAAGGCGAGTTTTTTGATTTCCGGATAGATATCTTTCCCATCATAAATCAATTCCAACAGCCACGCCTGATGGTTGATGCCAGCGATGCGTGTCTTGAATTTCGTCATGTCATAGTCTTTTTCAATGCCGAGCGTCTTGAGAAGGCTGCCGACGCAGGCCTGAACGGAATGGCAGAGCCCGACGGTCTTGATGGGCGTATGGCGCAATAGCAGTCCCGTCAGTGCGCACATGGGATTCGTATAATTCAGAAACCACGCATTCGGACAGACTTCCGCCATGTCTTCCGCAAAATTGAGCATGTGTTCGCCCGAGCCGAGGGCGCGGAAGAGACCACCGATACCGAGTGTGTCCGCAATGGTCTGACGGAGACCGTATTTCGTAGGAATCGCGAAATCAATGGCTTCCGAAATCGTGTAGTCCCATACGCGAATGGCGTTGACGGCGAAATCCGCCCCGCGCAATGCTTCCTTTCTGTTTTCGACGCCGCAATAGGCCTTGATGGTCGCCCTGTTGCCGTTGATATTGCGGTTCAACGTCGTCAGCATCGCCTCCGACTCTTTCAACCGTTGTGGATTGATGTCGTAAAGGGCGATTTCCGAGTCTTGCAGAGCGGGGGTGCAGAGGACGTCGCCAAGGATGTTTTTGCAGAAAATGGTGCTGCCTGCGCCGAAGAATGTGATTTTTGTCATGGTGTCTGGTTGTAATTGTTATTGTGATAGAAAAAGAATCGAATTCCGTCTAAAATAATATCATCTGCCTTTCTGTCCACATCTTACATGGAAAAAATCATGCAGTTTCGATCACACTTGTTTTTTCTGTAGGAGGGCGGCGAAGGCGCCGTCGTGGTTGGCGTCTGGCAGGATGAGTTGCTTCTTGACGAGTGTGAAATCCGGATGGGAGTGGAGGAAGTCTTCTATCTGCAAATCGTTCTCCTCCGGTTCGATGGAGCATGTGCTATAAACGAGACGGCCGTCTGGCTTGAGAGCCTGCGAGGCCTGATGGAGGATTTTCGATTGAATGGTGGTGAGTTCCGAAAGCTTCTTGAGGTTGAACGACCATTTGGCGTCCGGCTTGCGGCGAAGAACGCCTGTGTTGGAGCACGGCACGTCCAGAAGAATAGCATCCAGCGGCGTCGGCGATTGGAATTGCGTGGCGTCCATCTGCGCGATGGATACGCAGGAGAAGCCCTTCAGATTTTCCTGCAATCGCGCAAGTTTCGATTCCGCAACATCATACGCATAGAGAACGCCTGTGTCTTTCAACGCTTCCGCCAGCAGGACGGACTTGCCGCCAGGCGCGGCGCATAAATCGGCGACGACTTCGCCGGGCTTTGGCGCAAGAAGCGACGGCGCAAGCAAGGTGGCGGGATCCTGTATATAGAATTTCGTGTTGGAACTAAAGACTTCCGCGATAGACACATGGGCCTTCCGGTCCAATTTGTAGATTTTTGCTTTCGGGTTCCATTCCGGCGGTTCGACGGAAACGATTCCTTTGAGTTCCTTTGGAGGCTGTTGCGGCGGATATTCGCGCAGGCGGAGGAACGTGTCCGCCTGTTGCAACATGGCTTCGGCGATGGCCGTCGCCATGTCTTTTCCATAATGTTCCTGCCAACGGCTCCAGAGGCTTTCCGGAAGACGTAATTGGATATGGCGCGGCGCGTCGTCGAAGAAATGGTCTTTCTTTCCCAAATCAGCGCAGATGGCTCGGAGGCATGCATTTACAAAACCGGCCTCCTGCGGGGAGTGGCGACGTTTCACGAACGATGTGGCGGCATCGACGACATGTGGCGCGGGCACCCCCGAAAGGAAGACGATTTCCGCCAACGCCCAGCGGAGAACCTTCCGTGTACGCGGGCGGACTTTGCCTGTGGCGTGTTTATCGACTAGCCAATCCATCGCGTTCTGATGACGGCTGATGGTCATGAGAAGATTCTGTTCGAGCTTGGAGTCCGTCAGATCGGAAGGGCTGTTGGCGGCTCCAAGATTGTCCAACATGGCGAAAATGCGGGAAAGAGTTGCGGCGAGATCGATTTTCATGCGATTTTGTTAGAGAATGGATGTTTTTTTGTTATTGTTTCCAATAACGGCAGGTTATTGACAGTTTTTAATATAAAATATTGATGAGTTATTATACCATAAGGAAAAACGTGCTATAATAATAGGTTTGTTTTTGTCGTATTCAAACAGAACGACGGAAAAAAAGAGAAAAAGGCGTTTGAAGAAGGACACGCCATACATAATGGAGAAAGACATGAAAATGAAAAACAATGTGATTCGAACGGGGCTGTGCGTGCTGATGGTCATGGCCGCGATGTGTACGGCGAATGGGCAGGACATGCGGTCGCTCGTCCGTGAATTTGCGCAACTGCGTGCGGATATGCGCATCTTGCAGGAAGACCAGAAGGTTTTGCTGGATCGTATTAACGGGCTTGCGCAAGAGAATGTCGCGAAGGATGCGCAGATTGCGGAGTTGCAGAAGATGCTGACGATGCAAGAGACTCGTATTCAAGGGATTGAAAAAGATTTGATCATGCGGCTGGAACAGTTGCGGAAGGCATTGGAAAGTGAGCAGGTTTCGCGCCGCAAAGATTTGGAATCGGCGGTCGGTTCAATGGCCGCTGAAATTAGCAAGCTGGACAAAGTCGCGACGAATGCGAGCGCGATGGCGAACGCGGCCAACGCCGCGGCGGCGCGCCGTCAGCAACCGCCACCGCCGCCTGCTTATGCGGGCAGCTACAAAGAGGTCGAAGTGAAACGGGGCGACACGTTGAGCATGATCGCACAGACCGTCGGCGTGCCGATTTCCACGTTGCGTCAAATCAACAACTTGAAGAGCGACACGATTTTCGTGGGGCAGAAGCTGAAGATTCCTGTCGTCCAGAAGTGACAATTGGAAGTGGTTTTATATGGTAAAAGAAGGAAGATGATGGAACGGAATGAATTGAAGACAAAGATTCTAGCGTTGCTGGAACGGAATGCCCGGATTTCCACGAAGGAGATTGCGGAGCGTCTCGCATGCGAAGAGACGATGGTCGCCGCGTTGATTGACGAGCTGGAAAAAGAGCATGTCATCATGGGCTATTCGGCGATTGTCAGCGATTTGGCGAAAAGTAGCGAAGTGCGGGCCATCATCGAAGTAGAAGTGCAGCCGGAGCGCGATACAGGCTTCGACAAGATTGCAGAACGTCTTGGAAAGTTTCCTGAAGTCCGTTCGGTTTATTTAGTTTCAGGGCGCTATGATCTGCGTCTGGAAGTCGTTGGATCAAGTCTGCAGGAGATCGCGTCGTTCGTGGCGTCCAAGCTGTCCTGCCAGAACGGTGTGAAATCAACGGCGACGTATTTCATGCTGAAGAAGTACAAGGAAGCGGGCATCCCGTTGAACGGAGGAGGTGAGGAGAATGAACGCCTCAAGATCGTGCCGTAGTTGGGTGGCGCCGCACATTGCGGCGTTGCCACGTAGCGGTATCCGCGACTTCTTCGAACTCGTCAACGCGATGGACGATGTCGTCAGTTTGGGTATTGGTGAGCCGGATTTCGTCACGCCGTGGCATATCCGTGAGGCGGCGATCTACGCGTTGGACAAAGGCGTAACGCACTACACGTCCAATCTGGGCGACATCCGTCTGCGGAAGGCGATCTGCCGTTATGTGAAGGAGCGTTTCGGCGGCGACTACGATCCGAAAGGCGAATGCATTGTGACGGTTGGCGTCAGCGAAGGCCTGGACATCCTGCTGCGGGCCGTTCTGAGTCCGGGGGATGAAGTGCTTTATCCGTCTCCGTCGTATGTGTCGTACAGCCCGACCATCCGCATGTGCTATGCGGAACCAATTGCCGTAGAGACACATGCGGAGCATGATTTCGTTGTGCAAGTGACGGATTTGGAAGCAAAAGTCACGCCGCGAACGCGTGTCTTGTTACTGAACTATCCGAACAATCCAACTGGCGCGACGTTGACGGCCGCCGACAAGGCGGCCTTGGCGGATTTCGCAATCCGACATGACCTGTTGGTCGTCAGCGATGAAATCTATGAAGAGCTCAGCTATGTGGATCGGTCGCCGAGCATTGCATCGCTTCCGGGCATGAAGGAGCGGACCGTGTTGCTGAACGGTTTCAGTAAAGCGTTCGCCATGACGGGCTTCCGTATCGCATACGCATGTTCGACGAACGACATCATCGAAGCGATGATGAAGGTTCATCAGTATTCGATCATGTGCGCGTCCAGCATGGTTCAGGCAGCGGCCTTGGAGGCGTTGCAGAACGGTGCAGCGGGCCGTGACGAAATGCTGGAGGAATATCGCCAACGGCGTAACGTGATTGTAAAACGCTTGAACGACATGGGGCTGAACTGCTTCATGCCGAACGGCGCATTCTACGCCTTCCCATGCATCCGTTCGACGGGGCTGGATTCGATGACGTTCGCGAAGCGGCTGTTGCAAGAGCAGCATGTCGCCGTCGTGCCTGGCACGGCGTTCGGCGAATGCGGCGAAGGGTTCGTCCGTTGCAGTTATGCATCGTCTATTTCGGACATCGAAACGGCGATGGATCGGATGGAAGCGTTTGTCGCGCCGTTGCGCAAGAGGTGATGGCGTCGATGATCACGATGTTGACCAATACATGGGCGCAATTCGAGCTGCCGCAGAGCGAGTCCGGAATCACGGAACTGGACATGGGCTGCGGAAAAGGCAAGTTCACGCTTGCTTTGGCTCGCCGCTATCCGGAGCGTCTTGTATTAGGTAATGATGTGATGCTCGGACGGTTGCGTCGTCTCGACCGAAAGGTGGAGCGGGGCGGTCTGACGAATATGCGGCTTCTAAGGGCTTCCAGCCTGGAGATGATCGCGTTTCAACTGCCGCCGCAGTGTATCGACCGCATCCATCTGCTTTGTCCGGATCCGTGGCCAAAGGACAAACATGAAATAAAACGGCTGGTATGTTCGGATTTCCTGTGCCGTCTCCGTCGGGTGCTCAAGCCCGGCGGAATCCTGCACATGTCAACCGACCATGCCCCATATTTCGATGCGTGGCTTCGATTCATCGGACAGCTGTCGTGGTTTGAGAGGGCGGACGGCGCGAGTGACGATGTCGCGGATATCAAGACGGATTTTGAGGAGTTGTGGCTTAGTCAGGGAAAGACTGTCCAACATGTGAACTGGCGTCTGGTCGGTTGAAAGAAAACGATTCAGAGGAAGAGGTCCCATCCATGAGTTCAGGAACTGTCAAATCAATTATCGTTCTATTGGTCTTCATTCTGTTGTTGGGCGGCGGTGGCTTCTTGGCCTATCGTCATGTCCAGCAGAAGGCGGAGGCGAAGAAGAAAGCCGTGCCTGTCGAAAAGGAATATCGTTATGGAACGGTGAAGGACGATTCGGAAGTGCTGAATGCCGAAGCTCCGCAAGTTCCTGATATGCCAGTGGTTGTGACACGGAAAACGACCGCAATACCGTCAGGTGACGCGCAGGAGGATGAAGAAGAGGACGAGGAGGAGAAGACGGAAGCGGAGAAGCTAGAGAAAGAACTGCAGTCGTTGAGCGGCATGTCGCAGGAGGAGCGCGACAAGGCGGAAGCCGAACGCAAACTGGCCATTAAGGAGGAGGAATTGAAGGCGGCGCGCGAAGCGGCCGCGGAACAGGTGAAGAAGGCAGAAGAGGCTCGTCTGGCCGCTGAAGCGGCCATGAAAGCGGCGGAGGAAAAAGCCGCCGCGGAGAAGCAGGGCAAGGAGGCCGCCGAAGCGAAGGCGAAGGAGGCCGCGCAGGCAGCTGAACTAGCCCAGAAGAAGGCTGCCGAAGCCGCTAAAGAACTGTCGGATATTGAAGAACGCGTTAAGCAGGAAGAAGAGGAAGTTGCAAAGATTGCGGCGGAGAAAGCGAAAATCGACGAGGCGAAGAAGGCCGCCATCCGCGCCGTTGAGGCGAAAGTCAACGCTTTGAACAGCAAGATCCATGATTTGGAGACGAAACATCAGCAGGTGTTGCGTCCAGTCGCCGTCACGCCGGCCTTTGATTCAGCCGATGATGCGGCGGCTCGCGCCGCGCAGGCCAGACAGGCCGCTGAGAATGCTCGCCGCAAAGCGGAAGGCAAGCGAATCGCGGATGAATTGCGCAAATTGAAATTGGAACGCCAGAAATTGAACGGCGAAATCACCAAGCTGAAGCGGTAGAAAATATGGGAGGCTAGGATGCTAGAAATCTAGAAGACTAGAAGCCTAGAAGCCTAGAAGCCTAGAAGTCTAGAAGCTCAATCGGCTATTTCCTTCCCGCATTTTGGCAGCATATCCATCAGACAAATGTTGTATTTCTGCGTAAGATAAAAGATTCCATTGGAATAAATCGTGCTAAAATCGAGCCGAAATCGCGATTATTGATAGAATTGTGCTAAAATCGTGTTAATTATCGCGATTGTTAGCATAATCGTGCTAAAATTGTGCTAATTATCGTGATTGTTATGTTGCAATTTCTGTTAATCAAGATAAATTATTGATTAAAGACATTGATTATTATTGTATTAGAGGAATCTAATATGAATAAGGTAGCGATTGACAGATTGCGTGAACTAGGCGAAGGAACGACCATTGAATTCAAACGTGGCGGTCAGGGTGCGCGGGATGACGCGTTTGAAAGCTACTGCGCTTTTCTAAATCGAGATGGTGGTGAACTTTTGCTAGGCGTTGAGAATGATGGTACGGTCATTGGACTGCCGCCAAATTCCGTCCATGACATGGTGAAGAATCTTATCAGTGGTATGAATGATCCTAATCTGCTGAATCCACCATTTTGCGTTCTGCCGGAAATAGTCGATTATGACGACAAAAAAATCATCCGTTTGAATGTGCCGCATAGTTCCGATGTCCACCGTTTTCGTGGCATCTGCTATGACCGAATTGACGAAACGGACATCAAAGTCACAAGTTCTGACCAGATTGCGCAGATGTATATCCGCAAGAGGAACATCTACACAGAACAGACGTTGTATCCAGATGTCATGCTTGATGATTTGCGTCTGGATTTGATTCCTCGTGTAAAAAAATTGGCCTGCGCTTTTCGGCCTGACCATCCATGGAAGGAACTAGATGACATTGACTTGTTGCGCAGTGCCAAATTGAACGTCTATGATACAACTAAAAATGCCTTTTGCTTCAATGCAGCGGCAATTCTGCTATTGGGCAAAGATGAGATTATTGAACGCTATTTCCCTGCTTACAAGACAGATGCGTTGTTGCAAAGAGTCAATGAAGACCGCTATGATGATCGACTAACGGTCATTACAAATCTGATTGAAAGTTACGACAAGCTGATAGCCTTCGGTCAGAAGTGGCTTCCTGACAAATTCTATCTTGAAGACGGGGCAACAGTTAGTCTGCGGGACAAGATTTTGCGTGAGACAGTTGGTAACCTGCTGATTCACCGTGAATATACCAGTTCCAGACCAGGCCGTCTTATTATCAAATCAGATACGATGATTGCGGACAATGCCAACAAAGCACTCCAGCCGGGCCATATTACGTTGCAAAATCTATGTCCACGCCCGAAAAATCCTGTCATCGCCAAATTCTTCCAAGCGATTGGTCGAGCGGATGATCTCGGTTCTGGCGTTCGCAATCTTTATAAATATGTCCGTCTCTATTCTGGAAAGGATCCGATTTTTGACGAAGAAGACGTGTTTACGCTTACCATCCCGCTTGATGACAACCATAACCCTGAAGCCAATGGAAACAGAAAATCCGCCAGACTGTCTTCTCAAGACAACGGAAAACGACTTCAGAAAGCCATCATCGACGCGATTCGCGCGAATCCACAATCATCAATCAAAAGCATCGCTGAACAGCTTGGCGATTTCACGCCAGCTCAAATTCGAACACAAATCAACAAGTTACAGTCAATGGGCTTCCTGCTTCGTGAAGGTCCTACTGGACATGGTGGTCGTTGGGTGCTGAAGCAAAATGAATTTATTTTCTAGAGAGTCTAGGCTTTCTAGCCACTAATCTCTCGGGGGGCACCCACGGTTGTTTTTCTCGCTATTTCCTGCCAGAGGTACGGCGGCGGAAGTGGCGGGCGGGGGGGGTAAATTGCGGATGCTGACGTGATGACATGCCAGTCAAGCCACTGACGGTGTGACACTTTTTCGTGGACGGCCACCCTTGCTGCCGTTTTCACGGCTTGCCGCCGCCTTTTTCGCTGATTTGATACCGCCAAGCAGTCTCGCCGCATTGCGCTGACGTGCCTTCAGCCATGCCGCGACCGATATCTTTTCTGGAAAATGTTCTGGATTTTCGATGGATTCAATGGACAGATCAATGTCCACCAAATCCCAATATACGCCCCAACGATCCGATGTGATTTTTCGGAGCTCTGCCACGCTGCAGTATTCGAACCATGGAAAATCCGTGTAACGAAGGAAATACTCCTTGCCGTTCACCACGATCGCCATGCCATCGGAAAATGAACCGACAAAGCATGTCGTGTCAGCCGAGATAGGCATCCCAAGCATCTTTGCAAAGCTGTTCATTTCGTTTTATCTCCTTTAGAATCTCATTGAGAGTTGATGGATTCACTTGCCCTTTCACAGAAGCGACCTCTATTTCTGGTTCAAGCCAGATCTTGATATTCGCTTTGTCGCTAATTGCATGGACATGCCGGCGTCGTTCCTCAAAGCTGTACCAGAATCGTATGATGAACTCCTTGTAACGGAATATGAAAGGCATCGGTAATCCTCCTTACCAATGTAATTGTGAATTAATATAAAACCTAACGTTAGCTTTTCAAATAAATATTATTCTTATGGGAATAATAAATTTGAATCGAAGCAACGCATCCAGTAGGGGGAATTGTCGCACCCTGACGGGCACATGTCCGCAGTACCGCCTACCGTGGGGCTATGCTCTCTGCGATCGTGGCACCACGGCTGCGAAAAATCACGTCCTTCGGGCGGATGCCGCTTCGCGGTGTTTGTTTGGGGGGACGCTTAGTTTCGCCTTCGGGCGGATGCCATTTCGTTGTGTTTGTCTATTGTTTATGATCTAATGTACTTAACAAAAATACCATGTCAAGTACAAGAAAACTTTTCTTTTGTGTTTCTCGCTACTTTCTACCAGAGTTGCGGCGGCGGAAGTGGCGGGCGGGGGTTAAATTGCGGATGCGGACTTGTTTTTCAGCAGGCGATTGATCAACGGAGGATTGTTGATATGCGTAGATGTCTTCCGGCGAATCGCTGTATTGTTCGTCCATGTATTCTTCATACCCCTGCATGTCATTGGTGGGTTCGTTGTAAACGGGATTCGGAATGACGGCCGGCGTTGACGCCGCCGGAACTGCGCCTTCTGGAGCGGGTTGCGATGATTCTTCCGGTAATTGCGGGACTGTCGGTGAGGTGGCTTCCGCCGCTTCTTCTTCTTGTCGTTCCGCTTCCTCCGCGACTTCTTTCTCCTTTTTCTTACGCAACGCAACCCGAGCGAAAAGCAGGCTGATTTCAAAGAGAAGCCATGACGGCAGGGCCATCGCGATCTGCGAAATGATGTCCGGCGGTGTCATGATAGCCGAGACAATGAAGATGATCACGATGAAATAGGGGCGTGATTTGCGGATGGTGTCCAGCGAGACAATGCCGGAAATCGCCAGAAAGAAGATGACAATCGGCAATTGGAACATGACGCCGAAGCCAAGCATGAGCATGACGGCGAGATAGACAACCTCATCGACTTTTAATTGCGGCTTGATGTTTTCCGTCGCCATGCCGTAGGAGAATCGCATGATGGCGGGGAAGATGAAAACTCCCGCGAAAATGATGCCGAAAAGAAACAGAAAACAACTGAAGCCAGAGACTCGCGAGATGGCGACGCGTTCATGCTTAAAAAGCGCGGGGGCGACAAACTTCCATATCTGATAGGCAATGACAGGTGAAGCGAACAGCAGGGCGAAAACGAGTCCCATGGCAAGTTGCGTGAAGAACCAGTCCATCGGCCCGGTGTAGATGAGCACCGTGTCCGGCGGACAGCCGAATTCCTTCAGGCGCTCAATCGCGGGTTTGGCCAGATAGAAGCCTGGAATGTACATCGCTATCGTGACATACAGCACGACAAAGATGCGCTTTCGCAGTTCTTCCAGATGGTCGATCAGCGATAGTTTGGGATCGTCGATTTCATCCACGGCAAATCACCGTCATCAAGCCTGTGGCTGGTTGTTATTCTGCTGCGGCTGTTGCGGTTGCGCAGGCTGTTGTGCAGGCTGCTGATATTGCTGTTGCGGCTGCTGCGGTTGGGGCGGAGTTTCCGTGTAGCTGGTAAGTTCGTCCTTCGCCTTTTTGAATTCGTTGGTTGCTTTGCCGAGGGAGCGTGCGATTTCAGGGAGTCGTTTTGCGCCGAAGAGGAGCAGGATGATCAGAAAGATAATGAGCCATTCGCCCATGCCCATGCCAAACATTGTCGTTCTCCTGTGTTTAGTGTTCTATACGTGAATAAGTTATTGTTTATTAGTTAGTTCCAATTGCTTTCCAAATGTGCCGTATCGTTCCAGACGTTGAGCCGCCATTTGCCGTTCAGCAACGTGAACTTGGTGATTGCTGTATTGTCAACAGGCCCCGTCGGTGTCGGCAGACCGGGGAGCTTCAGCTCTGGATCACAGACGACGGCCATGATGGCCTTGATGAGGCCGCCGTGTGAGACGGCGAGCACGGTGTCGTCGTTTGCATGGCGACTGGCCATATCGTCGATGAACGATTTGGCGCGTTCACGCATTTGGTTCCATGATTCGCCGCCGGGGGGAGCGAACGTCGGATCGTACGATTCGTAGCGACTGATCAATTCTGGAAATTCCTTTTTGATTTCCATGTAGTTAAGGCCTTGCCACTGGCCGAAGGCGCGTTCGCGGAGTCGTTTGTCCAAAACGAAATCGCTTATTGGATGGATGGTTTTTGCTGTATCCATCGCGCGATCCAAATCGCTGGTATAAAAGGCATTGAATGCCGTATGTGCCAATCGTTTGGCGAGCAGGGAAGCCTGCTGCCTGCCGAGATCCGTCAACTGTGAGTTGGACTGGCCTTGGATTCGGCGGATGATATTGTAGTCGGTCTGGCCGTGTCTGACGATATAGAGCAACATATTTTACGGAAAGATAATGCCTTGATGAGTGGAGTCAAGCGGACTGGTTGGAAAATCAGTCACTTGATGAGCGGTGTCAG
>JAEEGH010026742.1_pt1 | contig 11476 bp, 9 predicted proteins | sample 9134181 | NCBI WGS metagenome assembly JAEEGH01 (sample SAMN16246544, study PRJNA631951) | gut metagenome | biome: gut microbiome; feature: rumen; material: DP-attached | host: Bos | place: Iran: Karaj | collected 2018-10 | reverse complement strand
AATCCGCTTCGCAGGTTATGTTTTCGAGTTCTTTCGCCTTTTCGGTGAGCTTTTCTATTCCGAGCGCTTCCTTTAATTCCTTTACGTCGGAAAAAAGCGAGGATATTTTTTGTTTTGCTTCTTCAAGTTCTACAATCATATCTTACTCCTGAATTTATTATTTATTTTCCCACGCAGAAGTGAGAAAAAATGCTGTTTACAACCGTTTCCGAGACCTTTCTGCCGTCCGCCTCGCAAAGCGCCGAAAGCGCGTCTTCAAGGTCGAGTCCCGCCATGTCCCGTGTTAAAGTGTCGAGCGCGGTTTTTGCTCTGTCTACGGCTTCCTTTGCCGAGCTTACCGCCGCGTACTGTCTTGCGTTTGTCAGCACGCGTCCGCTGTCAAAGGCTTCTTTTGAAATGCCGTAAATTTCGGACACCGCGCGCGCGACATCCTCTTTTCCCTCTTGCTTTTCGGACGACACTATACATATTTTTTCAAGACCGAGCGATTTGAAAAATTCCTTCATTTTTTCGGTTTCGCTCCGGTTTTCGGCGATATCCGATTTATTGAGAATCACAATTACGTTTTTACCGAGTTTTGCAAGCTCCTTTGCAAAAGCCTTGTCTTCCGCCGACAGTTCCTTTGACGCGTCGAAAAGCGCAAAGACGAGTTCGCACTCCCCGAGCGCTTCCTTTGAGCGCTCTACGCCGATTTTTTCTATCTTGTCGTCGGTTTCTCTTATTCCCGCGGTGTCCGACACCAAAAGTTTTACGTCGCCGAGCATTAAACTTTCGCTGACGACGTCTCTCGTCGTACCCGCAACGTCTGTTACTATCGCCCTGTCAAAGCCTGAAAGCATATTGAAAAAAGTGGATTTTCCCGTGTTGGGAAGTCCCGCGATTACGGTTTTTATGCCTTTTGTAACCGCAAGTCCCGATGAATACGTGCTTTCGAGTCTTTGCAGTTTTTCCTTTATCTTTGTGAGTTTTTCCCTTATTTCATCGTCGGACAAATCGCTCATGTCCTCGTCGGGATAGTCGATATATGCGTACACCGCCGCAAGAATATCGGTTATTTCGTCGGATATTTCCCTTATGCTTTTTCCGAGTCCGCCGTCAAGCTTTGCGCCCGAAAGCCTCAGCGCCGAAACGCTGTCGGCGTCGAGCAGTTCCGATACCGCCTCCGCCTGCGTAAGATCGAGCTTTCCGTTTACAAACGCCCTTTTGGTAAATTCTCCGGCAAGCGCGGGTTTTGCGCCCGCCGCAAAGAGCTGCGCCAGAATTGCCGACACGCCGACGGGGCTTCCGTGGCAGCTTATTTCAACGGTATTTTCCCCTGTATACGAATGCGGTGCGTAAAAGCAAACCGCGATTCCCGTATCTATTTTTTCGTTGTCCGTCGACCGTATTTCGCCGTAAACGGCTTTATTTGCGGGGATTTCCGAAAGTTTTTTCCCGTTTGCGGGGAAAAAGACCTTTGAGGCGATCTCAAACGCGTCGTCTCCCGACAGTCTTATAACCGAAATTCCCGCTTTTCCGTGCGCGCTCGACAGAGCGCAGCAGGTATGTGTCAAGACTTTATCCCCCTTTTATCACACGTCGGCAAAGTCGATATATTTTGCGCCGTTTGCCGCAATATACTCTTTTCTTGCGTTTATATCGTCGCCGAGCAGGGTGTTGAACATTATGAACGTTGCGTTTTCGTCCTCGGGAAGTATCCTTATGAGCCTTCTCGTCGCGGGATTCATGGTCGTTTTGCTCATCATGTCGGCCTCGTTTTCGCCGAGTCCCTTGGAACGCATTATCCTATACTTTTCGCCGCCGATTTTACTCAAAATTTCCGCTTTTTCACGCTCGTTGTAAGCAAACTGCGTGCCGAATTTTTTCGATTCTATCTCATACAGCGGCGATTCCGCGATATACACCTTTCCCTCTCGTATGAGCGTCGGGAGAAGTCTGTAAAACATGGTCAGAATAAGGGTTCTTATCTGATATCCGTCCTCGTCGGCGTCGGTGCAGATGATTATCTTGTTCCATTTGAGCGAATTCATGTCAAACTGCGTGAGATTCTTGCTCTTTCCCTTTGAGGTGCCGAGTTCCACGCCGCAGCCGATTACTTTTAACAAATCGACGATTATATCGCTCTTGAAAATCTTATCGTAGCTGCTCTTTAAGCAGTTGAGCGTCTTTCCTCTGACGGGGATCACCGCCTGATACTCGGGGTTTCTCGCAAGCTTTACGGATCCCAGCGCGCTGTCGCCCTCGACTATATAGAGCTCCCTTTTGGACGCGTCTTTCGAGCGGCAGTTTACGAATTTTTCGACTCGGTTTACGATATCTATGCTCTTTTCGAGCTTTTTCTTTATATTTATTCTCGCGCTTTCGGCGTTTTCCCTGCTTCTCTTATTGATGAGCACCTGAGACGCCGCCTTTTCCGCTTGCTTGGGATTTTCGGCGAAAAACGCCTCGAGAGAGCGGTAAAAGAATTCCGTCATCGCTTCCGCGATAAACGTATTGGTTATCGCTTTTTTTGTCTGGTTTTCGTAGCTCGTTCTCGTGGAATGGGAGTTTACGACAAATATAAGGCAGTCCTCGACGTCGGCAAACGATATTTTGCTCTCGTTTTTGGAATACTTGTTATTATTTTTCAGGTAGTTGTCGAACGCCTTCACGAACGCGCTTCTCGTTGCCTTATCGGGCGAGCCGCCGTATTCGAGAAAGCTTGAATTATGGTAATACTCGATTTTATTAATCAGATTCGAAAAGCAGAATACCATCTCGATTTTCAGCTTATAGTCGTTCATATCGTTGCGGTCTCTGCCCCGGCACTCGGTCTTGAAATATGCGGGCTTTGTCAGCGCATACGTCCTCGATTCGCCGTCGGTCTCGTATTCGGAATTTTCTTCGGATTCCGTGTTTTCCCCGGTTTCTTCCGTTTCTTTCTCTGTATCTTCGGTTTCTGTTTCCGCTTCCCCGTCGGGTTCCTCGTCCTTTGAAAGCATATAGTTTCCGTCAACGCTGATAAGCTCGTTTACGTAGTCGACGATTCCGTTTTTATAAAGGTATTCGGAAGTTTTATGCGTTCCGTCGGCGCACTCGTAATCAAGCGTCAGCGTCAGTCCCGCGTTTGCGACCGCCTGCTTCTTTATAACTTCGTCAAAGTACTCGAACGGCATGCTTATATCGGTGAAAACCTCGATATCGGGCTTCCATTCGATTACCGTTCCCGTTTTCCTCTTTACCGGGTCCTCCTTAACAAGCTCCGTTACGGGAAATCCTTTTTTGAAGCTTATGGAATATTTACAGTCCTTCGTGTAGCTCACGACGTTCATATATTCAGACGAAAACTGCGTTGCGCATGCGCCGAGTCCGTTAAGTCCCAGCGAGTATTCGTAAACGTTTCCCGTCTCGTTATCGTATTTTCCGCCGGCGTACATCTCGCAGAAAACGAGCTCCCAGTTGAATCTCTGTTCCTTTTCGTTCCAGTCGAGAGGGATTCCTCTTCCGCAGTCCTCGACCACTATCGAGAAATCTTTTCTTACTTTTACGTCTATTTTATTTCCGAAGCCTTCCCTCGCTTCGTCAACGGAGTTTGCAAGTATTTCGAAAAACGAGTGCTCGCAGCCCTCAAGTCCGTCGGAGCCGAAAATTACCGCGGGTCTCAGTCTTACTTTATCCGGACCCTTGAGCATTGAAATACTGTTGTTATCATAACTGCTCTGCTGTTTTGCCATCTCGCATCTCCTTAAAAAATCCAATAATCCTCAATTTTAAGTTTCCTATGATATTTTAGCATAAAACGCAATCTTTGTCAATTATCGCGCCGCGTGCGCGCAAAAAAATGCGACGCGGAATTTTTAAAGTTATCTTTGAATCTATTGACAAAAATTTCGTACGGTATATAATATTTTCAGGAGGTCTTTTATGAAAATAAAGGTATTATATAATAATTATTGCCGTTTTTTCGTAAAAAGACGCTCTGTTTTTTTATAAAGTGAAAAAATCACACCGGAACGGAGAAAAAACATGTTAAAAAACGTAAGATTGAAACCGCCCTTTTTTGAAATAGGCCCAAAAGCCTATCTTTACGGCGAAGAAATGCTCAAACTTGCAAAGGTTATCGACAAAACCGCGATGAAATACGACCTGGACGTCATGGTAACCCCGCAGTACACCGATATAAAACTGCTTGCCGACAACACCGAAAGAATCTGGGTATTCGCTCAGCACATGGACTGCCTGTATCCCGGAAGGGGCTTGGGCAGCGTGCTTCCCGAAGCGGTTAAGGCGGCGGGTGCGAAGGGCGTTATGCTCAACCACGCGGAGAAGCCGATTTCACTTGAAACGATAGAAAAAACGATACGCCGCGCAGAAGAAAACGAGCTTTTGACCATAGTCTGCGCAAACACCGTCGAAGACGTAAAGACCATTGCGAAAATGTCGCCGGACATGATTGTCGCGGAGCCCACGGAGCTTATCGGAACGGGCACGACGAGCGACTCCAACTACGTTATCGAAACGATAAGGACGGTAAGGGAGATAAATCCCGACATCATGGTGCTTCAGGGTGCGGGAATCTCAAACGGAAAAGACGTTTACGACACGATAAAGCTCGGCGCCGAAGCTACCGGCACGACGAGCGGTATAATGAAGTCGGACAGGCCGTACGAAATGGTTGAGGAAATGCTTTACAACCTCAGAAAAGCCTGGGACGAGCTTCATCCTTGAGGTGCTTTATGAAAAAAGAAACGTTGTCTCAGGTTAAAAACGCGTATCTCATCGAAAGCGAATGCATAAAAACCATGCTCGACTATTTTGACGAGGACGCCTTTTCAAAGGCGGTTGAGCTTTTGAAAAACGCCGAAAGAATCGGCGCTTCGGGCTGCGGACATTCGGGCATAATCTGTCAGCATTTCGTTCATCTCATGAACTGCATAGAGCAGCCGGCAAAATTCATTTCCCCCGCCGAAGCGGTCCACGGAGGACTCGGATTTCTGCAGGCACACGACGTGATTATCTTCGCTTCGCGCGGCGGAAAGACCAAAGAGCTTCTCCCCATGCTTGAAATATGCAGATCGAAAAAGGTAAACGTTATTACGGTTACCGAAAACCTCGAATCTCCGCTTGCAAAGGGCGCGGACGTCGTACTCAAACAGTACGTCAACCGCGAGACCGACAAATACAACTGTCAGGGCACGACCTCGTCGACGGCGCTGTGCATGATTTTCCATGCGCTTCAGACGGCGCTCATTGAGGAGACCGGCTACAAAAACGAGCAGTTCGCGCTCATTCACCCCGGCGGCGCTGTCGGAGAACGGCTCAACAAACGTGAAAAACAATAAAAAATATATATTTTCAGGAGGATTTTATCATGGAATTCAAAGTTTTTCAGAAAGAGTTGGAACTTCAGTCAAGAGGCTGGATACCCACGTTTCACGACATTTCAAAGGAAGTAAACGAAATAGTTGAGGCATCGGGAATCAAAAACGGCACGGTAAGCATCGTTTCCCACCACACCACCTGCTCCGTTATGGTTCAGGAGTGCTCGCACGACATAGATTCGTTTGACCTTGAATATTTACAGCACGACCTTCTCGACATTATGAGAAAGTTCATTCCCGATTTCACGGAAGAGCATCAGTACCGCCATCCCGGCCCGATCCACGCGCAGTACGGCAGATACGTTGACGAGCCCGGCGACTTTTCGAGCATGAACACAGACGGTCATTTAAGATCGGTTTTCTTCGGAAGAAGCGAGACCATGACCATTAAAGACGGCGTACTTGACGGCGGAAAATTCGCTCACATCTACTTTATCGACTGGGACCACGTTCTCGCACGCCGCAGACAGGTAAACATCACGGTTATGGGAACGGCGGAGGACGTCGGCGACCGCAAGTGGAACGACGGCAAGGTTATCGACACCAAGCACAAGTTCACCGAGGAAGAAAAAGCATACGACATTCATTACGATTTTCAGCTTAAAAGATAACGGAGCTCATTATGAAATGTTTGGGTATTGATTACGGCACAACCTCCGTAAAAGCCGCCCTTTTCGACGAAAACCTAAATCAGCTTTCGGCGTCCTCGAAGGACTACACCCTTATCACGAAGGGCGACACGGTTGAATTTCCCGCCGAAAACTATGTGAACATATTAAAAGAGCTTTTATCGGAGATGAAGGGCGCGGACTGTCTTGCGATAGACACGCAGTGCGAAACGCTTATTCTTGCGGACGAAGACGGAAAGCCTGTCAGAAACGCTATCGTGTGGCTTGACAACAGGGCGGAAAAAGAGGCGCGCGAAATTGAAGCTCATTTCGGCAGAAAAAAGGTTTACGAAATTACGGGACAGCCCGAAATTACGGCGACCTGGCCTGCCTGCAAGCTTTTGTGGGTAAAGAGAAACGAGCCGGAAGTCTGGGCGAAAACCAAAAAGATTTTCTTACTCGAGGACTATCTTCTCTATAATCTCACGGGCAGATTCGCAACCGAAAAGACGCTCCAGTCGTCGACCATTTATTTTGACATTCACAAAAGCGTATGGTGGAAGGAAATGCTCGACTATATCGGCGTTTCGGAGGACATGCTGCCCGCTCTTTACGACAGCGCATCCGTCGTCGGGGAATATAACGGAACAAAAGTGGTAACCTCGGCGATAGACCAGATAGCAGGCGCTATCGGCGCGGGCGTTATCAAAAAAGGAATAATAAGCGAGATGACGGGAACGACCATGGTCGTTTTCGTGCCCACCGACAAGGTGCCGGAATACAACGAAAACAGCATCGTGCCGTGCCACTACAACTATGACGGCTCGTACGTGCTTCTTTCGTGGAGTCCGACCGCGGGAATGGCGCTCAAATGGTTCAAAAATGCCTTTCTGCCGAATTTATCCTTTGCCGACATAGACGTTCTCGCAAAGGATATCGCAATCGGCTCGGACGGCGTTACGTTCTTACCCTATCTGTGCGGCTCGACCATGCCGAAATACAACCCCGACGCGAGAGCGAGCTTTACCGGCATTACGGCGGAGCACACCCCCGCCCATTTTGCGAGAAGCATTATGGAAGCCATTTCCTGCATGCTCAAAAGCAGCCTTGACTATCTCGGCATAGAAGCAAGCGAAATAAGGTCGATGGGCGGCGGCGCAAACAGCGCGCTGTGGTGTCAGATGAAGTCGGACATCACCGGCAAAAAGCTTCTCACGCTCAAAAACAAGGAGACGGCGTGTCTCGGCTCGGCAATACTTGCTTCCGTCGGCAGCGGTTATTTCGAATCGGTCGAAAGTGCTGCCGGAATGATACAGACCGACAAAATTTACACCCCGTCGGGCGCGGACTACTCAAACGTTTATAAGGCGTTCTTAAAATACGACGACATTCTCAACGTTAAAAAATAAAAAACGAAAAAGGAAGTGTTATAATGATAAAAGCGGCTTTCGTCGGATTCGGCGAAGTAAACACCCCTATCGACATTATTATCGGAAAATGCAAAGCGGCTGAGGAAAACCTCAAAAAAGAGGGACTTGACCTCATAAGCGTATATCCCGTAACCGACGACTACGAGGAAAAGGACATAAAAAAGGCCGTTGACGCTCTTTCGGGCAAGGATTTCGACCTGCTCATCTGCTGCGTTGCCGGCTGGATTCCCACCCATGCGGTAGTAAAGGTTACGGAACATTTCAGGGAAAAACCGATGGTTTTATGGGGACTCTGCGGCTGGGTTGAGGGCGACAGGCTCGTTACGACCGCCGACCAGGCGGGAACAACCGCTCTGCGCAAGACGTTCTCCGACCTCGGTTACACCTTCAAATACGTATACGACATCGTCGGTCTTCCCTCGAAGACAAAGACGGTTTACAACTACGCCGTTGCGGCAAGCGCGGCAAAGAAGCTCAGATTTGCGAAAGCCGGCATGGCGGGCTACCGCGACATGAACCTTTACGGAACGCTTTACGACGGCGGCTCTCTCAAGCGCGAAATAGGTCCCGAAATCGAGACCTTCGAGATGCTTGAAATTGAACAGAGATACCAAAAAATCACCGACGAGCAGAAGCAGGCCGTTATCGACAATGCAATGTCGAAATGGAACTTCTTGAAGCCCGCAAATCCCGAAAGTCTCAAAAAGGCGGCGGGATACTATCTTGCGGTTAAAGAAATATGCGATGAGAGAGGCTACGGCGCGATTTCCCTTAAAGACGTCGACGGTATGAAAAAACTGCTCGGCTTCCCGCCCGCACCTATATTTATGCTTCTTGCGGACGAGGAAAATCTCTGCACGATTCCCGAAAACGACTCGCTCGGAAGCGTAACCCAGCTTATCGTAAAGGCTCTTACGGGACAGTGCGCGTTTTATCTTGAATTTTACGAGTTCTTCACCGACAGAGTGCTTGCAGGCGTGCCCGACTACATTCCTGCGGAAGCTGCGCTTGACGGAATTACCGTTATGCCCGCGGCGTTCGGCGAGCTTTCGGAGGGAATACTCAACGTAAGCAAGGTAAAGCCCGGAAAACTCACCATGTGCCGTCTTACGTACGACGACGGTCTGTATTACATGCACATGGTTACCGGAGAGGGCGTTACTCCGCGCAAATGGGAGGAAGCCGGCTGGACTCAGCCCGCGCCTCAGCTTCCCGGACTTGAAATTCTGATGGACGACGTTGAAAGGTTCGCGCAGAACGTAATGTGCCAGCACTACATCATTTCATACGGGGACAACACGGAGGTAATAGAAAACTTATGCGATATTCTCGGAATCGAGATTATCAGATAAGGAGAAGAAAAAATGTTACTTATTCTCGATACCGCAAACGTCGACGCCATAAAGCATGCGATGGAGTACTATCCCATCGACGGCGTTACGACAAATCCCTCTATTATTGCAAGAAGGCACTCGGATTTCTGGGGGCTGCTCAAGGAAATAAGACAGATTATCGGCGAAGACAAAATGCTTCACGTTCAGACGACGCAGAAAACCGCAGAAAAAATCGTCGAGGAAGCGCTTCTTCTGAAAAAGGAACTCAAAGGCAGTATTTACGTTAAAATTCCGATTTCGGAAGAGGGCTTAAAAGCGACGATGCAGCTCAAAAAGCTCGGCGTATGCGTTACCATGACCGCAATTTTTACTCCAGCTCAGGCGCTTATCGCCGCAAAAGCGGGCGCCGATTTCGTGGCTCCCTACGTAAACAGGCTTGACAACATTCTCGGCGACGGCACCGAGGTCGTAGCGCAGATAGTAAAGCTCTTCAAGCTTCACGGCATTTCCTCAAAGGTGCTTGCCGCAAGCTTCCAAAACGCCGAACAGGTTCACAAGTGTGCTATGTACGGCTGCGACAGCGTTACCATAAGCGAAGACATCCCGAAAACCTTAATTTCCCACCCTATGACCGACAAGGCTGTGGAAGGCTTCAACAAGGACTGGAATTCGGCATACGGTGAAAAAACCATACTTGATTTTTAGGAGGAACATCACAAAATGAGCAAATTCTTAATCGGCTGGGACGAACAAAGCATCGTGCCCGACAAAAAAGTAAACCTTTTCGGTCAGTTTTACGAAAGAATCTCGCAATACGTGGAAACCGACATCACGGCGACCGCCATGGCGATAGAATGCGGAAGCGACCAGGCGATAATCATCTCGCTCGACATCGTTCAAGTACAAGATTTCCTCGTAAAATTGGTAAGAGAAAAACTGCAGACGCTTATTCCCGATTTTAATTCCGAAAAACTCATTATCGGCGCAACGCACTCCCACACGTCGCTCGGTTACGGCATGATGCCGAGCGGAAAACCGCGCGGCGGCGGAAAATCGATCCTTGCGGAATTCGCTCCCGCGGGTGCAAAATACAAATCTCTCGTAAAACCCACGAAAGACGTTCTCTCTCCTTTTGAAGCGACGGAAATTCTCGTCGAAAAGCTGACGGCGGCGGCTGTAAACGCATGGAAATCAAGAAAAGAAGCCTTTTATGCAAACGAATTCGGAAGAGCGCCGGTCGGCATGTGCAGACGCGTTGAATACGACGACGGCACGGCTCAGATGTGGGGCGACGTAAACACCGCGAACTTCACCTGCCTTGAAGGCGGAAACGATTCCGGAATAGAACTTCTTTATATGTACAATAAGAACAGAAAACTCACGGGAATCGTTGCAAACATCGCGTGTCCCGCGCAGGTGCTCGAGCACAGAAGTTTTATTTCGGCGGACTACTGGGGCTACGTCAAGGAAAACCTCAGAGCAAAGCTCGGCAAGAACATTTATCTGCTCGCTCTTTGCGGCGCGGGCGGCGACCAGTGCCCGAGAGACCTTATACGCTGGGTAAACGGCGAAACGCCGATAAACGACCCCAACATTCACAGACCCAACTACATTGAAAGAAAAGCGGACCCGTCGATGTTCGACGTAAAGGGCTGCAAGCTTATCGGAAAGCGCGTTGCAAACGAAATTCTCTCGGTTTACGAGGAAATCGAGGACATCAAGAGCGACATAGAATTTGCTCACAAGACCATGACGGTTGATCTGCCTTTGAGGCGCGCGACAATGAAGCAGTACAACGAAGCGGTAAGGGAAATCGAATACTATTTCGCAAAGAATTCCGACTCCAAGACCTTCAATTACGAGGACACCGCGAAGCTCCACGTTTACGAGGGCACGATAAGAAGATTCCGCGAGCAGCAGAACAAGGAAATCGTTCCGACGGAAGTACATATCATCCGTTTCGGCGACGTTGCGATTGCGACCAACCCGTTCGAGCTCTTCCTCGACTACGGAAATCAGATTAAAGCGAGAAGTTATGCAAAGCAGACCTTCATTATGCAGCTGACAAACGGAGCATACGGTTATCTGCCGACGGAAAAAGCCGAAAATCACGGCCATTACAGCGCTTACATTTCGAGCGGACGCGTCGGCCACGAGGGCGGCGACCTTCTCGTAAGGGAAAGCATCACCGAAATCAACAAGATGTTCAAAGAATAATTTTCCTTTTATAACGAACTCCGCTTGCGCTTCCGCGCAAGCGGAGTTTATATCTTTCGGGAGCCTGTCGAAAAAAGCCGAAAAAAATTTTCAAAAATTTCAAATTTTTTCAAATAATCTATTGACAAAACGTTTTCGCTGTGATAAAATATATGCAAGATTAATTGGCAAACTTTGCGAAAGCAAGGGACGCAAAGCCTTGAGTCTAAGGAAACGGTTGTTAAAAACAGGACGTTTCTATGACAGTCAGGTTGCAGTTCTGGAGTTTGTACAATTGTCTTTTTTTTATGCTTTTTACAGCAACTCAAGGAGGATTACCATGAAAAAGACTATTCTTATCACCATCGCATCGTTTCTGGCGGTTGTGTTCTGCCTTTCGGCATCCGTTTTTGCAGGTGCCGCTTCGGGACATCCCGCAGTAATTTCAAACGGAAACGTTTCGCTTGGCGGAGCTTACTACATTGAAGGCACCGTTGCTTCGGCAAACGGCGACATCGCTTTCGGCGCAGGCTCTTTTGATTCGTGCA
>JAEEGH010026740.1_pt1 | contig 11476 bp, 8 predicted proteins | sample 9134181 | NCBI WGS metagenome assembly JAEEGH01 (sample SAMN16246544, study PRJNA631951) | gut metagenome | biome: gut microbiome; feature: rumen; material: DP-attached | host: Bos | place: Iran: Karaj | collected 2018-10 | reverse complement strand
CGGTGACGACAAGAACGTTGGCTCCTACACCGCCATCTGCGATTCCGACGTTTCCTCCTCGGAAGGTTCCGGCATTATTTTCTTTGCCATCAGGGACGCTGTCATCACCGCCTCCAAGGGCTTCAACGTCCGTTCCGACTCCAATGACAAGGCCGTCATCGCCGCCGCCGACAAAGCCGCTGAAGAGCATAAGAACCAGGCCAACAAAGCGGTCGTCGTTTCCGTCGTCTTCCAGCCCGGCAACGCCATGGGTGAAGCCGAAAAGAAGCCTGTCGTGATCAAGAGCTACACCTTCACGCCGGCAAACTAATCTTTTCGAGTTGAAATCATCTCTTAAGCCAAGGATCCGCTCCTTGGCTTTTTTCGTGGCCGCATTTCCGTTTTTTTGGTATATTTGCATTGACAATCAACGGTTTCGACACTATGGACAACAAGGGAATCACCAAGAGGCAGTTCTGGCTCCAGATGGTATCGGCGGGATTCAATGTCCTGCTGGGAATCTATTGGATCATCTGGGGAATCGCGTCAAAGGAGTCTTATATGTGGATCTTCGGAATCATTTTCCTGATTCTGGCGTCAGCGCTGGCTATCTCCCTTGCGATCCAACTGAAGCGCCATCGCATCGTAGACCCCAAGTTGGACGAAGAAGTCACTCGAAACTTCAAGGAGGGGATGAAGGGCGCCGGCATCGTCATCGGTCTCCTCGTCTTCTTTTTCCTGTTTGCTTTCGGGTTGGTGGCGCTATTTAAATAAAACGATCCCATGAAACACCTTGTACTTCCCTCGGTTTTTATCGCCCTGTTTCTGTGCGCATGCGGTTCCGGCACCCGGAAGAACAGCATCACGGCGGAAATGGCCTACCAGGGAGTAAGCAACTATTGTCATAGCGAATATGACTGGAGCGTGGCCGAAGACAATCCTTCCCTCATGGGCCTGGAGATGGGGGAAGAGACCGACTCCACGTATCAAGTGGTCTTTCGCAGCTATACCGGCGCGTCGGTCTGTTTTCATGTCAATAAGACAACCGGCTCCACCAGGATGGTGGAACATGTTCCGGCCCTTGATATCGAAAGCGAAGCCGGTACGATAGAGCTGCTTGATTGGCTGGAGTAAGCTCCCCTTAGAAGACGGAAATGGAGTAGGTGAAGACGTACTTTTCGCCAGGGGCGACGCGGTGAATGTAAGTGCGGCCGGAGATGTCGCCGGTGTAGCCCTGCTTATCACAGAGCCCGCACCAAGGCTCCAGGCACACGAAGGGACAACCCGGCTTGCCGGGAGCCCAGATACCGTAGGCCTCAGCCTGCGGGCAGTCCACGCGTAGAACGGTCTTTCCCTGCTTGTCCAGCAGTTCCGTCGCCGTGATCTGCATCTCCTCGATAATCCAGGCGTCACGGGCGAAAGTCTCGCCCGTGAGAGGCATCTCCGCGGGCAGATGGACGGCTTCCGGCAGCGGAACCCGATTGCCGTCCTCCAGGCCGGACACCACCACCGGACGGACCGGACGGCCTTCGTGGTCCAGATACCGGACATATCCGTGCACGGGGTCGGCCGGATCGTAATCGGGCAGCTGAAAAGCCGGATGGGCGCCGATCTGGGCGTACAGGTCGCGCTTGTCCCGGTTCTCCACGGTCCAGATGATATCGACCCGGTTCTCTTCCAGCCGGTACTCCGCCTCCAGGGCGAAGCGATAAGGATAATTCTCCGGACGTAAGTCCTTCATCCGCAGGCGGCCCTCCCCGACCTCTTCGAAGTCGCAGTCACGGGCGAAGCCGTGCTGCTTCATCGTATACACTTGACCGTCAATGCGTATCTCATTGTTGCAGGGCTTGCCCACAGCCGGGAAAAGGATGGGGGCGTGACGATTCCAGTACTTCGCGTCGCCGCACCACATATACTCGTGCCGGCCTTTGGCCAGGCTCACCAGCTCCGCCCCGTGAGGCGCCACTTCGATCGTGATGATTCCGTTGGACAGTTTCATAATTCTTTATTTCGGTCTTCCACAACAAATGTACGCTTTTTTGCTATTTTTGCAGCAACAATTCCGTCTTTATGAAACACTTGAACTCGATTCTATGCGCCGTGGCCGCTTTGGCCGCCTTCTGCGCCTGCAAGCCGTCTGATCCGCTGGTCGTCCGGACGAAGGCCGGACTGGTCAAGGGCATTGAAGAGGAAGGCACGCTGGCCTTCAAAGGAATCCCCTACGCCACGGTGGAGCGCTTCATGCCGCCAAAGCCCGTCGCAAAATGGGACACCGTCATGATCTGCGACCATTTCGGCCCGCAGGTGATGCAGGGAGGCGGCCGGCGCGAAATGCCGGAGAGCGTCATGTCGGAGAAGAATTCCTGCGTGCTGAACGTATGGACGACCGACACCAAGGCTTCCAAGCCGGTGATGCTGTGGATCCACGGGGGCGGGTTCGATTCGGGCTCGGCCGCCGGAAATCCGGGCATGGGGCTGGCCAGACAGGACGTCGTGGTCGTTAGCCTCAACCACCGGCTGAACATTCTCGGTTTTCTGGACCTTTCCACCTTCGGAGAAAAGTACAAACATTCCGGCATGGTGGGGATGCTGGACATCGTGCAGGCGCTGGAGTGGATCCGGGACAATATCAAAGCCTTCGGCGGGGATCCGGACAATGTCACCATCTTCGGCGAGTCCGGCGGCGGTGGCAAGGTCGGCACCCTGATGTGCATGCCGGCCGCCCGGGGGCTCTTCCACAAGGCCATCATCATGAGCGGCACCATCCTCAACGTCAACACCAAGGCCATGACCGAGGAGCTCGGACGCGCCGTCGTGGACCAGTTAGGCATCGGCCCGGACGATCTGGACAAACTGGCCGACGTTCCTTACGGCGAACTAGTCGCGGCCGGCCAGCGGGCCATGGCCGCAAGCATCGGCACCCGGTCCCCCGGAACGCCGATGATGTGGGGGTTCGGTCCAGCCCCGGACGGCGAAGTGCTGCTGCAACAGCCTTTCCAGCCCGGTTTCGCGGACATATCCTCGGACATCCCGCTGATGATCGGCACCACCTTCAACGAACTCCAGCGCCGCGCCTATGGCACGCCGATGACGCTGGAAGAGGCCAAGAAACAGCTGGAGCCCACCTTCGGCGACCGGGTGGAGGAATACGTGGCGGCCTTTGCCAAGGCGTGGCCGGATTATACCCCGCAGGACCTTCTGTCCATCGACATGATGTTCCGGCCCAAAACGCTGATTACCGTCGATGCCGTCGCCACAACACGCAAGGCGCCCACCTACCTGTACATGTTCACGTGGAAATCCCCGGCGGACCAAGGCTCTGTGCACGGCTACGAACTGAACTTCTGTTTCAACACGCCCAACCTCCACGGGCGCATCCTTCCCGAACCGTCCGAGAACGACTGGAAGCTGGCTGACAACATGAGCCGCAGCTGGGCGAATTTCGCCGCGACGGGAAATCCCAACGTCGAGGGCCTTCCGGCCTGGCGGCCCTACACCCCCGAGAATGGCGAATGCTTCATCTTCGACTACGAATGCCGCGTCCGGAACAACTTTGACCGTCCGCTGCAAGGAATCCTGAACGACTGCTGCTTCAAGCAGCTCGACGAATTCAACCGGCGCGCCGGCCTGTAGTTACCGGACGGACGTCCGGGCAAAATAGACATCGCGGAGGGCCTTCACGACGGGTTTGCCCTTGAGGGTGCAGGTTCCTTCGAGCGGGAGGTCGCGGCAGGAAGAGCCGACGAAGAAGGTGTATTCTCCAGGGGAGACGGTCCAACCAGCATCGGAATGCCAGGCCAACTGGTCCGCGCCCACGGTGAAGATGACCTCCTTGCTCTCCCCCGGCTCCAGCGACACTCGCTGGAAACCTTTGAGCTGGATGGGCTTGAGCGGCTGGCCGGACTTGGGCGATGCGTAGAGCTGAACCACTTCATCACCCTTCACGCCGCCGGTATTGGTAACCCGGCAACTTATCTGGACGAGGCCGTCCTTGGTCTTGGCCGCCGGTTGCACGCTGATATCACTGTACGCGAAGGTCGTGTAAGAAAGGCCGAATCCGAAAGGATACAGCTCCCGGCCCGCGTCGGCGCCGGTGTTGTAGCAGTACTGCTCCGTGGTCTCGCTGGCGGGCATGGTCATGCAAAGCTTGCCGGAAGGATTCACCTTGCCGGTAAGGATGTCGCTCACCGCATTGCCGCCTTCCTCGCCGGGGTAGAACGCCTGCAGGATGGCGGCGCAGCCGTCAGAGATGTCCGCGATCATTTCCGGGCGGCCGCTGAACATGACGAGCACGACCGGCTTGCCGGTGGCGATGAGGGCCTTGACAAAGGCCTCCTGGTCGCCGGGAAGACGGATGCCGGCGCGGCGGCGGTTCTCTCCGCACAGGTAGATGTTCTCGCCCATGGCGGCGATGATCACATCGTTGCGGGCGGCAACCTTGACCGCGTCATCCCAGTCGGTATAATCTTCTGATTCTATTTTCCTCACGTTGAGCGCGCGTACACGCTGGTCTCCACCGGTCGTGAGGCCCATATCGGCCAGGGTGCTCCAGTCAACGCCGCGGGAGTACTCTACTTTGCCGTCGTACTTCTTCTGGAAACAATCCAGCAAAGTGGGGATGTACAGGTCGCCGGGGTCCACGTCCTTGCGGAAGAAGAAAAGCTGCATGGAAGGGAAAGTGTAGTCTCCCAGCATGCTCCATACGGAATTGGCGTTCGGACCGACCAGGGCGATATTCTTTCCGGAAGTCAGCGGAAGCACACCGTCGTTCTTGAGCATCACCACGGACTCCGCCGCCAGGTCGTATGCGGTCTGCCGACTCTCAGCGGAATCCATGTCCAGCCTGCCTTCCTTGAAATAAACCGGGTCGGGGTCAAGAAGGCCGCAACGCGCCTTGACCATCAGGGCGCGCTTCACCGCACGCTCGAACGCTTCCTCGCTTACGCGGCCTTCAGCCAGCAGTTCGGGAAGGTACCGATAGGATGTGTTGGAATTGAACTCCAGGTCGTTGCCGGTGTTGATGGCGTCCACGGCGCACTGCTTCAGGAATTCGGGACTGCGGTCCCGGCTGCCCTGCTGCACGGCGCCGTAGTCGCTGACGACGATTCCGTCGTAGCCCAGATAATCCCGGAGGATCACGTTGAGCAGCGTGTCGCTGCAAACAGCGTACTGCGTGCGGAACTTGTCGTAGCAAGTCATGATGCTGCGGCTGCCCGCCTCCCGGATGATGGCTTCGTGCGGAAAAAGCACCTCTTCGTAAATCTCCTTCTCCGTGAGGGAGGAACCACCGCCATAGCCCAGGAAATGCTTGGTGGTGGCGGTCACGCCCTCGCGGAAACCGTCGGCCTGGAGGCCTTTGACAAAGGCGGTGCCCATGGTGGCGGTCAGATAGCCGTCCTCGCCGTAGGATTCCTCCACGCGGGACCAGTGGGCGCTGCGGATGATGTCCACCATGGGCGACAAGGCGAACTGCTCGCCCAGGTCACGCATCAGCCGGGCTGTCTGTCTCATTTTAACGGAGAGCAGCGCGGGATCCCAGGTGCAGGCGACGGCCATCTGCTGGGGATAGGCCGTGGCGCCCTTGGCGGTCACTCCCGTGATGCACTCGTCATGAATGACGGCGGGAATGCCGGCGGGAGTGTGGTTGACCATATAGTCCTGTATGTCGGCAATCAGCCGGCGCAGCTCGTCCGCGTTCAGGCTCTGGGAGCTGGACAACTGGCAGATATGGCCGGCACCGTAAGGAATCAGCTCCTTGCACTTCTCCAGGGAGAATACGCCGTCGACCATTAGTTCGCCCGGGTAAATTCCAAAGAGCTGGGCGGCCCGGTCCTCCACGGAGAGACGGTCATAGACTGCATTTACCAGCGCCTCATACTGCTTGTCCGGATTCGGGACGGGCTTTGTAGAGCAGGCCGCGGCCAGCAGGAAGGCAAATGACAGGAAGAATATCTTTTTCATAGCTGTTGTTTTTAGATTCATTGACGCCTACTGAGCCCGCTTCAGCGGCGTTCCCATCGCTGAGGCGTCCTTGGAGCCGTCCTCGCTCAGGTCGAACACCATGAACTCCGGGGCTTCCGGCGAATAGGCTTTCCAGCCCAGGCCGGGGTCGCCCGTCTTCGCGAAATTGGTCCAGCAGGAGACCACGTGCTCGGCCAGGTCCCAGTCCGCCGGGGTGAACGGCCTGTCGCTGTGTTCCAGGGACTTGAACATAAACCAGAGTTCGGAAGAATGGAACGCGCCCTTCATGTCGTGGGAGCCCGCCGCGTCGTCCGGCAGGGCGTGGGCGAACTGGTAGGCATAGACCGGCTTGCCGGCCGCATGGCGGAGTTCGCAGAAACGACGGATCGCCGGTTCGGAATTACCCATGTCGTCCCGCGTGCATCCGATCATGTAGGGAATGTCCTTGATGCGCCCTTCCAGGGCCGCGGCATCGAAGCTTTCCAAGGACACGTAGCCGTCCACGACCGGCCTTGTGGCCAGCCGGAAAGGAGCGCCGGTTTCAGCGGCATAGCGGTCCGCCAGCGTAAAGATCTCCTCGGTCGATGCGGCGCGCATTTTCTCCGGGGTGTCATAGCCGGCCCAGTCAAACAGCGCCTTCGTGGCTTCCCCGATGGCGTCCAGCGACGGGGTGGCGAACTGCGCCGGGACGGGCGCTCCGGCCGGAGGAACGTTAACTCCACCGCCACTCTGGATGATTGCCTTCTTGATCAGATCCCCGGTCAGCGGCGAGGAGACGAGCGTCTTGACGCTGCCCGCGCCGGCGCTCTGGCCCAGGATCGTGATGTTGTCCGGGTCTCCGCCGAACGCGGCGATGTTGGCATGGACCCATTTGAGCGCGGCGATCTGGTCCAGGATGCCGTAATTGCCGGAGACATGGTTCGGGCTCTCCGCCGTCAGGAACGGATGGACCAGGAAACCGAAGATGCCGAGCCGGTAGTTGATCGTGACCAGGACGACACCCTTTTCGGCCCAGACCTTGCCGTCGAATTCGGGCTCATAGCCCCAGCCGCCGGTGTAGGCTCCGCCGTGGATCCACATGGCAACCGGCAGCTTCTTGTCCGTCTTGCCCGGCGCCGGGGTCCAGACATTCAAATACAGGCAGTCTTCGCTGAATTCGGGATCCTCCCAGTAGAACTCACTGGTCCAGGGGTTGCTGGAATCATGCTTGGCCTGCATGGCGCCCGGACCGAAAGTGTCGGCCACCTTGACGCCTTCCCAGGGAATGACAGGCTGGGGCTCCTTCCAGCGAAAATCCCCGACGGGCGGGGCGGCGAAAGGGATTCCCTTGTAGACATAGACCCCTTTGGCGGAAGATTCCACTCCCTGGATCTTTCCGCCCTCGATCTCGAGGACGGGATTGGCGGGGCGGCATCCCGCCAGCGCGACAGCCAGCAGGACGGCCGGAAAAAATGAGTCAATTCGCATCTTGTCAATTGGTTAGTCTTTGTAAAGATATGGACATTGGACAAAAAAACAAAGCCTGTCGGCTTGCTTTTTTAAACAGAAAATGCTATTATTCGGCGACCACAATAATCCTCCACTTAAATCCGCCTGCCATGGACAAGAAAAAAACATACATGACGCCCGCTGTCCGCACATGGGAGCGGGTGGCTTTCGACACTGACTTCCTGAAATCGTCCAAGAACCAGATCGACGACTGGTACGAGGATGAAGACGAACTTGACTTTTAGCGACCTTAATCAGCGGAACCATGAAAACAGTTTATCTTCTTGCAGGCTGGACTTTGACGGCCGCTCTTCTTCTCTCCGGATGCCAGAGAGAAACCGACTTCGATTCCCCGGCCGGGAGACCGGTCGACATCCTGCTGACGGTGGATGAAACCAAGACCGTCAATGACGGGATGTCCACCCATTGGTCAAGCAATGACAAGCTCTCGGCCTTCTATGCCCCTTCGGGAACAACCTCCTATTCCGGGAACACCCCGTTTTACATTGAGGATCCGGAAACGGGCATTGCCACTGGCGACGCTGCGTTGACAGGAGGCAAGTACGACTGGTATCTGCTATATCCCTACACCGCCGACGTGGAAAGCCCCGCCGAGAAGGAAGAAACACACATCCAGATCGGGAGGGTAATGCAGACCCAGACCGGCAACGACAGCATGGCCCACCTGGCCGGAAGGAATATGCCGCTTTATGGGGTTGCCAGGTGTGTTCCCGCGGAGGAGATTCCGACAGTTGCCATGCATCAGGCGGCGGCCGTAGCGGCCGTGAATGTGACCAATGGGACGGACCAGCCTCTGGATGTCCGGAAAATCACCTTGACCGCCCCTTGTGATATCGTCGGTTACTATTCCCTGGACTTAACAAATGGCGAACCCGTCTATACCACCCATCCCGACAAGTTACTGGTATACAAGTACGTAATATTGAGCGTCAAGGATCCGGCCCCCATTCCCGCGGGAGAATCCGCCCGCTTCTATCTCGCTTTGAGACCCTTCTCGCTTTCCGCAGGGAACAAACTGACTCTGGAAGTCGAAGGAGGAACGACACCGGAAACGATCAGCATTGCAAAGGAAATCACGCTCTCAGATGCCGTTTCCTTCAAGGCCGGCCATATCAAAAACCTGAATTTCTCCTTCGCTCCGGAAGATAAAATCCTTGTCGTAGGCGATGTCGCGACCGTCCCAGCCGAAGGAGGAATCGTTGAAATCCCCGTCCAGTCCAATGTCAATTACTCCTGGGAGATTGAAGATTCGGCAAAATCCTGGATTCATTTCCTCCGGACAAGAAGCATCCAGAACAAGACTTTGGAGTTCAAGGTCGATGCCAACTCCGGAGACGAGCGGCGAGGAAATGTGACATTCTGGGATGAAGACGGTGGATGCGACCCCGTTACTGTTACTGTCGTGCAAGAATCGTTCGAGTCGCCGGAAGAAAGCCGGATTCGTGAAGCTCTGATGGAGATTTACAATGCCATGGACGGGCCGAACTGGCAGAATGCCACCAACTGGGGAGATGCGGCGGTTCACATCAATCAATGGAACGGTGTAACATGGAACCGGGAGACCCGGGAACTTGAATTGCGCTTCTTCCAATTTGGCCTTAAAGGAGAGTTTCCGGACTGTTTTGAGGGGCTTTCCGCATGCACCTTCTTCTCCCTGGTCGAGACGGGCGTCACAGGAACGCTGCCTCCCAGTTTCAACAAGCTGAAAAGCCTGAAGAATCTGATTTTGGACAGTACCTCCATGACAAGCCTGTCCGATGTGTTCGCCGGTATTCCATTGGAGACCGTCTTCCTTTCCATCAACGAGCAGATGACCGGACCGCTTCCGGAGACGCTCGGAGAAAGTCCCGCCCTGACCCGGCTGGAAATCGGAGACTGCAATTTTACGGGGACCGTTCCCGATTCTTGGGCCGGACTGGGTCTCAGATTGATACTCAATCACCTTCCCGGCCTGTCAGGACGGGTCCCTGATTCTTTTGTGACCGCGGATGACGCGGCTTATCTGATCAACATGTACCTTCACGAAGCCACCTCCGGGAAGATTATGTCCGTCGGCGATTACGACATCCCCGCATACTGGCCCAAACGGGGAGCCCGGGATATCGTTACCGGAAAACCGATTCCCTATCATGACATCGTTTCCAGGAACAAGGCGACCGTCCTGCTCGTCTGGGGGGCCTGGTGCCCCTACTCGAAGGAGTTGGTGCCCATTTTGAAAAGAATGTATGAGAAATACCACGATGCGGGACTGGAAATCATAGCCTGTCAGAAGCATAACGCGAATGAGGAGGCGGAGATCGCGGCGGGGAAAAAGCCGGAGAGCTATATCCTGGAGAGAGGTTATGAGAGCTGGTACAATTTTGTCGCCGAAGAGTTCCTCTCCGATATGGAATATTGCTGCTGGACCGACAATGGGATTCCGTCCGCCAGAGTGGTTGACAGGAACGGGAACATCCTGTACTGCGGTTTAAAGGAGGTCAGCGATCCCGCCAGGAACCGGTTCGGGTATACCGCGTCGACTACGCTCATCTCCGTTCTGGAAAACCTGTTCGGCCCGCTGGAGGAGGACGGCGACTATGAATCGACCGACTACTCCAGGGACGGCGAAGTGATGACGCTTCAGACGGCAACCGTCGGGAAGGGCATCAACATCGTGTTCCTCGGTGACGCCTACACGGACAAGGATATGGGCCAGGACGGCCTTTATGAGCGGATGATGAAGGCCTCCATGGAGGAGTTCTTCGCCATCGAACCCTACAAGACATTCCGCAACCGATTCAATGCCTATGCCGTGAAGGTGGTTTCCAAGCATGGAAAGACCGGTACGGGCTATACGACCGCCCTCGGCTCCGTCATGGCGGACGGCAGCGCCATAACCGGCAATTCCGACAAGTGTTTCGAGTATGCGCTCAAGGTGCCCGGCATCAAGGACACCCGGAACCTCGTCATCAGCGTCCTGGTGAATTCCATCAACCATGGAGGCGTCACGACCATGAGCGAATCCCAGCAGTCCGGCATTGCGTTCACCTCCTCCATCGGCAATTCGCCGGAGGCCTTCGGTCCGACCCTCCGTCACGAAGCGGGCGGCCATGGCTTCGCCTTCCTGGCTGACGAGTACGCGGTCCATAACACCCGCCCGGACCAGGAATTCATCGACTACTTCCGCCGGCTGTACGCTGAATACGGCTGGGCCGCCAATGTCGACTTTACGGACGATCCGCAGAACATCCTGTGGAGCGCCTTCCTCTCCGATGAACGGTACAAGGACGAAGTCGGCATTTACGAAGGCGCCTGCAATGTCCTGCATGGCGCTTGGCGGCCTTCCAAAGACAGTATGATGAATCAGCAGGTGGAGTATTTCAACGCCCCCTCGCGCCATGCCATTTACAAGCGGATCATGGAACTGAGCGGAGAAGGATACAGCTTCGGAAAGTTCCTGGAATATGACGCGGTGAACCGGGGCGGAACGAAAGCGGCCCCTCGCCCGCCGCTGAAAGCGGCAGCGGAAAGGCCGCACAGCCTCGAAAACCTTGCCCCGCCGGTTATCATACCATAAGGGCATCCGCCTGAAAACAACAGGAGACACCCTTCCGGATGTCTCCTGTCTTGTTTAAACCAACCTATTTTTACCAAACCAATGGTCTAGGGAACGATGATCTGCTTGCCGAGCTTCAGCTTGTCGCCGGAGTCGTCGACCGTCCAGTACTGCGGCTTGCGCGGGCCGTTGCCTTCCGAGTGGTGAACCACATAGCGGAGTTCGCCTTCGAAGGTGCGGAACAGCATGCCGTGACCGGAGTTGTTCGCGAGGAACGGTTCGGGCTCCTGGACCCACGGGCCGGAGATCTTGCCGGACTCGGAGTAGCACACGGCCTGGAGGTAGCGCTCCTTGCCCCAGGTGGACCAGAGCATGCCCAGCTTGCCCGTCTGCGTGCGGAACATCTGCGGACCGTCGGTCACCCAGCCGGGCATCTTCAGGCCGAAGGTGGCCTCGCCCAGGCCGTTCATCTCGCCGCAGCAAGGCAGCTCG
>JAEEGH010026738.1_pt1 | contig 11477 bp, 8 predicted proteins | sample 9134181 | NCBI WGS metagenome assembly JAEEGH01 (sample SAMN16246544, study PRJNA631951) | gut metagenome | biome: gut microbiome; feature: rumen; material: DP-attached | host: Bos | place: Iran: Karaj | collected 2018-10 | reverse complement strand
TCGTCAGTACCTTCCTTTGGGAACTTATAAGAATTCACATTCTGTCCAAGAAGCGTGAGTTCCTTATAGCCTCTATCCCTTAGATCCACACATTCCTTCAGGATGCTCTCAATATCCCTTGAACGCTCACGACCACGGGTATAAGGCACGATGCAGTAATGACAGAAGTTATTACAGCCACGCATGATACTCACAAAACCCGAAATCTTCATGCCATGAGCACGCTTTGGAAGCACATCACGATATGTTTCCGTCAAAGAGAGGGTTGTATCAATAGCATTCTGGCCAAGCTCACATTGCGCAATAAGGTCGGGCAACGTGAGATAAGAGTCAGGACCAGCCACGAGATTTGCGTGGTGGTTCTCTATAAGGTCATCCTTGACACGCTCAGCCATACAGCCGAGCACGCCAAGGATTACTTTCTTGCCTTTGTTCTTGTTTATGTTGTGCAGAGCCTCCAAGCGATGATAAATCTTGTTCTCTGCATTTTCACGTACTGAGCAGGTGTTAAGGAACACCGCATCAGCTTCTTCTATGTCTTCTACTGTTTCATAGCCAGCCATCTGCATTACTGAGGCAACAACCTCAGAGTCAGCAACATTCATCTGGCATCCGTAAGTTTCTATAAAGAGTTTCTTCATTGTTTTCTAAGGTTTTAAGGTTTGGAGGTTATGAGGCTTGAGGTCTTTCGGTTTATGACCTCCTAACCCTACAACCCTATAACCTTATAACCATATTATTTCTTCTCGTAGTCATTAAGCTTCTTCAGGAAGAATTCCTTGAAGTCGCTCCACTTGTAATAGCATCCCTGAACAGGCTTCAGTTCTGGAATCAAGGCCTCATCCTCATTATGCAGGATCTTGAAGATTACATCCTTGTCCTGATCATTCTTATGATAGAAAATGAACTGAACATTACATGCCATAGGGAATATGCGGTAGTTAAGCCAGCCACTCTTGTCAAGGTCCTCAAGACTCACCTTCTTATCATAACCGTTAAGGTTAAGGAGGCAGACGAGAGGCATAACCATTGTGTCATGACCATAGCGCAATGTAGCACCTGGATGTGAGAGGGCAAGACAAGAATCTGCCTCTGAGATAATCTTTCTGAGGAGGTTACGCTGTGAATAACCCTGTACGCCACCGCTCAATGGTGAACTGCCATAATTTACATACCAGAACGCATTACTGCGGCACCAAAGGTCATATACCTCATCCTCTGTGAAGAGGTCATACATATTGAACTTATGACGAAGCTCTGTGCTCTGGATGTTAGAAGCAAGCTCGAATATCTTTTCGATGAGCATATACGCATCAATCTTACGACCACGAATCTTGTAGTCGTCAAGGAAGCTCTGATCCTTGAAGAGAAGCTTCATGATACGGTCACCTGTTCTATGCTTCATTCTGAAGTCAATATACTCCTGACTCTTCTCGCCCTGTCTCTTCAAAGCACTCAGAACAGAGTCTGACTGATTCATGTAATACATATCATGACGGCTTGCATCATGGGTGATATTAAACTCTGGATTCATTGAAGCCAACTGCAGAAGAGCATTCTCCATAGAGAGGATACAACGGATAACGGTTGTTGACTTCGCATCAATATTCGTCTTTCCCTTGAACACCTCTGGGAATCTCTCAACCATACGCTTTGCAATACCACGATGCTGCTCTGCACCAAGCTGTGTAAGTTCTCCGTCACGACCTCTTGCCTCCTCGCGAATCTGACCAATCTTATTAAAGACCTCAAGTCCCTTCTCCGTCAACATACCTGCATCAGCTGCCTTCTTCATTATATTGTATGGCATGTCATAATCCATAGGACCAATGAGATAGCGAGATCCATGACGGCCATAATGGCTGATATAATATGGGGTATAGCCCGCAGGAGCTGGAGTAAGAGCCTTCTGAGGACCAGGATAAGCCTTGTAGTTAGAACCAGAAAGAGTGATATCCTTACGGAAATCCTCACGTGCCTGCTGTGCCGACACAGCAACAGTCATACATAGCGCAACGGCTGAGACCAAAAGTTTAGAGTAGAGTTTCATCACAATGTCTTTAAAATTTTAGAAAAAGATTTATTTACTTGCAAAGTTACGAAAAATCGGGAACATAACAAAAGAATTCAATCTTTTTATTCGCCAAAACAGAGTAACTTCGTAACTGAATGCGACAAAGATACGAAAAAAGCTTGTAAACAAGAAGCAATTTGAGAAAATTAACGAAAATAATTCTATAAACAAAGGAAAAAATCGGACAAAAGCGACTTTTTGCAATACCCTTTCTTAACAATCGATTGCTCGCAAATGGAAAAATCACCCTTCCGGCACCCCAGATGACAAACCAGAAAACAAGTGCAAATCTGATTTTTCCGATCAGGCACAAACTCTCTTGAATAATCGCTATTCCTTCGCTAATCCTCCGCTTTTCCTCCTAACCAAACTCGATGAAGGTCCGCTCTATGTCCCTTCCAGAATGGGAGGTTCATCGAGTTTGGTTAGGAGTTACATAGGACTTACATAGGGCCTGCTTGGGAAGAGCATAAGGATTGAAAAAACAGGAGAATTGTTTGGAAAAAGAAAAAAAATTGCAGAAAAGTGTGAGTTTTCGGATTTTATTTGTATCTTTGCCCTGTCATTCCCTATCAACCTAAATCTGATAATGACAATAATGCCCGACGAACCTTAATCAGAATGAAAAGAACGATAATATCATTGCTATTAACCATATTGATTCTGCCAATCCATGCAAAGGATATTGTGTGGTTTGACGGAACTAATCCTGTGACCTATAGCGTTCTGACGGATAGGGACCTCGTGGTTGAGACTGCCCTGAATATGTTCTCTAACGATATGCTTGAGGTTACTGAGGCATACGCTATCCCCGAGGCTCCTTCAAAGGCAACGATTCATATCTATCAGCTCGACAAGGCTACCGACAAGGAAAGACAGGATTTAGCGAAGATGGGCTTTGACATCAGCAAGATAACGAAAGGGCATGATGCGTTCTCAATACGTTGCCATAAGAAAAACATTATTGTGGTCGGGACTAACGGCCGTGGCGCAGCTTATGGTATTCTCGAACTGTCACGCATAGCAGGCGTCTCTCCCTGGATATGGTGGGGAGATGTTGTTCCCGAGATGAAAGAGCGCCTAACCATCAACAGCCGCTTTACCACCACACAATCTGCAAGCGTAGAATATCGCGGAATATTCCTCAACGATGAGGACTGGTCGTTACGCCATTGGAGCTACTCTAACTATGAGAAAGGCAACTTCGGACAAATCGGAAGAAGGACTTACAAGCGCATCTTCGAACTTCTGCTTCGTCTTCGCGCCAACACTATCTGGCCGGCTATGCACGAGAAAACCACTCCTTTCTTCAAGGTGAAAGGGGCAAAGGAAGAGGCTGATTCCTTCGGGATTTTTGTCGGGACTTCACATTGTGAGCCTCTTCTCCGAAACAACGTAAGCGAATGGGACACCTTCAGACAAGGGCAGTTCAATTACTTTACCAATAAGGAGAACATACAGAAATACTGGGCGGAGCGTCTTGACGAGGTGAAGGATAGCCGAAACAATATGTTCACCATCGGTATGCGAGGCATTCACGACGGTCGTATGAATGGTGCAAAGACCGAGAAAGAGCAGCTTGAGGGACTTCAGAATGTCATCAACGACCAACAGGAACTTATCCGCAAGCACGTTGGCGACCCGAGCAAGCAGATGCAGGTATTCATCCCTTACAAAGAGGTGCTCAAGGTGTATGAGAACGGACTTAAAGTACCTGACTACGTTACACTTATGTGGTGTGACGACAACTACGGATATATCACTCGCCTAAGCAACACCCAGGAACAGAAACGCATAGGCGGAGGTGGCGTTTACTATCATCTAAGCTATTGGGGAAGGCCTCACGACTATCTGTGGCTTACCACCACTCAGCCAGGTCTTATCTATAACCAGATGCGACAGGCATACGACCATAACATGCGCAAGATATGGATCGCAAATGTTCACGACCCTAAGGTTGCCGGCTATGACCTTGAACTGTTCCTCGACCTCGCATGGAATATCAACTGCACGACAAGCGAGACAGTTGGCGACCACTATAGGAAATGGCTCGTCACCCAGTTTGGCGAGAGAGCCGGTAACTTCCTCTTCCCCGCCATGAGCAAGTTCTATCGCCTTTGCGGAGAGCGCAAGCCGGAATTCATGGCATGGTCAGAAACCGAACTGTCCGACAGGGACAAATACGACCGTGGAGTATCTCCTATCAGAAATACGGAGTTTACCCACGCATTCGGCGATGAGATGCAACGCTATCTCGATGACTACGAGGCAATAGTAAAGACTGTATATATGGCAGAGGATTCCGTGTCGCCCGAACTAAACGATGCCTATTTTGCCATGATTGAATATCCCGTATGTGCTGCAAGGGCTCATGCGGTAAAGATTCTTGAGGCGCAAAGGGCACGACAACTGGCAAACGGCCGTCCGGGAAGAAACAGGGAGGAGCAAGAGGAGGGAATGCGTATTGCCTGTGCCAAGGCTCAGAAAGCATATCATCACATCGTGGCACTCACCAACTGCTACAACATCTCAATAGCCAATGGCAAATGGGAGAATATAATGGATATGCACCCGCGCGACCTTCCTGTCTTCGGGGCTCCGGTTCTCCCCATGCTTCTGTCAGGCGAGAATATGGAAGAGGAACTAAGCAAGGTGCATGAGACTCATGGCGAGAACATCCCTTACAGTTGGATTGCAAGAAAAGAAGGTTTCATAGCCCGCAACTGTAATGAATACGACCGACCCTCTCCCCGCTCCCCTTTAAAGGGTGAGAGCCAGAATGCAAAGAAGTCTTCCTTTAAGGGAAACTTAGAGGGTCTCCACTTCAACTCCATGCTCGGCCATAGCATGAAGGCTGTATCACTTCCCAAAGGCTCTTCCCTCTCCTACTCCTTCGTATCCGACCAAGAAGCCCCTGCCATTCTGCGTATTGCCCTCATTCCTACTCACCCTCATGACAAAGGCGATGTCAGATATGCCGTAAGTATTGACGGGGGTAACGAGACCGTCATTTCCATAAAGGAAGCATACAATTCCGAACAATGGAAGAAGAATGTTCTTCGCGGTCAGTCAGTTAAGAGCATCGACATCAGTCTCACAAGGGGCGAGCATACTCTCTCCATACGCGCCCTCGACGATAACATCATCCTCGACCAATGGATGATTGATTTTAATAAGAATAGGAAACACTATCTTTTCCCGATAGATTAAAGAAAGGTTAGAGGGGAGAGATTAAAAATCAAAACGAAGAAGTAGAATGCAACATCTTTGAGAACTCTTCTATTCGCTTGACATCAATCTTAGGGAAATCACATTCCTTTAACGAATTGAAATGTCTATCATTAGAAACGATAAAGGTTGCATTAGCTACAATAGCACAATCCACAAACTTATTGTCATCCACATCTTCTTTTATTAAATAGAATTGGAAATGTGGGTCTATAAGATCGACATTAGGACAATTAATAATAGTTTGTATAACGTTAGATGCAATCAAACTATTTGTTTTCATCGAAATACTCTCTTCATATTCATCTAATATCTCATTAGACACACAAAGAGTATATTCACCTTTTTGCAAAGCTCCCCACACATTAAAATAGGGACTACGCCTTGACAAAGAGGCTAACAGGCAATTAGTATCAAGGACGATTCTCATTACTAATGTCTATAAGGAGTACGTAAATGCTCTTCAAGCACGGCTTCGTTCTTTTCCAGAGACCATTCACCGCTATCCCATAGAGCATCCATATCATCACTCACTCTCTTGGCAAAATATAGAGATAATGCCTTTTTTATTTCCTCAAAAGCTGCGTCAGTCTTAGCATAAGAAAACATTTTGAGCAGATGAAGCTGTGTAGAATTAAAAGCTGCACTTTCCATATATTGTATGTTTTTATTAATTTCTTCGCCTGCAAAGATACGAATAAACAAGCAAAACACCAAATTTTATTAGAGTTTTTCCAAAATGCAGGAACTTTCATTATGGTAGGGATTAGGAATTAAGGGTTAGAAATTAGGGATTAGTGTTTAGCGTACACCTTTCGCCTTCCTCCCCCTTGCCCCTTCACGGGGAAAGGGTCGGGGTTAGGGGTCGTAAGGGACGGGGAAAGGGGTCTAAATATTCAACCCATAACTCTGCTTCACCTCACTCATCACAAAGGTACTCTCGATAGAGGCAAGACTCTCTATCTCACCAAGTTTATTGAGCACGAACTCCTGATACTGCTTCATATCGCGCGCGCGTACTTTTAAAAGATAATCATAAGCACCAGAGGTATTGTAACACTCTGTAACCTCGGGAATTCGCATGATACGACGCACAAACGCATCCGCAATCTCATGATTTATCTGCTTTAGCTTAACCTTACAGAACACAAGCAATCCCTGATCCAATTTCTCGGGATCAAGTATGGCCACATACTTCTTTATATAACCGCTCTTTTCCAAACGTTTTTGACGCTCAAAAACAGGTGTTGGAGTCAGATGAACAGCATCTGCAAGTTCTTTTGTGGTCAATTTCGCATTTTTTTGTAGCGTTTTCAGTATCTGAATATCAGTTTCATCAAGCTTTTCCATGTTTTCTTAGAGTTTTATTCTGTTTGAGAGGCTTTTTCGCCTCCCAATCAGAAGGATTTTCTATTTCAAATGCAAAAATAGTGATATTTTCTGAATATCACAAGAAATTTGGAAGATATTTCTAAAATTATTAATTTTGCACTCGAAAGATTTCAAGATAATAAAAAATAATATTAACATACCCTCTCGCCTTCCGGCTCCCTCCCTACGGGGGAGGGCGGGGGGAGAGGCCAAAAACAAAAAAAGACTATGAGCAAGAAGAATTATCGTTTTGAGACATTACAGCTTCACGTAGGACAGGAACAGGCAGATCCAGCAACCGATTCACGCGCTGTGCCTATCTATCAGACTACAAGTTACGTATTCCATAACTCTCAGCATGCAGCCGACCGTTTCGGACTTCGCGATGCAGGTAATATATATGGTCGTCTGACCAACTCAACACAGGGTGTGTTCGAAGACCGCGTAGCTGCCCTTGAAGGTGGTGTAGCAGGTCTCGCTGTTGCCTCTGGTGCAGCTGCCATCACATACGCTCTCCAGAACATCGTGCAGGCTGGTGACCACATCGTAGCAGCCGACAACCTTTACGGTGGTAGCTACAACCTCATCACCCACACTCTCGCAACTCAGGGCATCAGCAACACAATCATCAATATCAACGACCTCGACGCTCTTGAGGCAGCAATCAAGCCTAATACTAAGGTTGTATATGCCGAGACATTCGGCAACCCTAACTCTGACGTTCTCGACCTTGAAGGCGTTGCAGCCGTTGCTCATAAGCACGGCATCCCATTCATCGTCGATAACACCTTCGGCACACCTTATCTCATCCGTCCTCTTGAGCATGGAGCAGATATCGTTGTACATTCAGCAACCAAGTTCCTTGGCGGTCATGGCACATCACTCGGCGGCGTTATCGTTGATGGCGGTAAGTTCGACTGGAAGGCTAATCCAGACAAGTTCCCAACACTTGCAAAGCCAGATCCATCATATCATGGCATAGTATTCGCTGATGCTGTAGGTGCTGCTGCATACGTTACACGTATCCGTGCCGTCATTCTCCGCGATACAGGTGCAGCTATCTCACCATTCAATGCCTTCATTCTCCTGCAGGGCGTAGAGACATTGAGCCTTCGCGTAGAGCGTCACACAGAGAATGCTCTGAAAGTTGTTGATTTCCTCGCTAAGCATCCAAAGGTAAGCAAGGTCAACCACCCTGCTCTCGAGAGTCATCATGACCACAAGCTCTATCAGAAATACTTCCCTAACGGTGGCGGTAGCATCTTCACATTCGAGATTAAGGGCGGTCAGGAAGAGGCTTGGAAGTTCATCGATGCCTTGCAGATATTCTCTCTGCTTGCCAACGTAGCCGACGTGAAGAGTCTTGTAATTCATCCTTACACAACAACTCACTCACAGCTCTCACCAGAGGAATTGGCAGAGCAGCACATCACACCTTCTACAGTTCGCCTGAGCATCGGTACAGAGCATATCGACGATATCATCGAAGACCTCAGCCAGGCACTCGATAAGATTTGATATTGTTAGTATAAGGACAAAAGACTAAGGTCAAAGGACTAAAGCTATGAGCTAAACCCTTTGACCTTAAACATTTTGAAACTTAGACTTTAAGCTTTAGACCGCAGACTCAAACTTTATACAAAAACAAAATATGAACAAATTTATAATCGCAGATAATCAGGAGCTTACGCGCTTCGCCTTGGAGAGCCTTATCCGACAGAAAGGGCACGGAGAGATATTCAGCGCCCACGACAAGGCCGGTCTCGTGCAATTACTGAAGGAACATGAGGATGCCGTTGTCGTACTCGATTACACGCTATTCGACTTTGCCGACGAAAACCAGCTTCTCATCATCGCAGAGCGTTTCTCATTGGCACAATGGATTCTCATCAGCGAAGACCTTACCCCTCAGTTCCTGCGCAGTATCGTATATCTGTCAAATCAGTTCAGCATCGTATTCAAGGACGGCACGCTACGCGACATACGCGACGCCCTCGAAGCCGTAAGCCATCACAATCGTCATATCAGCCAGCGTGTGCTTGAGACTATCCTCAACCAGCAGCAACAGGAGAAAGAGGAACAGCCAAACATACTGACAGATACGGAGATAGAAATTGTGAGAGCAATCGCCCAGGGCAAGACCACGAAAGAGATTGCCAACGAGCGATTCTCAAGCATTCACACCATAACCACCCATCGAAAGAACATATTCCGTAAGCTCGGAGTCAACACCGCCCACGAAGTCATCAAATATGCCCTCAGAGCTGGTCTCGTTGATTCCTCCGAGTTCTATATTTAAGGGTTTAAGTTTAGAGGTTAGGGGTTAGGGGTTAGAGAATAGCAAATCGCCACTCTACCCCCTAAACTCTAACCTCTCCACTCTAAACCCTAACCTCTCCCCCCCCAACCCTAACCATCTTCCCCCTATGCAGGGGGACTGAGGGGGTCTATACGATTATCCCCCGCAGCCTTCACAGGCTACGAGGGACATATTGACTTTATCAAATATATTAATATTGCAACTAAAACCTCGCAGCCTTCACAGGTGACGGTTTTTGATTACCTAAAAATTCTCATAGCCACCTGCATAAGGCAGATGAATATGAATACATGAAATTACGCTGCAAATATAAGATTAATTTTCGTAACCTCCAAACATTTCTACAAAAAAATGCAAAGAAGCACACTCGCAACCCTTTGCAGGTTACAGGTAGGGTGTGTGTTTAAAATATGATAACTATGATAACCATGATAACCGCAAGGCTATCCAATTACGGGACACGAAATGATTATCCCCCGCAACCTTCACAGGGTACGGAGGATGGTCTGTAAGTTTCTCCCCCGCAGTCCTTCACAGGTTACACGGAGGTATTTACACTTATTTTGATCTTATCATGAAAAATAAGATTTACTTGCTGCAAAGGTAAGATTAATTTTCATAACCTCCAAACATTTTTACAAAAAAGTATTAAGGGATTAAGAAATTAATGGATTAAGAGATTAATATATTAAACGCGAAGTCGCTAAGTCGCAGAGTATTTTTCATTGTTCACTTTTCATTTCCCTTAGTGTCTCCGCGCCTTTGCATTCTTATAATTTTCCACCAGCGAGGGCTGTAAGCCCGACACATAAAAGGGCGGTTCGTAAGAGCCGTTATATGAACAGCATCATCTAATCTGAGGTCTGAAGGACCGACACTTATTGTATATATTTAGGTGTCGCACCTACAGCGCTCACTAAAAAAATCGTCATAGCAACAGCCCTTGCGGACTGCCCTGTTAGGTATCGCACCTTCGGCGCTAACTGTTCGCTATGGCTCACCAAGCTACGCAAGTCGTCAAACTCACGTTTTATAGCAAATTGTAAATGGTATAAGGCATGTGTAAGGGTAAACGTCGAAAGACAGGGGGGTAAATGTCGAAAGTTCTTTTGAAGATAGCCAGTTTCTTCATACCTTTGCATCAGAAATCAGAAACAAAAAGTCTAACAATAAAAAAACTAGAAATATGAAAAAGATGATTTTCGCCCTCGTGGTAATGTTCGCAATGACAATGAGTGTTAATGCAAAGATTAATGACACATCAATGTTCTTCAAGAGAATGAGTTGCTATCTGGAACTGGACAAAAATCAGATGGAGACAGTCAAGGTTTCAATGGCTGAGTTCAACGAATCAATGGAGGCTCTCTCTCATAAAAGGGGCAGAGGTATGGGCTTCAGATCTGCCGACAAAATCGTGGATCGTCACAAGAAGCAGATGAAGCAGATTCTCAGCGATAAGCAGTACAAGAAATACGAAGAGATTTTTGACCTGACCGTACGCAACACCGTTAAAATCAATATCGAGCGAATTACTTCAGCAAGGAAGCATATGACTGGTATGATGAATACCAAATCATAAGAGGACATCAATTCCATAAAATTATTCGAGTTCAAGTTTAAGTTAGTACAGCATAAGGAAAACTCCCTGTAACGCACATACGTTGCAGGGAGTTTTTATAAAATATCCAAGGGGATGTTTACGACTTTAGCCTATTGCAATATAGTCAATATTTCTGCGTTATAAAGTTACAACCTAAGAACTAAGAATAAATGAAAAGAAATACATTCAAAGCAATGGCTCTGCTAATACCAGCATTTTTACTGGCATCAACAAGTTGTGTAAAAAACAAACAACACTCACCAAAGGCAGAAGCAGCACAAGAAATCAAAAAGCCAGAAATATCTCCACTTGATTCCGTAATAAGGCATGACTTCAAATCTTCAAATGATATGGCTTTTTCGCTCTTTAAGCAAGTGGATAAGCAAAGGCGTAGCGGGAACTTCATGATTTCACCACTCAGCCTAACTAATGCACTTGCTATGCTTGCCAATGGCGCAGACGGCACTACGCTAAAGCAAATCGCAGATGTATTAGGCGCAAAAGACATGAGTGTTGATAAAATTTGCAAGCAGTATAGGGATTTGGATGTCTATCTCAAATCAATTGACAAAGAAACTTCTTTCGCCAATGCCAGTTCAATATGGATAGACAATAAATTTCAGGTAAAAGCTGCCTTCATCAAGAATAACAAAGAAATATTTAATGCTGAGGTTTACAATGAACCTCTAGCTACAGAGAAGACCAAGAACGACATCAATTCATGGTGTGACAAGCATACAAACGGTCATATTAAGGAAATACTTCACAATCTACCGTCTCCAGATTCAAGGATGCTGCTCATGAATGCCTTGTACTTTAACGGGAAATGGGCTTCTGCATTCTCCAAGGAAGACACTAAGGAGGAATTCTTCAAGAACTCCGAT
>JAEEGH010026737.1_pt1 | contig 11477 bp, 9 predicted proteins | sample 9134181 | NCBI WGS metagenome assembly JAEEGH01 (sample SAMN16246544, study PRJNA631951) | gut metagenome | biome: gut microbiome; feature: rumen; material: DP-attached | host: Bos | place: Iran: Karaj | collected 2018-10 | reverse complement strand
CCATGGTGCGCTTCACCAATGGCAAACCCAACCGCAAAGAATACCGGAAATACAACATCAAGACAGTCGAAGGCCCCGACGACTATGCCTCCATGGCAGAGGTCATCTTTAGACGTTACAAACGCCTCTCCGAAGAGGGACAGTCCCTACCCCAACTGCTGATTGTCGATGGCGGTGCCGGACAGATGGAAGTGGCACGACAGGTAATCCAAGACCAGCTGCACCTCGAAATCCCCATCGCAGGCCTTGCCAAAGACGACCGCCACCACACCTCCGAACTCCTCTACGGCTTCCCGCCACAAGTGGTAGGACTCAAGCCAACCGACCCTCTCTTCCACATGCTGGAAAACCTTCAAAATGAGGTGCACCGCTTTGCCATCACCTTCCACAAGGACAAACGCTCTAAAGGCACCTTCCGAACCCAGCTCACCGACATACCCGGCATCGGCGACAAGACCGCCCGCGACCTGCTCCTGAAATTCGGCAGCGTGAAAGAAGTCCGCCTACAGACCGAAACCGACCTAGCCAAAGTGGTAGGCCCTGCCAAAGCCCAAGCCATCCTCGCCTACTTCGCCACGCAGCAGGATTGAGCGCACCATTCCCTCATAAAAATGTATTATTCTACAATTATTCGCTCATAAAAGTGCACTCCCATACATTTATTCGGTCATAAAAATGTAATATTTTCAAATATTCGCTAAAAAAAATGTATATTTGCAAATTATTTCAAGCCCTTATTTTAAAATGAAAAGACTGATATACAACCAACTAATAGAGTGGAAAAACAGCCCATACCGCAAACCCCTTGTGCTACTCGGAGCAAGACAGGTCGGCAAAACTTATATTCTTAATCAAATGGGCAATCAAGAGTTTGACAACATGGTGTATGTCAACTGCCACAACAATCCATTTGCTAACTCGTTATTCCGAGACTTCAATATTGACAGAATATTGTATGATATCGAACAGCAATATGAAACGAAGATATCTATGGGTAAAACATTGTTGTTCTTTGACGAGATACAAGAAGTCCATAACGGCTTATCTTCACTTAAATACTTCTGTGAAAATAAACGTGAACTACATGTTGTTGTGGCAGGTTCTTTATTGGGCATTTCGCTGCGCAGCGATGAAAGCTATCCTGTTGGAAAGATTGACACATTGCGAATGTACCCAATGACATTTGGCGAGTTTCTGTTGGCAAACGATAGAGAAAAATTATACGAAAGTTTAGCTGGGTGCAGATGGGATAATCTCACCACCTCTCATGATACTCTGGTTGATTACTTGCGACAATATTATTTCTGTGGAGGTATGCCTGAGGCTGTACAATCATGGGTAGACCACAAAGAGGCTCGGCAGGTTAGACAAATACAATCTGAAATATTGGACGCTTATGAACGAGACATTGCCAAACACTCATTGACATTTGCACAACGTATTCACCAAGTGTGGAATATTATTCCAGCACAATTGGCAAAAGAAAACAAGAAGTTCATCTTCGGAATGCTGAAAAAAGGTGCTCGTGCAAACGAATTCGAACTAGCTCTGCAATGGCTTATCGATGCTGGGTTGGTGTATCGTGTTGAGCGCTGTAAAACGCCACAAATACCACTCAAGTTCTATGCCGACAGTTCTGCTTTCAAGATTTATCTGATTGACGTAGGCCTTCTTGCTGCCATGACAGGGACAACGCCACAAGACATTCTTATAGGTGATGCCGCGTTCTCCGAGTTCAAAGGTGCATTCTCGGAAAATTACGTTCTGGAACAAATTATTGCTGCCGAGAGTGCCAATGTATATTATTTCAGCAAAGATAATTCACAACTCGAAATCGATTTCTTACTACAAACAGCTAATCGTATAATTCCTACAGAAGTCAAGGCTGAAGAGAATGTGAAGAGTAAATCGCTCCGGACTTTTATTCAGGAACACGACAACCTAAAAGGTCTGCGGTTCTCAATGAGACCATACGTTGATCAAGGTTGGATGAAGAACGTGCCTTTGTATGCATGTGGGGTATGCATACAATGAGTCCAAAGCCATCATCGCCTACTTCGACATGCAGCAATAGCGGTGCCAACCCCCACTGTACTCGGAAACTGAATCAAACCATGTCGCATTAGTGAACAAGTCGTACAGAACATTTATTGTGGCGAACACAACTGGCCCACGTAACCGGCACATTGTAGCCATATAGATATAGACGATAGGCTTTGTACTCACCGTCGGGGGTGGACGCCCAGTATTCTCCATAGGGCCCTCTCATAGCGGTATGAGGTTCAGCATTGTATTTCGCTTCAGGGAGGAATACCGCACCCGCCAACTCCATCACCATCCACTCTGAAAGGGAATATTCATTGTACTCTTGATTTCCCGGCACGAAATCAGGACACCCGGATGGCTGTAGCCAATTGTCGGGTAAGATAATCCATCCAGTATATCCACCTACAATACCCATACCAGATTTGCCTGGGCGTTTGAGGAGATAAACCCACTCTGCCTGGGTTAATGTTCGCCACATGTTGGGAGCATTGCCTCCATTGACGATGGGGTTATTGCCCCAATCGGTAAAGGTGGCATAATCAAGGTCGTTTGTTGATGACAGGCTGGGATTGTTTCCCGTTCCCCAACCAAACAAGTCGCCATACGAATACTGTATTTCAGCAAAACGCCAAGTATTAGTGCTGACTTGATACTGCAGATTGCCCTGCGAGAAGCGTACCTTTTGATTGTCACTTACTGAGAACAAACCGGGCAATGCTCCCTCTATCTGCTCAACCTCCTTTTGACAACTTGTTACAATAATCGTAAAGAAGAACAGAATGGAGACCAACATAATCGCATTTCTTTTCTTCATAATTTTAGAAATTGTTATACTACAAGTGCTCTTTTTTTTTTTGTTGCGGGCAGCGGAGACTGCCCGCAACAAGGTTTAACGTTTTAATAAATTAATTATCCTGAACGGGGCGTACTGAGTACCCGACAGTGCGACTGTTGCAGTTCGTCGCGCTGAGACCGCTGCTGACTAAGTCCATGATGTACGCGCTGAGCTTATTGACGGGCGTGGACGACCAATAGTAGACGCCGAGGCCCACATCGTAGACATTCGTGCCGTAGCGGTAGCCCGCCGCAGGCAGGAATACTGCACCAGCTGCCTCCATCTGCGCCCACTGTGCGAGAGTGTAGCTGTTATGTGTCCAGTCAATATCGTTGTTTCCATCATAAGTGGCGAATCCTGAAGTGAACGAACACTCCGAAGGCAGTGTCCAACTGTCGGGAAGTAAAATCAGCCCGCCCACACCGTTAATGTTGCCGATAGCAAATTTGGATGAGGCATTGGGACGTTCGTTAAGCAGGTACTCCCATTCGGCTTGGGTGAGAGTGCGCCATCGGTTGGCAGTATTTCCGCCGTTGCTGATGGGGTTGCTACCCCAGTCAACGAAGGCGCCATAGTCCATATAGCTGGTGGAGGATAGGGTTGGATTGCTGCCCGTGCCCCAACCAAAGAGGTCTATCCAACCACTATAGGTGGAGCTGATACTGCGGTTATCACTTCCGCTGACATTACCTCCGTAATATACAAAATAATCGGCTGTTTGTGTACCTACATAATCATACTGGTGTTCAGCAAAACGCCAAGTTTTGGTGCTTGCTTGGTACTGTATATTGCCCTGCGAGAAATATACCTGTTGCGTTGCACTCACCGAGAACAGGCCAGGCAACACTCCATCAGTAATAATAGGAGAATCAGGGATAATAGGAGCAATATCTTCTTTTTGACAGCCCACCGTCATCATCATAACGGAAGCCATAAAACAGACCATCATTAATTTACTTAATCTCTTCATATTTATACTATTTTTAAATATAGTTAGGATTGGGATTCCCATGCCTCCCAATCAATTGTATTTATGTATAGTTCAATTTGTTCTTTCAGTTGTGGTATCTCCGTGTGCAGCACAGCAAAAATCGTTTCATCGTCAACATTGAAGTATTCGTGGACTAAGAAGTTTCTCATTCCTGATATATTCCTCCACTCCACTTCTGGATGTGCCGCCTTAAACTCGTCTGTCAACATACGGGCTGCCTCACCGATTATTTCAATGTTCTTCACTATACCATAATAACGGAGGACATCTTCGTGCAACTCGCATTCAGCAAGACCGCCGGCATGTGTCTCCAGCCTCACTATCGCCTCTGCGATATGGACAATCCGCATCTTGTCTTTACTGAACTCTCTCATACATCAAAACCCTGTCTTTTTCTACAGAGGGACGGGCAAAGGGTAAAAGACCTTTTTCTGTCACCAAATCCACTTTTACTCCAAGCAAATCCTGCAAATCCAGCCTCATCCCACTAAGCATGAACAGCCCTACGTGGGCATCGCGGTCGGGAACAATCATAATGTCTATATCGCTGTCAGGGCGTTGTTCCCCACGGGCATAGGAACCGAACACCCAAGCCTTCATTACCGGTCGGGTAGAAAAATAGTCGCTTATCTTTTGTGTCAATTCCTTGTCCATTTCATCTGCAAAGATACAATTTATTTTTAAAATATCTACATAAAAATCACATCAACAATCCTATCTAACTACAAACAAGAACAATAAAGAACTTCCCTAACTAGAACAAGAAGTTGTTGTAAGGGTATCTTACCGAGTGGATTTTCTTTACTTCTTCGTACATCACGTCGCGTAGGGCATCAATGTTCTCGCGGTTGGCGGCACTGATGAAGAGGGTATGCAGCGTATCGCCACTTTCCGCGTACTTCAAGACGCAACAAGGTTTAACGTTTTAATATATTAATTATCCTGAACGGGGCGTACAGAGAACCCGTAGTTGCGATTGTTTTTGAACGCCGCGAGAAGTTTGCCGCTGTAGAAGAGCATGAGGTACGCGTTATTCTCAATGTTGGGCGTGGACGACCAATAGTAGCCGAAGTTGCCCACGTAGTAGACATTCGTGCCGTTGCGGTAGCCCGCCGCAGGCAGGAATACTGCACCAGCTGTCTCCATCTGCACCCACTGTGCGAGAGTGTAGCTGTTGTGGGTCCAGTCAGGATAGTTGTTAGGATTATCAGTGGCGAATCCTGAAGTGAACGAACACTCCGAAGGCAGTGTCCAACTGTCGGGGAGTATAATCAGCCCGCCCACACCGTTAATGTTGCCAATACCACGTTTGGATGAGGCATCGGTGCGGGTATTTAGCAGGTACTCCCATTCGGCTTGGGTGAGAGTGCGCCATTGGTTGGCGGTATCTCCTCCGTTGCTGATGGCGTTGCAGCCCCAGTCCACGAAGGTGCCATAGTACCCATCGATGTTGGAGGATAGGGTTGGATTGCTGCCCGTGCCCCAACCAAAGAGGTCTATCCATCCGTTATAGGTGGAGCTGATACTGTGGTTATCACTTCCGCTGACATTACCTCCGTAATATCCATAATCATCGGCTGTTTGTGTACCTACATAGTCATACTGGTGTTCGGCAAATCGCCAAGTATTGGTGCTTGCTTGGTACTGCAGGTTGCCCTGCGAGAAATGCACTTGCTGCGTTGCACTCACCGAGAATGAGCCAGGCAACACTCCATCAGGGAAAATAGGAGTATCAGGAATAATAGGAGTATCAGGAATATTAGGAGCATTATTTTCTTTTTGGCACCCCACTGGCAGCATCATAACGGCAGCCATGATACAGACCATCATTAATTTTCTTAATCTCTTCATATTTATTCTATTATTGAATTAATAATCTTTTTCAATACAAGAAGTTGTTGTAAGGGTATCTCACCGCGTGGATTTTCTTCACTTCTTCGTACATCACGTCGCGCAGGGCATCAATGTTCTCGCGGTTGGCGGCACTGATGAAGATAGTTGAACATACCCCGGCCTTACGGCCACCCCTCTCAAGAGGGGACTCGCCGACGCACTCCGCCTGCTTGGCCATCCAGCTGTCCTGCAGCATCTCCAGCGTCCAGTTGGCCTTGGTCATGGGCGTCAGGTCGTCCTCTTCTTTCTCAACATAGGTATAGGCATCAATCTTGTTGAACACAAGGATAGTAGGCTTATTGTTGGCTCCGATTTCCTCCAGTGTGCGGTTCACGGCGTTAATCTGCTCCTCGTAGTCGGGATGGGAAATATCCACCACGTGCATCAGCAAGTCAGCCTCGCACACCTCATCCAACGTCGACTTGAACGACTCCACCAGTCCATGGGGCAACTTGCGGATAAACCCCACCGTGTCGGTGAGCAGGAAGGGCAGGTTGCCCAACACTACTTTGCGCACTGTGGTGTCCAGCGTGGCAAAGAGTTTGTTTTCGGCAAACACATCGCTCTTGCTTAGCAAGTTCATCAGTGTCGACTTGCCCACATTGGTGTATCCCACCAGTGCCACACGCACCAGGCTTTCGCGGTTCTTGCGTTGCTGCACCTTCTGCTTGTCGATGTCGCGCAGTTTTTCTTTCAGCAGGGCTATCTTCTCGGTAATCAGCCGTCGGTCGGTCTCAATCTGTGTCTCGCCAGGGCCACGCATACCGATACCGCCGCGCTGCCGCTCGAGGTGCGTCCACATGCGGGTCAATCGAGGCAGCATGTACTGCAATTGCGCCAGCTCCACCTGAGTCTTGGCGATGCTGGTGCGGGCACGCTTGGCAAAGATATCCAGTATCAAGGTGGTGCGGTCCAAGATGCGGCACCCGAATTCCCGCTCGAGATTGCGCAGCTGGGCGGGCGACAGCTCGTCGTCGAACACCAGGAAATCGGCATCCAATGCGTTCTTGTACTCTTTGATTTCCTCCAACTTGCCACTGCCCACATAGGTTCGTGTGTCAGGACGCTCCAGTTTCTGAATCACCTGCTTCACGGGTATGCCCCCTGCGGTGTCGAGCAGAAAGGCAAGCTCGTTGAGACACTCCTGTGTGCGTTCCATCGTAGTGCCGTTGGCACACACGCTCACCAGTATCGCCTTCTCCGGCACCACCTCGGTACTGAAGGTGTTGCGTTCCTGGGGCGTAGGGCGTTTCTTGGGCATTCCCTCAGCCTCCCAGGCACCCGTGGGACTCTTCCATTTGCCGTGATTATTTGGTTTCCAACTCATAATGTCTCTCTGTCTTTACCCTTCCATGCCACGCGAAAGCACCTCGTGTGCCACCTTGCTGCTGCCGCGCTGCACCACATTCCGCAGCACCTCTTCAATCTTTTCTCCCGCAGTCTCCCAGCTGTATTTGTCATGCACAAATGCATAGCCATTGGCAGCCAGTATATCGCACCGATTCCTGTCGCGCAGCAGGGCTATCAGACACTCGGCAAAGGAAAGCGGAGTGTCGCCCACCAGCACCTCCTTGTCCTTCTCGGCACAAAGGGAGTCGTTGGCCAATGAGGTGGTGACGCAAGGAAGTCCCATGGCCATGGCTTCGAGCAGCTTGTTCTGCAATCCCGACCCTGTCTGCATGGGGGCGGCGAATATACGGGCGGAAGCATAGCACTCCCTGATATCCTCCACAGGGCCTGTCACCGTGATGCGGTCGTTGGCCAAATGGCTCACATTATACTTGGGATTGGCACCGGCCAGCAGGAGTTTGGCTTCGGGGAACGACTCCCACACCAAGGGCATCACCTGCTTGGCCAGATACTGTGCCGCACGGATATTGGGCTCATAGCGCATATTGCCGCAAAAGACAATATCATACTCCTTCACCCGCTCGATAGGTTTGAAATAGTCAAAGTCCACCCCGTTGGGAATGACGTGTATGTCGCCGCTCTTCTTGTGGGGGATGGCCTCGGAATCTACCTCGGAGATAATGGTGAGGTCGTCAAAAATCTTGAAAGAGTTGTATTCCGACGAGCGCAGCATCTTGAACTCGAAGTGGAGGATATACCGCCACAGTCCGCGGGCCTGCTCCATGCGCCGCTCAATATTCATCGACAAGGCATCCTGAAAGTCCATCACCTTGGGCAGTACCGAGCGGCTGACAAGCGGCATGGTGCGCACCATCTGGCTGAAGATGACATCGGGTTTCACTTCCTGCTCCAAGCGGCGGCAGGCTCGGCGCGCCTTGCGCGAATCCCAGTAGCCTATCTGCAGCGACTTGGTATAGATAAAGTTGCGCAACACATTCTTGTAGTTCACCAACCGGGGAGAACTCACCACTTTGATTACCGAACAATAGGGGCGCAAATGCTCTATATGCTCCGGCAGCACTTTGGTGTGCGACACACAGAAGAGTATGACCTCGTTACGGCGCGACAACTCTTTTATCAGATTGAAGGCACGCAGCTTGTCGCCTTTCTCAAGCGGATAAGGGAACCGGGGTAAAACAACCAATATCTTCATGTTGATGTGTTTTTTGTTGATCTGTTGGTTGAATGTGTGAATTCGTAAATGTGTTAATTCGTAAATCGACTGACTCATTAACATGTTAACACATTAACACATTCTAATCATATTAATTTTCAAAACAATGACGTTTGTGTGCCTTCGGCAAAGCCTTCACGCTCCTCGTCAACGGTGTTCAAGTCCGTTTCGGGCTGTTCCTCTTCGGGTTCAGGCTCCGGTTCGGGACGGGGCTCCAGCCAGCGGAACTCCTTCACCTTGCTGGTCGTGACACGCTTGCCCTTGGCCTTGTAGCCCTTCACGGCAATAAACTCTTCCACATCAATATCCTCTTCCAGAATCTTCTTGCCCGAAGCCTCGTCATAGCTTACATGCAGGATGGGAAATGTGTCCATGCTGTAGGAAACCATGCTGTCGCCTTCGTCCAGGAAAGAGAGTTTCTTGTCGCTGTCCTCGGCCTGGAAACGCTTCAGATAGTAACTGCCCGTTTCGCCCTCCTGATACAGCACCGTGACGATGTTGCGGCTGTTGTACTTGCGCACCTCAATCAAGTCTTCGTCAAAATGGGTGCCCAAGTCATGCCCTGTCAGGCGCATATAGCCCGACTGGGTGAGGGAGAACACCTTGTCTCTGCCCGAGAAACGCCCCAGCGACTGGCCTGCGCCGTTCACATTCAGCCTCCTCACCGTGGGGTCGTACCAAATCTCACGCGCCTCAAGGGTGGAGACCCCCTCCCCTTTCTTGGTGATATTTCTCACTGCGTTACGGGTCAGGATATTGCCCATGGCCTTGCGCCCCTTGATGGCAAGCTTGGCAAAGTCGAAGTCGAAGCTGACCTTCTTCAGCTTGGCCTTGGTGGCATGATGGACCGTAATCACTTCCGCCTCTCCATTGGGATTGGCAGTGAAATACAGTATCTTGGTGCCTTTGGTGCCCTGTGTCAGGTTATACTCCGTGTCGCGTGTGATGCCGACTACCGAGAAACGCTTGACAAAGGCAAAACCCATTGCTCCGTCGCGGTAAACCATGTTGTACACCGTGCGGTCGTCCTTCTTGCGGAACAGACCGATATACAGCAGTTCCTTGCAGGCCGACGAACCCACAAACGCCTTCTCCTGCACCTTGGTGACAATCATTGTGCCGTCCGTGCGGAACACGATGATGTCGTCAATCATGGAGCAGTCAAAGGCATATTCGGCGCCTTCGTCTTTCTTCATGGCTGTTCCGGCAAAGCCCGTGGCCATGTTCACATACAGTTTCTCGCTGGCGACAGCCACGTTGGCAGCCTGTATCTCCTCGAAGTTCCTTATCTCGGTCTTGCGCTCGCGGCCCTTGCCGTAGGTATCCAGAATATGCTGGAAATAGTTGATGGCATACTCCGTCAGGTGTGCCAAGTGGTTCTTGGTCTCCTCGATATCCACCTCGATGTTGGCAATCTCCTGCTCGGCTTTCTTGATGTCGAACTTCGAAATCTTGCGCACAGGCTTCTCGCACAGTTTCAACACTTGCTCACGCGTAATCTCCTTGCGGAACAGTTTCCTGTAGGGGTCAAAGCCGCGCTCGATGCCGGTAACCTGGTCTTCCCATGTGGCAAAGTCCTTTTTCTCCAAGACCTTGTATATGCCCTTCTCGAAGAAAAACTTCTCCAACGACACCCAGTGCCAGCGGTCTTCCAGCTCGGCAAGCAGTATCTCCAGTTCCTGCTTCAGCAAGTCTTTGGTATGGAATGTGGAGTGCCGCAGTATGTCGCTGGCGGTCATGAACTCAGGCTTGTTGTCGACGATGACGCACGTCTGCGGCGAGAAACTGATCTGGCAGTTGGTAAAAGCATACAACCCGTCAATCGTCTGGTCGGGCGAGACACCGTTGGGCAGATAGCAGACTATCTCCACCTCGGCAGCCGTGTTGTCGTCCACCTTCTTGATGCTGATTTTCTTCTTCTCGTTGGCTTTGAGAATGCTCTCTATCAGCACGTCGGTGGTGACGGTATAGGGTATCTCGGTGATGACGACGGCCTTGCGCTTTTCGTCATAGTGCATCTTGGCGCGGATGCGCAGCCGTCCGCCCAATGCCGCGTCGTTGTATTTCGACACGTCAATCAACCCGCCCGTGGGGAAGTCGGGGTATATCTCGAAAGGCTCGTCCTTCAGCACATGGATGGAAGCCTCCATCAGCTCGCAGAAGTTATAAGGCAGGATGTTAGAGGTCAGGGTGACAGCAATGCCCTTGGTGCCTTGTGCCAGCAGCAGGGGGAACTTGATGGGCAGGGTGACGGGCTCCTGTTTGCGGCCGTCGTAACTGGGTTTCCATTGTGTGGTCTTGGGGTTGAACACCACCTCCTTGGCGAACTTCGAGAGGCGCGCCTCAATATAACGCCCTGCAGCTGCGCCGTCGCCGGTAAGGATATTGCCCCAGTTACCCTGGCAGTCAATCAGCAGGTTCTTCTGCCCCAGGTTCACTAATGCATCGTTGATCGACTGGTCGCCGTGGGGGTGATACAGCATCGTCGTTCCGACGATGTTGGCCACCTTGGTGAACCGGCCGTCGTCGGTCTCCTTCATGGCATGGAGGATTCGTCGCTGCACCGGTTTCAGGCCGTCGTCGATGTCTGGCACCGAACGGTCGAGGATGACGTCCGAGGCATAGTCTATCCAATATTCGCGGAACATGCCGTTCAGCGACAGGGTAGTGCCTTCGCCCACCGGCTCCTCGTCATCAGTCAGAGAAACCGCCACAGTATCGTCCATCTCAGTGTCTTGAGACTCATTCGGTTCGATGTCCTTCTCCTCTTCCGGGGGAATGATATGCTCTTCGTCCATAATAATCGTTTAAAATGCAAAGATACCAATTATTTCTGACATAACCGGTTTTCAGTCCCCATAAATTATAAACAGACTTACTCACACCTTTGCCCGACCATCGTTATTCCATCAATAATCCATACATTTCCGTCCATTTTTCGTCGCGACCGGATGGAAGCAACGTTATTATCGGCATGACCGAATGGGAGCAACGTTTTTTTCGGCGCGACACTTGCCGCTTCGCGCGGAAGTTAAATTTTATTCTGTGAAGAATTACGCCACCTTTCGCCAACTTACTCCACCGTTCCGAAAGTGTCGCATATTTGTCCCCAAAGTTCCTCTGCGTGC
>JAEEGH010026736.1_pt1 | contig 11477 bp, 10 predicted proteins | sample 9134181 | NCBI WGS metagenome assembly JAEEGH01 (sample SAMN16246544, study PRJNA631951) | gut metagenome | biome: gut microbiome; feature: rumen; material: DP-attached | host: Bos | place: Iran: Karaj | collected 2018-10 | reverse complement strand
CCTCCTTCAGTTCGCGGCGTGCCGCCGCCTCTGCGGTCTCGTTTATCTCCATGAATCCTCCGGGGAATGCCCACATTCCCTTGCAGGGGTCGTTCTTGCGTTCGATGAGCAGCAGTTGCAGCTCTTTGCCGTCATAGCCGAAAACCACGCAGTCGGCTGCGATGGCAGGGTGAGGGTATTGGTAGGTGTAGCTCATGTCGTTTTGTTTATGGATGATTCTGCAAAATTAATCAAAATCATAATTTGCCCTGTCGTCCGTGGCGGAAATAATTTTTCTGCCTGTAATATTCCGTATGGCTGAAACGTTATATCAGTGTTGAACTTAAAAATTTATATTAACATGAAACATCAATTGAAGTCGTTAGTCATTGTAATCGGAGTTGCAGCACTCGTTTTAGGGACACAAAAGGTAAATGCCCAGTGGTATGTGGGTGGAGGTCTGGGTTATTCGGAACAGAATATGGTAAGTCTGCTCCATTTTTCTCCGGAAGTGGGTTATTCGTTCAATCCTCACTGGACTGTGGGATTGGGCACCAGTTTTCAGAGAATAGACAGGACAGTTTATAATAATGTACAGGAGACATATATAATAAGCCGTTCCGATTATTGGTTCCTGAATCCGTATGTCCGCTTCACATTCCTGAATATTGACAAACTGTCGTTTTTTGTGGATGCCGCCGGAAGTTTTGATGTCAACCATGGTTTTGATGTGAATTACCTCGGTTTCCGTCCGGGGCTGAGTTATCAGTTGACGGATCATTTTACCGCTGTGGCGCAAATAGGCTTCATCGGAAGCTACAACCACAACTTTAGGGCGGAAATGGGTCTTAACACCCTTGAATTCTCGCTTTACTACCAGTTCAAGAAAAGGAAATAAAAACGAATTTTGGCAAGGCGATGCCGTTGTTTGACTTTAAAATACTTGACATGAAAACACAAAGAATTATGCCGGTTCTGGCAACTGTTTTGTTTGCAGGCGTTTTGCTGCTTGCGGGCTGTGAGAAGGAGAATGGCGATGCGAAGGCGGTTCCAACAAAAAGCAACCCTTTTGTCGGTCAATGGCAATGGGTCAGTACTGAAGGCGGTTTTTCCGGGAAAAGCAGCTGGACCCCGATGTCAGAAGGGTACAATGTGACATTGACTTTGACAGGGGACTCCTTCGTCCTGTACAAAGACGGTCAACGGGAGGTCTGGGGCACATACGTCCTGGACACAGTCAGTAAGAACATCTTTAATAAACCGTTACCACGTCTGAATCTCAAACAGATAAATGGTGAGATGGGCGTGCCTGTCGTGCTGTACGATGGCCTTATTTTGCAGGATGAAATTGGATTAATCCGTATCAGTGACAACATGTACGACGGCTTGACTTCGCATTTTGCAAAAATGATATGATATCTAATTCTCCAATTTTCCTGCCAGTTTCATCCGTACTGCAACGGGTGTCGTCGTCGCAGCGGTGACAGCTGTGGTGTTGACCGAATACTGCTCTCCGTCAATGTTGAACCGGAGCGTGGCGCCGTCGTCGCGCACATCGATGGTGACGGGAGCACCCATGACAAGCGGAAGGTTGACATCGCCGTGACCGGCAGGGAATCCGCAGAGCAGAGGTATGCCGTAAGGCTCGACCATCTGGCGGATCATCGCTTCGATATTCTCGTAGGAGAACTCCGTTCCGCAGCCGCTGAACTCACCGAGGACTATGCCGCGGCAGCGGTCAAGGACCCCGTTCATCTGCAGGATGCGCATCTGTCGGTCAACGTTGTGCATCGACTCCCCGACCTCCTCAACGAACAGGATAAGGTCACGTCCCTTGGTGGCGTCGGCCTGCGTGCCGAGGTTTGGCGTGAAGGTGCAGAGGTTGCCGCCAACAAGCGTGCCGCTTGCCTGTCCGGTGATGTTCTGCGGATGGGCCGGCAGCTGGTAGTACGGAACCTTACCCAGAAGCAGGTCGCGCATCATGGTGCTTGTCGCATCGGTCCCGCCATTTGCCAAAAAGGAGCTCATGGTGCCATGGACACTCATCACTCCGGCGCGGCTGAGCAGACCGTGCAACGTGCTGATGTCGCTGAAACCCACAAGCCATTTCGGCGATGCCGACAGCACGGAAAGAGGGAGTTTGCCGATGAGCTGGATGGTGCCATATCCGCCGCGGTTGCAGATGACGGCCTTGATTCCAGGACTGCGGAACGCCCAGAGGACGTCGTCGGCACGTTCCTCTGCGGTTCCCGCATATTTCCCGTCAGTCACCTTCCCCACATTGGGTCCGATGACGGGCACCAAACCCCACGACCGCAGCAGGTCGGCGGTCTTGTTAACGTTCTCCATCGGTGTGAAATAGGAGGGTGAGATGAGTGCCACCGTGTCGCCAGGCTTCAGATAGGCGGGCTTCACGCAATTCAACACCACCGTCCCGTCGCCTTTCTGCTCCGGCTTGATCTCTTCCTTTTCACACGAGGCGGACACCAGTGCCAGAAGGCACGCCGCAATACCCAAAATTGATGTCTTCTTCATAATTGAATACGCTTTAAGTTAACATCCATATAACGCAGGATTGCGTGGAAATATGATGTAATGGTATCTTTTTTTATTTGCTGCATCCAATTTGCCAAATATGCCATTTTGGCATGCAAAATGGACAAATTTTCCTCTTTTTATGACAAAAAGGCAGAAAAATCAGGAAAAAAGCCGGTGGCATACACTTTGCCTTTAGCTGGGTGTCGCTGAAACGGAAGCGGAGGCGGCATGAAAGTAAAAAGTAAATGTTAAACAATTAAAAATGGAGGTGTATTATGCTACCAGTAATGTTTAAGAGCAATTGGTTTCCGACCGTGTTCGAAGATTTCCTGAACAATGATATTATGCCTCGTGCCAATACAACAGCACCGGCAGTCAATGTGAGGGAGGATGAAAAAGCCTATACCATGGAGGTGGCCGCTCCCGGCATCAAGAAGGAATTCTGCCGCGTGAGCATCAATGACGAGGGCAACCTGACCATTGCCATCGAGAACAAGTTCGAGCACAAGGAGACGGAGAAGAAGCACCGCTACCTGCGTCGTGAATTCTCCTACAGCAACTACGAGCAGAACTACGAGCTGCCCGAGGATGTGGACAAGGAGAACATCTCTGCAAAGGTGGAGGACGGCATCCTGACCGTCACGCTGCCGAGGGTGCAGAAGGAGGAGAAGAAACTCTCCCGCAGCATCAACATCGGATAACCTTCCGCACAGTCCCAACGAAAAGCCGCAACCATGGTTGCGGCTTTTTTTATTTCACCGGCAGGTGGAACTTCATGGTGTCGTTGGTCAGCAGGTCGATGGTGAAGAGGGTGTCCTTCAGCGGTGTTCCCACGCCGGTGATGATTTTCACCGCCTCGTTCACCTGCAATGAGGCGATGACGGCGGGCAGCACTCCCATCACCCCCTTGTTGCGGTTGCCCTGCGCCTCCAAAGCCTCCTGGTTGGGGTAGAGGGTACGGTAGTTGGCGGCGGGCGGCAGGTAGTTGAAGACTGCCAGCTGCCCTTTGGTGTCACCGATGGTGCCGTAGATGAATGGCTTGTCAAGTTCTACGCAGGTGTCGTTGATGAGGTAGCGGGCGGCGTAGTTGTCAGTGCAGTCAAGCACCAGATTGTAGCCGCTGATGATTTCGGCTGCGTTTTCAGGGGTGAGGCGGTGGTTGTAGGTTATCAGCTTCACGTTGGAGTTGAGGCGATGAAGCGTCTCCTCAGCGCGTTGCGCCTTGGACAGGCCAACCTCATCCTCGCGGTAGAGGATCTGCCGCTGCAGGTTGTGGACGGCAACGGTGTCGTCGTCCATGATGCCGACGGTGCCGAAGCCCGCGGCGGTGAGGTAGAGCGAGGCCACGCTGCCCAGTCCGCCTATTCCGACCACCAGCACCTTGGCGGCTTTCAGCTTTGCCTGTGCCTCCTCCCCGAAATCCGGGAGGATAATCTGCCGGTTATAGCGTTCGATTTCTTCAGAAGATAGTTTCATTGTCTATGTGTGTTGTTTTATTTCTAAAAAATGTTTGTCTATTCTTGCGGAAAATAAAAAAGTTTCTCCTTGTCGGTCACTTTCCACAAGAATAGCAGCCGCCCGGCTGTCTCCGACTCTTCGGGTGCGGAGGGCGCCTCCCACGACACGATGCGTGTCCGTTCGCAAGTGAGCGGCACTGTGTCTTTTTCGGACATGGCTATTTCTTCCATGGCAGCAATCTCCATGTCGTTGCGGTAGGTTCGTGGAGTGTCGTAAAGAAAGAAAAAAATGATTACCGAAAATGTCCATATATGGTATGGCAATCCTATTTTCGCCTTTTTGAAGGTTTTTTCCAGCAGAAAAACAGAGGAATGCACATAAAAGAATATGAAAAGGCATGAAACAGGCAGGGCCGAATCGTAACGTATGATCAAAGGCCTGTATGGACGGTATCCGCCAAAAGGCAGAAGGATTATGTAGATTGCAGAAAACAGCAATATCCAATGGAACAGCGAGAGCATCGGTTTCCCCTCAATGTCAGAAATATGGCGTATAATCAGATAGTTGGCTGTTGTGAGGACAAACAGCAGGCCGAATCCGCCGTTACCGGACACGAACATGTTCATAAAGCCTTTCGGAAGCATTGCGTAACGTTCGCCAAGGGTTATGCCGTCGCTCCACATGGTGTTGAAGGTCCCTAAATAAAGCGAGTATATGGAAAGAATGCCTAATGGAAGCAGAAATCCGTAATAATGTCCCGGCATCCGGGCCAACGATTTGCGGAGGTTGCCGTTCTGCCTGTGGAAGTTGTAAAAATAACGCATCAGCAAGGTGACGGTCACCACAAGCGAGACGGCTGTGTTTATTGCCCCTGAAAAGCACGACAACACAAGGAACAGTGCGCTGTACAATATCAGCAGGAATCTGTTCCGGATGAGGTCGGTTTTATGGAACTCCTTGAATATAAATGGTAAAAGATATAATATCAGGAAAATCAAAGGCAGTGCATAAAAGAATGAATAGGTGATGCTTGGGGTGATAAGGCCGATACTGTTTGAGAAACCGTGTGTCTGCATCATCGCACAGAAAAACAGGCAGGTTATTGCAAATCTTAGTTTCCTGAATCGGAACCCATCGCATGCAATGCCAGAAAGCAGCAGTACAAGCATCAGCTGCATCAATGTCTTGCATATAGCGTTGGTGTGGTACAGACTGCGGATAGGGTCTGTAATCCTTTGCAAGGCAAAAGGCATGGTCCTGTATATGTCGTACATCAGGTGGTGTGAGAAATATCTGTTGGGTGCGGCGTGCGGCTCGTTGCCAATGAGCATCTTCACACCAAACGGGTCGTGATAAAGAGGCTGTATGTAGTCAAGCGGAAGCACGCTTTCGCCCATGTCGCCGTCCAGAGGTTCGTTGTAATGCTGCACATAACTGTAGATGGTGTCGCCCAAAATGGCCAGCACGCAGAAAATGTACAATATGCGTCTCAGTCCGGCAGGGAGACCGTGCTTTTTTTCAATCGCTTGAAACATTGGTTTGTACAATCTCAGTTGATGATAATCTAATCGGGCGGGACAGATGGTTCAGGCTGCCGTGGCCGTGGCCGGTGTTCAGATCCTTGGCGCAAAGTATAGCCCAATGCACGTATTGGACGGCGTGTTTTATCACTTTGCGAAGCGACTTTATGCTGGTCATGTATGAGGCGATTGCCGAGGAGAGGGTGCAGCCGGTGCCATGGGTGTTGCGGGTCTCAATCCTCTGGTTCAGATAGAGCCGTTCCAGCCCGTTTTCACAAATCAGAATGTCGGTCATTTCGTTGCCGAGGCCGTGCCCGCCCTTCACCAGCACATTTTTCACACCTGTATCGGCAATTATTTTCTTTGCAGCTTGGCGCATGTCATCTATGCTCTTCACCTCCATGCCGGACAGCGCCTCCGCCTCCGGGATGTTTGGCGTGACAATTGTGGCCATCGGGAACAGCTCCGTCTTCATTGCGTTAATCAGATTGTCGCTTGAGAGCGGGTCGCCGGAGGTGGCCACCAGCACGGGGTCCAGCACTATCGGTCCCTGGTAGTTGCATTTCAGCAGGCTCTTCTTTATGGCCGTCACGTTTTCGCTGTTGTAAATCATGCCTATCTTAATGGCTTTGACATCAAAGTCTTCCAGAACCGCCTCAATCTGGGCGGAGAGCATGACTGGCGACACCGCCTCGATACTGCGCACCCCCATGGTGTTCTGCGCTGTAACCGCTGTTATTGCGCTGGCGGCGTAGAGCCCCAGCGAACTAATAGTCTTGATGTCGGCCTGGATGCCGGCGCCGCCGCAGCTGTCGCTGCCTGCTATGGTAAGTACGGTTTTGATCTCCCTCATGGTATATGATAATATGAAGTTATTGGGGATGAATGCGATGGAAAGCAGCGTCCATGCCATCATCCGCAAATGCAAAGGTAGTGTTTTTTGCAATCGCTTTTTTCTTTTCCGGAAAAAAGATGTCGGGGTGCCGCTTCCGGATGAAAATTTCCGTGTTGAAAAAAACCGCATCCGGATATTGGAGCGAACCTTTTTTTGTGCTAATTTTGCACTTTAAACGCATACGACATGAAAGTACATTTTATCGCCATTGGCGGCAGCGCCATGCACAATTTGGCCATTTCTCTGAAACTGAAGGGATACGAAGTGAGCGGTTCGGACGATGAGATATTCGATCCGGCGGCTTCGCGTCTGAAAAAATACGGCATTTTTCCCGATCACGAGGGGTGGAATCCGGGCTGCATCACTCCAGACCTGGATGCGGTTATTTTGGGGATGCATGCGCGTGAGGACAATCCGGAGCTGGCCGAAGCCAAACGTCTGGGGCTGAAAATCTATTCCTATCCGGAATACATTTACGAGCAGTCCAGGGACAAGCTGCGCATTGTGGTGGGGGGCAGCCACGGAAAAACCACCATCACCTCCATGATACTGCATGTGATGGACCGCTGCGGACGCGATTGCGACTATATGATCGGTGCGCAGCTGCAGGGCTTTGAGGTTATGACCCGCCTTTCGGAAAAAGCGCCCTACATGGTGATAGAGGGGGACGAATACCTCACCTCCGCGCTGGACCGCAGGCCTAAATTCCATGTATATCGTCCCAATATCGGTATCATCAGCGGCATCGCGTGGGATCATGTGAATGTGTTCCCGACATTTGACAATTATGTGGAGCAGTTCCGGATATTCGCCGGCATGGTCCCTGAAAACGGCACCCTTATCTATTGCGCGGAGGACGAGAACTGCCGCAGTGTGGCGGATGACACTCGGACTGTATGCCATAAGGCCGGCTACACTCTTCCAGAATACAGGGTTGAGAATGGGAAATACATCATGCTTTGGAATGGAAGTGAGTATCCGTTGCAGGTTTTCGGCAGGCACAACCTGCTGAACATCATGGCGGCATACCATGCCTGCAGTGCCGTCGGGATTACGGACGTGGAGTTCTTCAACGCCATCGCCACCTTCCATGGGGCCTCCAACCGGCTGGAGTGCCTTTATCAGGATGCGGAGAAGGCGCTCTACCGTGATTTCGCCCATTCCCCGTCAAAATTGAAGGCGACCGTTGCCGCGCTTAAAGAGAAGGATCCGGAGCGTTTCCTGGTCGCCTGCATGGAGCTGCACACCTTCAGCAGCCTGACCGCCTCATTCCTGGAGCAGTACGCCCATGCGATGGATGTGGCCGACGAGGCGATAGTCTATTTCAACCCCCATGCCATCGCGCTAAAAAAGCTGCCGCCAATCACGGAGGAGGAGGTCCATGCCGCCTTCGGGCGTCCGGATTTGAAGGTTTTCTGCGATTCACAGGCTTTGTTCCGCCATCTGTGCGGGCATGAATGGAAGGGTAAAAACCTGTTAATGATGAGCTCCGGGAACTACGACGGGATGGATGTGAAAAAAATTTTCGGATAGGTGGAAAACATGTCTGAAAAAGTTATACTTTTGCACGTTCAAAACGATGGGGCATTAGCTCATTTGGCTAGAGCGTTTGACTGGCAGTCAAGAGGTGATGAGTTCGAATCTCATATGCTCCACAAATTATTCATCAAGAAACATTTATCGGAATGTTTCTTGTTTTTTTATCCTAACAGCCCCAATTTTTTCGCCTGACCATGCCGACACAAGACAACCGGAACAAATCGTTTTTTGTATACAAGGCTTCCGCCGGATCGGGAAAAACCTTCCAATTGGCGGTCGCATACATACGGATATGTCTGCAATATTTCGGTCAGGACCGTTTCATTTTCCGGAAAATTCTGGCCATAACCTTCACCAACAAGGCCGTTGGGGAGATGAAAAGCCGTATCCTCTTTTTTCTGCGCTGCCTTTCGCTGCCGGAAGAGCGTCTGAATGCCAAGGAGCTCGAACAACGTGCCTTGCTGATCCAAGAGCTGTCTGCGGTCTGTCCGTTGGAGCAGATGGGCCATCGTTCGGAAATCATTTTGAAAAACATTCTCGCCGATTACAGCCGTTTTTCAGTTCTGACAATTGACAAGTTCTACCAGCAGCTGGTTCACGCTTTTGCCTTTGAACTGCACCTGCCTGCCAACCATCGGTTGGAATTGGACGAGGATTTGTTTTCCAGGCAGATGGTGGATGTGCTGTTGTCCAAATTGGGATATGATGACATGTTGACGGATTTTGTGGTGGAATACATGCACCATCGGATTGACGGCCAGCAATGGTGGAAGCCCGATCGCGACTTGGCGGCTGTCGCGAAGGAACTGTTTAATGAGGAAGCACTTTCGTATGAATCTGAAATGCCGAGGTTTCCGTTGGAAAACTACCGGAATCTCATCCGTACATTGAAAACCGGCATCCGGCAAATGGAGGGAACACTCCGTAAAATAGGAGGGCAGGCGCTTTCCATAATACCGGAAACGGTCAGTGTGGAGTCGGATTTTTATCATGGTAAGAGCGGTTTCGGTGCATGGCTGATGAGTGTGGCGGACGGGGATATGGAAAAGGCGGCGGCACCGAATTCGTATGTGCGGCAGGCGGTGGACGAGGGGCGCTGGACCGCCAAAAACTGCCGTACGGAATTGTCCGCCTCCATTGAACGGATTGTGCCACAGCTTGAGGTGGCATATCGTGATGTGGCATCGTTCGTGAATGCGCATTATTCAGATTACATTCTGTATGGTCATATCCTGAAAAACATTTATCCGACCGCTTTGCTGGGAGAGTTCCGTAAGGTGGCGGAGGAGATTATGGCCTCTTCCCACCAAATTCTGATTGGTGAAACCAACCGTATGATCGCCAAAGTGGTGGATGCCGAGGAGGTGCCGTTTATCTATGAGCGTTTGGGCGAACGGTACGGCTTTTTCTTTATTGACGAATTCCAAGACACCTCCCGGTTGCAATGGAGGAACTTGCTGCCGTTGGTAAGTGAAGGGGTTTCCAAGGTGATGGAAGAGACTGGCGGGAGTGGTCAGACCTCCCTCTTTGGGGATGCCAAGCAGGCCATTTACCGTTTCCGTTCCGGTGATGTCCGGCAGTTTGTGCATTTGTCCCGTTTGGACAAGGAACCGGCCGTAAATCTCTCGGAAAAGGTGCTTCAATCAGGTTTTCAAACCATTCCATTAAACAATAATTTCCGGTCCAAAAAAGAGATTGTCCAGTTCAATAACAGTTATTTCCATCAGATGACGGAAAAATCCACACCGCTGGTATCAGATGCCTATCATTCATTAGAGCAGTCGCTTCCGAAAAAAACGGGAGGTGGTGTGGAATTACGGGTCACTGCCGAAACGAAGGATTACGAACTCTTTGTACAGATGCAGACGGCAGGGTTGGTGGAGGAGGTCTTGCGTGACGGGTACGCATACCATGAGATAGCAGTTCTGACTCGTAGCAACAAGTTGGCTTCCAGTGTGGCTGTTGCCTTGACCAGAAAAGGGGTGCCGGTGGTTTCCTCAGAATCGCTGTTGCTTTCTGCTTCTCCGGAAGTGCGTTTTATGATAGCCGCCATGCAATACGTGGAAAACAGGAAAAACGAAGCGGCCAGGGCTCATCTGCTTGTATATCTTTTCCAGAAACTTGAAAAGGGGAAATCGTTGGATGATGTGCTTGGATTGGCAAAAAATGCATCCGCTTTTTCCACCCAATTGGAACGGTGGGGTTTTTGTCCGGATTGGAAAAGATTACGGCAGTTGAATTTATATGAACGTTTCCGCACTTTGGCCGACATATTCCGCTTATGGGGTTCGGATCCATACATGATGGCTTTGGGGGAAGTTGTATGGGCGTATCATGAAAATGCGGAGAAAAACGATGAAGATTTTCTTGAGGAATGGGAGGAACAGCGGCAACGTTTGTCCCTTTCCAATCCGGAAGGGGTGAATGCGGTGCAGGTTATGACTATCCACAAAGCCAAAGGGCTGGCTTTCCCGGTGGTGATTTATCCGATGGCCAGGAAAAAGAACCGGTTGGAGAAAGAACAGGGTTGGATTCGGTTGGATCCGCCGGTTCAGGCTGGTGCCGATTCATTAAAAGTCGCGTGGCTGGATTTGGACAAGTCATTGGACAAAACTCGCTATTCGGATGTTTATCAGGCCGAAGAGGAGATGTCGGAATTGGATAGGATCAACTTGGACTATGTGGCGTTTACCCGTGCGAAGGATAGGTTATACCTGCTTGCACGGCAGGAAAAGCAGGAGGGAGACGGTCTGATACCCTTTTTTCATTCCTGTGGGATCGAACCTGATGCAATGGGGGATGCGTATGGTACCATGCGGTATCATTTCCCAAAAGGAGAGCGTTTTGCCTCTTCCGTTTCCGATTGCCTGGAACCGGCGGATGTGACAGGGTTCTTTTCTTTTCCGGACATTGGTCCGTTTCCGCCCTTGGCATATACTGTGCCGGAGGAGGGTGCCAGTACGGAGGCTGCGTTGGGCACATTGGTTCACCAGTATCTCTCGCGGATGTACCGGCGTGAGGATGTGGATGTTCTGTGCAAAACGGTTAATAAGTCTGAGGCTTTGAAGCCCGATGAAAGGGCCTTTTTGTTAAAGTTGTTGGCTAACATTCGGGAGCAGCCGGAGGCCGACTGCCTTTTCGGGGATGAGGGGACATTTGTCCGGAACGAGGTTGAAATGCTGCTGCCGGACAAAACACTGTTACGGTTGGACCGCCTGCTGATAAAAGGGAAGGATGTCCGGCTTATTGATTACAAGACAGGACAGCGTGACAATTCCCATGAATCCCAGCTGAAGGGTTATATTGACGGGTTGCGGCAGATCGGCTATAACGTCACCGATGCGCGGTTAGTCTATATCGCGCCGGAAACGGCTCACATCAGATCCCTGCCGATATCCCTGCGGTAGTGGCAGCCCTCCCAACTAATTTCATTTACGGCGGCATAGCTTTTCGCCAGGGCGGCTTCCAGATTGTCTGCAAACGAGGTGACGCATAGCACCCTTCCGCCGTTGGTCAGCAGCTGCCCGTTCGCATCCCTTTTTGTGCCC
>JAEEGH010026735.1_pt1 | contig 11477 bp, 7 predicted proteins | sample 9134181 | NCBI WGS metagenome assembly JAEEGH01 (sample SAMN16246544, study PRJNA631951) | gut metagenome | biome: gut microbiome; feature: rumen; material: DP-attached | host: Bos | place: Iran: Karaj | collected 2018-10 | reverse complement strand
TGGAGCGTCAACTTGCGCAGCCCATGAAAACCATCGGTAGGATCGCGATGGAAAAGGACCCAGTTGATGCCATATCCGGCACCCAAAAAGAGCTGGTCAGTCTTGTATCCCAGCACGTTGTTGTTGAAATCCACAAATTCGAACTCGTCGACAGGAAAATCCAAACTTCCATGAATGTATTTGGCATATAAAAGGAACGAGCCCCCGGTGCGCCGCTGCACGTACGAACCGTCGTAGCAGGCGTTGAAAGCGAATTTGTCCTTGCTGATTACATCATAGCCCTCGATGACAAGCGACTTGTAGTGCCCCGGACGAATGGTGTCGGCAATTATTTTTGGCCAGATGGCATATTTTCTGTAATTTTGCATCCCGAATGGAGGGCATGTACATAGCATTCGCGCCGCTGCAGGGCTACACCGACGCCGTCTTCCGTCGAGCACACCGTGAGTGTGCCGGCGGGGTGGACGAGTACTACACGCCCTTCGTGCGAATTGAAAAGGGAGAAATCCGGAAGAAAGACCTGCGCGACACAGCCCCTGCCGCCAACGAGGGTGTACCCACAGTGCCTCAGGTGATTGCACGCGACGGCGACGAATTCGCCCGACTCTGCGACACCCTGCAGGGACAAGGCTGGCGGCGCATCGACCTCAATATGGGCTGTCCGTTCCCCATGCAGGTACGCGCCGGACGCGGAAGCGGTCTGCTGACGCACATCGGACAAATCGAGGAGATACAGCAAGAGATGCGGCGCCGACCCGAAGTGACGTTCTCCATCAAGATGCGCCTGGGTTGGGAGAGCGAGGCCGAAGCGTTGGCGGCAATGCCCGTCATCAACGAGATGCCGCTGCTGCACGTCACCCTGCACCCCCGCCTCGGCCGGCAGCAATACAAGGGTGTGGCCGACAGGGAGGCCTTCATGCGGTTTATGGAAGTGTGCCGGCACCCGATGGTGTATAACGGAGACATCGTTGAAATGAAGAATGAAGAATCAAGAATGAAGAATTGGGCTGGCGCAAACCTCAAGGGGGTGATGATAGGCAGGGGCTTGCTGGCAAGGCCGTGGATACTCTGCGACCGGGAGCCGGCGGAGGTGCTGCGGGACATGCACGAAATCATCTACCGCCACGCTGTGGAGCACCTCTGTGGCGACAGTCAAACACTCGCGCATTTGCACGCCTTCTGGGAATATGTCGACATCGACCGCAAGGCCAAGAAGGCCATCCTGAAGGCCACCTCCCTACCCCGCTACCGCGAGGCTGTGGCGGCCGTCAACTCACTGTAGATTCCAGTCTCAGCAAATATTCTTTGCGCTCCAGTCCGTAGGCGTAGCCTGTAAGGCTTCCGTCGCCGCCCACCACACGGTGGCAGGGCACGATGATGGCCACGGGATTGCGGCCCACCGCCTGCCCGACGGCCTGCGCCGAGCGGCAGCCGACACGGAGGGCGAGGGCGCCATAGGTGATGGTGGCGCCATAGGGTATGTCCATCAAAGCCTGCCACACGCGGCACTGGAACGGGGTACCTTGCAGAGCCAGCGGCGGCAGAAAGTCCGGACAATGTCCCGAAAAATAACAGTCAAGCCAACGACAGACGAGTGTAGCAACCTTGGAAGTTGAAAGTTGAAAGATGAAAGTTGAAATTGACTCTTCGACACTTTGACTCTTCCACTCTTCGACTTTTTGACTTCTCAACTCCTGTTCAAACCGCAGCCCCGTGAGGGCTGTGCCGTCGGTAGTCAACGCAAGCAATCCGATGGGGCTGTCGTAACGGAAAGTCATCCCACGCTACCTTCGAGCGACACCGACAGCAGTTTCTGTGCCTCGACGGCGAATTCCATAGGCAGCTTCTTCAGCACGTCCTTGGCATAGCCGTTGACAATGAGGCCCACGGCGCTCTCGGGCGAGATGCCGCGCTGCTGGCAGTAGAAGAGCTGGTCCTCGCTTATCTTGCTGGTGGTGGCCTCGTGCTCGAGGATGGCCGTGTGGTTGTCGGCCTTGATATAGGGCCAGGTGTGGGCGCCACATTGGTCGCCCAGCAGCAGCGAGTCGCACTGCGAGTAGTTGCGGGCGTTGTCGGCCCCCTTCCCTATCTGCACCAAGCCTCGGTAGCTGTTGTGGCTGCGCCCGGCGCTGATGCCCTTGCTCATAATGGTGCTGTGGGTATTCTTGCCCACATGTATCATCTTGGTGCCGGTGTCGGCCTGCTGGTAGTTGTTGGTGACGGCCACGCTGTAGAACTCCGCCGTCGAGTCGTCGCCCTGCAGGATGCAGCTGGGATACTTCCAAGTCACCGCCGAGCCCGTCTCCACTTGTGTCCACGAGAGCTTCGAGTGCGAACCCTTGCAGATGCCGCGTTTGGTGACGAAATTGTAGATGCCGCCCTTGCCATCCTTGTCGCCCGGGTACCAGTTCTGCACCGTGCTGTACTTCACTTCGGCGTCCTTCATCACCACAATCTCCACGATGGCAGCATGCAGCTGGTTCTCGTCGCGCTGCGGAGCAGTGCAGCCTTCCATATAGGAGACGTAGGCCCCTTCGTCGGCCACAATGAGCGTGCGCTCAAACTGGCCGGTGCCTTTGGCGTTGATGCGGAAATAGCTGCTCAGCTCCATCGGGCAGCGCACCCCTTTGGGGATGTAGCAGAACGAGCCGTCGCTGAAGACGGCACTGTTGAGGGCTGCGAAAAAGTTGTCGGCACTCGGCACCACCGAGCCCAGATACCTGCGCACCAGGTCGGGGTGTTTCTGCACCGCCTCGCTGATGGGCATGAAGATGATGCCCTTCTCCTCGAGGGCTTTCTGGCTGGTGGTCTTCACGCTCACGGAGTCCATGATGGCGTCGTAGGCCACGCCGGCCAGCGCCTCTCTTTCCCGCAGCGGGATACCCAGCTTGTCGAAGGTAGCCAGCAGCTCGGGGTCCACCTCGTCCATGCTCTTCTTCTCCTGCTTGGGGGCAGCGAAGTAGATGATGTCCTGATAGTTGGGGGACTCGTATTCGAGATGGGCCCAGTCGGGCTCCTTCATCCGCTGCCAGCGGCGGAAGGCCTCCAGGCGGAACTCCAGCAGCCATTCCGGCTCACCCTTCTTCTGCGAGATGAGGCGCACCACCTCCTCGTCCAGACCCTTGCGGATGGTCTCCGTGGCGATATCGGTGGTGAAACCGAACTCATACTCCTTGTTTGTAACCTCTTGGATGATATCTTTTTCGGAACTTTCCATTGCTTTACATATACAATAATTGCAATGCAAAAATACGAAAAAAAACCGATATGAAGTATGAATTATGATTTATGAGAGAAAAGCCAATCAATCGGGCTTCGATGAATCATCACATCGTTTCATGATATATTTGCAGTCCCAATCGTACATGAAGTGTCCTGGTACCAGCACCAGTGTGTCGCTCGTGACTTTCTCTACAATAAATAGTCCGCCGATGCATCCCTGATTTATTTCCAGTATCAGCTTGCCGGATTCTTTTTTTAGGGTGTATCTGTGCCATTGTGCCAGGCAGTCCTTCCTGTAGTCGGAAGTCAACACCTTATTGTCGGTGAACTTCATACAGATATATCCTTCGGGAATGTCTTCCCGCCCTGCGATGGTGCTTTCGTACGACTGTGCCGTATTGGTCCATTGGCCGACGAGGAGGTCGGCATCGTCCTTGCCGCAGCTGGTCAGCAGCATTGCGCCCAAAGCGAGGGCGGCGAGGAATTTGATGTTATTGTGTTTCATTTTGATTATTTTTATGGGTTAATAATTTTGGTTATGGTTATTTAGACTTCAGCCAGCGCTGCAATGTCTTACATTCTTGTAGGAACATATCTCGGCTCACCACAGCGTGTTTATACTTTCTATAGAGTTGTTGCAGGGCGGTGTTGACGGAGGTTGCCTTCATGAGGGACAAGCGATAAGGGGCAGCATGGTAGATGGCAATGGATTCGTCCTGCGACTCGACGCTGTGGATATCAGAAATAGGCAACTTTTTCTCTGCACGCTCCATCATCGTCTTGTAGTAGGCAATTTGCTCCTCGTAGCCTCGTCCGCGGCTTTTGAGAAACTGCAGTTTGATGTACTCGTTCAGGCTTTCGCTCAGGGCGTAGTCGCGGTACTCGAAGAAGATGCCGTCGCCCCACCATTGGTGCGCCACCTCGTGAGGAATCCACGAAAAGTCGGGTATCATCGTATAGACATCATAGAAATAGTGTCCAAAGATAATCATATCGCGCAGCGACTGACACATCACAAACTGCGGGTCGCCAATCTCCACGATGTTCATCGGCTTTGAAGACAAGGAATCGCCGAAGAAGGTGCAGTAGAAATTGTAAGAATCCACGAACTCGCGGTAATAAGCCTCGGGATACTGTGTGGTGACGCTTGCAAGGCGATAGAAATGGAAGGGACGCGTGGGTGTGTCAATCACCTTGCAAGCGTATTTGTCCTTCGGCAGGAGGACGAGGTGTATGTCGAACGAGGGAACCTCGACCGCGACCGTAGTGGAGCGAACGGTCCCCCGGACTGATTCTGTGCCGCCAAGGATGTAATAGTCGTCTGCCTTGATGTGTACCTGTGCCGTCAGCAGTTCGCCGTTAATGTGCGGGTACCAGTCGCCCTCGCGTCGCAGCACGATGGCACCGTCGGCCGTGCAGTAATCGGCAAGCGGCAAGGAATAGGCGGTATCGACCTTGATAGGTTGTCCCGAATAGGTGGTGGTGTCGTAGGGGATGAGATAAAAACCCGACACCCGCAGCGTGTCGCTTTCAATGTGGAGGTTGAGGCTGTATTGTCTGTAGTCGACGAGCGATGGGTGGAAATAGAAGTCAGGCATATCCATGTATGGAAGATAATCCTCAATGGGTTCCAAATCCATACTTCTTCGGCGTTCGTTCAGATGCTCGACATCGTCGATAAGAGCCATTCCTGTCAGACCGTCAAGTGGAAACCCTTGGGTTCCGTATATTTGAGGTTTGTCCTGGTGGGTAAGGTCACGGTCGGTCATATAGGCAATCCACGAGGGGATGAAGTCGCCGCTGTCGGCGGCAGCCTGCGCCTGCTCCAGAAACCAATGCAGGTACTCGGGCGGCGAGTGCTGCGCTATCAGGGCGGCGTAGTCGCAGCATTTGTAGCCCGACCGCGACAGCGTCGGGAAACCGCGTTCGGCAATCAGTTGTTTCAGTGCAATGAGATTCACCGAGTCCACCTCATGTATAACGCGCAACACCGAGTCCTCATCCAAGCCCTTGTTCAGCAGATGGCGCGCATCCTGGTCGGCTTGGAACAGCGGTTCGATGCGCGTGTAGAACACGGTGTCGTAGATGCTCACCTGTCTGTCGCGTTTGATTAGATGGCCGAGCCATTCAGGGTCATAGTCGTTGCTGTCGGCGGCGGCTTTGGCCTGTTTCAGATACCAATGGAGAAACTCTGATGGCTGGTACAAAGCTATCGCTGAGGCATATTTGACGCAATAGTAGCCCACCTTGCTGTATGTCGGGAAACCGCGCTCGGCAATCAGCTGCTTCAACTCACTAAGATTGGCAGAATTAACCATACGCATGGCATCCCGCACCGAATCTTGGTTGTTGCTGCCGTGCTGCATCTGCCATGCTGCATTATTCGCTCTGTTCATAGCCAGCAGGCGGTTTTGATAGACAGTGTCCTGATAGCCACGTGGTGCAACGATGGCCACAATGTCGTTCCAGTAATCGAGTGTGTCGGCCTGTTGACTTCTTGCCCAGTCGTCCAGGTAGCGCATATCGCAGCATTTGTTTTGCGCCAGACGGAACATCAAGGCCTTTTCCGACTCGCGGTCGGGTACAAAGTCGTGCGACAAGGAATAGTAATAGTAGAGTGCTTCGAAATCACTTATCCCATACAGCGAGTCCATCGTATGGAAAGCTTTATGTGCCCCAATATAGTCCTGCCCTTTAATCAAGTTGTAGGCCGTTTCCGACAACTCCTTATATGTAGGGGTCTGTGCCGATGTGGTGACTGCAAAAAGCAGGAGCACCGAGCATGCTATCAATGTTTTCTTCATGTTGTAGTTTCTTTTCGTGTTTATCTTGCTGACGGCAGACATGCCGCGCGGCGGCGCTCGTTGAGAGCCTTCGGTTTGGCGGTTCGGATATGTTTGTCGGACGCGGCAAGGGTGCCGTACCAGTCTTTGCCGTGGAGGCGATAGTAGGTGCGGTCGTAGAGTGAGGCATAATCCTCGGCGTGTAGGTTACCACGCTCCACTTCGCGCCAAAGGAGGGCAAAGAACTCTTTATAGTCGCGTTTGGTCAATTCGTCGGTCATCTTCTGCAGCAAGGGATAGGCATGGTTCCATGCGTCAAGTTCGTAGCGGTGGTAGTTCTTGCCGCTTCGAAGCAGAGCCTCGAAGTCGGCGCGGCTGGCGAGGGCGGCAGCGAGCTCGGCGTCGTCCTCGTGGTTGAGGTAGCGCAGGTACTCCTCGCGCAGGTTGGCGTAATCGGCCCGCAGGGGCACAGTGAGCGTGTCGGGCAGCGAGTCGAGCCAAGCGTCCGGCTCATAGCCGCAAAGTACCATGCGCTCCAGCACCTCATAATGGCTGATGTAGCAGTACTGGTCCCCTACGCACTCGCTACGCAAAAGGCATTCCAGATAGTGCTTCAGGTCGCGCACAAAGGGATAGTGGTTCGAGAATCGTGAGCAGAAGATGGGAATTGCTGCGCAGTAATCGCCCGCAGCGCTGTATGCTACGGCGTCCGTCACCCCCTGCTGCATGTCCATAGGCAGGAGCGAAAACTGGTCGCCGAGGTAATAGTATCGCACATAATCGTCCCCCATCTCTGTCAGTGGGTTGTCGCTGTCGAGCTGTCCATCTTCGGTAGAGGTTTTCAGATAGCCCTCGATATAGTCCTCGAGCGGCGACATAAGCATTTGTTCGCGTCGCAGGTTGACATTCTTGATGTCGGCCACAGGGCATTGCCACACAGTGCGGTTGTTCTCGCCGGTGGAAGAGAACTGCGTGCCGTAAAGCTGTGGCAGACCGCGCCCTGTGCGCAGACGATCTTCAAGATAGGCCAGGTTCGACGGGTCGGCGTTGGTGTCCGCCACCGCTTTGCGCATCTGCTTGACGTAGCCGTACTGGAACCATGGGTGCGCATGCTGCGCGACGAGCCAGGCTGAGCGTGCACCGTAAGAACACACCCTATCCCATGAGGGGAATCCCAGCGTGTCCATCAGCCATGTCAGCCTGGCGAGGTTCACCGAATCCACTTCATGCATACGTCTCGATAGCGAATCCTCGACGGCCTTCATATGGGTGTGGTCGGGGTCGTTGAAGGCACGCCGCGCCGCCTGATCTTCCTGTTCCATTTGATACAATGTTTCTGCGTAGCTGTAGTCCTTCCTGCCGTGGATGGCCCGCTGGATGGAGTCCAGTTCCGGCCACCAATCGCAGTCTTTCAAAAACTTGTATTGGTCCATGTAGTATAACACGAGCGGGTTCCACCCCTTCCACCTGACCACGCGGAAGGCCAGACGCTTGAATGTCGCCGTATCGCCGCACTGCAAGGCAGCCTCCATGTAGTTCATCTCTTGCTGGCGGACAGGGATATATCCATCGAACAGGGAATCCATTCGCGCATAGAACTCCATCTTCTCGCAAGGCGTCATGTCAGCACGTGACTGCTTGCAGATGTCCAGATATGCCTTCCATTGTTCCGACTGGGCGTTTGCGGCAATCGAAGCCGCAATACACACCACCAGCAAGAAGATTCTTTTGCTTGCTTTCATATTGAACATGGTTTTAATAATTACCGTGAAAAGATGTCCGACTGCTTCAGCAGTTTCATGGTGTGGGTCTTGCCAGAGGCGGTGATCAATGTCAAAAGGTAGGTGGTTTGTGGGCGACTGGAGAGGTCGAGGCTGTAGCAGTCAGTACCCTCGGCTGTGAGGCGCACCTGCTCGCGGCGGCCGGAGAGGTCGGTGAGCCAAGCGGTCTCGGCCAGTGTCTCGCTGCACTCGATGGTCACTCTTTGCCGGAAGGGATTGGGGTAAATTGAAAAATGAGAATTGATGATTGAAAAATCAGAGATGCCAACGGTGCCGGTGTCGATAATGGTAGTGTCGATGGGAGGCGCGACATAGACGTATGGAGTCATAAAGGCGGTGTCGACATACTTGATGATGTAGCTATTGTTGTCGCCGGCATAGAGGGTGATGTCGCCGAGGTAGGCGTTGCTGGCCAGGGCGCCGGTAAGGTAGAGTATGCTGTCGCGAAGCTGGCACTGGCCGGGGCGCGACTTGGTGTCGTCGTTGCCAAGGTCGATGACGTTCTGCAAATGGCCCTCGTTGTCGAGATGCACTATGGCTAACGTAAAACCATCGTCCATGTCGCCGGGCCAGTGGTGTTGATAAACCGTGTCGATGCCCACAAGCTGGCGACAGTAGGTCACCTGCATCACCACGTGGTTATCCTGCACGGCGAGGGTGCCCGCTGTCGCGGCACCGTTGGGAGCAGGGGCGCAGCCCGAGCCGAGGTAGCCGCCGTCGGAAGCCCGCAGGTGCACAAAGCCAGCCCCTTTGTGGCGGTGCCACACCGAGTCTCCCAGGCCGAAGTTGATGCTCTGGTAATGTGTGGTGTCGAGAGCGGAGCCGGGGCAGAAGTTGCCGAGGATGTAAAGGCTGCTGTCTTCGTCGTGCATCAGCAGCGAATAGTAGGTGCTGCTCCTCGACACAAGGGCATACGGATAGGCCGCCCACTCCTCGCGGACCTGCGGCTGGCGGACCCACAGCAGTGTGCCACCCGGCGTGTACTTCAGCAGGTAGCCGGTGAACATCTGCCCATGCTCGGTGTGGATGCGCAAGTCGGGCTGCAGGCTGTCAAGCAGTATGTCGCGGTAATAGGCCGTGTCGAATATATCCACCGTATGGTAGCTTTGGTCTGTCGAGTCCCACACGACAGTATCACCTAACATTTCGCCGACGAGTGGCGACTCCACCGTGCCGCACAGGTATATGTTGCCGTGGCGGTCGCAGGCCAGACTCTGCTCGCTACACATCTTGAAATCCGCCAGAACATTCGACGTCTCGCCGTACCCCACGGTGTCGTAGGCCAAGTACTGGCAGAACAGCACGCTGTCGAGATTGGGAGTCAGCTTCAGCATCTGCACATTCCAATTCTCGGCTCGGAACGGCACCTCGAAGTCGTAGATACGGCGACCGTCTACATAATAGCGTACACCGCCCACGCCGCCATTCCAGGTGGCAAGCCGCGTGGGCACCGTCTGGTTCCCGCCACAGGTGTCGCATGGCACCCATACCGTCACCCATTCGGAGGCCATGCGTGTCATTATTATGTTCCCCTCGCCATCCATCGTCAGGGCGTTTGGCGCGAAATCCTCGTCGACCAATATCTTCAGCGAGTCTTCGGGGTGCAGCCTGTCGGCACCGGTGAATGGGTTGCCGTTGGTGTCGAGGCAGGCCCGCGTCAGGTAATGTGTGGCGGTAATCTCGCCATCGAGCGTGAAGGTGGAGAAACAGAGCAGATAGAGGTGATAGAATTGCAGGCTGTCCTTGCCGGCGAAGAGGCTGTCAAAGTCGTTGTTCTGCCAGCCATAGCGCGTGCCGAACACATCGACCCACTCCTGATAGCCCGGCTCGATGAGCCTGTAGCACACCATCATCGCCGTGTCGCCCATCGGCAACAGACCCGCCGCCATGCCACCTGTTGTACCGTAGCCGTATATCTCCTTGTGCCACACCATCTCGCCCTCGGGTGAAATCTTCGCAACCACCATATTGATTGTTTCTCCGCGGTCGGGCAGGTTTACTCCGCATAGCGACGCACTCCGACTGTACTGGGCACAGATATAGAGGTTGCCGTCGCCGTCGGTCATCGAGCCGGCAATCTTGTTGCCGACATCACTCGAGCTTTGGTCGTAGCCATCGATGGTTCTTGCCCATTCGAAACGCTGGGCGTGTGAAGTGAGGGACAGCGCGAATAACGCCGCCAGCAGGATGATTCTTTTGCTTGTTTTCATAAATTCGTTTTATTATTCGAGCCTATTTGGTCTTTTGTATATATGACGCGGAAGTGTCGTTTTTTGTTCAAATTTTAATATTAATTATGAATTTTTAACATTTCAGGCTGCTTCGACAACTCTATTCATCATGCCCTCGGGATTCATATATACCACAACCACAAACAAATAGTGCATCACAGCCTTGTGGCATGCTACCAACACCTACCTTTGGACGATGCTTCTACCATATATGTACTATACTTCAACGATGTTTTATCGTTGAAATATCGTTGAAGTATCGTTGAAGTATCGTTGAAATGCCGTCAAAGGTACGTTGGATGTCACTACCTGCATAGCTCAATGCCAAAGCATGAGGCAAAGGTAGTGTTCGAACATGATGTTAGAGTTTTAAATTGGATAAATGCTGTTGTTTTAATGTTTTAGGTTGGTGACACCCTTTCAACGTGAGACAAGGGCGGTTTTTTTTACCGTGAAAAGATGTCGGACTGTTTCAGCAGGCGGACGGTATGGGTTTTGCCTGATGCTGTGGTGAGGGTGAGGAGGTAGGTGGCTTGGGGGCGGGAGGTGAGGTCGAGGGAGTACTGTCCGGGGCTGTCGGGTGTGAGGCGTACCTCCTCGCGGCGGCCGGAGAGGTCGGTGAGGATGGCGGTCTCCCGCAGGCAGGATGCCTGCGTACCATCCAGACGGATGGTGACCCTCTGCCGGAAGGGGTTGGGGTAGGCCACCAGCGCCGCACCGTCGTCCACCAGAGTGATGCGCACGTCGCCCGGGTCGATGGGGTCGTTTGTGTGAACGTATGGTGTCATAAAGGCGGTATCGACATAGCGGGCAATATATGCCAAAGAACTGCCTGAGACGTAAACCGTTGTGTCTGCAATGGTCATACTGGAGGTTGAATAGCCACATACATACAATGCACTGTCGTGCAATGCAAGTGCCGTTCCCGGTTCGCTGGAGGATGATGAGGAGTTGAAATCAATATACTGGAGTGGATTCCCTGCATAGTCCCAAATATACAATCCTTTTCCGCATTTGGACGGCTCAATGTTGATTTCATTGTCCAGCCACTGGATGTTGTTCTGATAGGCTGGCAGTGCAAACACGCGGTTGTTCTTGCATATAACATTGGTCAGGTTTGCTCTGCCACGGAATGTAGAAATCCTGCTGGAAGGAACTGCTCCGTAGGAGAGGAAGCGTCCACTAGTTTTGTCAAAACGTAGGAAAAAGGCGTTTTTGTTGGCAGGGAATTGCACTCCGTCAACAAACATCGAATCTGTGTTATCAAGGTTTGCCGTGCTGGCAACCACAAACAAAGAGTTTGAATCATCATCTATGGTCATGCTATGAAAATAGGAATGGTCGGTTGAAAATGATTCGTCGGGAGTATTCAGGTAGTCTATCTGTCGTATGTATTGTGGAATAAGGTCACTGTTGTATTTTATAAGGAAACCCATGTCGGCCTCACGTCCTGACAGCGT
>JAEEGH010026733.1_pt1 | contig 11477 bp, 8 predicted proteins | sample 9134181 | NCBI WGS metagenome assembly JAEEGH01 (sample SAMN16246544, study PRJNA631951) | gut metagenome | biome: gut microbiome; feature: rumen; material: DP-attached | host: Bos | place: Iran: Karaj | collected 2018-10 | reverse complement strand
CACCATCTTTACAATGAACATTTACAGGCAATACATCAACAAGATCGCAATCGAAAAAAAACTTGTTCACGTTGGCCGTCTAACAGCAGTTTGCGCAATGATTGCAGCCTTGATAGCGGTGTACCCGATTGTAGGTAGCGCCGACCAGGCATTTTTAGTGATACAAGAATACTGTGGATTTGTTTACCCTGGAATCGTAGTCATTTTCAGCCTGGGACTTTTGTGGAAACGCGCTTCGGGGCGTGCCGCTGTGGTGACGGCTATCGCCACGTTCGTGTTGTCGACTATATTCAAGTTCACCTTGCCCGAGGTGCCATTCCTGTTGCGTATGGGTTACGTATTTATGTGCTTAGCGGTTCTGTTCATCAGCATTTCGCTCACCGACAAAAACACCCGAGCAGCCGCTCCTCAGACAGAATCTCAAATAAGGGCACAAATGAAATGGAGCAAAATTCTCCTTGCAGCATCTTTGACCTGCTACATAACAGGCTGCGCATCTATGTTCTCTGAATACTGCCGCAATTATGGATTCGAGGCGATATTCTTCTTTGCAACCATGCTTCTCGTATCTTCGATTTACCTGAGATCAAACGCAAAAGACAAAGTCGAGGACATCAAATCTATGGGCATCGATCTAGCTGCGTTCCGTACAGACAAGTACTTCAATTACGGAGCATTGTGTATTATGGTAATCATTACCATTTTATACGCCTGTTTTTGGTAAAATTCAGCACCTTCGCACAGGGCTTTTCTACAAGTTCATGTAACGCAATTGCCATAACCGCACACAGCGCAACCGACACCGCAATTTGCAATACGTTGTTTTGAATATCGCAAGTAGCAAACAACCAGTTTTCAATTTCGGTATTAAAAGTCTGTGCCAAGAAAAATGCATAGCTTGCCGCACTCGCATAACGCAGCACCGCAGAATTATGCAGCCGAGAGGACTTAAGCCCTGCTAGCGTTAAAATCATAAAGGCAAACAGCGGAATCACAATCCAGTCGTAAAGCATGTAATTGCCCACGAAAATATTCAGCCGCACGGCAATTGAAACGCCCGCCACCAAAAGCAAAACTTCAACAAGCAAAGCTTTCCAAGTCGCAAGGATTTTCGCAATGCCATCGCGGATTGGCAACGAGCACAAAAGCACGCCAATGAAAAATTCCAGCCCACGGAAAAACGGGTTCGAATAAATCGAGTCCGTCTTGAATGTATGCACGACAAGCGGAGACCAGAACAAAACCGCCGTGCAAAGTGCAAGTGATATCCACTTCGTGCGAGTCGTCATCTGCTTTACGACTTCTTGCATCAGCGGGAACGCCAAATACGCAAACAGCAGGCAAGAAATAAACCAAGTCCCGCCATTATGGCTCACCGGGAAAAGCGTCGAAAACACGCTTTGCAATCCCAAGATTTCAATAGGCAACAGCACTAGATTCTGGAACACCGATTCCTCTCCCAAGGTCACAACGTACAACACCGCCACGACCAAGTACAAAGGAAATATTCCGAAAATGCGTTTCAGATAAAAGTTTTTGAGCGCAGGCGCCTGCACAAGCGATTTATCCTTGTACGTCAAGAACAGCACATAGCCCGAGAGCATAAAGAACGCCGTCATAAACACAGCGCCCATCGAGACAAATCCCGTCAACGGTCCAAAATTGCTTTCGTGATGGATATTGCAATGGAACAGCAATACCATCACAGCCGCCACAACGCGAAAGAGGTCAAGCCCCGCCGCACGGTGAGAAATTTTCTTTTCGTCTATGATCATATGTCACCTATTTCCAAATCCATTTTTCTTGCGGTTTCGCTTTAGAAAACATCCAATCTAAAGATAATGTAAATCTATTTCTATTTTCGCTAATATCACGCCCATAGCGGTACTCTAAAGCAAAACTTTTATACGAAATGTAGGCTCCAACACCAACTTCCGTATAAAGAATAGATTTGGTTTCACCCAAGCAAGCCCCCGTGGGGCCCATTCCCCCACCACATTCACTATCCTTCCATCGCGACTCACGTCCGTTTCTTGACAAATGCTCCGCTACACCAATTCTCAAGTTTTCATCCAACGGCAATTGCTGTATGACTGAAATTCCTCCCGTAAAAGAAAATCCATCAGTTTTCCAATTACCCTTATCTTCAAAAGAGCCAAACGGAAGCATGCAACTCCATCCCATGACACCAAAATATTCCGAGACAAAGCCAGGTTGTAAAAAAGGAGTAAATGTCTGTATTCCAAATCCAACTGTAAAATGACTCTTCCTTAAAAAATATGTATATGAAAAATCAACATTCCACTCATACGAATCTACGATGTCATAGCCTCCAGACAATTTTTTGTCATGCTTCTTATCATATATTTTCCTATAAACCAATTCACCGGAATAATAAGCAAAATTAATAGCATGTCCGCTAAATTCCTTGTTATAAGAATTCATGAACGCCGCTGCTGAAGGTGGGCGTGTAACAATACTGCACCCACTCAAAATAAATACAAGTAATGCAAAAACAGCAGAATAGATCTTTCGAACCATTTTAGAAAGTTCCATAATTCGTCATAAAATAAAAGCGATTTCGTGGTTCGCCAATTTCGCGACCGTAACGGAATTCAAAAGAAAAACCTTTATAGGCCAAATAAGCACCTACACCAAATTCATTATACTGTTCAGCATAAATTTCATTCATAGAACAGCATTCCGTGTGATTGATAACCTTATATGAATTCCGCGAAATATGTTCACTAAGCCCTACCTTGATTTTTTCCGATATAGGGAATTGCTCTATCAACATAACCCCACCCACTACTTTGGGATTATCCTTTTCTTTTCTACGATCACTCGGAGAAAGTCCAGCCCAGCCCTGTACACCAAAATATTGAAAGCGAGGACCTAAAAACATTCTATACGTATAGTCTTCAAGAGCAAGCCCCAATACAACATGAGATGTAGCAGCAAACCAAACTAGGTCTAAATTCCAATATCCTTCTTCATACGAATAATATTGATCATGGGCCGTATTATTTTTAGGGCCGTAAGAGACTTCGCGATTGTCAACATTTCCTGTTCTAACAGTCCCACCTACAACAAAACTCATTCTATCTTTTTTAGCATTCATAAACTGCGCGGCGGAAGGCGGATGGTTTGAACACCCCGCTAAAAGCAGAAGCAAGGCGATAACGCAAAAAACAAGCGAACAAAACTTTCGAATCATTTTATAAAGTTAAAATATTTCTGATAAATGCAAGAGCATTTTATCTGCTGATTTCATCCGCGTATCAGAATTTCCAGAATAAACGCATAATAAAATCACTGGACCCATTCGACTTCGAGGCTTTCGCCTCTCCACTCAGGGTGACACGTTCCTAACGGCCTTACGGCCTACCAACCACTAAACACTGCGGCAAAGCCGCCTCTCTCGTCTGTAGGCTCAGAGAGCCGTTCTTTGTACAAGTACCAAATGCTAGGCTCGGAAATGGTCCTGCAAGCAGTCACGCTTCACTCGCCTTACGCATTTGTCGTCTAAACCCTAATCGTCTTCTTTCAGCCCCATAAGCTGCATCGCGAGTTTCCACGTTTCCTTGTTTTCGAAGCTGTCGCGTTTACCGCCGCCGTAGCGGGCATGGGCAAATTCATCGACGAGATGCTCCCAGCCTTCGAGCTTGCCGTCTTTCACAAGGTAGTCCAGATTGACCGCAGACGCGTCACGCCCCAAACGGAGGCCCACGAATTCTTTGCAGATTCCTTCCAGTTCCAATAGCCATTCACGGCTGTCTGCCACGTTCACACGCTGCTTCAAGACCATCATATGTTCGCGAATCGCATACAGAGTGTCCTTCGCCTGATTAAGCGCCACTTTTACCTTAGCGCGGCGACGCAGGCGCCAAATAAATACAACAATCCAGAACACGACAAAGAAAATGACCAGTACTGTCGTAAACGTTTCGACACGGCTAGTCGCATACAACGGAACAGGATCTGTGCGCAATGACAGCGACTGTCCCATCGGCGTCGGAATTTCAAACCGCATCGCAGGCACAACCGTTATGCCCTCTTCTTTAGCGACAATCTTGTACTTGAACGTAATCTGCGCTACCTCATGGCCATCCTTTACGATACGGCTAGATTCCTGCGACATGCCCACTTGCACAAGGTCCTTCGCATTTGCCGTGCTCATCGGCAAAACAAGAATCGAGCCTCCGCTGGCGCTCCACGAAACCGTTACCGGGAACTCAACCGTATCGCCCACGGCCACCTGTAACGTGTCGCCCGAATGCCCCGTAGTAATCGAAATCCCGAGCTGTTCCGGAGTCGGCAACTGCGGCGTTTCAACAACATCCTCTCCACTCGTCGAGTCGCTAACGAGACCTGCGCTATCAAGGCCCGCACTCGGTTCCACCACGAGAGCGTTCGCCGAATCATTTTTCGACGCGGCAAGAAGCGAATCGACATACTGTTTCTTTTCTTTTGCCTTGGCTTGCTTATCTAGCGTTGATTTTACAGCTTTAGAGAGTGTATTCTTTTTCATGGTTTAGAATATACAAAAAAACTCCCAGTAATTCCGGGAGTCGCGCAACTATTCGTCACACATTTTTTTTGAGGCGCTTGCCTTACATTATTAGATTCCGGCCGGGCGAACGAACAAGCCGTTCAGCAATGCAGAATACATCGTGAGCAAAATGTCGGAGAAGTAGCTGCTAGAGGAATTCGTAGGAGTCTTGCCATTCACGCCAGTCGTGCAAGTGTTGAGCCATGCCGCATTCCCGGCAATACCCGTTGCGCACCACGCTGCATACCACTGGCTAGAGACAACGTTATTCTTGGTGTAATCGGCACCCACAGACAAGTTCCAGGAGTAGTTCACAGCCAAGGCCATATTGTTCGGATCTCCGTTAGCCTTCTTTGAGATAAAGTCATTCAGCTGCTTCAGGATGGCACCTGCGCGTGCATCCTGGTACCAGTAGTAATCCCATGCGATACGCCACGGAATACGTACTGATTCCTTGTTGAACTGCCAGTAAGTGTCCTTTGCAGAACCGTTGTTCGGGTCAATGGCATTACCCGTAGCATCGCTCCAATCCGGGAACACGCTCGTTCCCTTGGACTGCACAAGTTGCATGTAGGCATACATCGCATCGAGAACACCCTTCCAGTTGTGGTTCGGATCCACCGCAGCGAAGAGCTTGATGGCCACCGGAGAGAAGTAGCTCAAGTTGTAAGCCGGATTACCGACCTTCCACGCATCCTGATCGCCCGAATAAATGAGCAAGGTCGTCGGGTTCACTTCCTTTTCCCAGATGGCGTTCACAAACGTGAGAGCGTCTGCCAAATAGAGGTTCGCCGCATCCGTGTTGCCCATACCAAGCATCTTGAAGGACATCAAGATCAACGATGTCGCGATATCTTCGTCGGCGTCAGTCGCACTGGAATTATCGACTTGTTCCCAGTGGAACGACTTGGTAATCCACGGCATCAGTTTCACGTTATTGTAGGCCCTGAATGCACGGGAGTAGTTCCACATGCGATTGAACGAATCGAAATCGTTATTGAAGTAAGCCAGGAGCATGCCATAGCCAATACCTTCGGACACGGTGCATGCGCGTAACTTCATACCGGCAATAGCGGCATCCATCACGGAGCAAGAAGTCCTGTAATACCCCGACTGGCTAGACCATACGACACGGCCCGCCGGCACATAAGCCGCAGTGAACACTTCGCCAAATTCCCCGGCAATAGAGGGGTAAGTCGCCGCTTCAGCTTCCTGGGTGACGAAATGGTAGCTTTGCCAAAGTGCGTATTGCGTTGTTGCCACAGCAGGATTTGCCGAAGTTGCAAGTGGCGCATAATTAACAGGCGTCGGAGGCGGCGGGACAGAAGCGGAGCTCGCCGGAGGCGGAACGACAACGGAACTGGTCGGAAGAGGAACTACTGTAGAACTGGTCGGAAGAGGAACCACCACGGAACTAGGAGTAGGATTAACAACCGGAGAGCTCGGGGAATCATCACCACCGCAGGCTCCCAAATAAAAGGCGGAGCCAACCAAAACCGGCAACAGAATTTTTTTGCAAATCATAAATGCCTCTCAAAAGTCCCCCTAAAGGGAGCTAATAAATGCCAAAGTAATATATATAAATATAGCTTTTAAGGAAAGATTGCAAGCAAAAATCACGTTTACTTGTGAGCACAAACACGAACGGATTTTTGCAAATATTCAAAAATTCAACAGAAGAAAAGGGTCGCTTGCGCGGCCCTTCTGTAAAGATTTCGGCGAATCCAAGACTACTTCAACACGATTTTGTTGGTGAAGTTGACGGACTTGCCAACAACGCGGACCATATAGATACCGGCATCGAGAGACTTGAGGCTAAGAGACGAAGAAACATCGCCCTTGGCAACAACCTGACCCTGGATGTCGAGGACTTCGGCGGTTCCATCCTTTACACCCTTAAAGGAGAGGGTACGGCCAGAGAGGATAGCCTTGGCAACAGAAGCGCCACGGACAGACTTGATGCCAGGAATCGCTTGACCGCATTCAGTCGGGCAGCCACCACCGTTCGGACCGACAGCGCAGATATTGAATTCATAGGAACCCGGAGCGGCCTGGAGCTTGAACTTGATAGCGACGAGCTGCTTGGAAGCGGTAGCGCCATCCATCTTCGTATCGCCATGGTACCAGGCCGGTTGCTTGAAGTCTGCCCATGTGAGGTCCTTCATGGTGCCAGCGGTAGCTTTCGGAAGAGATGCAGCCGGGTTTGCATAACTAATGGACTGGTCAACGACGTCACCGAGACCGAGTTCGAGAGACGGAGCCGTTTCGGACTTATAGGTAATGCAGACGCCACCCCAAGCGGAGGCATCGCCAGCGGCCGGAGTCTTGTCATCAGCAGAAGTTTCACCGACAACGTTGAAGCCGATACCGACGAACGGCTGGTAGGTCAAAGTACCCTTGTCGAGAACGGCCGTACCGCAGATACCACCGCAGTGCTCGATAATCGGGGACATGGAGTTTTTGTCATAATCATTACCCTTATCAACAGGCCACGTAACCTTGGAAGCGCCACCATCACCATCGTCACCGTAGTCGAACCAGTAACCGGCGGTTTCAGTTTTGTTGCCGAGACCGGTATTGATCTGTTCAACAAGGTCAGCACCGTTCCACACTTCAAAAGCAAAAGCAGCAGAGCCAACGAGGAGTGCCGATGCAATTGTGAGTTTCTTATTCATAATTCTCTCTCTTTTTTTAATGGTTGTACCCATTTGGGGTGATTTGCACAACAATATATTTTATTTTTGCAGAAAATGCTATACCTGCAAGCCCTTGAAAAAAAAATTTACACATTCAAAGAAAGCCTTTAGTTTCGGGCGAAAAAAGGCTTTTTCCACCAATTTAGCGTTACATATAAATTCAAATTATAAAATTTCTGTGTTTTACATCACAACACTATAAGCAGCAACCATTTTATTACAATTCCGGTATTTTCTTTCAACACACAGATAACTACATTAAGTAATAATGCGCCCGTGTTCAACGGTAAACAAAAAATTAATCACTTTTACTTACTATATTGGACTTAATAAGATAATTTTTGTCAAAAACAAAAGGAAAACACTCATGAAATTGACAAAGCTACTGACAAGCTTATTGGCATGCACGGCGATATCGGCCTTTGCTGCCGATGCATCGACGGCAACTCCAAAGAAAGCTGGCCCCGTATCTTATTACGGAGCGCTCCACACTAGTGGCAACAAGATTATCGGTGCAAAGAACAACAACCAAGTTATGCTCCGTGGCGTAAGCCTTTTCTGGTCTGATGCTACAGGTGCTTCATACTATAATCCGACCGTCATTTCATGGGCAGTAGACAACCTCAAAATCGACGTGTTCCGTTACGCCATGGGTATCGAATACTACGACTCCGATGGCGGCACCAAGAACAAACTGGACGATCAGGTTTCTTACACGAAGTCCGCAGCAGGCCAGCTCTCCACCATCGATAGAATGGTTCAGGCCGCTATCGAAAACGATGTCTATATCATTATCGACTGGCACAGTCATCGAGCCCATTTGGAAACATCCATGGCTACGGACTTCTTCTCCAAGATTTCCCTAAAGTACAAAGATGTCCCGAACATCATTTACGAAATTTACAACGAACCGGTCAGCGGTAGCGGTGGCGACTGGGGCGCCATCAAGAAGTACGCCAACAGCGTTGTCCCTGCAATCCGAGCCAATACGCAGAACTTGATTATCGTCGGTACGCCGAACTGGTCCCAGCACCCGGAACAAGGCGCAAGGGATCCAATCAGTTCCCCGAATATTGCATACGTCTTGCACTTCTACGCAGCAACCCACTCCAGAGGCAGCTACGGTGGAAACGCCTCCAGTGCACTTAGCTCCGGTTATCCGGTGTTCATCAGTGAATGGGGAACGACCAATGCCGATGGTAATGGCGAACCGAACACCAGCGCCTCCAGCGACTGGACCTCGTTCATGGACCAGAACAACATCCCGAACTGCAACTGGAGCTTGCGTCAACAGACCAGCGACGTTGACCAGAAGAGCGAAAAGTCCGCCATTTTTGCAGGCGATCGTTCCCTCATCACGGCAGCAGCCCTCGATGCTGCTACCTACACCACATCAGGAAACTTCATCAAGAGCTATCTCACCAAGAACGCACGTTCCTGGGCAGACTCCCTCGTCAAAGGCAAGAACACTGGCAGCTGCGCCTTCAAGGCAACAAGCGCAAAGCAGACCGACGGTAAAATTTCGGGCGCACTCAAGAGCGGCTGTACTTATACCTCCAGCAACGAAAAAGTGGCTACCGCTTCGGGTAGCGACATCGTCATCAACGATTACGGTATCGCCATCTTCACGGGCAACGACGGCTCCCAGTCTGTCGTGACCATCAAGCAAATTGCAGGCCAGACCATTACAAACCTCGAAAACATGACCTGCAACTACTCGGGAACTTGCAAACTTTCCTCCAAGTCCGGTAGAACCGTCGATTACGATGGAGATGGAAAGAACGACGTCGTGCTCACCATGGATGACAAGACAAACGAAGGCGGCAAGTTCACGCTCACCGCTCTCGATCCAAGCGTTGTCGATGTAAAGAAGTCCAAATGCTCTACGACCTCTTGCTCCAACACGCAAAAGGGCCAGCAAGTCTGGATGTTGCACTTCAAGTCCTATGGCACAGGAAAGATTGTCGCATCGGCCCCTGCCGTCACCGGCTTCCGCGTCATGCAGGACACCTTTGAAATCACTTATGCCAAGGGTGATGCTCGTATCACCAACCAATTCAAGGACCAGAGAATCGCCTTGGGCGCAACAGCCACAACAGGCCTCCCGGATGAGTTGATTACCGGCGGCAAGATAACCTACACTTATAACGGAATGCCGACATCAGAATACCTGACAAAACAAGGCGACGGATTTGTCGCAGGCAATCAGAACGCAATCATCGTTGTCACGGCGCATGGTGAAGAAACTGCAAATTATAAAGAATTCACCAAAGAAGTGACATTCATCATCGGTGATGAGAACAATCTGGTAAACGTCATCGAATACGCAAACTACGTCAACCGTGATAAAGACCCAATCAAGCCGATGCACAAGGCCGTAAACAACCTCCAGGCCAGAGTGAACGGTTCGACGCTCCAGTTCACCACCAAGAATAGCGGTCTTGTGAACGTGGATATCTACGATGCACTCGGCGCCAGCGTAAAGCAGGTCTCCGACATCTACAGCGCAGGTAATCACGCCATCGACCTCAAGGGTCTCCCGAACGGCGCCTACACGTTGGTCATTCGTCAAGGCAACCACAAGGCTTCGATTCGCTGGACGAACAAATAAGTCCTGAAACATGGCGTTTATGTCTTGACCAAGTTCAACCATAAACGTCCACTGTGATTAATGCGAAATTAAAAACTCCAGCCAAATGGCTGGAGTTTTTTTGCAAATACGTTATTCTGTTATTTCTTGTCGCCCACAGAAATGCTCGTGTTACCCTTGGAAACCGAGAATCCCTTCTTGAGGGCAATAATCGTCAAAGCAAGGATGAACACAATTATAATGGAACATCCATAAGGCGAAGTCAGAAATGTAACCGGAGAATGCTGAGATTTGACATCATGAATTTCCTGGATCAAAGAATCCTTTGTCTCATTCATCTTTTTTTCTTTTATTTTAAACCCTCCCACTTGCATTTCAAGGGTCTTTTTTGAATTCTTCAACATTCCAACACTGTCAGAATACAGAGTATTTTGAATTGAAAGTTCTTTAATAACATTATTCAAACTATCGATTTTGGCGTCTTTGGGATCTACTTTTGTCGTCTTGTTATTGTGAGAACTACCATTAGGCCGGTGATTTGAAGAGAAACCATGATTATTGTGGTCAGGCATTCGCCGCCCTCCTAAAGCTTTGTTAAATGAAGTTGTTATAAAAACAACAACAAAATATCATATTGGTTTACAAATCTTGCATAAATACGTAATATTTTATTTAACATTCTTTGTACAAGTGCTTTTTTCTAAAAAAACACGATGGCAAGGCAAAAAAGAACCCTGGCTCCTCATTGGAGTCGGGGTGACAAGGTAAACAACTGACCCCGGCACTGAGGCCGGGGTGACAGAAAGCACTGGATCCTTCACGCTTCGCGTTCAGGATGACACAAGTGGTCAACGCTCAGGATGACACTATAGCCGGGACGGCGCGCGCCCCAACCAACGCATCACTTCTTAGAACGATGGCTGTTCTTGATCCATTCGGTCTTGTGGACTTCCGGGATGTCGTCGAGCAAGCGGAGCGTATGCGGTTCGGTCGTGTTGTCGAGCACTTCAGCAGGAGTACCCTGGTTCACGATCTTACCGTCATGCATGATGAAGATACGGTCCGAAACGTAGTTTGCAAGACCGATATCGTGGGTCACGAACACCACGGTCATCTTCAGTTCGTCTTTCAACTTGCGAAGGTAGTCGAGGATGTTTGCACGGACGCAGGCGTCCACCATGGAAGTCGCTTCGTCAGCGATAAGGACCTTCGGACGGAGCGCGAAGATACGGGCGAGAAGCATACGCTGCATCTGACCACCGGAGAGTTCGAACGGATACTTGCCTTCGATATCGGCAGGCGTCACGTTCACGGCCATGAGACCTTCGTCAACACGGCGACGGACTTCTTCCTTGGACGGCTTGTCCTTCAAGATGTTGAGAGCGTCTTCGAGCTGGCTACGGATGGTGAAGAACTGGTTGAAGCAGCCGAACGGGTCCTGGAACACAGACTGAACTTCGTTCCAGTGGTCCTTCAGGTTCTTGATGGGCTTGTCGCGATAGAGGAACTGGCCGCGAGTCGGCTGGTAAAGGCCGAGCATGATCTTGGCGAGCACGGACTTACCGCAACCGGAACCACCCACGATAGAGATGAATTCTTCGTCGTAGATGTCAAAGGAAACGTCCTTAACGGCAGTCTT
>JAEEGH010026728.1_pt1 | contig 11478 bp, 14 predicted proteins | sample 9134181 | NCBI WGS metagenome assembly JAEEGH01 (sample SAMN16246544, study PRJNA631951) | gut metagenome | biome: gut microbiome; feature: rumen; material: DP-attached | host: Bos | place: Iran: Karaj | collected 2018-10 | reverse complement strand
GAAGGAGAACTTCCTTAATGTCGCCAGTGACGCACGCATCTGGTTTGGCACCGCCATCGTCATCATTGCCTTAGGCTGGCTGCTGGTCATGAAGACCGAGAACAAGTTCATCAAGAAGCTGCAGCTCATGGCGCGCAACCTGTGGGAAGGCTTTGCCAGCATCGGGCGCATGAACGGCAAGTGGTGGTTCCTGCTGCTCACCATCCTCATCTGGGGCTGCTACTATCTGCAACTTTATCTGGCATGCCAGGCTTTCACCTTCACACGAGAGCTGAGCGTGCTAGCCATCCTTGTGGTGTTTGTGCTCAGCAGCATCGGCATGGGCGTCCCCACCAACGGCGGTCTGGGCGCATGGCATGTGGCAACCATCTTCGGCTTGTCGCTCTATGGCGTGGGCACTTTCTCGCCCTCCAACTTCGACCCGCAGGCTTCGACCTTCGCCATGCTCGTGTGGGGTTTCCAGCAGGTGCTCATCATCGCACTCGGCATCTACGCCTTTATCAGCATGACGATTGACCGCCGCCGCATCGAGAGTGGCAAGACCGTGGTTGATACCACTAACGACGAAATCAAGTTGTAAATGTGATAACAATTGAACTAGGGACAAGTAACTAAAAACTGAATATGGACGACAATTTCAACGATTATTTTACCGAAGATGCTCCCGAGGAGCAGCCGCAAGTTCACCAGGAAACTGAACAGGAACGCGAGGAACGGGAAATCAAGGAAGCGACCATCGAGCGTCGTGGTAGTTCGGTAAAGATATTGCTGGTACTCATCATTGTTGCCATGGCCCTGTTCTTGGGGTGGTGGATGTGGCAATACTATTTCCATCCCTATCGTGTCAGCCAGGAGAAGGGTTGGATCATGAATGTCAGCAACGAGGGCACGGTATTTAAGACTTTTGAGGGTGAGATGATTAGTGAAGGGTACATCGAGGACACCCTTGTTGCCATGCACAGTGATTTCAAGTTCTCCATTCCCACCGATAGCCTCGCCCGTGATGCCATGCGTCTGGCAGGTGAGGGCAAGCGTGTTGTCCTGACTTATGATGAATACAAGGGCACTGTCATGTGGCGCGGCAACTCCCATAATGTCGTCACAAGAATTGAACTCGACACCTGTGTCGTCAAGTCCAATCCCTATAAGCAGTCAGCAGCTCCCAAGAATTGACGAAAGCTGCACCTGCTGAATCAGCAACTTAATAATATGATTGTCAATTATCGGGCGGGGATACTCATCCAGTATTTCCGTTCGTCATCTGCCATTTGTTCGATGGCATATCGCAAGGCAGTGCGCGGCATCTCGCAGGCATGCTGCTCGAGGAACTGTCGAAGCAGGTCCATGCTGCATCGCTTGCCCACCTCACGCAGCATCCATCCAACCGCCTTGTGCATCAGGTCATGCGTGTGGTGCAGATGCCACTCGGCATAGCGCAGGCACCATGACGGATCGCCTTGCTGCGTGGTTTTCCAAGTGCTCACCATGCTCATGCGCTGCTCCCACAGGCACGAACTGGCCGCTAATCGATCCATCGTCTGCAGCTTGTCACCCAAGTGAGTGGGCAGCAATAGCCATTGGCCTAGAATCTTTGGGGCCGACAGGTCGACCAGGTCCCAGTTGTTGGCTTGCTGGGCATATTGCAGATACATTTTCACTATGGCATCGCGTTCACTGATGGCGGCCTCATCGTTTGCCAGCCGTTTCTTTGCCAGCTTTTCAAATCGATCTACCATCATCAGCAATCCGCACAGTCTCACCTCATGCCAATGCGACATCAGCAGTTCAGGCACTTCCTCGAGCGGCGTGTCGCGCACAGCCAACTTCACGATTTGGCGCGTCTGCGGCACCTTCAGCCCCAGAAATTCATCACCCTCACCATACTCACCTGGACCCGTCTTGAAGAAGCCCATCAGCACCTGTCGCTGCTTCTCGTTCTGCAGCGACTCCATATACCCTATAATTTCTTTTGCTGTCATCATCCTACAAAAATATTAAAACTTTTTGATTCAGAACAAGAATCATTGTTGAAACTTGTTATGGTTTTGACAACTAATGACTCTGATAAGGGTGGAGTTTAATTAACTATTTCCTCTGACAACTCATGATTATGTAAATCAGATTAGCTTGTTTCTAGAGAATAGGGAGTGGAATGTGGAGATTTTTAGTATCTTTGTCGGCGAGAAACTTAACTGATAGCCGCTATGAACAAGAAAAAGATATTATACTTGATTGGGTTGGCTTTGCTGCTGTTGCTGGGATACAAGGGAACAGACTGGAAAAACTCATTCTACAAGACTGCCTATAACGATGAACTTCCCACCACAGAACAAACCGACGACAAGCAGGAAGAGGGCAAGGAGTATCAATCGACAGGCGACCTGTCGCTCCTGGACGTGAAACTGCCCGAGCGGCTGGACAACCAAACTGTACACTACAAGTCGATTGTGGTTTACTTCAACAAGTATTACCGTGTGCCCAACTGCGTGGCCTATGAATTGACGAGCACCATGACGTCGATGGCCGACTCACGTGAGGCCGAGAACCGTGCCAACTACCAGTTTGAGCGCGATCACAATGTGAAGGGTTGCCCCGACTGGTGGGAATATAAGGAAAGCGGCTACACACGAGGCCACATGGCTCCTGCAATGGATATGCGCTGGGACAAAACAGCCATGGCGCAGTGCTTCCTGATGACCAATATCTGCCCGCAACTGGATGAAATGAACGACGGCGAGTGGCGCCACCTCGAAGAAGCCGTGCACAAGTGGTCGAGGACAGCGAAACGACTCATCGTGTTCACGGGACCAATTTTCTCTAACAATATGGAGCGCATCGGCAAGCATGATGACATTGCGGTGCCCGACAGCTTCTTCAAAGTTATCTATTCACCCGAACAAAACCGAGCCATCGCCTTTGTGATGGAAAACAAGGCTATGCCCAATAGCTGGACAAACTATGCAACCACTATCGACAAGGTGGAGCAGCTGACGGGCTATGACTTCCTAACCTCACTCGAAGACGGCGTGGAAAACGTTATCGAGAGTAAGGAGAACATCAAGGACTGGCCAAAATACTACCCTCGCCGATGAATTCTATTGATTTGACATGTGTCGGCAGCGACACCATTTGTGCCGTTTCCACACCACCGGGGCGTGGCGGCATCGCTGTCATCCGTGTGAGCGGTCCTCACGCGCTCGAAATTGTTCAGCTGCGCTGGAAGGGCAAATCCCTTGCCGACATGACATCGCACACCGTACATCTGGGACAATTGACCGATGCCACAGGCAACATATTGGACCAGGCAGTGCTCACAGTCTATCGTGCCCCCAACTCGTTCACTGGCGAGGATGTGGTTGAACTGGCTTGCCACGGATCGACATGGATTCAGCAACAGGTAATCCAGACACTTATTGACGCTGGCTGTCGACATGCCTCTGCGGGCGAATTTACGCGCCGCGCCTTTGCTAACGGGCGTATGGACCTATCACAGGCCGAGGCCGTCGCCGATGTCATCGAGGCACAATCCCGCGCTGCCCATCATGTGGCGATGAACCAGATGCGCGGCCGCTATAGCGACGAACTGAAATCCCTGCGCGACAAGCTGCTGCACTTTGTGGCACTCATCGAGCTGGAACTGGACTTCAGCGAAGAGGACGTGACGTTTGCCGACCGCAGCGAGGTGTCTGCCCTTGCACAAGAGATTCACACACTGATTAGTCACCTTGCTGACAGCTACCGTGATGGTAACGCCATCCGCAACGGTTTGCCTGTCGCCATCGTCGGCCAAACCAATGCGGGCAAATCCACCTTACTTAATGCCTTGCTGCGTGATGACCGTGCCCTAGTGAGTGACATCCACGGCACCACGCGTGATACGATTGAGGACACCGTCATCATGGGCGGCACGCTGTTCCGCTTCATCGATACCGCTGGAATCCGCCAGTCGAACGATGCAGTCGAACGGATGGGCATTGAACGCACATGGCAAGCCATCGACAAGGCCAACGTCGTGTTATGGGTTGTTGACGTCACCAGCGCCGATACCAGCATGGCGCACGACATCTTGTCCCACTGCGCCGGCAAGGCCCTCATCATCGTGCTCAACAAAACCGACCTTGACGATGACATCGCCACGAGGAGTGAGCTGAACGATCTTCTGCCCGAGGGCACACCGGTCGTGGCCATCAGCGCTAAGAGCACCAGCGATGTTGAGGCTTTGCGCAGCCTTATTGTAGAGAGGGCCACACAGCCCGACGTGGATGCCGATGCCGTCATCGTGACCAACGCCCGCCACTATGAGGCGCTGACACACGCCCGAGAGGCTATCGCTCGTGCCATCGAAGGATTGGATAGCGGGCTCAGCGGCGATCTTCTCGACCAGGACATCCGCGAATGCCTCCACTGGCTCGGTTCCATCACCGGAGAAATCACCACCGACAACATTCTCGGTGAAATCTTCTCTCACTTCTGCGTGGGCAAGTAGAGTTTTGCTGTCCCATTACCAATTCAATGCTATAGTATATTATGAGAAGAGTGTTACAGTTCTTGACATGTTATATCAGTAAAACCGTCATAGAATCTAAACTAGAGTATATTAGTGACGCTTTTTGAATCGGACGATAAATTTGACGTTGTCCCAAATTAACCCGGTATTTATATTATGGTTGCGAAAAAGCGCGCTTTTGTCTATCCCAAGAAAGATTCGCCTGTTTTTTACATAGGCACATCTTGCCAACTTAAAAGAAGGCTTAAAACTCACTTGAAGCATTACAAAGAGGCAAAAGATTCATTTAAGTTTCATAACTTCTGGTTGTATAGCCGATATAATTATGCTGTAGCCTTTGGGGCTGATATTTATTATATGCGTATTACCGGACGAGAAAATGAAAAGGCACTTGAGAGTAAAGCCATCGAGGGCTTTTACGAAAAATATGGAGCACTTCCAGTAGGAAATGGAGCTTTCTCATTCAGGAAATAGTAACTATAAACACCTTACGTTAGATGGAACAATTAAAAGAAAGACTTACAAATCCCTTATCTGGTTTTAAATCAAGAGATCATAAGGGGATTGAAAGAATCTTTAGAGAGATTGCTAATTGTGTTATTTGCGATTATTGTATAAAAACCGATACAAAAATCTTCAGATTTGCAGAAATTGAGTTCTACTATTTCAAGAAAGGGGAATGGGATCAAGAATGGAATAGCGTGACATATCCTCGTAACAAGAAATTAGGAGAATTATTCTTCCATTATAGTGGTGTGGATATTTGCTTTCAAACCCATCTTGACAATAAAGGAGGGTATGTAGAGTTCGGAGGAATCTTAATTAGAAGTCTTATCGAATTAGATGAACATAGGAAGCTCCAACACCTTCATGCCGGGCCGCAGTACTGTGCTAATTTGATGTTGAATTCTTGTAATACCACATTACCTCAATTGGCTATTGCTGAGAAGATTAATTGCGAAATAAAGTCTACTGTTAGATTTGGCATTGAAAAATCCGAGAGAGAACGTGAAGAAAAGGCTGATTTCAAACTATGTTTCTTTATTGACCAATTTAATTCTGAAAAATTGAATTGGGAAAAAGCATCAGAAAGAAACGATTGGAGCATAAAAGAAGGAAAATTTAAAATTATTAAAAGAAACTACGCAAGAGAAAGATTCAATACTAAATAACCTCTCATTTTGACACTTGCTATTAATGAAATTCTTGGCGAACAATTAGATTGGTCAGTATATTCCAAGTAGAGCAGTTTAATGCACCTCCTTCACTGATAATATTATCGCAATTCATCACTGGGTGACATTGGCAATTGGGGTAGGCGTCGGCTATTTGTTTGAATGCGGTCTCACCGAGTTTGTCGTCAATCATGGGGACAAAGATATGCTGGCCCAAGTGCAGGAAATTGAGGTAAGCCCAACTGTTGTCAGTGTAATGGCCATAATGCAGCTCGGTGATGTTGAAATGAGGACTAAGCGCCGCTAGCAGTTTCTTGCGCAGGGCTTTGTCAAAGTCGCAATAATTGTTGAGCAGCACGTTACCGCCTCCCATATACCGCACCATGCCGTCGGCATGGCCATATTCTTCATACACATCTTCGGGAATCAGCACCATTTCAGCCTCAAGCAAGCAGGCGAGTGAATCAACAAGTGTGGGCCGAGCGACGCGAGGGTTTTCCCTGAAGATTTTGTCGGTCATGATCACCTTGTCTCCACAACTGACTACGTTGCCGCCATCAATGACCAAATCGCTATCTATCACCGTCAAACCCAGTTCTGAAAGGATAGCGGAAGTATCAGGTTTATATTCTGGACCGTTACGCAAATAGTCAGGCGTGTAGTTGAACTTTACAAACTTCGTTACACTCACCTGCACGGGCATGTAGTCGCGTGCCCAAATGTGTAAATCGGATTCGGTGCAGGGCAGTTGTTCCCACTCCACATGATGCGTGTCAAGCGCCGAAATCAGAGAATCGGCAGCCTGGCAATAAGCGCCTGAGCATAACCCCTTTGCTATAAAAACTTTGTCGGTTTCAAAATTGGTGAGCATAAAATCAATTCTATTAAAGTTATTTCATCTCCAATCGCAAAGGTCAAAAATACCAGGCAGATTTCCGAAAAACTTTTGTTAAAACTTACAAAGATTTCGCAAAGAGTTATTTATCTGTTTTATGTGTAATAAGATATCAGTCAACAGCTTCTATAAAAGGAATTATTATTACTTTGGGCGAAATCTATCTGTATTTAGGTAGATTTCGCCCGAAAGGATTTGTTCAGGTCAAAGGTTTGTTGCGGGTTCGTCTCACAGACAAGCCAGATAGCTGAATTATGGATTATGATGATTTGCGCTTGAGTTTGTTTTTGAGGCGTTTGTAGCCTTCGACACCGAGGATTGTCAAGCCTCCGTATTGGCAAGTCTTTGCCAGCCCGAAGAGGATGGTCCACAAAATGCCCTTTGCCGAAACGCTGATAGGTAGCAGCATTTGGGCAAAGGACAATATATAGAACGGTATGCAACACACCAGCACGATGACACCGGTCCTGAAAGAGAGTGACTGCAACCAGGACTTCAACTTGTGCCACACGTGTTGGATGCCTTGTTTAGGTGAACGGGAGGGCATCATCAATTCTTTTCGGGCATCCACTTGGGAGCCGCCAGGTTTCCTTATTCGCTTTGCTCACTCTAGTTGAGCACCGTCGGCAAATGCATTACCGACCGTTTTCCCCAACTGGATGTAAGTGTGGTGGATGGGGTCGAACGTGATAATCTCCATCTTTTCCACGCTGGGTTCGCCGTCAATTGCCAGGTATTTCTCATCGCAAAGGACGTTGACGATTTGAGCAACAAGGTTATAACCTGATTCTGATTCATCAAGCTTTTCCTTGATGCGGCATTCCAGTGTCATCGGGAACTCTTTGAATACAGGGGCATTCACGTTGGGTGCCTTCTCGATAGTCCAGCCAGCCTTCTCCATCTTGTCGGGTGTGGTGCGGCCACTGGTAATGCCCACGTAGTCTGCAGCCACCATAGTCTGGGTTGTTGCAAAGGCAACAGTCAAGTCACGATTGTCTTTCAGGTTATCGGTTGTGGCGTGGGAGCCAAGCGAAATCATGATTTCTCCATTATCCCACTGTCCACCCCATGCCGCGTTCATGGCATTGGGCTTGCCGTCCTTGTCATAGGTGCCAATAATCAATACGGGTTGTGGAAGAATCCACGGCTTTGATCCAAAACTTTTCATAATAATGTCTCCTTTAAATTATTTGATATATTTCACTTTAGAAACGTCACGGGGTTTAGCATCGGGGCGCTTGTCGGCATAGCCGATGGCGGGAATGTAGTTCAACTTGCTGCCCTCAGGGATGTTGAGGCGGTCAAGGAAGAGGATGCGCACGGGAGCCTTTTGTTCGTCTCTCAGATGCTAAAGCGGGACATTCCGCCCGGGCAGAAGCCGATGTGCCGGACTTCCTTATTTCTTTAATGAGTTGATAATTGCGTCAAGTTCTTGGGCCAGGTGCCGATTTTCCTCGAAGCCGAGCGGGCATGAAGCGAATTGTTCACTCATGCCGGCAGGAATGAGGCTGTAGGCTTTCTGTTCCATGTCTCGGCCTTTTACGGTCAGGCTGACGAGGTGTTGACGTTTGTCTTGCTCTCCCCTTTTGCGGCTGACAATCCCGAGTTTCTCCATGCGTTGGAGCAGTGGCGTGACGGTGTTGGTCTCCAGCATCAGCCTATGGGCGATGTCGTTCACGGGCTGACAATCCTTTTCCCATAGCACCATCAGCACCAGATACTGCGGATAGGTGATACCCAGTTCCGTCAGCATTGGCGCATAGGCCTGCGTGACCAATCTTGCTGCCGTATAGAGGCGGAAGCAGACTTGATTATCTAATTGTAACTCTGCGTGCATGACACTGTTTTAAGCCAGCATGGCTTCAACGTCTTTCTCGAAATCCTTGGGCTCGGTGGTGGGAGCATAGCGCTTGATGGTCTCACCGTCCTTGGAAATCAGGAACTTGGTGAAGTTCCACTTGATGTCACTGTCCTTCTCCACACTGTTGCTGATGGATTTGAAGAGCAGTGCGGCACCCTTGGCCTTAAGGCCGTGGTACTCCTCGGTGGGAGCCTGCGCCTTCAGGTACTCAAAGATGGGTTCAGCATTAGCGCCGTTCACATCAATCTTCTTCATGATCTGGAAGGTCACGCCGTAGTTCAACTGGCAGAATTCCTCAATCTCTCCGTCAGAGCCAGGATCCTGCTCCTTGAACTGGTTGCAAGGAAAACCGATGATGACCAGCCCCTTGTCCTTATACTTTTGGTTGAGTTCCTCCAGTCCTGCGAATTGGGGTGTAAAACCACACTTGCTGGCGGTATTCACAATCAACAGCACCTTGCCTTCAAACTCCTTGAAGTCAATCTCTTTGTTTCTGCTCGTCAGAGCCTTAAAACCATAAATTTTTGCCATTTTTGTCTCTTTAAATTACTATTTTATCGTTTACGATGCTAAATTACTACAAATGTTTTATATCGCAAGCGATTTTGTCATAAACTTTAAGATAGTTTAACAATATATCGCACACGATATTATTTTTATCATCGAGGTGAATGGATTTTCCGTGCTTTTTCATATTTTTTCGCATTTTTAATGCGATTATTGAGTTTAAGTGGTATCTTTGCGTCAAAATCACCCCAGAATCAATAATACAAATACAACCGTCTCTATTTTTTGTTCAATGAAATTATCTCAAGATAAGAAAAGGAAATATCAGATAGTCACGTTACTTTTTTCACTACTGCTGGGGCTGGGTGTTGCAGCCTTTTACACACATGTGATGAAGTTAGTTGATTTTGATGATGCGATCGGGATGATCATCCTTACGTTGGTCCCAGCGGGATTATCATGGTTGAGTATCCGTTTGGCTTTTGCCCAATGGAAAAATAGCCACTGGATGTTATTGGCGATGAAGATGGTGCTCTATTTTTGTGGGATGATAACTGTATCCTTTTTGGTTTTGATGTTGATTTCTTCAGGATTCTACCAAGATATTGAGACTTATCCTCTGGTGGTGGTACATTTCATTTGGTTTGCAGGAGTGTTCCTGTTGGCTATTGTTCTGATGATTCCCTTCGGTTTTCTCTCTCATTGGCTATCACGCTTGTCATCAACCGAGAGTCAAGAAAACCAGTTGATAGACAAAAACGACATCACAGGGACTGGTCTTAACGAAAATAAGGAGGAATAGTTCATCCAACTGAGCTGCGTTTAGTTGGTGTTTATCATCTCAGCAGTTTTTCTTCTAAAAAATTCCAGTTCAGTAGGCTAAACTGCTGAATTGTTGCTATATTTGTTCCCGTAAATTGATTATCAAATGCCATAATGGGAATGAATTTTAAAGATAAAATAGCGGTCGTAACAGGCGGCGCACAGGGCATTGGGCGCTGCATCGCCGAGGAATTCCAGAAGGCTGGTGCACATGTCTGCGTGATTGACAAGCAGCCCGGAAATCACTTTGTGGGTGATATCGCTGACAAACAAGTGCTGGAGCGTTTTGCCCGCGAGGTCATCCAGAAATATGGTCGGGTGGACTATCTCATCAACAATGCCCTGCCACTGATGAAGGGGATTGACGAATGCAGTTACGACGAATTCCAGTATGCCATGAGCGTTGGCGTCACCGCTCCGTTTTACCTCTCCAAACTCTTCTCTCCTTACTTTGCCGAGGGCGCTGCGATTGTGAACATCTCCTCTTCACGTGACCGAATGAGCCAACCTCAAACCGAGAGCTACACCGCAGCCAAGGGCGGTATTGCTGCCTTGACTCATGCGCTGGCGGTCAGTCTTGCTGGCCGTGTCAGGGTCAACTCCATTTCTCCAGGTTGGATTGACACAGCTTATACCGTTTATGAAGGACCCGATGCCACTCAACAGCCCGTCGGCAGGGTGGGTAATCCCATGGATATCGCCAACATGGTTTTGTTCCTCTGTTCCGACAAGGCGACCTTCATCACGGGCGAAAACATCTGTATTGACGGTGGCATGACCCACCAAATGATTTATCATGGCGATCATGGTTGGAAATTAAATAAATGAATGATGAGACAGAAATATATCATAGCACTTGTTTTGGGGTTATTTTCGCTGATGTCGTTTACCGCATTGGCTCAGTTTAATTGGCCTTATACCATTAAGGACGGGACGATAGTGACCGAGGTGCCTGAGCGACCTGGCGGGCAGCAATCGGCATTAGGGCTTGCGGTCGAGAAAATTCCTGTCGTGAGGGTGGCCTTCGTGGGGCTGGGCATGCGCGGACCCGACGCAGTGGAGCGCTGGACACACATTCCCGGCATCGAGGTGAAAGCCCTGTGTGACCATGAGCGCGACCGCGCCGAGGCCTGTCAGGAGATTCTGCGCAAGGCATCGATGCCCGCCGCCGACATCTATTACGGCGAGGATGGCTATAAGGATTTATGTAAACGCACCGACATCGACCTGGTGTATATCGCCACCGACTGGCTTCACCACTACCTGATAGCCCGCGAAGCCCTCGAGCATGGCCATCACGTCGCCATCGAGGTACCCTCGGCGATGAACCTGAGCGAGATTTGGTCGCTCATCGACCTGAGCGAGCGCAAGCGCCTGCACGTGATGATGCTCGAGAACTGCTGCTATGATTTCTTTGAGCTCAACTCGCTCTACATGGCTCAGAGGCGTTTGCTGGGCGAAGTCATTTATGTGCAAGGGGCCTACCGCCACGAACTTTCTCCCTATTGGGACGAATATTGGAAAAACGGTGACGATGACCAGTTGGGTTGGCGTCTGGACTATAACAGCAAGTTCCGCGGTGACGTTTATCCCACCCACGGCCTGGGACCCATCGCGCAAGTGCTTAACCTTCACCGCGGCGACCGCATGAGAACGCTTGTGGCGATGGATACCCGCTCCTATAATGGCCAGGAACTGTTCAAGGCGCGCA
>JAEEGH010026727.1_pt1 | contig 11478 bp, 9 predicted proteins | sample 9134181 | NCBI WGS metagenome assembly JAEEGH01 (sample SAMN16246544, study PRJNA631951) | gut metagenome | biome: gut microbiome; feature: rumen; material: DP-attached | host: Bos | place: Iran: Karaj | collected 2018-10 | reverse complement strand
TCCCTGATTGCTGACAGCAGGTATGTATTTACTTCGGCAATTGGCCACACCTGGTTGGATAGTTCTTACACAGTTCACTCATTATCAGGCCAGAAGCTTGGAACATTCGCCACACTCCGTGACGCCACATCCACCCTCACCCCCGGCCTTTACATCATCAATAACCGCAAATTCCTTATAAAATGATACCATTGGGGTCAGGCCCCTTTGGTACTATTTTTCCAAAATGATACCAAAGGGGCCTGACCCCAATGGTATCATTTTAGTCTGTCTGATATTATTTCCACCTTTGGGAGGTCATCACGCTCAGACATGGTAATCTCAAAATGAGTGCCGGTAATAGGAGTCCTGACAGTTCTATATCCCACGTACGATATCTCCAGATAGTGGTCCGGATCAACCAGTTTAAAAACAAAATTCCCATCCAAATCACTGATGCAATGTGCTACAATACGTTCCTCACCGTCACGCTCAGTAACATTCACCATTATCATCGGCCCCTCCTTATCACGGACATTACCGGTAATGATGTCCCCGGCCGATGGCTTACCACCCGATACCACCACCTTTGTCTCATCGGGCTTATCAGCACTGCCTGTATTAACATATGAGGGGTCACGCAGAGGTATCGGTATTCCGCTATATTGATATTTAACCAGCCAGCCAATCTCCGGCCGAAGCGTCTTGGTCTCCACATCCTGCGTCAGACCCACTATGCCGGCCCGCACCTCCAGATAATTGGTCTGGATGATATTACCAAGACCGTCTTCAATGTGCTGAGTTACAGGCACGCTCGTCATAACAGTGGGCAGATCGTGCCCGTACGCTATCTTTTCGGGGCGTTTACCGAAAGAATCAAACGGAATGAACTCCAGGAACCAGCCGTCAAACTTTGTACCGTCATACAGAGGAATACAACCTTCACTCTTGAGATGAAAATCCAAGGGCCGACCCTTGATCGCCATATCCCACCAGAACTCCACATCGGGCTTACCCTCCGATGCCGCCACAAACTCTTTCAGTATCGGATCCAGCCTGTCGGTCCACTCCTTTACCCCATAATTGCCCAACTCGCGGGTCTTTTTACGCAGCAGTTTCCAGTCATCGGGAGTGCCCTCAAGCGTGACACTCGGTATGCCACATCCTCCCATCAGCTCTTCCAAATAATCAAAATATGGTTTTACGGCATCTATCATCACTATCTGTGATACCATGCGCTCTATCATTCCTGATGTAGAGAAGTTACATGTCATCACCTCTGCAAACTCTCCATTTGTCTCCTTTCCTATCAGGGTTGCAAACTTTTCAACCTTTTCGGCTGTTGTTGTTTCTGGGGTAGTCCTTATCAGCAATGTCTCTTTGCCCTGATGATTCACCAAATAGTTCCTGAACTTCTCGGGATCATGGTTTACATACTGTGAGAACCCATGGCAAATCAATATCCACATGGCATCGGGAGTGAGAACAATAGGCCTATGATGTGCGTATGCAAGGCACACCATCGAAAAAAAAGCGTTGTCACCGCCGTCCACCAATTTGGCATCAGCGAAACTGGCCGCCAGGAAAGAATCACCATCCAGCCACTGACGGCCCAACTGATCACCTGTCACAACGGGCAGCAGATCCTTTGCAATCTTTACATCCTCAACCTTAAAGGTTACAGCCCCGGTCGTTTCTGAAACAACCACATCCGGTTGTCTGTTTTTTCTGGCCGATGAAACACCAGCTCCAAACAACACTACCAACACAAAAGCAAATACAGTTCTTTTCATTATAGCATACTTCTGTTTCTGCTACAAATGTATGCCTTCATATCATCTCAATCCAAGCAAAAAGCGTTGCAAAAACGTTGCAATTACGTTATTGGCAAAACAAGCGTTTCAGCGTTTCAGCGTTTCAGTTAAATATGATGGATATAAAAAGGTCAAAATTTAACTCTATATTTATATATAAATATAGAAGTTTTTTTGGGATATTTTTGGCATGATTTTTAACTGAAACGCTGAAACGCTGAAACGCTTGGAGAACGTGCCCGGCCGGTTATGAAATTTTTTTTTCATTTTTGATGAAAAAAGTTGGGCGGTTATTCGAAAACCGCATATCCGGGTTTGTACCTTTGTTGTGTCAATGAACGATGGAATTCTTGCGCCCCTTAAGGGGAAAAAATTTTTTCCTTAAGGGGAGTAAAAAATCTCCTTAAGGAGCGCCCGGAAACCTGACTGAATTGATGACCAAAAGTAGAAGCAAAGGCGCCGGCTGAAACCTTAGGTCTTAGTGAAAAACATTTACAAACATTAATCTTTAACCATTAAAAACATTTGAATTATGGCACTTAAAGTTAAAGCAAAAGAACAGTTGTTCAAGATTGGTATGTATGCAGATACCTACCGTTACGTGATGATCCCCGAGTTGTACATCCCGCTTACTCAGGATAAGGTTATCAAGGAGGCTGCCCTGCGCAGCGGTGTAAGCCGCGGAGTGATGCAGGCTTGCTGGGATGCCGCAGGCGAGGTTATCAAGGCGTGGGCCACCGAGGGTCACAGCGTTGCGCTGCCCGGACTGGGAACCATGCGATTCAGCCTGAGGGCCAAGAGTGTGGCCGACGTGAATGACGTGAAGGCCAGCCTCATCAGGAGCCGCCGCATAATATTCACCCCCACCACCGAGCTGAAGGACGAGCTGGCCAAGACCGCCGTGCAGATTACCTGCTATGACCGCAACGGCGATGAGGTGAAGCGCGTTACCAGCACTGATCCCGGCACCGTTGAGGACCCCGAACAGGACAATCCTAATCCCACCCCCAATCCTGAGAACGGTAATGAGGGCAGCGGCAACGGTAACGGTAATGAGGGCGGCAACGGTGGCGATCCCAATGCCAATGATGAGAACTGATAACACGCATCTGATACTATGAACAAGAAACGCATTATTGAGGTAGCAGTGAAGGTGATAGTAGCTGCACTCACGGCCTTCCTTACGGCCCTGACCACCACCAGCTGCATGGGTTACGGACCCATAGTGCTCTAAAGAAATAAATACCATGAAGGCACATTAAAGAAATGGAGGTCCTGCACCATCAATGCGGGCCTCCATTTTTATCGTAATTCAGAGAGGATTGTCTTTTCCTGAAAAAGTTGACAAGCTCACAGGCGAAGCCATAATATTATGAAAAACATGATAATCATTCCCACTCTATAGTGGCTGGCGGTTTGGACGATATGTCATAGCATACGCGGTTCACGCCCTTGACCTTGTTGATTATCTCGTTGCTTATCTCTTTCAGGAACTTGTAGGGCAGTTCGGCCCAGTCGGCTGTCATTGCGTCAACGCTGGTTACGGCACGCAGGGCTACGGCGTTGTCAAACGTACGTTCATCACCCATAACGCCTACAGTGCGGTCTGCCAGCAATATTGCCCCAGCCTGCCACACCTTATCATACAGACCCCACTCACGCAGGCCATTTATGTATATGGCATCGGCCTCCTGTAGTACGGCAACTTTCTGCGGTGTGATTTCACCAATGATTCTTACAGCCAGTCCCGGGCCCGGGAACGGATGACGGCCTATAAGGTGCTCAGGAATACCCAGGCGGCGGCCTATGGCGCGAACCTCATCCTTGAACAGCCACTTGAGCGGCTCGCACAGTTTCAGGCCCATCTTCTGGGGCAGTCCGCCCACATTATGATGGCTCTTTATGGTCTTGCCCGTTATGTTAAGGCTCTCTATGCGGTCCGGGTAGATGGTGCCCTGTGCCAGCCACTTGGCATCGGTTATCTTCTGGGCCTCGGCATCAAACACCTCTATGAAATCACGGCCTATTATCTTGCGTTTCTGCTCCGGCTCCGTAACTTCGGCCAGATCCTTGAAAAACATTTCGGATGCATCCACACCCTTCACGTTCAGTCCCAGGCATACATAGTCATTAAGTACATCGGTAAACTCATTCTTGCGCAGAAGTCCGTGGTTCACGAATATGCAGGTCAGGTTCTTTCCTATCGCCTTGTTCAGCAGCACTGCGGCTACCGATGAATCCACACCGCCGCTCAATCCCAGCACAACCTTGTCATTGCCAAGTTCGGCCTTAAGCTCACCAACAGTCTTCTCTATGAATGAATCCGATGTCCACTCCCTGCGGCTGCCGCAAATGCCCACAACAAAGTTCTCCAGCAGCAGTCTGCCCTGCAGCGAATGCTCCACCTCCGGATGGAACTGAACGCCCCACACTCGCTTGTCGGCACACTCGAATGCCGCATACTTGACACTGTCAGTCGATGCCGTGACATGATATCCGGCGGGTATTGCGGTAATTGAGTCTCCGTGACTCATCCATACCTGTGAATCCTTTTCAAACCCCTTGAACAGAGGGCAGGCGGCATCTATGAACCCCAAATTGGCTCGCCCGTACTCACGTGTACCGGCCTGTTCCACCTTACCGCCGTAGGTATAACTGAGCAACTGAGCGCCATAGCATATACCCAGCACAGGATAGCGGCCTATTATGCCCGAAAGGTCAGGGCGGAATGCGTCATCGGCATAAACGCTAAGCGGTGATCCGCTCAGGATTACGCCTATCACATCAGGGTCATCGCTTGGAAAACTGTTGTAAGGCAGTATCTCACAGAAGGTGTCCAGTTCCCTTACTCTGCGGCCTATAAGCTGGGTTGTCTGGGAACCGAAATCCAGAATAATAATCTTTTGCATCGGGGTATTGTTGGCTGTGTTTTACAGCTGCAAAATTACAACAAATACCTAAAAGATGAGATTCATCTTACGTAAGAAACCACAATCTTTTTTCCGTTCCTTATGTAAATGCCCGCTGGCAGAATATTACCGGTAACCCTGCGGCCGGTCAGGTCATAGATTTCATCCTTACCCGACACACTTTCCACTATGGTTTCCACAGCCAGCACATCGCCATGCAACGGTATGAAAGACTCTTTCGATGACAGGTTTGCATATACACCGAACGGGCCCAGCAACTCATCGGCTGTGATTCGGCGCAATCCCCAGATTCCATCACTGCAATCAAGCACATAGTCTCCTTCATGCAGGTTCATACCTACATACGTACCACGGAACCTGGCTTTAAGCGGAGAAAGCGTGTACTCCACACTGCCGCCTCCCCTGACGGTTACACTCCCCTTGGCATTTATTATCACGGGGGTATGAGCCGGAATGGTATCCAGACGGTTCAGCCACATATCATCATCCACGGCAAACGCCTGAACGCCATCGGGTACAATGGCGGTAAAGGGAATCATCACGAACCTGAAATCATCCACATCAAACGTAAGTTCCGCCTGTCGGGCCTCAAATCCGCGTGCAGGACGGAAATCACCTCCGTCCGCAGCAAGGACCATCCTGGCGCATACGTTTCCGGCCACAACGTTGCAGTTATCCACCACTGCCGTATCAGCCACATAGACTATACGGTTGCCGTTCATCCACGTAAATGCTCCGGGCAGCCCCCAAACCCGGGTCATATCCAGACTGGTACAGTTGGCATCCGAAGTGAAATCCTGCACATAGCTGTCATCTTCCACGTAAGCACCGCTCAAGGTTGCGTAATAAGGGTTTGTGGCACCGGCCAGATATACATCGCCGAATGTTATGCTCAATTTTGACGACCAGTTGTTGTTGGTCAGGGATATAATACCGGTGCAACCGTCCTTCAAGGTATTGGGCGACAGGTCAAATACCAGATTGAAGTTCTCCCTCCTGCTCAAATCCAGGTCACCGTAATCATGTGATGATACAGAGCCTCTGGAATTGACATAGATGAGCGTTGTCTTGGCCGAACTGTAATTGAGCGTTGACGACACACTCCTGACTTGCATTACAAGCTGGTCATAACGGGATTCAAGTTTCAGATAGCCGTTGCTCTTGGTGGTATTGTCCGAAATCAGCGGATTCTCATGGTCAAGAGTCTTGGTCTTGCCGCTCATCTTGTAGTTAGTGCCAAAGACACTTGCCACCTTTATGTCATCCAGTCGGTCAAACCGGGTGGTGCTACCCTTCATGTCCGAAACCTGACGGTCTCTGCTCTTTACATAAATCAGGGTCACAACACTCTGTGCCGCCACCTGGGCGGTAGGACGACATGTCTCAGAGTCTATGGATACTGTGGCCTGACTGAAACTTTTACTGCGGGATGTGGTATAAGACTTGCCGTTAACAGTATAGAAAGGAATATCCAGTGTCAGATCAACCGTACCGGATGTGGAGTTTGCCATAACCACCACTACGCTGTCACCTGTAACGGAAATATAAGCCGAGCCCTCCAGACCGCTGTCTCCGAATGTGGCGTCAATGCGGGTCATCCCTGTCACAAAGCGGGCAAAATGAGCCATAACATAGCCACGCTTGGTTACTACGCCGTTTGATGTGCCCATCTGACCGTCGCCCAACATGCCGTAGTACCGTTTTGCTGCATAGTGTACCCATGCATTGAAATCACCCAGCATACATACGTTAATGGCCCTGAAGAAATCAAAGAAATCCTTTGAGAAATCAAAGTTACGGTTTGATGACTGGCCCTCGTTCCAGTTTATGAGATACTCTGTCATCCACAACTCTTTACCTTTCCTGCCAAGATTCTTATAAGCAGACTGTATGCCTCCGTACTGATGTCCGCCATAGATGTCAAAACCTGCCAGCACATCGTCACTGTTCAGGGCATTGGCATAGCTGTCGCTGACGGCAAGTGTCTCGGGGGCCATCACCTTACAGCTTATGGAAGGTCCGTAAGTCTTTACAAACTGGGCTATCTCCGATGCCGACCACAGGCATCCGGCATAATCCGCCTGCCAGTCAGGTTCATTCTGGATACTTATAGCGTCAAGCTCCACACCGTTACTCCTCATGTACTGGACATAATCCTCAAGATACTGGGCATAATCGGGCCAGTTTTCTTTTTTGAGATAGCCCAGGGTGCCGTCATTGTTCCTGGCATTTGAAGTTCCGTTGGTTTTCCACTCGGAAGGCTGCCCCCAAGGCGAGGCGAAAACTATCAGACCCATCTTCTTGGCTGCCTTGGCCGTCTCCAATGACTGCCACCAGCTGTTTCTTCCGATAGGAATATACAGGCGCATTATATTGCATCCCACTGTGCTGCCCTTACCCCAAACCTTGTTGATATCAGTTGTTGACATGTGGTTGTATGTAAACTGCGGGGAGCATACAAAACCTCCGAAACCGGTTATACGCTGATGTCTGGCCTGCGCATCAAGACGGCCTGTAGCAACGACCTGAGCCGATGCATCAAAGACTGACAGTGAAATACTCAAGAAAAAAAGAGTGTAAATGAAGCGTCTCATACGCGAATCTTATAAGAATACCGCGAATATACACAAAAACTGACATTTCAAGTAGGCTTTGATATTCATTATTGACTAATTTTGCCTACATGAAAACGGATAATCCCGAAAAAGTATTGCAGGAGCACGGAATCAAGCCCACAGCCAACCGTATTCTTGTACTCAAGGCGCTGTCAGAGTTTGACCACCCCGCAACTATGGCTGAACTGGAGGACCGTATTGACTCCATAGACAAATCAGGCATATTCCGCACCCTTACCCTCTTTAAGGAGAACCATCTTCTGCACCAGATTGACGATGGCTGTGAAGGTGTTCGCTACGAGCTTTGCCACGCACACGGTCAAATTGACGATGACCGGCACGTTCATTTCCATTGCGAGATATGTCACAGGACTTTCTGCATGGAGCAGATACCGGTACCATCCGTAAAGTTTCCGGAAGGATTCCATGTGGATAGCATAAACTATATGGCCAAGGGAATATGTCCGGAATGCGCAAGAAAAAAGGCTCTCCAACCATTTCAAGACACTCAATACGCATAATGGGACACACCGATAACATGCAGGATAAAGTGCCTTGCAGAGCCACCAGTGTTCTGCTGCACACCTGTTGTGCCCCATGCAGCGGCGCCATCATAGAGTGGATGCTGCAGAACGGCCTCACTCCCACCATCTACTACTGCAACCCCAATATCTACCCAATGGAGGAGTATCTGGTACGCAAGGAGGAGTGTTCCCGCTATGCCCTCAGCCTTGGTCTTGAAATAGTGGATGCCGATTATGACCACAATGCCTGGAAATGCCATGTTGCCGGGCTTGAAAGTGAGCCCGAGCGCGGAGCCCGCTGCCTGGAGTGCTTCAAGATGAGGCTCTTAAGCGCCGCCCGATATGCATCGGAAAAAGGATTCACCGTCTTTACCTCCACCCTTGATTCAAGCCGATGGAAACGCCACGACCAGATTGTGGAGGCCGGCCGGTGGGCTGCAGCAAATTTTCCCGGTCTTACCTTCTGGAACAGGAACTGGCGTCAGGGAGGGCTGCAGGAGCGCCGCTCTCAGATTATAAAGGAGCAGGATTTCTACAACCAGCGCTACTGCGGCTGCGAGTACAGTATGCAGGCCATACACGATGACAAGAAGATGGCCCGACAGCGCATCAAACGTCTAGTAAGCGTTATGACTCCGGAGCAGAAAGCCGCCCAGTCCGCCGCCATCTGGGAGCGCCTGGAAAAGAATGATGCTTTCCATAACGCCACAGACATTCTTGCATACTGGTCAATGGACGATGAGGTGCAGACACCTGCGTTCATTGAGAAATGGGCAGCTGCCGGAAAACGTTTCTACCTGCCGTCAATACAGGGAGAGGACCTTGTGGTGAAGCGATACACGGGTACACAGGCCCTTACGCCGGGAGAGAGTTTCAGCATACCCGAACCCACAGGCGAGCCTGTAACGGACCTGAGCCCCATAACCCTTGTGATTGTTCCCGGACGTGCATTCGATGCTGCCGGACACCGTCTGGGACGCGGCCGCGGATTTTACGACCGTCTGCTCCCACAGCTGCCTCACGCACTAAAGGCAGGTGTTTGCTTTGACTGCCAGAAACTGCCGTCTGTACCCACTGATAATAATGATATTAAAATGAATTTTGTGATATGATAGTCTGGTATTCAGGATGCGGAAACAGCCGTTTTGTGGCCGATACACTTTCAAAAGAACTCGGTGATGACAAAATGATATTCATACCCGATGCCGCCCGTCAGGGAAAGGCATTGGAATTCGGTACCGATGAGGCGCTGGGAATTGTCTTTCCCGTCTATTCCTGGTCCGTACCCAAACTTGTATCGGAGTTTCTGCGCACGGTACGGATAAAAGGAAAACCTGCGTACATATTCGCAGCCTGTACATGCGGCGACGAGACCGGACTTACAATAAAACACCTCAAGAAAGACCTTGCCCGTCGCGATCTTGAACTTGACGCATTCTTCTCATTCCAAATGCCCGAGACCTACGTCAACCTGCCAGGCTTCAAACTGGATACCGATGAGAATGCCAAGCGTAAGATAAGCGCCGCACGCAACAGCCTGCCTGAAACCGTAAAACTGATTCAGCAGCGCGCTCGTGGCAACTTTGACAAGCTCAAGGGAGGATCATCATTCCTAAAATCAAACATACTCAAACCCCTGTTCTACGGCCTGCTCATTACCGACCGCAAGTTTAACGTGTCTGATAATTGCATAGGTTGCGGCATCTGCGCCAAGAACTGCCCCCTGCAGAACATCACAATAGAGAATGACCGCCCCAGATGGAACGGTCATTGCACCAATTGCATGAGCTGCTATCACCGATGCCCCAAGAACGCCATCAACTTTGGCAGCACCACCCAAGGCAAAGGACAATACTACTTTAAATAAAACAATCCACTCACTGGAAAAAAAGTACGGATAGGCAGGAAAGTTATGTTTCACGTCGTAAAACGTACATTTCACGTCGTAAAACATACGTTTCTTGACGTAAAATATACATTTCTCGACGTAAAACAAAGAACCTCCAGGCATATAGACAAAAAAGTCTTTGGCAACACATTGGAGCCGAGCGCCCAATGCGTCGTTTTTTAGAGTTTGAAGACCACCGGAACAGTGAATTGAACTCGTACAGCCTCACCATTCTGCTTTCCGGGAGTCCAGGCCGGCATTCCGCTTATCACCCTTAATGCCTCAACATCAAGTTCAACGCCTACGGGGCCTGCGCTCTTTACAACCGCCGGTTCAACTATACTACCATCCTTATTGACCACAAAAGAAATTAACACACGACCCTGAACCTTGTTTTTCTTACAGTTCTCAGGATATTGTAAATTACTTCTCAGGTATTCCATCAGAGCTGCTTCACCACCCGGAAACTCAGGCTTTTCCTCCACTACCATAAACACCTGGGATGTATCGGCCTCCTCAATTTCACATTCTTCACATTCTTCAATATGCAAATAAACACTGGTAGGGGGTGCATCCTTCGTATTCACATCCATTTCACTGTTTGTATCCTGTTTGCAGGCCGATGCAACTATAACTGACAATGCCACTGCGGGCAACATGAGCAGCACTCTTAGGCGTGCCCAAGGATTTGTTGAATGTCTGTTCATCATAACGATTCTTTTTTTGGTTGAACAATTTGAGAAATTATTTGTGGTTGTCGCAAAACTGCCCTGCAGTGCAGCACGGACAAGACAAATCTGATAACGGCGGCTGTCAAAGCCATCCTCCAGGACCGATGCATCGGCCTCAAACTCATGGACCTCCAGCAGGCTGCGGCGAAGTATCCATGCAGCCGGATTGAACCACTGAACGGCGCAGAACAACTGGGCCAGGATAAGGTCAAACGAGTGGTGAAGGTGCACGTGCGCCTGCTCATGGGCAATTATCATGGCACCGTTTGACTCATAATCCTTACGTGAAATCACTATGCAGTTACGCCAGCTGAAGGGGGCGTAGTTGCGCTCGGTTATAACCAGGCGGGACCCGTCGGCCAGCATCCTGGAACGGCGGTGACAGATAATCTCTGAGCTCAGTATGCCAACAGCAATCCGCAGCATAAACACAATCACACCGACCAGATAAACAACAGTCAGTATTGAAGTCAGGCTCATGTCACTGCCCTCTTCCGCTATCTGAGCCGGAGCGACATCCGGTCCGCCTTCGGCATAAACCCTGATTTCACTCATCACATATGATATAGGTGCCGATGCCCTGCTGCTGATGCTCTGGAAATGCATCACCGGTACTACAGCTGCCAGTGCCAGGGTTGCCAGCAGCACAAAACGGTTGAATCCGTGGAATGTGGTACGGCTCAGTGTGAGGCGGTAAACCGTCACCATCAGGGCCAGCGATATGGCGGATACTATAAGGTAAATCATGACTTTACGGTTTCAAGCATGTTCAACATATCAATAAGCTCACGTACATCGGAGTCACTAAGACCCGATTCCATAATAAAGGTATTGACCATAGAGCGGGCAGATCCGTTAAAGAGCTTGTCCTTCATCTCGGTCAGCGTCCATCGGGTGTACTCACCTTTCTCTACCAACGGATAGTAGATGTGCTTGCGTCCCTCTTCCTGATACGATATGAAATCCTTTTTCTCAAGTATACGCAGGAACGTAAGTA
>JAEEGH010026726.1_pt1 | contig 11478 bp, 5 predicted proteins | sample 9134181 | NCBI WGS metagenome assembly JAEEGH01 (sample SAMN16246544, study PRJNA631951) | gut metagenome | biome: gut microbiome; feature: rumen; material: DP-attached | host: Bos | place: Iran: Karaj | collected 2018-10 | reverse complement strand
TCGCTCTGTATTTGGGGTGTTTGAAAGTGTGAAGCATATATTTCCTCCAGCTTTTAGATCGGCTTGGCGGAAGTAGTTCTTATCCCATGCAGTGCCATTTAGAGTGATGTCTTGCACGAAGCAGTTGTCGTGACTATTTTCTGGTGCAGAGATGCGTACTTCCTTGCCATCGGGCATGGTGATGAGGGCCTCGCGGAAGAGTGGGGTACCAATGGCATACTCTCCACTGGCAGGGCATACGGGGTAGAATCCAAGGGCAGAGAAGACATACCATGCAGACGTCTGACCATTGTCTTCGTCACCACAGTAGCCGTCTGGTTCGGCTGTGTAGAAGCGCTGCATCACCTCACGGATGCGTTGCTGCGTCTTCCATGGCTGTCCGCTCCAGTCGTACAGGTATATCATGTGCTGTATGGGTTGGTTGCCATGGGCATAGTTCCCCATATTCATGATCTGCATCTCGCGGATTTCGTGAATCACAAAGCCATAGTAGCTTTCGTCAAACACAGGAGGAATGGTAAAGATAGAGTCGAGCATCTGGTTGAAGGATGCCTCACCACCCATAAGGCTGATAAGCCCTGCAGGATCGTGGAATACCGACCAAGTGTAATGCAGGCTGTTGCCCTCAGTGAAATCACCTCCCCAGTTTAGGGCGGTGAATGGTAAGTGGAAAGAACCATCTTCATTCCGACCAACCATCAGTTTATTCTTTGCATCGTAGAGGTTCTTGTAATTAAGGGCTGCCTTTTTATAAGGATCCAACTCGGCTTCGCTCTTGCCAAGGGCTTTCCCAAAAGTGTAGATGCACCAATCATCGTATGCATATTCTAAGGTACGTGCAGCGCTTTCGTTGATACCCACATTGGCAGGCACGTATCCCAGAGAATCGTAATATGCATAGCCTTTTCGACCAGTAGATTCAATGGTGGGATGTTCGCTGTGTGCTCCGTGTGTTACGGCTTGCCAAAGGGTTTCCGCATCATAGCCACTCACGCCACTCAAATAGGCATCAGCCACTACAGAGGCAGAGTTATTACCCACCATGCAGTCGCGATGTCCAGGACTGGCCCATTCTGGCAGGAAATCACTCTCCTTATAGACATTTACCAATCCTTCTTGTATCTTGGCGCTTTGGTCTGGATATATCAAATTCAATAGTGGCAGTAGACAGCGGAAGGTATCCCAGAAACCTGTATCAGTGAAGAGGTATCCTTCACACACTTGTCCGTTGTAAGGGCTGTAGTGCAGGCGCCTGCCGTTGGCATCGATTTCAGAAAGATCGCGTGGGAAGAGCAGGGAGCGATAAAGGCAGGAATAGAAGGTTCGCAAGTCATCTTTGTCACTGTCGGCACCGATGCGGATACGACCTAACACTTCGTTCCAACGCTCAAAGCCTGCCTGTTTTACTTCATCAAAGGAGCGACTTATCACTTCACGGAGGTTTTGCTCGGCTTGTGCCAAACTAATGAATGAGGAGGCCACTTGCAGGTGAACTTGCTGGCCCTTGAAAGTGGGGAAACCAATGAGTGCCTGTGCATGGTTGCTGGTAGCTTCTAGCGCCTCACTGGTCTGCTCTCCTTCTGCAGTGAGCCAATAGTTGAAAGGAGTGTCGCTTGTAATGACGAACCAGTTCTTGAACCCTTGCGGCACACCACCATGATTCCTTGTAGTGTAGCCCACGATCTTGTTTTCTTCAGGAATAATTCTGACATAAGAGCCTCCGTCATAGGCATCTACTACCAAATAAGACATCTCGCACTCGGGATAGGTGAGGCGGAAGGCTGCAGCATGCTCGGTAGGGGTAAGCTCTGCAGTGACATCATGGTCGGCCAAATAGACACTGTAATAGTAAGGTGTGGCCGTCTCTGCCTTGTGGGAGAACCAACTGGCACGTTCGTCTTCGTTGATGATGGGACCAATGGTGACAGGCATCAGAGAGAATTCGCCATAGTCGTTTATCCACGGACTGGGCTGGTGCGTCTGCTTCAATCCTCGGATGTGTGTGGCGTTGTAGGTGTATTGCCAGCCATCGCCATTTTTCCCCGTTTGCGGTGTCCAAAAGTTCATGCCCCAAGGCATACCTATGGCAGGATAAGTATTGCCAGTAGACATTTCATAGGTGCTGGCAGTGCCTACTAGCGTACTAACATAGTCAACAGGACTAAGGATATAGGATATTTCAGGTTTTTCCTTCTGCTTGCAGGAAGTTAATGCCAGTATGATAAATAGAGATGCCAGTATGATCGTATTGTTTTTCTTCATATTTTTATCTTTATTGGTATGATTCAGAATTTAATGCTAGTGGTGAGTTCTACAGTGAATGGACGTATATACGTTCCCGACATCAGGTAGTGGTTCTGATAACCACTTACATCGGTGGCCAAATCGGCAGCTGCGATGCTGCCACTGGCTCCCTTCTGGTTAAGGATGTTGATGACATTGAGTGAGAAACTCACATGCTTATTATAAGTAAAGTCTACACCTCCGAAGGTTTCCCAACGGCCCTTAAAGTAGAGCGTATTGGTACGGTTGATGTATTGCTTACTCTGGTAGCGGAAGCTAAGCCAGAAACGCCAATCGCCTGTCTGGTAAGAGGGATCCAACTCTGCAATGACCTTCGACATGGCTATCACGTTCTTGTCGTTGAAGTTGTATAGCTGTCCAGGACCATCTTTGAAGATGGGTTGGAAAGTGAAGTTCTTGTACTTAGGATTCTGCAGTGTCAGCAGTCCGTGAAAACTGAAACCTTTGAAAGGAGTGATCACAGCATCAGTGGTCCATCCCAGTGTTGCCACATCGTTCACAATGGGTAAAATGATGGTTTCGCTTTGGTCGTTCGGATTGGTAAACTGGTCGCGGAACTTATACTTCGTCTGATTGATGTAAGTAATCTGGGAGGTGAGTTGCATCCAACTGTTGTTCCAGAAAATGCCACCCTTCGCCATGTGCACATTGATTGGATCCATCTGTGGCATGAAAGGACCGGCATAATCTTGTAGGTTAGGGCGCTGCTTTACATACACATACTCACCTACCAGTCCGAAACCATTCAGGAGTGTATAGCGTCCATTAAAAGTGAAACCAGGATTCAGCCAGTCGTATGTACCAAAACGGTTACGTCTTGCTTGCTTAAGACTGAAGGCGTATGTACGCTCATTGGCAGGTTCAATCGTCTTTCCATCGTCAGTGAAGGCCAATGCAGCATTGCCTTGTTGGCGCATCCACTCTAAGCGAAGGCCTGCAGAGATCCAGAGACGGTCAGTGATGTCCCAGTCGTCAGAGGCAAAGAGAGCCAGGCGGTTCTCATGGCCGTCGTAATACTCACTACCCTCATTGTAGCCAGATGCCTCTTCGCCGTTTTTCAGGAGCTTTCGAGGAGATGCTTTGGCTTCATGTGCATAGACACCTGTATTGGTATAGATGTTGGCTCGGTTCCACCATTCGTTTAGTCCTAAACGCCAACTGTGGCGCTGATCGTTACTTTTCCCTGTGAGTGTGGCAGTGGTCATCCAACTTCGCTCCATACCCTCGAAATAGAGCATGTAGCGGTTCTGTATGTTTCCGCTGTATGGGGTGCCATCATCGTATGTATATCCATCGGTAGGATTCGCTTGGAATATACCTGCAAGTTTCATCATCACCTTGTTGACATCGGAGGTCTTCAACTTGCTGCTGATGTTGAGTTGAGTTTGTTCTGTGAGATCATAGCGCAGATTATATGTCATCTGATGGTTGCTGACCAGATTGGCACGGCGCATGGTGCGACGCATGCGTTCTCCAGTCTTCATACTGATGTAATTGATGTAGGAGTAGTCGGCTAGCAATTGGTCATGTCCCAGACTAAAGTCGGACAATTCATCCACGCTTCCGTCTTTTCCATTGTAGTAAAACAGACCGTAGTTGTCGGGCATGGCTGCATAACGGGAATACTTGTAGTTAAGTGACATTTCTCCGCGTCCATCGGCAAAGAGTTTACTGATGTTAGCCTTATAGATGTGCATCTCGTCCTGTATGTGAAGCGCGTCAAGGTGATTGCTTCCAGGGTCGAATCCTTGATAGGTGCCCGCAGTGAATCCCCATTCGCGTCCTAGTGGACTGCTGATGTTGGCATCTACCACCTGCTTGCCGAAAATGTTGGTAGTGTAATTCACCAATCCTTGGAACTGATCTCCAGCCTTTTGGCTCTGGCTCCCAAGTACGTAGGTACACTTGCCATATTGCAGCGTACTTTCACTGAGCGAGAGCAGGTTTTGGCTGCTATAGCTAGCTCCTCCACGCCAAGAGTAATATGGATAATCGGGCCAAAATAGATAACTCACTGGTGTGCCATCTTCGAAGATGTCCACAGCCTCTCCGTCGGGTAGTCCGATAGAGATCTGACGTGGCTGGTTGTCACTCGATGCGTTCAGCATCACATTACGGTTCTTCTCTTCTTTGGTTGATGGGATGGAGTCACGACTAACTACATCTTGCGCCAAAAGATTATTGCCAAGAAGAAGACAGAATGTAATACAACTTAATATTATCCTTTTCATACTCTAACCCCTAAACACTTAACTCTAAACTCTAAACCAAACTCTTACGCCACTGGCTTATACTTAGGCACCAATGTCTTCATGATGATCCAACCTACCAAGTATGCTACGGAGCAATAGCAGAAGATGATGAAATAACCAGCAGGCTTACCTGTAAAGCCTAAGAACGTCATCTGAGTGGCATCGGCATAATCGAAGAGCTTACCAGAACCCATATTAATAAGGAATGAACTCAGTCCTCCTGCGGCACTGTTCAGTCCCGTGATAGTGGCCACAGCACGATGGGGGAAGAGGTCGCTTCCCACACTATACAGATTGGCCGACCATGACTGATGCGCTGCTCCTACAATACCAATTAGGATGATAGGCAACCAATAACTGTAGTTGCCTAAAGGCTGAGCAAAAAGTCCCAACAATGGGAAAAGAGCAAAGACCAGCATGGCCCTCATGCGAGCAGTATAGGCATTGAGTCCTGTGCGATTGATGATGATGGTTGGCAACTTACCACCATAGAGTGCCAGCATCGTGATGGCATAAAGCACGAAGATAAGCATCTGTGCCGTAGGTGTATCACTGGTAAGTCCATAGACATCACTCAGATAGGCTGGTGTCCAGAATAAGAAGAACCACCACACACCATCGGTAAAGAACTTACCCAAAATGATCGCCCAAGTCTGACGAAGTTTCAGACAATCTATCACTCCAAGCTTTGGCTGCTGTTCCTCTTCTACAGGTTTCTCCTCCACACCTTGATCCTGACGGATATATGCCAACTCTGCTGCATTCACACGTGGGTTATGGTCCACTTCTTTATATATAAATACCCAAAATGCCATCCAGATGAAGCCCAATCCACCGATGATGAGGAAGGCCATCTCCCAACCATTGCCCACACCGATACTACGGAAGTAGCTAGCCAATGATGGGATGGTAAGTGGAGCAATCAATGCACCCACTGTACTTCCGGCATTGAAGATAGCGGTAGCGAAGGCACGGTCTTTCTGTGGGAAATATTCCGCTGTCACCTTTACGGCTGCGGGGAAGTTGCCCGCTTCACCACATGCCAGTACGATACGTGCAGCGATGAAGAAATAGACGCTCACCATAGAGATCATGGAAGCTATCTGTCCTGTGGCTCCCACCAATTCGGCGGCATTGTGCACACCAACGATGTGCTCGGTTGCCCATCCGCAAAGTGCATGGAGGCATGCGCCACCCGACCAGATACCGATAGCCCAAAGATAGCCACGTTTTGTACCTAACCAGTCGATGATACGCCCAGAAAACAGATTGGCGATGGCATAAACGATGGAGAAAATGGCTGCTACCTTACCATAATCAGAATCACTCCAATGGAACTCTGGTGCAATGAAATCTTTCCATGTCAAAGACAGCACCTGTCTGTCCATATAGTTCACGGTAGTAGCAAGGAAAAGCATGGCGCAGATCACCCAGCGCACATTACTCATTGTTCGATTATTATTCATAGTATTCAATTATCAGTTATTAATTGTCAATTGTGAATTGTCAATTGTGAATTGTACTTATTTCGTAATTTCTCCCGCTAAGTTCGAATCCATAAACCGCCGAACTTCCTCGTTGTTCAATCCATGTCCCAACAAGAACATCAGTTTAGCGATGGCACTTTCAGGTGTACTGTCATATCCACTGATAACACCTGCTTGCAAAAGTTGGAGTCCCGTTTCATAGCGTTTCATCTCCACTAATCCACTAGGACACTGTGTGATGTTTACGATGATGATTCCACGGTTGGTTGCTTCACGCAGCGCTTGAATAAGCCATGGCTTTTGTGGGGCATTGCCCGATCCATAGGTTTTCAGCACCACCGCTTTCAGTCCCTCGAATTTCAAAGCCGATTCCACGATATTGCGACTGATGCCTGGGAAGAGCGTCAGCACAACGATATTCGTATCATAAAGGTAGTGTGGCTTCATCGGTTGCGAAAGGTCAGGACGACGTATCAGTTGCTCGTTATAGCGGATGTGTATACCTACCTTTGCAAGTGAAGGGAAGTTGTATGAACGGAAAGCATTGAAGTTCTCCGCATTGATCTTTGTCGTACGGTTTCCGCGCATCAGCTCGTTCTCGAAGAAGATACATACCTCAGGAACGATGGCCGTACCATCTGGATGTTTCGCTGTAGCTATCTCGATGCTGGTAATGAGATTCTCCTTTCCATCAGTTCTCAGCATACCGATGGGCAGTTGCGAACCCGTTAAGATCACGGGTTTCGAAAGATTCTCCAACATGAAACTCAGTGCCGATGCCGTGTAAGCCATCGTATCGGTGCCATGCAGTATCACGAAACCATCGTAGTCGTCATAATTCTGCGTGATAATCTCCACGATTTTCGCATAGTAGTTAGGCTCCATGTCCGACGAGTCGATAGGAGGATCAAACTGGTAGGAACCAATGCGATAGTTGAAGCGCTTCAGTTCAGGCACCTGTTTCAGCAAATGCGCAAAATCGAAGCTCTCCAAGGCTCCAGTTTCAGGGTTCTCTATCATTCCGATAGTGCCACCTGTATAGATCAAAAATACTGAGGGACAGTCGTTTGTCATAGTATCTCGGTTTTATTGCCGTAAAGATACAAATAAATACACAACATCGTATAAAGCAACCTCGTTTTTTTGATTTTCGGATTTTCCGTAATTGTTATTAGGAGAAAAACTAACTGTACACTGTACATCTGTACACTTTTAAGGTTTTAATCAGACATGGCAAATTGTTCTATTCTTTAGATTCTTCTCTTAAACTGTAGGTATTGTTCTTTATAATTATCCCAAGGAAATTTTAACTCCCTAGTGAGGGAAAAATATTTTCCTAACTAGAAAGTTTTATTTTGCTAGTTAAAGATAGAAATGGGGATTTATGTTCTATTCTTTAGATTGCCAATTTTCATGGAATTGATGGTTTCCTTTTTTGTTTTCTTCGTCTATCATATTTCAATCATCATTTCCTTCCCTTCGATGTTTTATAAAATAAATAATATTTGTATTTTTGTGCCTTGTAAAACTGATAAAGGCATATGAATCTACCACTATATTTGGCAAGGAAAATATATAATGGCGGGGATGCGAAGAAACAAGTATCGCGTCCTGCTGTTCTGATTTCAACGCTTGGTATGGCGGTGGGATTGATCGTGATGTTGGTATCGGTATCGGTGATTGTGGGCTTCAAGCAGCAGGTGCGTGACAAAATCGTGGGCTTTGGGGCTCATCTCCAACTTACAGAGCCAACATCGGTAGGCAATTATGATACTCAACCCATTCAATTAACAGATGCATTAGCTGCGCAATTGTCTGATTATAAGACGGTGAAGCATTATCAGCGTTACTCTTATAAGCCAGGCATGATAAAGACCGACCTTGCTTTTCAGGGGATGGTTCTCAAAGGGGTGGGGCCTGAGTATGACAGGTCTTTCTTCCAACAATGTATGCTGGAAGGAGAATTCCCGCAATTCAGTGATTCAATAACAACAAATAGGGTGGTGATCTCTAAATCGTTAGCGGATAAGATGAACTTGAAGTTGGGGGATAAGATAGATACGTATTATGTGCGCGAGAATGTGCGTGCTCGAAGATTGCAAATTGTCGGTATCTATCAGACATATCTCTCTGAGTTTGACAATCTGTTTCTCTTTACGGATATATGCATGGTGAACCGACTGAATCAGTGGGAAAAGGATCAAGTGAGTGGCGTGGAGTTGCAATTGTATGATTATGGACAGTTGGAACAAACGACGTATGACATTGGTTCTCAGGTGTATGATAAGACCGACGAGTATGGACATGAGTATTGTGCGGTAAATGTGGAGCAACTGAATCCAGCTGTTTTTGCATGGCTTGATGTCCTTAATGTAAACATTTGGGTGATTTTGGCACTGATGATAGGTATTGCGGGTTTTACCATGATTTCTGGTTTGCTCATTCTGATAATAGAACGCACATCGCTGATAGGTACACTGAAGTCTTTTGGAGCAGATAATGCCAAGATTCGGAAGCTTTTCCTCTGGCTTTCGGTCTTTATCATCGGAAAGGGGATGCTTTGGGGAAATCTCATTGGATTGGCTTTTTATTTCATTCAGAAGTGGTTTGGAGTAATTCCTTTACCCGATCCTGAAACTTACTATATGGACACAGTGCCTGTCTCACTGAGTTTCTGGCATTTCTTATTGCTCAATGTGGGAACCTTGCTGATTTCAGTACTGATGCTGGTGGGACCTTCTTATGTGATAGCGAAAATCAAGCCTGCCACTTCCATGCGTTATGAATAACATTAGCGTCGTTTGTAATCGCTCTTGTCGCTGAAGAGGTATGCGAGTTTCCACTTCAGAGAATGGAGCGGTTGGAGTACGTCAAGCAGTGGGAGAGTGAAGTAATACCTGTTTTTCTCTCCGATGATTTTTGCGGATTTGTTGAGGATGAAGGCTAAACTAACAAACCTGATTATCAGGCATAAGGATGCTATGATAATCAATGGAATGTGTAACTGAATGATTCCCCATGCAATGCCACCAATTACGAAGAGGAAGAATAGAAAACGGGTAAGGGTCTCGAAACCTAGGAGATGTCTGTGAATGCCTTTGAAATGGCGGGATGTGGATTCGTATCCCAGTCGTTCTTCTCTCCAGAATTTCTTCAATTTTACGGGTTCCATCACTACCGAGGCGTCATTATCAGTGACTACTCTCGTGTTTTTCCTGTTGGCTACTTGATTAATAAAAAGGTCGTCATCGCCACGAAGCAAATCAAGGTGTTTACCAAATCCTTTGTTGGTAGTGAAAAGTTCTTTCCGATAGGCCATGTTTCTTCCTATTCCCATGTAAGGGAGGCGGAGAAGAGCAAAGCAAAGGAAACGAAGGCTTCGGAAGTAGTTGTCGAAACTGATGCAGCGTTGCCTCCATCCTTTAGCTTTCTGGAAGGCACTGTATCCTAGCACAATTTGTGTGGTAGGGGTGAAGTTTCGTGCAAAGAGGGCAAGCCAACGATTGCTTTGAGGTTTGCAGAATGATTCGGTAAAAATCAGCCATTCGTACTTGCTTGCTCGTATTCCTAAAGTGATGGCGAGTTTCTTGCGACTGATCCATTTGGAAGATTCTGGAAGATAGCTATAATAGAGGTGAGGGCATGTCGCCTTAATTCTTTTAAGGTAATCTACGCTTTCGCCAATTTTATGGTCGGTAATGACAATGACTTCATATTGTGGATAGTCTTGCGTAAGGAGGCTCGGAAGGTGTTGCTCCAACTCTTCAGCTTCTCCATTGTGATAAATGATGATGGAAAGTGGTGGCTGCTCGTCAGAATAACTGTTTTTCCCCTTATGGTTTCTTCCTTGATGCCTGATTATACTTATATATATAATAAGGTGGTAAAGAATTTGGATGAATAATAGGACACCTATGCCTATGAATAGCGTTTTGGTGACAATTTCTATGACTGATGCTTCCATTTTGGTGTTACTTTTGTGTGCAAAGATAGCGCAAAAATCGATTGCGTGAAAAAACTTCAAAAAAATAGTTGAAAAAGTTTTGTGGATTGGTAAAAAGGTCCTACCTTTGCAGCCGCTTTCCAGGAGAGGAGTCGCGGATATGATATATTTCTTGATGTGAAATTTTCCTGAAAATTCCTTCCTAAAAATTTGGATTGAATGAGGTAAATTCCGTATCTTTGTATCCGCTTTCCGCCTTTCGGAGGGGAGTTCGTCCAATAAAATGCTTACAATGAACAGAAACAGAGTAGTACAAGAAGCCCGTTGCGTCCTGCCTGTATTTATATAGGTTGGCGTGCAACGAAGATTTAAGAATGCGAACCGTCATGGTCCTAGAGATAGGAAGACAGGTATTCTTTAAGGTCCTGATAAGATACTACGGAAGCGTCCTTGATTCAGAGATCGTCCCTTATGGGATAAAGAAATAAAAAGATTCTACAACGAAGAGTTTGATCCTGGCTCAGGATGAACGCTAGCTACAGGCTTAACACATGCAAGTCGAGGGGCATCACGTGAGGCAGCAATGCATCTGGGTGGCGACCGGCGAATGGGTGAGTAACGAGTATCCAACCTGGCCCATACTCGGGCACAGCCCCGCGAAAGCGGGATTAATGCCCGATGCGGCGTATCTCCCGCATGGGAATTACGTCAAAGGTATAAACTGGTATGGGATGGGGATGCGTCCGATTAGCTAGACGGCGGGGTAACGGCCCACCGTGGCGATGATCGGTAGGGGTTCTGAGAGGAAGGTCCCCCACATTGGAACTGAGACACGGTCCAAACTCCTACGGGAGGCAGCAGTGAGGAATATTGGTCAATGGCCGCAAGGCTGAACCAGCCAAGTAGCGTGAGGGATGACCGCCCTATGGGTCGTAAACCTCTTTTGCACGGGAATAACCCGCACTACGTGTAGTGCGTTGCATGTACCGTGCGAATAAGCATCGGCTAACTCCGTGCCAGCAGCCGCGGTAATACGGAGGATGCGAGCGTTATCCGGATTTATTGGGTTTAAAGGGAGCGCAGGCGGCCGTTTAGGCCAGCCGTGAAATTTCCGCGCTTAACGCGGTCCTTGCGGTTGGAACCGGATGGCTTGAGTGGGGTACAGGAAGGCGGAATTCGTGGTGTAGCGGTGAAATGCTTAGATATCACGAAGAACTCCGATTGCGAAGGCAGCTTTCCGGACCTTTACTGACGCTCATGCTCGAAAGCGCGGGAATCAAACAGGATTAGATACCCTGGTAGTCCGCGCCGTAAACGATGGACACTCGCTGTCGGCGACAGACGGTCGGCGGCCAAGCGAAAGCGTTAAGTGTCCCACCTGGGGAGTACGCCGGCAACGGTGAAACTCAAAGGAATTGACGGGGGCCCGCACAAGCGGAGGAACATGTGGTTTAATTCGATGATACGCGAGGAACCTTACCCGGGCTTGAAC
>JAEEGH010026724.1_pt1 | contig 11479 bp, 8 predicted proteins | sample 9134181 | NCBI WGS metagenome assembly JAEEGH01 (sample SAMN16246544, study PRJNA631951) | gut metagenome | biome: gut microbiome; feature: rumen; material: DP-attached | host: Bos | place: Iran: Karaj | collected 2018-10 | reverse complement strand
GGAATCATCCCAGGTTAAATCTACGTTATAATATTGGCCTCCGATGTACACCACGTTCCATGCGTGATTTTCGCCCTTAGACTGGCCCATCATGTAATAACATGGAATGCCAGCTCTAATGCATGCCAGCTGGAATGCCCTGGCGTATCCGGCACATACTGAGTTGCCACTGGTGAGGGCTGAGTAAGCACTCTGGCTTAGCTCGCAGTCAGGAGTGTAGGTGTTCATGCCACAAATGCTGTCGTGAATTATTCGTTCCTTTTCAATTGGGTCATCCACTCCTGCGGTGAGAGCAACGATTCTATTTATTTGTACATCATAGATTATCTTTGCCTGTTCGATGTTTTCCACAGAAATTCCATACTTTAGTTGTATCTTAGTAATGACACCAGAAGAATTTACGCCGTATCTGTAAGCGGTCTGCAACCAGAAAAGCTCTGGGTGGTCGCCGTAGAAGCAGGTCATGGTTTCTTCTAACTGGGCTTCGGTTACAGGAGCGCAGGCATGGAAAATGCTTGCATCATATGTAGTGGCCTTTTGATATACCTGATTATAAACGGCCAACTGATTTGCATTTAAAAGTTCTTGGTAAGGCGTAAGGGAAATAGGCATAGCCTCAGCATTGGCTATGGTTGAATGAAATAGCAGCAGTGCTATAATAGCAATCACGTAAAAGAAACGATATCTAATTTTGATCAATGGTTCGCCACTTTTATAATTCATAAAACATCCCCGCAATGTATCCGTACATTATTGTTAAAGGCATTATAATCTTAAAATGTATGAATATTATGAAAAATGCGTGTGTTCACAATAAATTCACAGAGATAATACACACGTGAGTATTAAAGTCCCTTTGTACTAGAATTTATACCGCTTTAGAGTATGTTCTAATTGACAAATTTTTATCAAGAACGTATATTATTTATTGTAAGGAAACTCTATTTTGGAGTTAGAGTTTACTAACAGGGCAATAATTTTAATACATCATTTAGGAGCAGTTATGCTAGATTACAAAGTTATTGAGGTTAAGCAGAGCATCTTTGAAGACAACGATGCAGATGCTGAAAAACTCCGCCAGGAGCTTAAAAGTCAAAAGACATGTTTAATCAATCTCATGTCAGCTCCAGGGTCAGGAAAAACCACCACATTATGTCAGACCATCTCTAGGCTGAAAGATGAAATGGCCATCGGCGTAATGGAGGCAGACATCGATTCTGATGTAGACGCCGCTACCGTTATGGAAGCTGGTGCTCGTGCAATTCAGATACATACAGGAGGCATGTGCCATCTTGACGCGGATATGACTCGTCAGGGCTTACACGAGTTCGGCACAGAGGACTTAGATCTTGTCTTCCTGGAAAATGTTGGTAATTTAGTTTGTCCAGCAGAATTTGATACCGGTTCATCAAAGAACGCTATGATTCTTTCAGTTCCTGAAGGAGACGACAAACCACTCAAATACCCACTGATGTTTTCAGTAGTAGATGTAGTGCTTATCAACAAATGCGATACACTTCCAGTGTTTAGCGAATTTTCAAAAGAAGCAGTTACTGAGCGTATCCACGGAATCAATCCAAATGCAAAGATTATTTTCGTCTCTGCAAAAACTGGCGAAGGATTTGACGAGTGGACTGACTGGTTGAGAGACCAGGTAAAGATAGCGAAAGAATAGTCTTTTTTTGAGGAGTAATAAAAATTATAAGGGCTTTAAAAGGAGGAAATTAATATGGGAATTGGACCAGATAATTTGGGCGATTTCTACCCTGATTGGGTAAAGGATTTAAAGGATGAAGACCTTCGTCCTGAGATTCTTAAGCTTGGAAAGGTAATCACAGACCGTGCAAAGATTAAGCTTGGTCTTCAGAAGATTACAAAGTATGATCCAGAATACTGGGCAGTTGCTAATCTTGCACCTACAAAGGAAATTGCTGAGCTTGCACTTTCTATGGGTGGTATCAGAAAGCCAAAGACTTTCAAGCAGCTTCTTGAAATCACAGGTCTTGATGAGAAGACTCTTGAAGAGAGATTAGAGAAGGCTAGCTGGACTGGTCTTTTAGAGTGGAACTACGAGAACGAAGCTCACGAGAAGCAGTGGGTTCTTCCTATGTTCGTTCCAGGTTCTGCAGAGTTTTCTAACATGAATCAGGATTTCCTTAATGAACATCCTGAGATGGGACGTTTCTTTGAGCGTATGAGCCGTCTTCCACTTGAGGGACTTACACACATGGTACCACCAGGAGGCGCTGGTATCGGTATGCACGTTATCCCTGTAGAGGACGCTATTTCAATGGAGCAGGAAGCAATCGGACTTGAGAAGATTTCTTACTGGCTCGATAAATACGAAGGAAAGTATGCTAAGTCACCATGTTCTTGCCGTCTTTCTAGAAAGACATATGACGAGGGCTGTGCTGATGATCCAGAAGGATGGTGTATCGCAGTTGGTGATATGGCAGACTACGTTGTTGAAACAAACAAGGGTGGTGTTTACATCACTCGTGAAGAAGCTCTTGAGATTTTCAAGCAGGCTGAGGACAACGGCTTCGTTCACCAGATCACAAATATCGATGGTGAGAACAAGATCTTCGCTATCTGTAACTGTAATGTAAATGTTTGTTATGCACTTCGTACATCACAGCTTTTCAATACTCCAAACATGTCACGTTCAGCATATGTTGCTCACGTTACAGCTGAGGATTGTGTTGCTTGTGGTAAGTGTGTTGAGAACTGCCCAGCTGGTGCTGTTAAGCTTGGTCAGAAGCTTTGCACAGCTGATGGTAAGCAGGTTGAGTATCCAAAGCAGGTTCTTCCAACAGAGCGCAAGTGGTCAACAGACGAGTGGAACGACAACTATCGTGACACAAACAGAATCAACTGCTACGACACAGGTACAGCTCCATGTAAGACAGCTTGTCCTGCACATATCGCTATCCAGGGTTACCTTCGTATGGCAGCTCAGGGACGTTACAAAGAAGCTCTTGCTCTTATCAAGCAGGACAATCCACTTCCAGCAATCTGCGGTCGTGTATGTAACAGACGTTGCGAGGCAGCTTGTACACGTGGAACAATCGATGAGGCAATTGCAATCGATGAAGTTAAGCGTTTCTTAGCAGAGATGGATCTTAAGTCAGAGACACGCTACATCCCTAAGAAAATCGTTCCTTCACAGAAGGGTGAGTTCACAGAGAAGGTAGCTATTATTGGTGCAGGTCCTGCAGGTCTTTCATGCGCTTACTACTTAGCACTTAAGGGCTACAAGCCTACAATCTTTGAAAAGAGCAAGTATCCAGGTGGTATGCTTCGTTATGGTATTCCATCATTCGTACTTGAGAACAATGTAATCGACGCTGAAATCGAAATCATCAAGGAGCTTGGTGTTGAGATTAAGTGTGGCGTTGAAGTTGGTAAGGATATTTCACTTGATGAGCTTCGTTCACAGGGCTACAAGGCATTCTATGTAGCTATCGGTTGCCAGGGCGGAAACAAGCCAGGCGTACCAGGTGATGATGCTATCGGTACAGCAACAGCTGTTGATTTCCTTCACGAGTGTTCAGAAAACGAGAAATACGATATCAAGGGTGACCTTGTTGTTATCGGTGGTGGTAACGTTGCTATCGACGTTGCACGTTCTGCTCGTCGTGTTGGTAACCAGAAGGTTTCTATGTTCTGTCTTGAGAGCAGAGACATTATGCCTGCATCTCCAGAAGAAATCGAGATCGTTGAGGCTGAGGGCGTAGAGCTCAACTGCGGTTGGGGTCCAAAGGAAGTTCTCGTTGATGAGGCTGGTGCTGTTAAGGGTATCGTTCTCAAGAAATGTACTCGTGTTAAGGACGAGACAGGTCGTTTCTCTCCACAGTACGACGAGAATGACACAATTACAGTAGAGTGCAAGCACGTTATCTTCTCAGTAGGACAGCGTAGTGTATACGGCGACCTCTTCAAGGGTTCAAAGGTTGTTATCGAGCGCGGACCAAAGGCTGATGCTCTTACATACCAGACAGACGAGCCAGACATCTTTGTTGGTGGTGATATGTACACAGGACCTAAGTTCGCAATCGACGCAATTGCAGCTGGTCGTGAGGGTGCAATCTCTATCCACAGATTTGTTCAGCCACATAGCTCACTTACAATCGGACGTAATCGTCGTGATTTCATCGAGCTTAACAAGGATGACCTTCGTATTGATGATTATGATCACAGCCCACGTCAGATTCCTGGCGTATCAAAGACTACTGTTGACGGAGAGCTTACATTCCGCGACAAGACTGTAGAGCTTACAGAGGAGCAGATTAAGAAGGAGACAGCTAGATGTCTCAAGTGCGGTGCTTCTGTAGTTGATGAGAATAAGTGTATCGGTTGTGGTGTATGTACAACTAAGTGTGAGTTTGATGCTATCAAGCTTTACCGTGAGCATCCAGAATGTTCAAAGATGACTCCATCTGAGGACAAGCTCAAGTATGTACTTCCATACGGATTCAAGCAGCGCGTTAAGGTTACATTCAAAGGCAAGCGCTAAACGTAATAAATAAATACTGCATAATGTAAGAATATGTGGTGATAAATAAAAACTGCATAATGTAAAAATATGTGGTGATAAATAAATACTGCATAATATATAAAATATGTGGTAGAATATAGCCTATGCGGTAACTATCAAGCTCTTAGTGTTGCTCTGTGAGACGTTTCAGTCGAACGGAGCAATATCTAAGGCTTGAGAGTGTGACCGCATAGGCTTTTTTGGCTAAACATGGAGGATGATATGCATTTTTATTTATTTGCGGAGGGCTGCGCCGAAGCCATTCGTACTATAATTCTGGTTTATTTTATTTTGACCTTCGTATTTACGGTTTATTCCTTGGCCAGAATGTTTTATATTGCCCACATTTCAAATGATGTTAAGGGCGGACGCGCCAGAGTAAAAGAGCTTAGACTTAAAGGTAAATTTATTCAGATGCCAGTTTACTCAATGGAAGAGTTGGCTCAGGAGAAACATAAAAGGGATGTAAGACTAATGTTTTTCCCAGCAGATGAACCTAGAGATAATCGATTCGCTATGGTTCTTCCTGGTGGCGGCTATGCCCATGTATGCACTAGAGAAGAAGGATACCCAGTTGCTGCAGAGCTTAACAAAAAGGGAATCAATGCTTTTGTTTTAGAGTATAGAACAGGAAGAGAATGTGCTCCTTTTGCTCCTATGGAGGATTTGGGTATGGCTCTTCGTTTGATTCAGGCAAACTGCGATAAATTTGGAATCACAATGGAAAACTACAGCTTGATTGGATTCTCAGCAGGTGGAAATGTTGCTGGTATTTTTTCTAGCCACAAATTTGGATATCTCGATTATCAGGTTCCAAAACCAGGAGCTTTAATTCTTGGGTACCCATGGACTTGTGTAAATGATTGGCTCCATCATCCATACTGGAATATTTGGATCGGACTGCTCGGAGTATGGCTTAGCAATCGAGGCAGTATTCACATGTTCGGTATCAGAAAACATAGAAAGGGCAAGAAGCTTTTGGATGTTCAGCAGTATATCGAGGCTGACTATCCAAGGACATTCATGTATTCAGGCAGCTGGGATGTATTAGTTCCTGCTAGTAGACATGCTGATGTGTTTGATGCAGCCCTTACTCAAAACAATGTTGAGCACAAATACGAAAAGTATTTTGGAGTTCCTCATGGTATTGGTCTTGGAAAGAGAACCAAGGCTCACAATTGGCTTTCAGAGGCGATTGAGTTTTGGGATAAATAATATTTTTAAAAAACTACAGGTAACTGTAGTTTTTTATTTACAAAAATAATTTAGTGTGATAAAGTACTAAAGTATAAAACGGATTTTTAATTTTCAATTTTGTGAGGAGATAAACATATGAAGAAAAAATTATTTGCACAGTTAATGGCGCTTACTATGGCAGCTTCTTTTGTTGCTTGCGGTAGCAATGGGGGACAGAGTGAATCAGCAGATGCTGACAGCTCTACAGAGAGCGACATCGCTTATATTCAGGAGAAGGGTACACTTATTGTAGGTATTACTGATTTTGCACCAATGGACTACAAGGATGAGAGTGGCAATTGGATTGGTTTTGATGCTGATATGGCAGCTGCTGTTGCTGAGTCACTTGGCGTTGATGTAGAATTCGTTGAAATTGATTGGGATAACAAAATTCTTGAGCTTGAGAATAAATCAATTGATGTTGTTTGGAATGGTATGACTCTTACACCAGAGGTTACAAATGCTATGGAGACAACAAAGGCATATTGCAACAACGCTCAGGTAGTTGTAGTTAACGCAGAGGATGCTGCAAATGTTAATAGCGTAGATGATGTGGCTGATATGTCATTTGCTGTAGAATCAGGTTCTGCTGGTGAAGAGGCTGCTTCTTCTAACGGATTTGATTATGTAGCAGTTAAAACACAGTCAGATGCAATTATGGAAGTTGCTGCTGGCACATCAGATGCCTGCATAATCGACTTACTTATGGCAGGTGCTATGATTGGAGAGGGAACTAGCTACCCTACATTATCACACACTGTAGAGCTTACAACAGAAGAATACGGTGTTGGTTGCCGAAAGGGTTCAGATTTAGCAGCATACATTAACGATCAGTTCAAAGCACTTTATGATGATGGCACAATGGAAGAGATAGCTAAAAAATATGGTGTACAAGAATCACTTGTTGCACAGTAGGATGGTATAAAATGTTCGGAACAGTTACTTTATCATTGCTTGGGGGTTTCTTAGAAACTCTCAAGCTATTCGTGTTAACACTAGTTTTTTCATTGCCGCTAGGATTAATCATATGCTTTGGATCAATGAATAGAAACATTGTGGTTAGAGGACCCATTCGACTTATTATTTGGGTAGTACGTGGTACACCACTTATGCTTCAGCTTCTCATTATCTTTTATGGTCCTGGAATATTTCTTGGGACAAATATCTGGGGTTCAGGAGAAAGCGGTAGATTCTTAGCAGCACTTGTAGCATTCGTGTTTAATTATGCTTGCTATTTTAGTGAAATATTCAGAGGCGGAATCCAGTCCATTCCTAATGGACAGTATGAAGCGGCTGCAGTTCTTGGTTTAACAAAACGACAGACCTTTTTCAAAATCATTCTTCTGCAGGTAATCAAGCGTATAGTTCCACCGATTTCAAATGAGGTTATTACTCTGGTAAAGGATACTTCTCTTGCCAGAGTTATTGCGTTCTATGAAATCATTTGGGAAGGTGAACGCTTTATCAAAAGTGCAGGTATCATTTGGCCGTTATTCTATACCGGCGTGTACTACCTTTTATTCAGTGGACTTCTCACCTTATTATTTGGAAGAATAGAAAAGAAGCTGAATTATTTTAAATAGTAGGATAAAAATATGGCGATATTACGAGTTGCAAATTTAAAGAAAAAGTTTGAAAATACAGAAGTCCTAAAGGGCATAGATTTCACAATGGAAAAGGGCCAGACCCTTTCTATTATTGGTAGCTCAGGCTCAGGTAAAACTACCTTGCTTAGATGCCTTAATTTCTTGGAGACACCAGACGAGGGAATCATAGCAGTAAAGGATGAGCTACTTTTTGATGGGAAGGTAGGACATAAAAAAGGAACAGACTTAAGAGAAAAACGACTTCATTTCGGAATGGTTTTTCAGCAGTTTAACCTTTTTCCACAGTACACTGCTTTAGAAAATGTGGTGCTTGCCCCCAAGCTTGAAAATAATGGTAAAACTGATGAGGAGATAATTGCCGAGGGTAAAAAGCTCCTTGAAAAAATGGGATTATCTGATAAGATGGACCTCTACCCACATCAGTTGTCTGGCGGACAGCAGCAGAGAGTTGCTATAGCAAGAGCACTGGCACTAAAGCCCGATATTTTATGCTTTGATGAGCCAACATCTGCTTTGGATCCAGAGCTTACTGGTGAAGTGCTAAAGGTCATTAAGGAATTGGCTCAGCAGCACACAACAATGATTATCGTTACCCATGAAATTGGATTTGCCCATGACGTGTCCGATGAGATAATATTTATGGATGGCGGTGTAATTGCAGAACAGGGCACACCTGCTCAGGTAATTGATAATCCAAAGAACGAACGCACGCGACAATTTTTAGCTAATTATATTGGTTAGCATGGAATAAAGAAGGGAGCAATAATGAACACAGTTTGTATTGTAATTGCGATTTTAATCTATTTGGCTGCGCTACTTTTAATGGGCGTCAGCTTTGCAAAAGAAAATAACACAGTTGATGACTACTATTTAGGTGGTAGAAAGCTAGGGCCATTTGTTACAGCAATGAGCGCAGAGGCTTCTGATATGTCATCATGGCTACTTATGGGACTTCCTGGTATTGCTTATGCTGCTGGTATTTGTGATGTATTTTGGACAGCTCTTGGCCTTGGTATAGGAACCTACCTTAACTGGCTTTTGGTAGCGAAAAGACTTCGTAAGTATTCTGAAAAAAATAACTCAGTAACTGTACCAGATTTCTTTGAGCACAGATTTAGAGATAAGAGTCATACATTAATGGTTATATCTTCAGTAATAATTGTTGTATTTTTCATCCCATATGTAGGCTCAGGCTTTGCGGCATGTGGAAAGCTTTTCTCATCACTATTTGGAATGGATTATACAGTTGCAATGCTTGCATCAGCAGCAGTAATTGTTGGATACACAGCTACAGGTGGTTTCCTTGCTGCATCAACAACAGACTTTGTTCAGTCTATTATCATGACAATTGCACTTATTGCTGTTGTTGCCTTTGGACTTCACACTGTTGGAGGTATTGGAACAGTTAGCACATTTAGCATGTCCCTTGATGGATATATCGATTTATTTGGCTTCCACGATTTCGCAACAGGCAGCAGAGTAAGCTATGGTGGAATTATTACTATCGTTTCTACAATGGCATGGGGTCTTGGATACTTTGGTATGCCTCATATTCTTCTTAGATTTATGGCAATTGAAGACCCTAAGAAATTAAAGCTCAGCCGTAGAATCTCAACTGTATGGGTATTCATTGCAATGGGTGTTGCAATTTTCATCGGAGTAATGACTAGAACAATGGTACACGCAGGTGTAATCGGAGAGTTAGCTGATTCAGAAAGAGCAATCATTTCAATAGCTCAGACACTCTCAGAGACTGGCATTCCACAGGCTTTACTTGCAGGTGTTATCCTTGCTGGTATCCTTGCCTGCACAATGTCTACTTGTGATTCACAGATGCTTGCCGCATCATCCTCTGTATCTGAAAACATCATCCATGAAACATTTGGAGTAGAGCTTTCAGAACACATGCAGATGGTACTTGCACGTGTAGTACTTATCGTTATTTCGGCAATTGGAATTTTCATTGCACGTAATCCTGATAGCTCAGTATTTATGATTGTATCCTTCGCATGGGCAGGCTTCGGAGCAGCATTTGGACCAATTATGTTACTTGCACTTTTCTGGAAGAGAGCCAATAAATACGGTGCAATAGCCGGAATGCTTGGCGGCGGTGCCATGGTTTTCATCTGGAAGTTCCTTATCAAGCCTTTAGGCGGTGTATTCGGAATCTACGAATTGCTTCCAGGCTTCATTGTAGCCCTTGTGCTTTGCGTTGTAGTCAGCCTACTGACACCAGCACCAGAAAAGGAAATCATTGAAGAATTCGAATCAATTAAATAGTTTCCCATGTGGCCCATCTTTCAGATGGGCCTTTTTTATTACCACAATAGTAAACCGGTTTTTCGGCATCCCCCCCTATATTTGGCCCATGGCCGGCTGAGGCCTGTTTGTTTATTTTGGGGATGCTGAAGATAGTGAGAGAGTGGTAATAAAAATGGCCCCCGTAAGAATTACGGGGACCACATGGGAACTATTTAATTAGCCGTCTACTGAGTAGTTTGGAGCTTCTTTTGTGATGTGAATATCATGTGGGTGAGACTCCTTGAGGGAAGCAGCGGAAATCTTAACGAACTTGCCGCGCTCCTGAAGCTCTGGGATAGTAGGGCAACCACAGTAACCCATACCTGAACGAATACCACCGATGAGCTGGAAGATAACGTCTTCAAGGGAACCCTTGTATGCAACACGTCCTTCAACACCCTCTGGAACAAGCTTCTTAGCACCTTCCTGGAAGTAACGATCCTTTGAACCGTTTTCCATGGCAGCAAGAGAACCCATACCACGGTAAACCTTGTATTTACGACCCTGGAAGAGTTCGAATGAACCAGGAGCTTCGTCACAACCTGCAAACATTGAACCCATCATACATACTGAACCACCAGCAGCAAGAGCCTTTGTCATATCGCCTGAGTACTTGATACCACCATCGGCGATGATTGGGATACCATATTCTTTTGCTACTGCATAGCAGTCCATGATTGCTGAAATCTGAGGAACACCGATACCTGCAACTACACGAGTAGTACAGATAGAACCAGGTCCGATACCAACCTTTACAGCGTCAGCGCCTGCCTCGATAAGTGCTCTAGTAGCCTCGCCTGTAGCGATGTTACCAGCAACAACCTGAAGATCAGGGTAAGCAGCCTTAACCTTTTTAACTGCCTCAATGATGTTCTTTGAATGACCGTGAGCTGAGTCCATAACGATAACGTCAACCTGTGCATTAACTAATGCCTCTACACGCTCCATCATGTTTCCTGTGATACCTACGCCGGCACCGCAGAGAAGACGACCCTGGTCATCCTTAGCAGCGTTAGGATATTTGATTTGCTTTTCAATATCTTTGATTGTGATAAGTCCCTTGAGTTTGAAATCATCATCAACAATAGGAAGCTTTTCTTTGCGAGACTTAGCAAGGATAGCCTTTGCTTCCTCTAAAGAAATACCTTCTTTTGCAGTGATAAGTCCTTCTGAAGTCATAGACTCGCTGATTTTCTTTGTGAAATCTGTTTCGAATTTGAGGTCACGATTTGTAATAATTCCAATGAGTGTACCATCTTCTTTTGTAATAGGTACACCTGAGATTCTGAACTTGCCCATAAGTTCGTTAGCTTCTGCAAGTGTGTTGTCTGGTCCAAGGAAGAATGGGTCAGTGATAACGCCATTTTCTGAACGCTTTACTTTATCAACTTCTTCAGCCTGTGCTTCAACGGACATATTCTTGTGAATAATACCGATACCACCCTGACGTGCCATAGCGATTGCCATGCGGGATTCTGTAACAGTATCCATTGCAGCACTCATCATAGGAATGTTAAGTTTAATTTTTTTAGTAAGATTTGTGTGAAGATCAATAAGATTTGGAGTTACTTCCGAATACTGAGGAACCAGTAAGACGTCGTCGAAAGTAATACCATCACCGATAATCGATGCCATAACGTAACCTCTCTTTCTTTAATTGACTGTAAATTTTTTAAAATTATATTTAACAAAGTGACAGTTGTCAATGAAAGTTTCTTATTAAAAGTGCTGATTTTTTTATGCGTTTTTACATGTTTTTCTACATGTAATTCACAGAAAGACATATGTCCGTGTGGAT
>JAEEGH010026720.1_pt1 | contig 11480 bp, 18 predicted proteins | sample 9134181 | NCBI WGS metagenome assembly JAEEGH01 (sample SAMN16246544, study PRJNA631951) | gut metagenome | biome: gut microbiome; feature: rumen; material: DP-attached | host: Bos | place: Iran: Karaj | collected 2018-10 | reverse complement strand
GTAGCCAGAACCAGGGCGGTAACAGCAACACCGGTGGTGACAACGGAGGCAACTCAGGCGGCGGCCTGGGACAGAACTAGGCGAGGGAAGAAGGAAGATGTAAGATGTAAGATGTAGGTTATGAAGACGAATCGAATTGTTGAGGTAGCGGTGAAGGTGATAGTAGCCGCTCTCACAGCCTTCCTGACGGCCATCACAACCACGAGTTGTATGGGACATGGACCGATTCCGATGTAAGAGGGAAGAAGGAAGATGTAAGAAGTGGGGACTGACAGAAATCTGTCGGTCCCCTACTCTATTATGTTTGGAAACTGCCATAAAAAAACTCGCCAAACTTTGCAGAATGACGAGTGTTTTCACTTAAAATCAAACTAAATTAATACTAATTTGCGAGCTTCACAGCGGGCACTAAAACAAATCAGTTGCGAGCTTCACAGCGGGCATGCGAAAACAAAATATGTATATTTGATATATTTATGAGGTGCAAGGCTGCGTGAGCAGTCTCGCAAAATCGTTTGCAAAGGTATACAAAAAATAGGAGCTGAGCAAGAAATATAATGTGTTTTATAACACACCGCCCAAAATGTAACACGGTGCCTGACCCCTGTGACCACTTATGTTTGTCAGATGCTCCATCCTGCTTACGTCCAAAGATATATTCTCTTCATTCTGATTTTCTTTGTTTTACTAACTCAATAGCTTCCTTGCCAGTCAGGTGTTCGATGTCGAAACGAATCATCAGCATACGAGAGAAGCCACTCTCGATCTCCTTTTGCAGACTCTCATCATCGCTTGGATTGTAGCGGTTGCCAAGCATACGAGCTGTTTCCAATTTCTCCTGTTCATCTTCGATGATATGGATTCTGCCAAATGCTATCACGCTGCGAAAGAAAGTGGTATACTTCTGCGGCTGCACATCATCTTGCTCAATGACACAGAAGGATGCCTTTTCACACTTGCGGATAGCATCCACTTTGTGACCAGCCAATGCGCTGTGGAAGTATAATTTCCCTTCATGATAGACATAGCTGATGGGAACGGCATACGGATAGTCATTATCACCAAGCAACGCCAGTGTTCCTGCCGTTGCCTTCAGCAATATACCAATACTCTCTTCCTCTGAGAGCTGCTGGCGTTTGCGCCTCATTTCACGAAACTCACTCATGCAGTTAATCGTTAATATAGGATTTCGTAGTCATGTCATAATACAGAGCCTCCAATTCCTGAAGGGTCAGCTTTTCTACAGAATGCTCAATAATCCTTATCAGTTCGTCACGCCGTCCTTCATCGGACTGGATAAAACGATTCATGTATGTCATAGTCTATTCTTCTTTAATCACTGGCATATTAGCCTCTTTCCACGCGAGGATGCCACCTTTAAGATTCACACACTTATAGCCGACGTCTGCCAACTTACCTGCAGCATTGGCAGAGCGACGACCACTGCGGCAATAAACGGCGATGGTCTTTTCTTTAGGCAATTTAGTCTGAGCTTGTTCCACGAAGTCGCTTTGGAACTGGTCAATAAGAACGGCTCCCTTGATATGCTCTTCGGAAAACTCGTCGGCTTTACGCACGTCGAGGATTACCACACTTGAGTCTGCGATCAGTTCGGCAAACTCCTTCACATCATAATTTTCAAAATTCACCTGGCCATAGGCAGTAGTAAGCCCAAGTGCAGCGAATAAGCAAGTCAAAAGCCAATTAGTCCTCACTATTGTCATCTTCATTTCCTAATAATTCTCAAGTCTCGGAGCAGCGAGCGCCAACATGCTTGCATGATTGGCCGAGTCGCGACGTGACTCAACTTTTGTTAAATCTTGGTACAAAGGTAGCAAATAATCATTTATTTTTTGTATCTTCGCAGCAGATTTAATATGTTTTGTGAAATATAACCAAACAAAAACTATACGATTATGAAGAAAATGGTTTTCTGCCTTATGGCAATGATGGGCGTGCTGACCCTTTCGGCACAGAGTGTGTATGACTTCACTGTGAAGGACGATGCAGGTCAGGATGTGTCGCTCGCCGCGTATAAGGGTAAGGTGCTACTGATTGTGAATACAGCCACGAGATGCGGATTCACGCCTCAGTATAAGGAACTGGAGGCGTTGTATGAGAAATATGCCAAGGACGGCTTCGAGATTCTCGACTTCCCCTGCAATCAGTTTGGCGAACAGGCTCCTGGTACGATTCAGGAGATTCACTCATTCTGCACGGCCAACTTCGACATCCAGTTTCCGCAGTTCGATAAGATTGAGGTGAACGGAGCCAACGCTCATCCGCTCTACACCTTCTTGAAGGCACAGAAAGGATTCGGTGGTTTCGATACCAACGACCAGCGTGGCAAGTTCATGGATGACATGATGCGCAAGCGCGATGCCAACTACGATAAGAAGAGTGACATCAAATGGAACTTCACGAAGTTTCTCATCTCTCGCGACGGACGAGTATTGAAACGCTACGAGCCGACGGACAAGTTGAGCGACATCGAGGCTGATATTTCATCATTCCTCAAATATTAACCCCATGCACTAGCATTTTTAGGGTGTAAACGGATTAAATATGCAATTACTAAACGTATAGACAGAAGAGATATTATTAGGTAAGTATGAAGATTATAGACGATAACTTAATGAACGGACTGGCCGAAGAAGCCAAGAAGTCGCCGATGATGAGGGAGAGAATCCTGGAAACTAAGCCCACGAAGGACATTTACCTTGCAGGTGGCTGTTTCTGGGGAACGGAACATTACTTCAAACAGATTGAGGGCGTAGCCATAACAGAAGTTGGATTCGCCAACGGACATACGGAGAACCCGACGTATAAAGAGGTATATACCGACCAGACAGGTTTTGCAGAAACCGTCTTTGTGAGGTTCTATCCCGATGTGGTCAGCCTCGAATTCCTGTTGCAGATGTTTTTCAAGGCTATTGATCCCACAAGTCTCAACAAACAGGGACACGACGAGGGCACACGCTATCGTACAGGTGTCTATTATACTGACCCTGCGGATTTGCCAATTATCGAGAAGGTATTTGCCGAAGAACAGAAGAACTATGAGCAACTCTTGACCGTAGAAAAACTGCCTCTGCAGAATTTCTATACTGCTGAGGAGTATCATCAGGACTACCTCGACAAGAATCCTGACGGCTACTGCCATCTGCCCTTAGAGCTATTCGAGTTTGCAAAGAAAGCTAAGGATAATAAGAGAAACGACGAGGATTTGTAATGAAAGAGAACGAACAATGAAGATATTAGGAAACATCATTTGGTTGATCTTTGGCGGGCTGCATATTGCCATTGAGTATTTCATTGCAGGACTGATTCTGATGATAACCATCATCGGCATCCCTTGGGGCAAGATGCATTTCCGCTTGGCTAAGCTGGCTCTGTCACCATTCGGAATGGAGGTCGTATAACAGTTCATAACCTCTCTTCAGGACTGCCAATGTTTAAAGGAGTTTTAAGAAATTATCAGTTCCTAGTTTCCTTGCGCATTGTTTTAGTCAGAGCATGTCGATTGAGGAACAGATAGGTGGTATTCAGCATGATATAGTCACGCGACATGTACCAGATGCCTTTATACTGTCCACTCTTTCCCCATGAGTTCTTTACCATGTAGTACGGCTTACCCTCTTCATCAATTGCTTTGCCATAGATAACCATCACGTGGTCGTAGGTCATCCGCCAGTCGTCCCACTGCTCTTGACGCATCTTTTGTGTTGGCACAATGCTATCAGGCAACATGGCCAGACCTGTGCGAGTGAAATTACCTGTAACATCACCACCCCAAGCCACTGTATAGCCTGCATCCAGTGCTTTGTCAAGCACATCCATCAACTGTTCAATGGGTATGTTATAGCTGGGCTTTAATCGCCATTTGTAGGGTGCTTCAATGACGAACCACTGCTTAAACGGATGATGCGTATAGCTGGTCAGACTGACGTAGTCGTCAAGGTCCAACCCAAGACTTGCGGCAAACGACTTCGGTGTGTACGTTTTTCCCTCATAGACAAACGTTTCTGGACAGCGGCCTATATATTTCTCAATAACAGCCTGTACGCTATCTTGCCAATGCGGTAATGGTTCTTTGGCTCCTTTACGAACGATACTGCTGACGGTTCTCTCTAACTCTGGAAAGAAAACCTTGAAGTTAGCCAGCGAGTCGCCCACAAGCGAACCAGGTCGAGGCATAGCATCCTCAGGACAGATGCCGTGCTGACGTATTACATCTAGTACATCGTCGCTCGACCCACCCTCTGAAATCTGGCTGTAACCATGCATACGGACATAGTGCGTAGCACAGTCCATATAGTCCTTATTGACAACAAACAACTCGCAGAGGTCGTATGTCTTTCCCGTCTTACGAAGTATCTCACTCTCAAAATATCCCAACGTGGCATAAGCCCAACACGTACCGCTGCGATGCTGGTTTTTCACGCTGGTGATGGGATTCTCCTTGACAATAGTAAAAGTCTTTTTCGCATCCGAAGCTAACGCCTTCTTCTGCAAATGTTCCTGTGCTGATACTGTGGTAGCAAGCAGGATGGCTGTAATCAATGATAATATTCTCATAATTCACTTTCTTTGTATTCCATCTGTAACTATTGTTAATGTTTGGTGCAAAAGTACGAAAAATCGATTAGAAATCAGTACCTTTGCCCATTGTTTTAATAAAGTTTCCAGCCACGATGCCGTCAACCAATAATCATTTTGCAGATCTCCTCCAGATACTTGCGGTCTGTTTCGTCGAAGGTGTTCAATTTGTCACTGTCAATATCAAGTACGGCGACAACAGTATTATCACGTCCAAACACAGGCACAACAATCTCCGACTTCGACTCACTGCTACATGCAATATGCCCAGGAAACTGTTCCACATCAGGCACGATAACAGTCTTAGTCTGTTTCCATGCTGTGCCGCAAACGCCCTTACCGAAAGGAATATGCATACATGCCACAGGTCCTTGGAATGGTCCAAGCACCAACTCATTATTCACCACACGATAGAATCCCGTCCACCAGAATCCCATCGTTTGGTGGATGGCTGCAGCCACATTGCTCATTACTGCCACTGCATCCGTCTCCCCCTCAATAAGAGAGCGAATCTGGCAGGTTAACAGTTCGTATTTCTCAGATTTCATCAACTTTTGTTAATAATTGGGTACAAAGGTAGCAAATATTTATGGATTTTTCGTATCTTTGCAAATAAAATTTGCGAGAACGGATAAATAAAGATACAAGTTATGAAGAAACCCCAGTGGCTTGAAAAAGAAGAGCTCTACAAAATTCTGTTTGAGGCAGATACTCCCAAAGGACGAAAATTTGATATTGTCCTGATGGTAATGATATCACTCAGTATTGTCATATCCTTTATAGAGACCATCCCCTCGCTGGCCCATACTTTTCAGTTTGTGCTTGAGATATTGGAATATATTGTCACCTTCTTCTTTACCGTTGAGTACATTGCCCGTATCTATTGTTCGCCTCGTCCCAAAGACTATATCCTGAGCTTCTTTGGTATCATTGACCTCATGGCGACACTACCACCTTACCTTTCCTACTTCTTGCCCAACGCACGGTATATGCTCATCCTCCGTACGTTCCGCTTCATCCGTATCTTCCGCATCTTCAAACTGTTCTCGCTCATCAACGAGGGATATGTGCTGATGTACTCACTCAAGAAGAGTCTCAATAAGATCTCTGTCTATTTCATGTTTGTACTAATTCTGGTCACATGTCTGGGTACCCTGATGTATATGGTAGAAAGCGGACATCCAGATACTAGATTCACCGATTTGGGCACCTCTGTCTATTGGGCCATCGTCACCATGACCACCGTAGGCTATGGTGACATTACTCCTGTGACCCCAATCGGACGCCTGCTCTCTGCATTCGTTATGCTCCTGGGCTACACCATCATTGCCGTACCCACAGGCATTGTAACCGCTACCATTATTGACGAAACGAAAGATAAACCGAAAGATGGACACTGCCCACGCTGTGGTGATGAGATACGTGATACAGACCGCTATTGTTCACACTGCGGAGAAAAATTATAAGAGAACCTTACCAATTTGGTGGCAGAACAATATTCTCCACGTCATGAGCCTTCTCGAACAACGGGGATATTTCATCATCAGTAAATCCTGCAATACCACAGCCTATGCGAGTAACCAGGAACGTCAAGTTCGGATGCTCCTTGGCAAACTGAATAAACTCATCCACATATGGGCGGATAGTTTCTACACCACCCTGCATTGTGGGAATGCCGTAGCTCTGACCTTGCAGGCCTACACCTTGCCCCCAGATAGCTCCAAACTTGCGGTGAGCAACATATGCTGCTCCACCACCATGCATACCTTGAAGATTCGAGCCAAACACAAATATCTCGTTTGGCTGTAGTGATGTAATGTGCTCTGGAGTCGTACGTTTCTTTTGTTCCATATGTATAATTATTTTAGTATTATCTCATAGCCATCAACATCGTGTCGTGTCATTTACTCTCCAATTATTGTTACTACCAACTCTCTGGAACCGCCGTAGTTGCGGAACTCACAGAAGTAGATGCCCTGCCACGTTCCGAGGTTTAAACGGCCATTAGTGATGGGGATGGTGACGCTGACACCACTCAATGTGGACTTGGCGTGAGCTGGCATATCATCGGCTCCCTCCAGCGTATGCTCATACTCTGGACAGTTCTCAGGAACCAAGCGATTGAAGATGGTTTCCATATCCACACGAACATCAGGGTCGCAGTTCTCGTTAATACTCAGTCCACAACTGGTGTGCTTCGTGAAGATGTTCACAATGCCTATCTTCGGCAGCTTCGGTAACTGGCTCAGAATCTCGCTCGTCACCAAATGAAATCCGCGACGTTTGGGCTGAAGGGTTATTTCTATTTGCTGTACCATATTACTTCTTATTACGACGTTGATTTCCTAATAATTCTCAAATCTTGGGACAAAGGTAGCAATAATTCTTCACTTTTTCGTACCTTTGCCTTTCAATTTAATAAGATTTATTTAATACAGGTACAGCAAACGAAGTAAAATGAGCAGGATTATCAGGGAGGCAAGGCCGACGGACATGGCTGAGATTATGAAAGTCATGGATGCTGCAAAAGGGATTATGCGGCAGTCTGGCAATATGCACCAATGGAGCGATGGCTATCCGTCGGAGGCTGCCATAATGGCTGATATGGAACGGAATGGCGGCTATGTCATAGAGGATAGTGATAAGATTGTTGGTTACTTTGCTTTTCTACCATCTCCAGAACCCACATATCGTAAAATCTATGATGGTGAATGGCTTGATGACACACACCCTTATCATGTTATACATCGAATAGCCAGCTATCCGGATGTTCACGGCATATTCAACAGCATCATGGACTTCTGCTTCTCTCATGACACAAACATCCGCATCGATACCCACCATGACAACAAGATCATGCAGCACAACATTATGAAGCACGGCTTCACTTATTGTGGTATCATCTACTTGTTGACAGGAGATAAAAGGCTGGCTTATCAAAGAATTGTCTGACAAATCAAAGCCCCGACCTGCAACGTTGCAAGCCGGGACTTTTCGGTTTATATATGGAATGGCTATTAAGCCATGAAGTGCTTGATTATTCGGGCTGATGTAACTTTACCATCATAGATGACAGTCAACTTACGAGTACGAGGATCCCACTTGGTGTCCATTACGCCTTTCATGTTCTCGACCGTGGCCACCATTTTCTTATGAGATTCATGACGGCTCAGAATGAAAGTACAGCTCTTTACATCAGGACGATAAGCGTGGGTCTTGTGAATATCGAAGTGACCCGTCTTTTTGTCCACCTTGTCAAAGTGCGAACCCCCTTTATGGTTATTCACTACAACAACTTTCTTGTCATTGTTGTTATGGTGCTTATTACCTGCCATTGCTGGCATTGCTGTTGTGATTGCCATCATCATCATGGCTGCGATCACCTTATTAAACTTCTTCATAATCTTCATTTTTTAAATGTTCAACTTCAGTTTAGTGAGAGGCTTTACTAACCTTTTCACGATGCAAAGTTAAGGCGAATCTATGGGATTTGAAAATGAAAATTCCTACAATGAAGGGGTAAGATTCCTAAAACTGTGTAGGGATTTCCCCCAGAAAAGTTTTATATTTCGCTCATTTATTCGTATCTTTGCAGGCAGTTATGAAAAAATATCGCTCGTTCATCATTATCTGGCTAGTATTCGAGGTCATTGCCGTCTGGCTGTGGCAGACTACTGGCAATTTGTTTTTTCTGTTGAACTTCTCTTATATCGGCTTATGCATTGGTCTCGGAGGCATTCTGTTTGCTGCGGGCTGGAAGTGTGCCAGAGAGTTTATGCAGTTTGGCGTAGGCTCCTATATGCTTGTGTTCCTCGGCCTGATATGCCATGAGAACATGCAGATGGAGGGACTGTGGTACTATCTGATGATTGGAGTCTGGGGAGCTGGTACGCTTCACTATGCCATTGCCAAGGTCTTTGGTCCTTTGCTGTTCGGCAGAGGATGGTGCGGATTTGCCTGTTGGACGACCATGATTCTCGACCTACTACCATACAAACAACATCGGACACCAAGGAAAAACTGGGGATTCATCCGATATATCATGTTCGGTCTGTCACTGGCTATCGTCCTGCTTCTATTCTGGCTCGGAAAAGCAGACCACAACACGATGTTCATGCTCTTTGTTGCAGGCAACATCTTCTATTATGTGGTTGGCGTTATCCTCGCAATTCTGTTGAAAGACAATCGCGCTTTCTGCAAGTATATCTGTCCGATAACGGTGTTCCTGAAGCCAATGAGCTACTATTCCCTGATTCGCATCAAGTGCGATGAGGACAAGTGCATCAATTGCGGGAAATGCCTGAAAGTCTGCCCGATGGATGTCGAGGTGAACAAAAATGCTCGCAATCGCAAGAATGCTACAGAGTGCATCCTATGTCAGAAGTGTACGAAGGCCTGTCCGACAAAGGCTTTGTCTGTTTAACTTACCAAACAACCACACGTGCATCAACATCACGTTTCCAAGCAATGATAGTCTTTTCATCTGTTTCATATAATTCGTTAAAACTTGGGATAAATGTAGCAAATATATTTCAATATTATGTACCTTTGCAAATAAAAATTAGGTTATGAAGAATTCTGAAGTTAAATTCCATAGACATTATGAAATTCCAGGGCAACCGCTTTACTGGATCATTATCGCGTATATTATCCTCGGCTGGTTCTTCCCAGTGATTGGCCTGTTGGCAATCATCTGCATGATAGGCCCAGTAGTGACAAGCATCTTTAAGGGACGCTGGTGGTGCGGACATGTGTGTCCTCGTGGCAATATGTACGACCGATTGTTGTCCAAGTACTCACCCCACCGTCCGATACCAAAGTTTGTGCGCACCTTCGGCTTCCGACTGTTCATGGTGTTCTTCATCTTCGGCATGTTCGGCATCCAGCTGAGTTTCGTGCCTTGGAGCGAGGGCGGACTGGCTATGTGGGCAGGTATAGGAAGAGTTTTCTGGACGATTATCGTCATGACCACCGTTGTAGGTGTTATCCTAAATTTTACCTATGCCCCACGTACATGGTGCTCGTTCTGCCCTATGGGAACCATCTCCAACTGGGTAGCTCCTAAGCACGCTCCACTACCCAAAACATTCACAAACATCCACGTGTCGAGTGCCTGTCAGATGAAATGTAAGATGTGCGCCCGTGTCTGCCCCATGCAGCTCACACCCTACGACTCTCGTGGCGAGGCCATCGGCTATCTGCATCCTGACTGTCTGAAGTGTGGCAAGTGTACGCTGGCCTGTCCCACGAAGATAATGACATTAAAGTGACGCAAGAGGTACAGCGGACATATATTGCTATCGACCTGAAGTCTTTTTACGCTTCGGTAGAGTGCGTGGACAGAGGGCTTGACCCGCTGACCACAAACCTCGTCGTGGCTGATGTCAGCCGTACAGAGAAAACCATCTGTCTGGCCGTGTCGCCTAGTCTGAAAGCCTACGGCATTGGTGGACGAGCGCGACTATTTGAAGTGTATCAGAAAGCACGTGGTGTGGATTTTATCATTGCACCGCCTCGAATGGCCCACTATATCGAGGTCAGCAGCAAGGTGTATAGCATCTATTTGAAGTATATTGCTCCCGAAGATATACACGTCTATAGCATCGACGAGGTGTTTATGGACGTCACAGCATACCTTAATACTTACAAGATGACAGCCCACGAGTTGGCCATGACCATGATACGCGACGTGCTGAAACAGACGGGTATCACGGCTACTGCTGGCATCGGTACCAATATGTATCTTTGCAAGGTGGCAATGGATATTGTGGCCAAAAAGATGCCTGCCGATAAGGATGGCGTGCGCATTGCCGAACTCGACGAGATGTCTTACCGTCGTGAACTCTGGGACTATCGTCCCCTTACCAAGTTCTGGCGTGTGGGTAAAGGTATCGCCAACAAACTGGCGATGTATGGTATCGACACCATGGGCAAGATAGCACGTCTTTCAGAACAGAACGAGGAACTGCTCTACAATTTGTTTGGTATGAATGCCGAACTGCTGATAGACCACGCCTGGGGTTGGGAACCATGCACCATTGAGGCTGTGAAATCCTATCGTCCTGAATCCAACTCTTTCAGTAGCGGACAGGTACTGCAGGAACCTTATAACTTCCAAAAAGCCCGCGTGGTCATACAGGAGATGGCTGAGGGAATGGCCCTCAACTTGGTGTCCAAGCGAATGGCGACAGACCAGATGGTGCTGGCGGTCGGCTATGATGCCGAGTGTTTGATACGTCCAGAGATTCGTGACAAATATCATGGCGAGATTGTCACCAACTATTACGGCAAACCTGTGCCCAAGCACGCACATGGCACGTCGAATTTCGACAAACCCACATCATCATCACGCCTGATGATGACAACTGCTGCAGCACTCTTCGACCGAGTGGTCAATCCCGATCTGCTTATCCGTCGACTGAATATCTCTGTCAACCACGTGGTGCCAGAGTCTGCCGTCGCTGCTCAGCACGTAGAACCCCAGCAGCTGGACTTGTTTACTGACTATGAAGCGCAGGAAAAGCAGAAACAAGAAGAGCAAGCTCGTCTGGATAAGGAACGACGTTTGCAGGAAGCACAACTTAAAATCAAGCAGCGCTTTGGCAAGAATGCCATCCTCCGTGGACTTAACTACTCTGAGGGGGCTACAGCCAAAGACCGTAACAAACAGATAGGAGGACACAAAGCATGAGTAATTACGACGATATTATCCACCTGCCACATCATGTTTCGAAGCGCCATCCTCAGATGTCAATGTGGAACCGTGCTGCTCAATTTGCACCTTTCGCAGCCCTGACGGGCTATGAAGAGTCTATCAAGGATACTGCACAGGAGAATGAGAAAATGTATGAGGATACAATGGGCTAGTTTTTAAAAGTGTT
>JAEEGH010026718.1_pt1 | contig 11481 bp, 9 predicted proteins | sample 9134181 | NCBI WGS metagenome assembly JAEEGH01 (sample SAMN16246544, study PRJNA631951) | gut metagenome | biome: gut microbiome; feature: rumen; material: DP-attached | host: Bos | place: Iran: Karaj | collected 2018-10 | reverse complement strand
GGTGCATACCGCGGAACCTGCATCTGCGAATATCTACGGTTTCAAGGCAGTCTTCAGGGGAAAAGGCACGCATCTGGCGAATCTGTCCGACGGGATCAATCCATTGTTCATGGCTTCCCGGGCCGCGCTCAGGCTGGAGGAGCTTCGGCTGGAAGCGTTGAAAGCAGGGGAGAGGGTCGCTTCGGCCGTCACCGTGATCCAAGGCGGCACACGAAACAACATCGTTCCGGACACGGCTGAGATCCAGGGGTCCATTCGCTCCTTCGACAGAGAAAAACATAAGGCTTTCATTGCCCGTTTCCAGGAGGAGTGCGGCCGGATCGCCGCGGAGTATGGCGGTTCAGTCTGCTTTGAGACGATGACCGACGTGCCCTGCACGATCAATGATCCAAAACTGCACCGTCGTTTTACGGAGACCGCATCCCGGATCATTTCGCCGGAACACATGAAAGCGCTGGAACAGGCCCCGCTCATGGGCGAAGACTACGCCTATTTTTCGGAATTGGTCCCGTCCCTGTATTTTTATTATTGCTCCAAACCTGCAGACGGCCCCTGTTATCCCCATCATCATCCAAAATTCGACATCAGTGAGAAGACCCTTCCCTTGGGCGCCGCCTTATTCACGGAGTTCGCCCTTCAGTGGCAGAAGTGAGACATTTGTCCCTGAAAACGGAGATTACAAGTGAGAGGGAAAGGAGGCAGCACTTTGGAAGACCGCGAGATCATCGAATTGTTCTATGAGCGCAAAGAACAGGCGATCGTCGAACTGTCCAAAAAGTACGGCGCGCTGTGCCTCCGTACCGCCTCTCACATTCTGAACAACCGCGAGGATGCCGAAGAATGCGTGAACGACGCGTATCTGGCTGTCTGGAACAAGATCCCGCCCGAGAGGCCGGATCCGCTTCTCAGTTACCTCATACGTATCGTCCGCAACATCGCGATCAAGAAGTATTACTGGAGTACGGCAGAGAAGAGAAACAAAAGCTACGACATTGCCCTTTCGGAGATCGAGGAGAGTTTCCCCTCGCATGATTCCGTGGAGGAAGAGGTCGAAGCGCGCGACACGGCCCGAAGGATCAACCGCTTTCTTGGCACGCTGGATCAGAAGGACCGGATCCTTTTTGTCAGGCGTTACTGGCAGGGGGATTCCGTCGAGGAACTCGCAGAGCTGTTCTCCATCACCCGGCATAATGTTTCGGTGCGGCTTCTGAGGATCCGGAAGAAACTCGGCAAATACCTCAGCGGGGAAGAGGTTTCTCCATGAAGAAAGAAAGGATCATAGAGATCATCGACGAGATCGATGAACAATATATCAATGAGGCGGTATTACTCGAAAAACCATATGCCAACGGGGAAAAGAATCCGGCCTCTTTGAAGGAAAAAAAGTTAAAAATCAACAGGCGGAATCTGATCTGGATTGCGGCCGCGGCCATTCTTGTGCTTGTGATGGCCGGAGGCGCGGTGTTCGGGGCGGTCTCCGCCGAGGCCAAAGAGTACGAGAAAGCGGCGGCATTTTTCGAAGAGAACGGCCTTTCATCGGAAGGCCTGAGCCGTGCGGAGATTAGAGCGGTGTACAGAGATATCACGACGAAACATTTCACGAATGAGAAGACGGCCGAGGTGCTTCGTAAGTCCGTGCCCGGTTTTGAGATCGGGCAGGAGGAGCCGACGCCGGAAGAACTTGCTGCCGCCTGGGACCGGAACGTCTGGAAGAGGACGGTCTCGCGGAGAGGCTACAGTTACGAGGTGGAAGTTGTCAACAGAAAAAGCGACCTCTGGGAAACCGATATGCTGGACAAGACGATCCTGACCTGCTATCTGGAAGGATCCAGGCTTTGGACCGTCGAACTTCCGAACGTCTATGTGGATGGCTATTTCCACATCGAAGGAGGAACCGTCGTCTGGGGCACCTGGCCGGTGTTCTCCACGGGAGCATCGCACGCCTGGATTTCTTTTGTGGACGACTCCGGTGAGAAGACCTGGCGGACGACCTCCTTAACGAATGACAGCCAGCGCTATGAGCACATCGTCTGCGCCATGGACAACGGGGACGGCACCATTGAAGTGATCAGTCACTATGATTACAAGTACATTGGTCTGAACCGGTTTGACACGAGCGGAAAACTGCTCTCGGTCCACACCCTTGAGACGGACAATTACGGCGTGCGAAACGCGGTCCGGACCAGATCCGGTTATCTCCTGTCCCTGAGCAAATGGGATATGGAGGAGACCAACCTGCTCTGCGAGGTGGACGAGAAAGGCAAGGAGCTGGACCGGTACAGCATCACCGCGGATGACCGCGACTACTTCATTACAGACATGGCGGAGTTCGGCGGCCGGACCTATTTGTCGTGCTACGGCGTACCGAAGCAGTCCAATGAGTACGGACGGCGCGAGATCCGGGATATTCTGGAGAAGTTATGGGCAAGACAGAACACGCAGGGCGAGTGGAACATCCCTTCGGAGGAACTGACTCCGATGCTTCGTGAAAACTACACCGCGGTTTTATTCCGCTGCGATCCGGACGGGGGATCGCCGGAGAACTTCTATTCCGTAAAAGGATCTCTCGGCGGAAAACTTTACGTGAACGGAGCCGGGTATCTGGAGTGGGACACGGAGAGCATCACCTCCAGTTTCTATTCGCCCGTCACCAGCTCATTCACCCTTGGCGGCGTCTGTAAAGTCTTCCAATATGACTTCGATTCGGAAGGCAGTCTCGTCCATCAGGAAGACACCGGTGAGACCGTCCCCTACCGCAGGTGATTGTTTATCCGTTCGACACTGCGGCGCCCCGCCTTACGGCCGGGCGCCGTTTTCATGCCTTTTTGGCGCCGCCGCTTGTACGCGCAGGTCCCCCAGGGGCGGCTCCCGTGCCGCCCTGCTTCGTGGTACGTGGCAAGCGATGTCATTCGGGAAGAGCGCAAACACAAAATTCTTGCGGAAGACGCTCTTGATCCAAAGAGTTTTTTGCAAGAGTGAGCGTGTTTTTTGATTTGCGGGGGAAAGCGCTCTCAAAAAGGCCCAGACGTTCCGTGTGAGCGAGCGAGTTTTGCCGATTCAGAGGAAAGACGCTCACAAAAACAGTGAAGTTTCTGTAAAGAGAGAGCGCAAAGACAAATTGTTTTAGAAATACGCTCTTTTCAAGTGCTTTTTGGGGGCAACAATTCCTTTTACCCGCTTGTGGGGCTTGTCAAAGTGCCGATGGGATGGAATCAGGGCGAATCCATGAATGCCATCCACGCAGGCATCAGGGCGGGAAAAGCCAACAGAAAAAAGGTGGAAGAGGGGCGGCTTCTCCTTGACTTTACGGCCCAAAAAGAATAGTATTATTTTGTATGGTTTTGGACCATGCGATCATATTTTTTCAGGGAGGAAGAAATTGTGAAAAAGGTATTGGCGATTCTCCTTGCGGCGCTGATGGTTTTCTCCATGGCGGCCTGCAACAATGCGAAGAAGACTTCTGAACTCGCAGTCGTCACCGACGTCGGTCAGCTGATGGACGGCGGCTTCAACCAGGGTACTTACGAAGGCGTCAAGGCTTATGCCGAAGCCAATGGCAAGACCTACATGTATCAGCAGCCGGCCAACGGCGCGGAAGCGACGGATAATGACCGTGTCGCCGCGATGCGTCAGTGCATTGCGAACGGTGCGAAGGTCATCGTTGCCCCCGGTTTCCTTCAGGCAGGCGCCATGACGACGGTTGCTATGGAAAGCCCGGACGTCAAGTTCATCTTCGTCGATGGCTGGGCCCTTGATACCAAAGGCGACGGCACCGGCGACATCCTGAAGAACGTTACCGCGATCGTCTACAAAGAGCAGGAGTCCGGCTACATGGCTGGCTATGCGGCTGTCAAGGACGGCTACACGAAGCTCGGCGGCACCTTCGGCGGCGGCGGATCCAACCCGGCCTGCAACCGTTTCGCGTACGGCTTTGTCCAGGGCGCGAAGGATGCTGCGGAAGAACTCGGCGTTGACGTCGAAATCAAGATCAGCTTCAAGTACGGCTCGGCATTCTCTGCTTCTCCGGAACTTGTCGCTCAGATGGGCAGCTGGTACAGCGCCGGCACGGAAGTGGTCTTCTCCTGCGGCGGTTCCATGGTCCAGAGCGTCATCCAGGCCGCAAATGAGACCCCGAACGGCAAGGTCATCGGTGTCGATACCGACCAGTCCGGCCTCAGCGACCGCGTCATCACCTCTGCGATGAAGGGCCTCAGCGTTTCCGTGCAGAAGGTTCTTGGCGAGTACTACAAGGGTGAATGGGATGCGAAGCTCGGCGGCCAGGCCTCCAACCTCGGCGCTGCTGACGACGCTACCGGTCTTCCGATCAAGACCTCCAGATTCACGAAGTTCACCGAAGCGGATTACGATGCGCTCTATCAGAAAGTGAAGAGCGGCGCCGTGACCCCGGATGCGAACGTTGAGGGCTGCGACAAGGCTGACTTCTGGAACAAGGCTGTGGAAGGCTCTCATGTGAAGGTCACCTTCGAAGAGTAATTCTCCGGCAAACTGAAAAAGAGGAAAGGACTTCGGTCCTTTCCTTTTTTTCAAAAACGTCTTCGAAAGGGCTCGTTCGGGGAGCATTTCTGAAAACGGCAGGCGGATAAGGATCCGCCCGCAGAACGCGGAAAGGCTCATAAGCGCTTTCCGTGCTCTGCAGACAGATCCTTTAGCAAAGAAAAAGGAGAACAATTGTATGAGCGAGCAACCGTATGTGATCGAGATGCGGCACATCTCGAAGACCTTCGGGAGCCTGAAAGCGAATGACGACATCACGCTGCAGCTTAGGCGGGGTGAGATCCATGCGCTTTTGGGCGAGAACGGTGCCGGCAAATCGACCCTCATGAGCATCCTGTTCGGCCTCTACGATCCGGATACCGGCGAGATCCTGAAAGACGGAGAAGTCGTGAAGATCAAAGATCCGAACGACGCGACCGCCCTGGGCATCGGCATGGTCCACCAGCATTTCAAACTGGTGGAATGCTTCACGGTCCTGGACAACATTATCCTCGGCGCGGAAGACACGGTCCTCGGCTTCCTTCAGAAGAAGAAAGCACGCGAGAAGGTCAAGGCGCTTTCCGAAAAGTACGGACTCTACGTGGATCCGGACGCGCTGGTTTCCGACATTACCGTCGGCATGCAGCAGCGCACCGAGATCCTGAAAATGCTGTACCGCGACAATGAAGTGCTGATCCTCGACGAGCCGACCGCCGTTCTGACCCCGCAGGAGATCGATGAACTCATGCAGATCATGAAGAACCTGACGGCTGAAGGCAAATCCATTCTCTTCATCACACACAAGCTGAATGAGATCATGGAAGTCGCCGACCGCTGCTCGGTCCTCAGAAAGGGCAAATACATCGGCACGGTCGAAGTGAAGGACGTGACGAAGGAAGACCTCAGTGAAATGATGGTCGGCCGTCCCGTCCAGCTTCAAGTCGACAAGACGCCCGCGAAACCGAAGGAGCCGGTTCTGGAGCTTCAGGATCTTTCGGTCAAGAGCACTTCCCACCACGGCAAGATGGCGGTCCGGAACGTGAGTTTCACGGTACCGAGAGGCGAGATCGTCTGTATCGCCGGCATCGACGGCAATGGCCAGTCCGAGCTGGGACTTGCAATTACCGGCCTTGAGAAGGCGGATTCCGGCAAGATCCTCATGAAAGGCGAGGACATTACAAAACTGTCTGTTCGGAAACGCGCGGAAGACGGCATGAGCCATATCCCGGAAGACCGCCATAAACACGGTCTGATCCTGGACTTCACACTTCAGGAAAATATGGTCCTCAGGCGTTATCTGGAACCTGAGTTCCAAAAGGGCGGCTTCATCCGCTTCGGCGAGGTCCGGAAGTACGCCGAGAAACTGATCGATGAATTTGACGTCCGCTCTGGCGAAGGCGCCGATACGATCGCACGCTCCATGTCCGGCGGCAACCAGCAGAAAGCCATCATCGCCCGTGAGCTGGACCATAAGCACGATCTCCTGGTCGCGATCCAGCCCACCCGCGGCCTGGACGTCGGCGCCATCGAATCCGTCCACAAAGAGATCGTCAAGCGCCGTGACGAGGGCGCGGCGGTCCTTCTCATTTCCCTGGAACTTGAGGAAGTCATGTCCTTAAGCGACCGCATTCTCGTGATGTATGAGGGCGAGATCGTCGGCGAGTTCGATCCGAAGAAGACCACTGTTCAGGAACTTGGTCTCTACATGGTGGGCGCCAAACGCGACACCCAGAAAGGAGGAGAGGCATGAAAGAAAACTTCTTCTCGAAACTGAGGCAGAAAGCCGGATTCAAGAGTGTGGCTTCCTCGATCCTCTGCATCGTCGCGGGACTTCTGATCGGTCTCGTGGTCATGATCATCCTGTCCTTCGTCAACGAGAGAACGTCGATCGGCGACGCCTTCTACGGGCTTTCGATCCTCCTGGGCGGACCGTTCTCCTCGGGAAGCGCAGCCTATATCGTGACGAACCTGGGCGACATGATCTTCTACGCGACGCCGCTCATCATGACCGGTGTATCCGTCGCGATCGCCTATAAGACCGGCCTCTTCAACATCGGCGCGGCCGGACAGTTCCTCATGGGCATGACCGGATCGCTTCTCGTCGCTCTGAACATCAACACCACCGGAAATCCCGGACTGGGCGTCCTCGTCTGGATCCTGGCGGTCCTGGTCGGCGCGGTCTGCGGCATGCTCTGGGGCATGATCCCGGGCTTCTTCCGGGCGGTCTTCAACGTGAACGAAGTCATTGTCTGCATCATGACGAACTGGATTGCGGCCAACATCGTGAGCTGGGTCTTCGGTCTGATGCCGCACCTCATCAACTCCGGAAGCGGCAAGTCCGGCTACCTGATCACGACGGCGGTCACCGGAAACGGAACGCCGACGCTGGGCCTGAATCAGCTGTTCAAAGGTTCATATATCGATGCCGGCATCATCGTGGCGATCCTTCTGGCGGTGGGCATCCACGTGATGCTGACCAAGACCACGTTCGGCTATGAACTCCGTGCCTGCGGCGCGAACCGCTACGGCGCAAAATATGCCGGCATGAGCGAGAAGAGGAACATCATCCTCTCCATGGCCATCGCAGGCGGCCTTGCGGCCATCGGCGGCGCGCTGTATTATCTGAACCCCGGTATCGAGTTCAAGTTCGACAGCGCCTATCAGAAACTTCCGGATTACGGCTTCAATGGTATCCCTGCAGCCCTTCTGGGAAGCAACAACCCGATCGCGGTCATATTTGTCGCACTCTTCATCCGCTACCTGAACACCGGCGGCGGCAACCTGACGAGCGCAGGCTTCAACAAGTACATCGCGGACGTCATCATTGCGCTGATCATCTACTTCGCGGGCTTCTCGAAACTCTTCAAAGACATCATGTCGAGAAGAAAAGCCAGAGCGGCCGTTCAGACCGCCACGGCCAATTCGACTATGGCGGAGAAGGCAAAGGTCACGGAAAGCGCGGTGCCGGACGCTCCGCCTAAGGAGGAAAAGCAAGCACCTGTTTCAGAAAAACCGGGAAAGGAGGGTGACGAATAATGGTATTCCTGCTTCAGAAAACATTGATTTATGCAGCACCGCTTCTGATCGTCGCGCTCGGCGGCATGTTCTCTGAGCGAAGCGGCGTCATCAACCTCGCCCTCGAAGGCGAAATGATCTTCGGCGCCTTCTGCGGCGCGATCCTGGCTCGTTTCTTTGCCATGCAGGGCATCCTGATGAACAATCTTCAGCTGATGTTCCTGATCGTCATGCTGTTCTCGGCGCTCTGCGGGGCGCTGTTCGGCCTCCTGCTGTCCTTCTCGGCAATCAACCTGAAGGCGGACCAGACCATCGGCGGCACGGCGCTGAACATGCTGGCAGCGGCTCTGGTCAATGCATTTGCCCTCTCCCTGTTCAACAGCGAGAAGATCCAGATGCCGGCCAATTTCGGCGGCTACGTCATGCTGAACAGCGACCTGCCGGTGATCCTTCAGGTCTTCGGCGACAAGGCTTATCTGTCCACCTACGTCATCGTCATCGTGTTCATTGCACTGTCGATCTGGATCTACAAGACCAAGACCGGCATGCGGATGCGCTCCTGCGGCGAACATCCCCAGGCGGCTGCTTCCGTGGGTATCAACGTTTTCAAAATGCGCTACCTCGGCACCATGATCTCCGGCGCGCTTGCAGGCCTCGGCGGATACGCCTACATCGCGACCGTTGCGAACGGAACGGCAGAAGCCTCCGTGGGCGGCATGGGCTTCCTGGCGCTGGCCATCATGATCTTTGGCAACTGGAAACCCCTCGGCATCGCGCTCGGCGCCATACTGTTTGGTTTCCTGAAGTGCATCGGTCCGGTTTCCTCGTCTCTGGAATTCCTGAAGAACCTTGGACTTCCGATGTACTTCTACAACATTATCCCCTACGTGGTGGTGCTGATCGTCCTTGCGCTGACCGCAAAGAAGTCGGGCTGCCCGAAGGCGGAAGGCATTCCGTACGACAAAGGAATGAGGTGATCCTGCTATGAGAATGGTCGATCTGATCCGTAAGAAACGCGACGGACAGCCTCTCACAAGAGAGGAGATCCGCTGGTTTACGGAAGGCTATGTGAAAAATGAGATCCCGGATTATCAGGCGGCCGCCATGCTGATGGCCATCTATTTTCAGGGAATGAACCGGGACGAGATCGCGGAACTGACCTTTGCGATCCGGGATTCCGGCGAGCGGATGGATTTCTCCGCCATCAAAGGCGTCCGGGCGGACAAGCATTCCACCGGCGGCGTGGGCGACAAGACCAGCCTCATCGTGGGACCGATCGTGGCCTCTCTGGGCGTCGTGGTTGCGAAGATCTCCGGCCGCGGCCTCGGACATACCGGCGGAACGGTGGACAAACTGGAGTCCATCCCGGGTTACCGGACAGACCTCTCGGAAGAAGAGTTCATCAACGTCGTGAATCGTACCGGCATCGCCATCGTCGGCCAGAGCCGCGACATTGCACCTGCGGATAAAAAGCTTTATGCGCTGCGCGACGTGACCTCGACGGTCGAGAGCATTCCGCTTATCGTCTCCAGCATCATGGGCAAGAAGCTCGCCGCGGACGACGACGTGATCGTCCTCGACGTGAAGACCGGCAGCGGCTCCTTCATGAAGACGGAAGAAGACAGCCGGAATCTGGCTTCGATCCTGGTGGACACCGGCAAAAAGGCCGGGAAGAAGATCATGGCGCTCATCACCGACATGGACCGCCCGCTGGGCGTCAACGTCGGAAACGCCCTGGAGGTCGAAGAAGCCATCGAAACGCTCAAAGGCAACGGTCCCGAAGATCTGGTCGAGGTCTGCACGGAGCTCGCAGGCTGGATCCTGAAGCTTGCGGACAAAGCAGAAACGATCGAAGAAGCCCGTGAGAAGGTAAAATCCGTCATCGCGGACGGTTCGGCGCTCTTTAAACTCCAGCAGATGATCGCCGCGCAGGGCGGAGACCCCCGCGTCGTGGATGACTTCACTTTCTTTGGAAAAGCAAAAGTGGAGAAAGAAGTCAAGGCGAAGAGAAGCGGATACATTTCCTTCATGAATACGGAGGAGATCGGAAGAGCCAGTCTGCTTCTGGGCGCAGGCCGGAACACCATGGCTGACGTCATCGACATGACCGCTGGCATCAAACTTCTCCGGAAGACCGGCGACTACGTCAATGAAGGCGAGACCATCGCGCTTTTCTATACCACCAACCGTTCCAGACTGGACGCGGCGGAAGCAGCCTACGAAGGCGCGCTGACATTCTCGGACGAGGCGCCCGTGCTTCCCCCGCTGATCCGCGGAACCGTGGAGTAAAACATGGCGAAATTATATTTCAAATACGGCGCCATGGGCTGTTCGAAGAGCGCCCAGGCCCTGATCACGAAGTTCAACTATGAAGAGCGCGGCATGACGGTGCTTCTCATGAAGCCCGCCATCGATGACCGCGAAGACGCGGCTGTCGTGCATTCACGCATCGGTCTGGAAGCGCCCTGCCTGATGGTGCCGGCCGACATGGATCTCTTCAAACTCTATACGGAGAATTACAGAGACCGTGACGTGGTGATCGTGGATGAATGCCAGTTCCTCACCGAGGAACAGGTGGACCAGCTCGGACAGATCGTGCTGGACTGCGACATCCCCGTGCTGTGCTTCGGCCTTCGTACAGACTTCCTGACACATCTTTTCCCCGGAAGCAAGCGGCTCCTTGAGATCGCTGAGTCCGTGACCGAGATCAAGTCGGTCTGCCGGTGCGGCGCGAAAGCCACCGTGAACGCTCGCTTTGACGACAACGGAAATGTGGTCTACCAGGGCGCGCAGGTGCTGATCGGCGGCAATTCCCGCTATGAGGCCATGTGCAGACGCTGCTGGCTGAGGAAGAAGAAAGAACAGGAAGAACGGGGGATCATTTCATGAAATCACTGGTCATCGGAATCTGCGGCGGTTCCGGATCGGGAAAGACGACCATTGCGGAACGGCTCATGGATGCCTTTCCCAATGAAGCCGTGCTCCTGTCGCATGACTTTTATTACCGGAGGAATGATCATCTGACCTTTGAAGAGCGTTGCAAGATCAATTACGACCATCCGGATTCTTTAGAGACATCGCTGATGATCGAACACCTCAAGGCGCTCCGGGACGGACAGACCGTCACGGTCCCGCAGTATGACTTCACCGTACACAACCGGTCGGACGAGGTCCTCGTTCTGGAACCCAAGCCCATCATCATCGTCGAAGGCATTCTCATTTTCAGCAATGAGGAGCTGGTGAACCTGATGGACATCCGCGTTTATGTGGATACGGACGCGGACGAACGGATCCTCCGCCGCGCGCGCCGCGACATCATGGACCGCGGCAGGAGCGTGGAGTCGGTCATGAACCAGTATCTGTCGACGGTCAAGCCCATGCATGAGAAATTCGTCGAACCTTCGAAGAAGAAGGCGCACATCATCGTGCCCGTGGGCGGCAAGAACCACATCGCGATGGAAATGCTGATCTCCACGGTGGCAAACCGGCTTCGGAAAATGGGGCTTTCAAACTGACCACCTGTCCATAAGCGCGAAAAGACCGCCGGACGCAGAAGCGTTCCGGCGACCTTTTTGAATTCTCATTCAAACTGTGTCAGTGTTCCCTGACGGGCGGGTCGGAGGGATTCTTTACAAAAAACCAGCCCTTTTCCGTGCAGAGATAGCAGAGATCTGTTCCGGTTCCGTCACGGCCATAGTTTCCGTAGAAGAAAGGCTTCCCGCCTTCCAGCTCGAATTCATATGCCTCTCCGCCGGCCGCGTCCCCAGGTGTGTGGTGTTCTTCAAACTCCTGATACTCACATTGAAGTCCCCTGAGCCAGTCCCTGAGCGGCTGAATGGCATCTCCTTCAAAGGTCCATTCTGCGTCATGGCCCCAGCGGACAAAGCTCACTTTGACTTTCCGGACATTTTTGTCAATATAGGCCCCGATCTCTCTGTTCGGGTCATTAGAAGCGGTACAGCCGGCAAGAGC
>JAEEGH010026716.1_pt1 | contig 11481 bp, 8 predicted proteins | sample 9134181 | NCBI WGS metagenome assembly JAEEGH01 (sample SAMN16246544, study PRJNA631951) | gut metagenome | biome: gut microbiome; feature: rumen; material: DP-attached | host: Bos | place: Iran: Karaj | collected 2018-10 | reverse complement strand
TAGCAACTACAAATTTACGAAATTTTTCTCGATTTCTGTTATATTTTGCAATCTATTTCATACTCAATTCTTCTTTTTTCAGCATCACCTTAAAGGGTGGGAAACTTTAGTAAGTTTATCTGCCTGCAGATTAAACTTGCTGTCATTGTCGAACCAATACTCCCTGAGCATAGGAATAATGTCGTATTCTACGATACTCTCTAAATCGTACTGATACCCCAGATTACACAAATAACTATGCCCTATACAGAACCCTGAACCAAGGGAGTCATCACTTTCAATGACCTTATTCAGTTCTACAATCGCTTTTACAAGATTGTCAAGATGCGGGTCCATCAGTTTCTTGATTTCTTCCTTAAAACCAATTGTTTCGAAGCCAGGTTTCATATCAAAGAAACTGAACCTGCGACGCAAAGCATAATCTATCATTGCAAGCGAACGATCTGCTGTGTTCATCATACCTATAATATAAAGGTTTTCAGGAACTGCAAACAGTTCGTCTCTATATGACAACTGAATTGGCTTATCACGATAGTCGTTCTCTATCAACATCAGTAGCTCGCCAAATACCTTACTCAGATTACCTCGATTGATTTCGTCGATAATGAAGAAGTACTTGTGCTCTCTGTCAGCTCCAGCCCGTTTACAGAAGCGGTAGAAGATACCATTCTTTAGTTCAAAGCCGCCTCCTTCATTGGGTTTGTACCCCATTACGAAATCCTCATAGCTGTAGTTCTGGTGGAATTGCACTTGCATCACTCTGGCATCATCCTTCTCGCCCATCAAAGCATAAGCCAGTCGTTTAGCAGCAAATGTCTTTCCTACGCCAGGCGCACCCTGTAGAATCAAGTTCTTCTTCCTTAGCAGCAAACTTTCAAGTTGGTCGTATTCTTTATAGGTTAGAAAAACTTCGTCAAGGAATTTACTTTTGTCATACGCTTCCTTCTTTTCTTTTTTAGACGATGGATTTTCACCACGGATCAGTTCCATGATGATGTCATATTCATCAGCAGTAAGTTTAAAGAACGAACCTTGCTGATTTTTCATGTACTCCATGTTCTCTAGCCCTGGCGTTGACCTTAGGACGGAGAATGATATGGGGTCTGGCAGGGTTTCGGTTTTCTTGTAACTTATAGTTTTCCCATCATTAGCCTTTGAGACCACTAATAAAGCTACTATTTGTTGAGTTGGAGAGGATTCATATCCAATGACGACATCTCCTTCTTTAGCATTAAGGAAATGCTGGAATATTCTGCGTTTATGTCCCTCGTCATTGTATAAACTATATGCTTGCTCCTCGCCAACATTTATATTTGTGAGACTCCATATCTTGGGATTTGCCACCAGCCACCAATACTGTTTGTTTGTTGACCCAGCAAGTTCTTGCTTTTCGTTTCCCTCAACTAAGTCGTTCAGCCTTTTTACATAATCAGTAATTTGGGTAACATTGGTTAGGGTTTTCATTGCATGCTTATCATCTGTTACCCATTCTCCAATATGCGTCCATCTGACTTTTCTGACATGTTTATACTCTGAATAGTTGTCATCAAAATAGTAATCAGATTCTACTACACCACGACCTATTATTTTAGTCATACCTTTCTTGGCAAATACAATATCACCAGGCTTCATCTCATGTGCGAACTGCCATACAGCTAACGAGTCATTCTTCGCATTGCCGTCAGTAGGATAATGTTTCTTGATTTCAGTTCTCATATCTTCTCGAGATGCATAGTGTGACAAATCACCCAAAGCATCCCAACCGATGCACATAATACCATCGTTGACACATAATTGCCATTTAGATGCATTCTCACCTGGGGAGAATGTCCAATATGATTTAGCTGGGTTAGAAGAGTTATCGCTATTATGATATGACATATATGAGAATTCTACATAATTGGAACATGGTACCACTCCTGAGGCCATTCTTTCATCTAAACGTCTCATAATTCTTTCATACTCATCATATGGAACAAATTTTCCGTCAAAAGAGGCTATACCAAACGAAATTAACTTCGCCTTGTTGTTACCGTCTAATGCCAGGAATTTATCTGGGCGTACCCAAAATAATCCCATCGTAATATTATATTTGATAGGGATTTGTCCATTAAGAGCATTGTATGCATCCTCAATATCTTTATCAAGAACTGCACACTCAAACAATTCCCACAACCTCTCAATATCACCATCCTTTCTATCCTCTTCAAAAAGCATGAAGTTTGATAGCATATTATTCATTTGTGGAACACCAGAAAAATCTTGCGGAATAGGCGCAGAAATATCGAGGAAGTTCTTGAAATTTTCACAAAGTTGAACTTTCTTGTTATATGCTATGCCCCGATTGATAATAGCCATTACAGTAAATGGATCTGTATCTGGAACACGTCTGCCATCAGAAGCATCTTTAAAATGCTTGATGAGACTTGCATCAATATTGCCATATATCCAATCAACCAGTGGCTTTCTGTCGTTTCTATACTGCAAGAGTTTCTGCGACATCTCTTTAAAAAAAGGTACCCATGTAAATGCCATATCGTTTTATTGTTTTGTTAGTTCTTGGTAAAATTTAAATAGCTCTGCTGCTGCTTTGGCTACAAAGTTACGAATTCTTTTCGAAATCGCACAGAGATAAAAGCAAAAAAATTAAAAGTTAAACAAAATTGAGTGTAAGAGGGACTCTTTTTGTTACATTAGCACCTATCACTTAAGGTGTCGCCTCCGTCCCATTTCTTTCCCTGCGCAAGTGTGAAACCTTTAAGAGCACTTTGGTAGTCGAAATGAGACTGTACTTTATAATAGTAGTAACTACCATTCCACATTACACTATAGACTACCCATGGTTTAACTGCTCCATAAATGTCTTTACCCATAACGACAAAGGCTTTTTTGTCTAAAGACATTGCTTTATCAAATACAAAAGGTTTCGCATGAGTGTTACTGGCAAATAGCATCCCTATTTCAACATTGTCATAATATGCTTGTAGAGGCAAAGCTGACCCAGGGTGTGGGTAGCAATAGAATTTCGTTGGAATTCGCATTTCAATAACAACCGGAGGCTGCGAATGATACTTCTTCTCGCAAACGTAGTGGGGACACTCCTTCAAAACGTTTTCCCTTTCGAAATTATGGAATTTAATGAGCACCTTCTCACCAGAAAAATCATATTGGGGCGATTCTTCTAATTTGCAATAAGCATCGTTTTCAATTTTGACAAACAGTTCTATTATCTTGTGTCCAGAGGCAAGTTCCTCCGGTTTACAGGGATTAGTCACAACCACCTCTAAGAATATAGGTCTACGTTTTACTGATGAACTTGTTAAGAGTACATCTGCCGTTAAGCCTTCATAATAGCCTTCTATGGTTGAGGTATCATAATATTGTTTTAAATCATACTGAAAGAGCCTCTCTTCAAGCATTCCGCACTTACCATTATCATAAAAGATGCATTTCTTTTCAAAAGGACATGTATCTTTGCGGTAATACTTAATCAGAAACTTTTCTTCCGTATCGAACCGATGCTTTAGAATGGCCTTTGCATACTTATGTAACTCCGTTTCCGGATTTAACACATAGCCCCTTTTGGCCCTGAAGTAATGTTGGTTCTTTTCTCCCAATGCAGCAATCATGGGAGTACGAGTGCCAATACTATAATATTCCTCCTCTTTGTTATCCTGAGTAACAGAACTGATGTCGACAATATTAAAATCTTTGTCGAAAACTTTATTATATTTGACACTATAGTTCATTCTACATTACCACATTACATTTACATATAGCAGAAGGGTTCTTTGTAACAGAAGAGGGACTTTTGTTATACTGCTTCTACATCTTCTGGGATGGGTATTAGTATATCAATTAAATCTTCCATATCTTATGTTATTCTTCATCAAACACTTCATCAATGTACTTCAACAGTTCCTCATTGTTCTTTATTGGATGCTGAAGACTTTTTCCACCTTTGAAACCGTGTTTAGTCAATTCTTCCTCTTCTATGTTGCTTTCCAAATATTTGGAAAGCAACATAGAAGAGGGACGGTTCTTTTGTTACACCGCCACCCTGCACCGTTTACGGCGCTTTTAGCCATACTTGATGCAAAGATAACAAATATATCTGAGACTTATATCGATTTGCCGCAAATTTACACATTATTTAATAGAATAGTGCATGAATGCGGCCACTGCATAACGCGAAAAACAGTGCCTCGAATCAAGGTACTGGTCAGTATGATGAAAGAAGAGAATAGATTCAGCGCTGCTTCCTGTACTTGCGTTCCCGTTTTCCCGTTTTCCCGTTTCGTCATGCGGTTTTGCAAGCAAAGTGTCTCCTTCGTCGCCGAGCACTGAACGGATGGAAATCTTTGAAGGTTAAGTTTTACTATAATATATTATATAATTCATTCGCAACGGCAGCGCTCGAGCCAAGCCGGCTTGTCACAGCAAAAACGGGTGAAGAAACGGGAAAACGGGAAAACGGCAGAACGGTAAGGAGATGGGGAGTAAAGTAGAATAGTTTTGCCGTAACATCTCGAAAATAATTGGGGGAAAGTATTGTTTTGCATTGATATTATTCGTAACTTTGCCATCGCAAACATGCACTACACTTGTCATCGTCAATCAGAAACCAGGAAGTGGGGCATTCGACGCTGCTGAACTGGCCACTTGGCACCGCTAAATTGTCCACTTTGGAAGAAGAGAGACGAAGGAGTGACTAACTAACTAATTATTAACAATTTAAACCTTTTCAAAAACACTATGGCAGTAAAAAACACTATTCCAATGCTTGTAGATGTCTACAAGAACCGTAACACCGCATCGAAGACCTACGGCCAGTACTACGGCCGCGTGTTCGCCCGCGACGGACTCAACCTGAAGGGTTTCGCCAAGCACCTGTCGCACCACGGCAAGCTGGCTACCTACGAGATGATGGTCCTCGTGCTGCAGAACGTCGTCGACTGTATGAAGGAGCTGTTGCTCGAGGGCGTTCCCGTGAAGCTCGACGGACTGGGCACGTTCAGCGCAGGCATCGAGAGCTCGCCTGCAGCCTCGGTAGAGGACTACCGCACCGACGAGCACATCAAGGGCATTCGCATCAACTTCCGCCCTGAGGGCGCAGGCGACGAGGAGGACAAGCTGACGAAGAAGGCGCTGCTGGAGCAGGCTACCTTCCAGCTGAACGACTACGTGGAGATCATGCAGAGCGACAAGACCGACAAGCACGGCAACCCGCTGAACTACCAGAAGCGCACGAAGATCAGCCAGCAGGGACTCGTGCCGGAGGAGCAGCCGTAATTGACGGGAGTTAGCGGGAGTTACCGCTTCGCTCAGGGAGTTAGCGGGAGTTATTGGGAGTTAACAGGTCTCCGACCTGTGGAGATAATGGACAATTCCCCTCCTGAGTTAGGAGGGGTTAGGGGTGGTCTGAACAAGCTGACCGGCCGCGGGTTCAGACCCCCTCTAGCTCCCCCTAACTTAGGGGGAGAATTCCGCTAACTCCTGATAACTCCCGCTAACTCCTGATAACTCCCGCTAACTCCCAATAACTCCCGCTAACTCCTTCCTGAAAAGAACCATGAAGAACAAGCGATTGATTGAGCTGGCGGTGAAGATTGTAGTAGCCGCGCTCACAGCATTTCTGACGGCACTGGGAACGACGTCGTGCATGGGCTACGGGCCGTTCTGACGACTAAATGCAGAAATCCCGCCCCTCGTGGTGAGGAACGGGATTCTGTTGTTTGTTTGGAATAAATTGTTTGCTTGTTGTTACTTAGGCCTCAGCAGCGTTGGGGATTACTGAGACGACGCTCTTGTCGCGCTTGCCCTTGTGGAACTGAACGGTTCCGTCAACGAGTGCATAGAGCGTGTCGTCCTTACCGATAGCTACGTTGTTGCCTGGGTTGTGCTTGGTGCCGCGCTGGCGAACGATGATGTTGCCTGCTACGCACTGCTGACCGCCGAAGATCTTGATGCCCAGTCGCTGGGCTGCGCTCTCGCGGCCGTTCTTAGAACTACCTACACCTTTTTTATGAGCCATTTCTAAGTCCTCCTCTGTTTTAAGCGATTACTGATTTAACTTCTACCTGTGTGAACTGCTCACGGTGACCGTTACGCTTGCGCGAATCCTTGCGGCGCTTCATCTTGAAGACGATCACCTTGTCGCCCTTGACGAGCGGCTTGATAACTTCACATACTACTTTTGCTCCCTCTACGGTGGGGGCACCTACCGTGACTGCGCCGTCGGCATCGACGAGCAGCACCTTGTCAAATTCAACAGTCTTGCCCTCTTCCACGTCCTTGATGTGGTGAACGAAGAGCTTCTTGCCCTGTTCGGCCTTAAACTGCTGACCCTGAATCTCTACAATTGCGTACATTTTGCTTTTTTGTTTGTATTTTAGGGGTTTTTCCGCGAGGCGGCGTACGTCCGTACACACTTGACTCTGCCCCAACGGACTCTAACGGGCTGCAAAGGTACTAAATTTTGTTGAGAGTAGAGTGTTGAGTGTTTAGTGTGTGCCAATATTTAGTAAAGTTTAACACTCATCTCTAAACACTCAACACTCAACACTCAACACTTCTCATTTAATCAGCTCCACCGAGCGCTTCAGGAAGCGGTCGAGGGCTTCGCCTCGGAGCATGCCGTTCTGGAGCAGGGCGAGGTCGATGAGCTGGTGGACGATGGCATTGCCCTTGGCATAGTCGGCCAGCACGTTCTGCTTCTTGTCCTTCTCGGCCTGTACGGCTTTCTCGGCCTCAGCCTTCTGGTCCTTCTCTTCCTGGGTTATCTCGTCCCACTTCTTCTTGTCCTGCTGCTGGCGGATGACGGCGAGTCGGGCTTCCAGTCCCTTCAGCTCGGCGTCGATGGGCTTCAGGGCCTCGTCGGTAGCGGCCTTGGTGTCGTTGAGTACCTGCTTGATGAGCGGGTGGTCGCTGTTGAGCACGATGTTCATCGAGTCGGGCATCTGTCCGTAGAAGCCCATGCCTGCCTGGAACTTGCTCATCTCCTTCATGCGGCGCATCCACTCGTTCTGGGTGATGATGACTGGCCGGGCCTCGCTGCCGAGGGCGTCGACCTGTACCATGAACTCCGTCTTGTCGAGGTGAGGCAACTGCGACTTGAAGACGGCTGACAAATTGTCAGACTCTTCAGCCTCCAGTGTTGAGTGTTTAGCGTCTTCCTTTTGTATGAGGCGGTCGATGATGTCGGAGTCGACGCGTGTGAAGCGGCTCTTCTCGAACTTCTGCTCGAGCGTCTGGATGGTGGGCACGTCGAGCTGGCCGTCGAGCAGCAGCACGCTGTAGCCCTTGTCCTGAGCGGCCTTGATGTAGGAGTACTGCTCCTCACGGTCGGTGGCGTAGAGGTAGATGAGCGTGTCGTCCTTGTCCTTCTGGTTGGCCTCGATGAGCGTCTTGTACTCGTCGAAGGTGAAGTACTTGCCCTCCGTGTCCTTCATCAGGGCGAAGTCCTTGGCACGGTCGTAGAAGCCCTCCTCGCTGAGGATGCCGTAGTTAATGAAGAGCTTCAGGTCGTCCCACTTCTCCTCGTACTCCTTTCGGTTCTCGCCGAAGATGGCCTTCAGTCGGTCGGCCACCTTCTTGGTGATGTAGGTCGAAATTTTCTTCACCTCGCGGTCGCTCTGCAGATAGGAGCGGCTGACGTTCAGGGGGATGTCGGGCGAGTCGATGACGCCGTGCAGCAGCGTCAGGAATTCAGGCACGATGCCCTCTACCTGGTCGGTCACAAACACCTGGTTGCAGTAGAGCTGAATCTTGTTCTTCTGCAGTTCGATGTTCGACTTGATCTTGGGGAAGTAGAGGATACCCGTCAGATTGAAGGGGTAGTCGACGTTGAGGTGAATCCAGAACAGGGGCTCGTCGCTCATGGGGTAGAGCGTGCGGTAGAACGTCTTGTAGTCCTCGTCCTTCAGCGTCGAGGGCTGCTTCGTCCACAGCGGCTCCACATTATTTATAATATTGTCGTCCTGGGTGTCGACCATCTTCTTCTCCTCAGAAGACCACTCCTGCTTCTTGCCGAAGGCCACGGGCACGGCCATGAACTTGCAGTACTTCTGGAGCAGCTGTTCGAGCTTCGAGCGGTCGAGGAACTCCTTCGAGTCGTCGTCGATGTAGAGTATGATGTCAGTGCCGCGCTCGTCCTTCTGGGCCTCGTCAATCTCGTAGGCGGGGCTTCCGTCGCAGCTCCACTTCACGGCCTTGGCGTCGTCCTTGTAGGAGCGGGTGATGATTTCCACCTTCTTCGACACCATGAACGAAGAGTAGAAGCCCAGTCCGAAGTGGCCGATGATGTTGTTGGCATTGTCCTTGTACTTCTCGAGGAAGTCTGTAACGCCCGAGAAGGCAATCTGGTTGATATACTTGTCGATTTCCTCCTCGGTCATGCCGATGCCTCGGTCGCTGATGGTGATGGTGCCCTTGTCGGCGTCCATATTGATGCGGACGGTGAGGTCGCCCAGCTCGCCCTTGAAGTCGCCGCGCTGCTGGAGCGTTTTCAGCTTCTGGGTGGCGTCGACGGCATTGGAGACCATCTCGCGGAGGAAGATTTCATGATCAGAATAGAGAAACTTTTTGATGACGGGGAAAATGTTCTCGGTCGTAACCCCGATGTTACCTTTTTGCATAGCTGTTTTTTGTTTACCTTTTTACTTTTTCCGTTATCCGAGCAAAAAGTGTGCCAAAAGATTTTGCCCGTTATAAAAAAGTGTGTAACTTTGCAACCAATAAATCTAAAAACGCAAGTGATATGAAAGGAAAAAGCCGCTTGGGGCTGCTGATTGTCGGGCTGACGACGCTGCTCGGCTCGTGTAACAGCGGGCAGGTCGTGGAGTCGGACATCGTGAACCGCGTGAATGAAATCTACGGCAAGGTGGCCGAGGTGTATGAGAGCCAGCCCGACAGGGGCATGCTCGACAGTCTGTACTGCTCGAACGACTGGAAGACGCTGGTGAAGATAGTCGAGGATACTGACATCGAGGGCAGCGAGATGGGCTTCTTCGATGCCGACTACTGGGTGATGGGCCAGGACTGGCAGGACCTGAGCGTCGACAGCGTCGTGGTGGAGCAGCTGGCCGAGCGCGAGGCCCAGGCGTCGCTCAATCTGCACAACTGCGGCCAGATTACCCGTGTGCGCCTGCAGATGGTCAACGAGAACGAGGCGTGGAAGATTGACAACTTCATCGACGTGACCAACAACATCGACTGGAAAGCCAGCATGAACGACTATGTGGAGACGGCTGCCCTCATGCTGCAGACCGACTCCATCGGACTGGTGAAGGAGGATGCCAACGTTGAGGTGAGGCTGCATGCCGACTATCCGACGGGCGGCGCTACGGCTGTCGTCGTCGACTCCATCCGCCGCTACATTGCCGAGACCATGCAGGGCGACGTGAGGCTTGCCGGCGAGCCTGAGCAGCTGCTGACGTCGGCTTACAAGAAAGTGTATGAAGACATAAAGGCCGAGCGCGACGAACTGCTCGAAGACGTCAGCGACGTGCCTCCGTTCAGCATCTTCTGCGAAATCAAGAAGGGAACCGACACCAAGAAGTATGTCAGCTATCTGACCACTTACGGCGAGTATCAGGGCGGCCCCCATGGGACTAACTACGGCACGGGCGTCACCTTCGACAAGGCGACAGGCCGCCAGATGGGGTGGAACATGCTGAAGGATACTGATAAGCCTGAGTTCAGGAAAATGATCAAGGAAGGGCTCCGACAGTACTTCCAGTCGTACGGCGCCGATGTCAGTACCGACGAGCAGCTGAAGGAATTCCTGTATCCGGATGCCGATATCGACAACCTGCAGCTGCCGGCGTGGGCTCCCTATCTGACGGAGGAGGGCATGCTGTTCAGCTATCAGCAGTACGAGGTTGCCGCCTATGCGGCAGGCATTCCCGCGTTCGTCATCAGCTACGACCAGCTGAAGCCTTATCTGACTGAAGCTGGGGCGGCGCTGATAAAAGAAAAGTGAGCCTCACCTTAGCTTGTCGTGGTGGGCTCACTGCCTATTAAGTGTAGAGGTAGCGTTTGATGGAGCGCTTGGGCGTCTTCTCAAACTCTGCGTCGTGAATTTCAACTTCCGTAATCTTCTCGTAGGCGGGCAGCATCTGGTTCAGGCCGTTGCGGTTCTGCTCCATGATATTCTTGACGTCGTCAGCACTCAGTCCGAGACTCTTGGCCTCGTCGAGGTCGGGGTGAACCAGCGCCACCAGCTTCGTGTCGCGCTGAACGACGATGCTCTCCACCACCAGCGTCATTGAGTTGAGCTTGTCCTCAATCTCCTCAGGGTAGATGTTCTGACCGCTGGGGCCCAGGAGCATGTTCTTGATGCGGCCGTTGATGTAGACGTTGCCGTAGGCGTCCATCGTGCCGAGGTCGCCCGTGTGGTACCAGCCGTCGCGGTCGATGGTCTGTGCCGTTGCCTCGGGGTTCTTGTAGTAGCCCAGCATGACGTTGGGACCCTTGGCCAATATCTCGCCTGGAACATTCTCTGGGTCGCGCGAGTCGATCTTGACCTTCATGTGGCGGGCGGCTCGTCCGCAGGAGCCTGCCGAGAACGTGTGCCAGTCGGCATAGCAGATGATGGGTGCGCACTCTGTGGCACCATATCCCACGGTGTAGGGGAACTCAATGCGGTGGAGGAACGACTCCACCTCCTGGTTGAACGCGGCGCCTCCGATGATCACCTCCATGAAGTTGCCGCCGAATGAGTTGACCACCTGGTCGCGGATGGTTTGGCGCACCTTCTTGTTGATGACCGGCATGTTGAGCAACAGGCGCATGCGGTTGTTCTGTATTTTGGGGAATACCTTTTTCTTGATGATTTTCTCGATGACGAGGGGCACGGCGATGATGATGGCAGGCTTCACCTCAGCGAACGCCTTGGCGATGATGGCCGGTGAGGGCACACGTGTGAGGTAGAAGATGTGGCATCCGTTGAGGAACTCGTAGATGAACTCAAACGACATGCCGTACATGTGGGCCATGGGAAGGATGCTCAGCACGTTGTCGCCCTTCTTCACGTTGTTGCCCATGGCATGTCCTGCGAAGTCGAAATTGCTCCAGATGGCACGGTAGGGAATCATGACTCCCTTGGAGAAGCCTGTGGTGCCGCTGGTATAGTTGATGAGAGCCAGTTCATCAGGACTCTGCTCCTTGTAGTAGTTGACGTGCTCCTGACGGAAATATTTGGGGAATTTCTTGCCGAACATCTCGTTGAGGTGCTCCCGTGCAAAGGTGAGTTTGTCGGAGCGTGAGAAAAGCAGCGAGTAGTCGGGGATATAGATGATGCCTTCGATGTCGGGCATCTTGGTGGGATCCACCTGGGTTGAAACCACGTCGCCGGCGAAGAGCAGTTTGGCCCCGCTGTGATTGACGATGTTGTGGATCTGGTCGGCCGTGAACTCATGCAGGATGGGCACGGCCACGGCGCCGTAGGTGAGGGCGGCGAGGAAACTCACGCCCCAGTTC
>JAEEGH010026714.1_pt1 | contig 11481 bp, 7 predicted proteins | sample 9134181 | NCBI WGS metagenome assembly JAEEGH01 (sample SAMN16246544, study PRJNA631951) | gut metagenome | biome: gut microbiome; feature: rumen; material: DP-attached | host: Bos | place: Iran: Karaj | collected 2018-10 | reverse complement strand
TCACACTCCTTCACAGTCAAACTCCGGAATGAAGCTCTCCGAAGCAGTCTCGCCCTCCTGAACATAGCCGTTTACTATGCCAAGGTTCGACGCGTAATCAACAAGGCTCCTATACTCAGCTTCCGTGATCTTCCTGTTAATCTCAGGGAACTTCTCAAGCCCCTCTCCCGGTGTAAACTGGTTCATAAGGCTGATATAGATACTATCACCATAGGTCTCATAAAGATATTTTGTGATCATCTTGGCCTGTATCAGCATGCCGGGCATAAGAAGGTGCCTGACGATGACGCCTTTCTTAATAAGCTCCTGCCCTTTATCATCCGTCTCAAACACGCACTCAGGACACTGCCTTACCATCTCCGCAATGGCCGCTCTGGCAGCCTCGGGGTATCCCGGAGCATTGCTGTACCTCACAGCATCTTCCTCCCTGATGTATTTGAAGTCCGGAAGATAAATATCAATCAGTCCCTCAAGACGTTTCACACTCTCGATATTCAGGTACGAAGATGTATTAAACAGGAACGGAATCTTAATTCCCTGATCCTTGGTTCTCTCAATCGCATCTGCAATTGTGGGGATGAACATATCCCCCGTCACGAGGTTTATATTATTTGCGCCTCTCTCCTGCTGCTCAAAGAATATCTCCACAAGGCGCTCCGTTGTTATGTATTTCCCACCCTCTCCCCTGCTGATCTTCCTGTTCTGGCAAAAGACACATCCCATATTGCAGCCTGAAAAGAACACCGTTCCTGACCCGGACGTACCGGAAATACAGGGCTCCTCCCACATATGGAGAGCAGCCCTTGATACGTGCAAAGTATTTAGTTCCCTGCAATAGCCCCTTGTGGTAGTCCTGTCCACCAGGCAGTTCCTGGGACATAGCCTGCAGGATAAGTAGTCTTTATCCATGTCTTTCATAATGTAAATTATACAACATTACGACGCGCTGACAAACTGCGCCGAGTAGAGCTCGTAGTAGGCTCCTCTTCTTGCCATCAGGCTCTCGTGATCGCCCCATTCAAGGATTCCGCCGTCATCGATCACGAATATCTTGTCCGCATTCTTGATGGTGGAAAGCCTGTGCGCAACCACAAATGAGGTCCTCTTTTTAAGAAGCTCCTCTATTCCCTGCTGAACCAGGATCTCAGTTCTGGTGTCGATACTGGCCGTAGCTTCATCCAGGATCAGGATCTTGGGATCTGTTAAAAGAGTTCTCGCAAAGGCCACAAGCTGCCTCTGTCCGTTGGAGAGTCCGCCTCCGCGCTCTGTGATCACAGTGTCATACCCCTTCTCCATCTGTGAGATAAAATCATGGGCATGCACAGCCTTTGACACCGCCAGCATCTCCTCATCCGTGGCATCAGGTCTTCCGTACTTGATATTATCCCTTATGGTTCCGGAAAAGAGATAGTTGTCCTGTGTCATGATTCCCAGCTGATTTCTAAGTGACTGGATCGTCACCTTGCTGATGTCATATCCGTCCACCAGAACCCTTCCACTCTTGGTGTTATAGAACCTGCTGATAAGACTCACAATGGTCGTCTTACCTGCTCCTGTCGGACCGACCAGAGCTATGGTCTCTCCCTTTTTAGCCTTAAAGCTGACGTCATGGAGAATGTCCACATCCGGCTCATCGGGGTAAGCAAAAGTCACGTGATCAAATTCAACATTTCCCTCAATCTCGGGAAGGTCGATAGCTCTTTCTCCGTCCTTAACAAGAGGATCCATATCCATGATCTCGTAAACTCTCTCAGCAGAAGAAAGGTTAGTAATCAGCTTGTTGTAGTAGTTGGCAAGATTCCTGATAGGACTGAAGAACATGCCAAGATAGAGAACAAAAGCTGAAAGCGTACCTATGGACTCCGGCTGAACATTGAGCTTTGTAACTGCCAGATAGTAAAGTGTCGCCGTTCCAAGTCCGCCTGCAATCTCGATTGTAGGGCTGTAGATATCTGTTATAACTACCGCATTTCTGAAGGCTTTAATAACCTCATTGACAAGTCCGTCAAATTCCTTTGAGGATTCCTCCTGAGCGTTGAAGCTCTGGATAATGGATACGCCTTCAATTCCCTCATGGATATATGCTGTCATGTTGGAATCTTTCTTTTTCCAGATCTGCCATCTCTTATGTGCCAGGATCTCGCAGAAGTAAAGTCCCAGCATGATGATCGGAACTGCAACTGCTGCAGACAGCGACAAGACAGGGCTCTTTACGATCATGATAGCCAGTATCACAACAAGCATTACCGCCTCAGGCGCCAGGGTCGTGATGGTGCTTGAGAGAACCTCTTTTAACGCATTGACATCACCTGTGATCCTTGCCAGGATCTTGCCGGATGGTCTCTGGTCAAAAAAGTCCACTCCCAGCTCCTGAATATGAACATAGAGCCTTCTTCTGATGTTCATGATCATGTCGTTGGAGATCACAGCCATGATGCGCCTCCAGATTCTGGTGGCAGCGTAGTTCACAAAGGCCAGAACTATCATAAATCCGGCCATGGTAAAAAGTCCCCGGACATTTCCATCTATGATCTCATCATCAATTACTTTTTCTATCAGCAGAGGATAAGTGGTCTGGATGGCAACCGTCACCAGAATAAGTCCGGTTACCAGCACAATTTTCCCCCTATATTCCAGAAGATTCTTAAGAAGTCTCTTTAGGACGTCAAGCTTAAGGCTCTCCTTTAAATCCTCATCCTCTCTGGTGCTGTTTATTGCCATATATGCACCTCCTTACTCATTTACCGCAAGAGCATTCCTGTAGTCTCCGTACTGGGCTTCGTAGGTGCTGTAGTACAGTCCCCTCTTTCCGATGAGCTCAGCATGGGTTCCTCTCTCTTTTACTCTTCCGTTTTCCAGAACTATGATCTCATCTGCGTCCTTGACCGATGATATACGGTGACCGATGATGATCTTACTCATGTCTTTTTTCTTTAAAAGCTCCTGCTGGATCGCAGCTTCCGTCTCCATATCAAGTGCAGATGTGGAGTCATCAAGAACCAGAAGATCTGCCTTCTTGGCAAGGGCTCTCGCAATTGAAAGTCTCTGCTTCTGACCGCCGGACAAACCAATCCCTCTCTCTCCGATGACCGCCTCGTAGCTATCGGTTATCTTCTCGACAAAGTCTTTTGCATGGGCACTCTTAATGGCATTTCTTACCGTCACCTCGTCCATGCTGTCCTTAAATCCAAGTCTTACATTCTCAGTGATAGTGTCGGAGAAAAGAAATACATCCTGGGTTACCACTGATGAGAAGGCCCTTACATCACTAAGGGGCATGTCCTTAATATCTTTTCCCTCGATGCGAATGCATCCGTCTGTCACGTCGTAGAATCTCTCAAGGAGGTTAACGATGGTACTCTTTCCCGCACCCGTTGCGCCCATGATACCCAGTGTCTTTCCTTTTTCTATGGTAAAAGACACATCCTCTAAAATGGGCTTATCGTCGATAGCAAAGCTTACATTCTCAAAGCTGATCTGCCCGGGAGCGTTTGCTGATTCCGAAAGCTCTTTTCCCGAAGGATCGGTGATATCGGGTGTTGTGCCAAGAACCTTGGAGATCTTCTTGTAGCCTGCAAGTCCCTGAGAAACCAGTGAGAGCATCCAGCCAAGGTTCTCGATGGGCCATACGATGTTGATTGAATATGACACGAATGCCACAAGTGTTCCGTAGGTTATGCTTCCTTTGATCGCCGCATAGCCGCCTATAGCAACCACAGCCACCTGCATAACCTTAGGTATAAGGCCGATGAGCGGATCAGAGTCTGCAAGGTCAGAGGCAAACTTCTTGTTGGCCTTAGCGTAGTCGAGGTTCTTCTCATCGAACTTCTTCATCTCAGTGCCTTCAGCGGAAAAAGCCTTAACGGTCCTTACGCCTGAGATGTTTTCTTCAACGACCTTGGTAAGGGCTGCATTTCTCTCACTTATGTCGTCGTAATCCTTGCTAAGTGTCTTTTCCAGATGAAGGGCCACATAGGCAAGGAATGGCATAAATACTAAAGGCACAAGGCTGAGCTTCCAGTTGAGCCTGATCATGCAGATGACTACTCCGATGAAGTAAACTGTCGCCTCTGTCAGCAGCATTCCAACAAATCCGGTCAGATCCCAGACTGCTCCGGCGTCGTCCTTGACTCTTGCCATGAGTTCGCCGGTGTTGGTCTTGTCAAAATATCCCTTGTGGAGCGTGAAGATATGCTTCATCATATCTTTTCTAAGGCCGGATGCCACGCGACATCCCGACATGTCACAAAGGAACTCTTTTACGAACTGGAAGAAAGCTCTTCCCAGGCCTGCTGCCACAAACAAAAGAATGTCTCTTCTAAAGATATCCATGTTTCTTCCGACGATGACATCATCCACCATTGAAAGTGTTACGAAGGGAAGAAGCACATCGATTGCTGTGCTGCATATAAGTGATATTCCGCCGAGGGTATATCTCCACCAGTTCCTTATCAAATACTTTTTCATAATTATCACATCCTCATATAAAAACAGCGGTAGAGCCCGGAGACCCTACCGCCATAAACAGCCATAAAAATAGCGTGGTCTCCATGCGGATACCACGCCTGATCGCTTCAAGATAAATCCAATTACTGAGCAAACTCCTGCGAGGTAACCACAATTTCCATATTCACTGCCACATAATTTCTAGTCTTTAACATTGTCCTTACCTCCTTTCTTAGTTTGCTTTGCTACAAGTAATTATTACATTATGCTAATTGATGGGCTTTGTCAACACAATTATTTAAATTAACTGTCTTTTTACCTGATAACCTTGTTTTTACTAACGTAGCCTTCGGCAGATGCTGCCTTCTGAAACGCCTCAAAATTCTTGTTATTGTTCAGGTACATGGTATAAGTTCTCGGGCCTTCAAGGTTTACCCTGATCTTGTCTTCATCGATCTCATCTACTGTCATGGTCCAGTCTTCATCGTGGCACTCAAAGTTAAACACCACGGTATCCTGCACCTTGGGCTCTCCGAAAACGATCCTGCCCTTGGACTTTAAGATTATAGAATAAATTGCCGGAAGATTGTCTGAACTCATCTTCACTGTTCCATCCGGGCCGTCAGCCATGCATATGTCAGACTCATTGCTGAGTACAAATACGTCTACCTTGAACTCCCTGATCTTCTTTGTTTCCATGAACAGGGCTGCTATTACAAAGATTGCAAAGCCCAGCGCCAGTGCTACCAGTAGGGCTACAATCCATATTCTGTCTTTTGATACTTTACTTTTCATACAACTCCTTCCCCTAACGGTTAGGTAGTGTCAAATTTACTACCCGTTTTTAGTTCTAAAACCTTGATTTATCGGGAGTTCAAAATAAAATGAGCATTGACCTCCCTTTTTGGTATAATGTCAATCGCCAAACCAACATCCTCAAAAAAGGAAACAATGCTCATGGACATTATACTTTATTTACTTCAACTCGTTCAACAACTCTATCAACAGAACTGTTGGCTGATAAATTTTATCTGCAGATATATACCTCTTAAGCAATGGGCTTTCGATGATTCTCATTCTCCCAAGTATCAGAAGTTCAAGGTTGATGAACTTCCTAAGATTGTCTATTACCACCAGGATTGGGACTGGAAGGACCTTAACAACTACTATACCCAGCGTTATGGCAAGCCCATTAAGCCAATAAAAAGACGTTCTGAATGCGATATCCCAGAGGACTGCTCTTGCCCTTCATGTCATGCACCACATCCATATCTCTACAGGAACAATGGCAAGGCAGGACAACTCATGTGCAAGATCTGCCAGACTGCTTTTACGCCTGGCGACAATCGGTTTGATAACCAGTTGTCTCTAAAGTGTCCGCACTGCCAACATACCCTTGTCCGTAAGAAAGACCGGAAGCATTTCGTCATCCATAAGTGCGTTAATCCCATGTGTCCTTACTATCTTCACAACCTCAAAAAAGTTGATAAAGAAGATCTGGCAGAAGACTATGGCAAGAATAAATACAAGCTGCATTACATCTACCGTGAATTCACGATAGATTTTTTTAAGATGGATTTGAACTCGCTTCCAAAGAATGCATCCTCGCTTAAATTCAACAAGCACAACGCTCACATCATGTCCCTGTGCCTTACATTCCACGTCAATCTTGGATTATCTCTGAGAAAAACGAGGCAGGCATTATCTGATCTATATGGGATATCCATATCCCATCAGCAGGTTGCCAACTACTGCAAGACAGCTGCCATCTGCATAAAACCATTTGTTGATAATTACCCATACGAGAAAGGCAATGCCTTTGCTGCTGATGAAACATACATAAAGGTGCGTGGAATCAAAGGCTATATTTGGCTCATTCTGAATGCTGCTACCAGAGCCATCATTGGTTATCAGGTTTCTGACAATCGTGGTGTAGGCCCATGCATCCTCGCAATGAGAATGGCCTTCAAAGGCATTGCCGAACTGCCTAAGGACTTTAAGTTTATTGCTGACGGCTACAGTGCATATCCGCTTGCAGCTCAGCAGTTCTTCAGGCAGTTTGGTGATAAGTTCAAGTTTGAAATCACCCAGGTCATTGGCCTTCAGAACAATGATGAGGTATCCAAGGAATACCGACCATTCAAGCAGATGATAGAGCGTCTGAACCGCACATATAAAGCCTCCTACCGTATCACAAATGGATTTGATAACTATGATGGTGCCAACTATGATCTGACTCTGTGGGTTGCGTACTATAACTTCCTAAGACCTCATAAGCATAATGGCTTCAAGCCACCGGTAGTTGATGACATCCTCTCCAAAGCCGAAAATATGCCAGCCAAATGGCAGCTCATGATTTATTTCGGTCAGAAGAAGATCATGGAACTTCAGGCCGCAAGCTGATTGTTCTTAGATTCTGAGCCCGAGGTGATAACCCAGCCACCGCTTTAGCGGCTTGCCCTTGATGGCACAAAAAATAACTGCTACACTGCTGAAATCGACGGAGAAAATCTGATTGTTCTTGAGTTCTTCGCCGTCGGTGATTAACCTACAGCAGTTATTTTTTGTGCTGTCAAGGGTGGCGTCAGATTACCACAACCTACATATCTACATTTTCAAGGTTCATTATGAGCCTATTTTTTAGCTCCAGTTTTTTCATAGATCATTTGACACTATCAACGGTTACCATTATAACATGTCTCATCCGTTCGTCACCTTGAATTTGAATCGTAGTAGTTTTACGATATATAGTGAAGAAATGTTCTGCTGTATAGGAGTTATTATGTCAACAATCATTGATGGTCTTAATAAAACAACAAAGCAGGAACTGACTGGGCTTATTGCCTGTATGGAATCTTATACCCTCAAAAATGCCGTGGGTCAGACCATTAAACGTATCGCCAATTTATTCCGCCTGATAACCAAAAAAAGAATATCTCCTGCCGGATTAAATGTTTTATATCAGTCAACAGCAGATTCACTTACAGGCGCAAGTCACGAAGCGCTTCTGATGCGCGTCACAAATGACATTGTCAAGTATGGAAAGCATGTCGGCGTACGGGATGGTAGCGATGATGCCATCTCGGTTTCAATGATGCGCGCAGTCTCTTCATTATTCGGAAAGCAACATTATACCTTGATGTCTCCGGCAGAAATGGCTGATGATCTTACAGTCAAATGCAAAAGCAGAGGCACAAATAAAATAAAGCACTGGCCTGCAATATGGGGCATTTTCGCCATTCTGATTTTCATAATAATTTTGTATTTGATGATATTTATAAGCCGCAAACTACCTATTTATGGTTTTCCTCAACCATTTATAAGCAAGGTCAGATTAGTTGTTGTTTTTCTTGGACTAATAGGCGAGATAATATGGTCCCTTACTGCAAAGAATAAGCTATGTCTGGAAAAACTGGCATATGTAATTGCAGTAGGCGGAACCGGGTACGGGAAGACCTTTTCGGTTTCGACGGATGAAACCATAATCTCAAAAATGACTCAGTCTGATTCACAAAAATATGAGGAAGGGCTTAGAGCTTTACACACTCTTACAGGACAAATTAATCATATAAGGAGCCAGGTAAAAAGCCTTTCCGAGGAAAATGAAAAGCTATCTTTAGACATAGAGAATGGTAGCAGAGAATTAGAAAAGCTTAAACTCTCACTTACATCTCCCGACGCAGATCCTGTGTTCATAAATGAACAGATAAAAGAGAAAGAGAATGAATGCGAGAGAAAAAAAGAATCAATACTCCAAAGAAAAGACACTATTTCTCAAGCAAAGGATGCGATCACCCATTTCGACGAACAGCGGAAAGCACTTAGAAAAACATTGGTGGATCAGATAAGTAAGCTCTGGATTTCCTCCTATCCTGAGCTCAATCTGCATTTTGGCTTTTTTGAATCAATGGTTGATTCTTGCGAATGGAATGCATTTGAAAAAATAGAGAGAAGGCTTATTGAACTCCTGAGAGCCCAAGACCCGAAAGCTCTTGGCCAGAATGCCCTCAATGATAAATTAGTCATCATGTTTTCAACAAATAAAGAGAGTGGCCAGATATTCTATACAGTTGACAAGAAAATCAATATAACAGAAGTCCTGCGTGGACTTGCAGTCCCGGATGATATACCACTCGGAGAAGGAGATCTACACCGTATTCTTATAGATTATGGTGTGATCAAAGTGGTTAACCCCCCTGCTCCTTCGGAGAATATTTCGGCCAAAGAAATAATAAACAAACTGGCAACAAACCTTAAAGAAAGCCAATCAAAAGCCATCGATCTTTCAAACAAAAATAATCAACTTGTAGTTGAGATAGAAACATTGAATTTGGAAATCGCTTCTATAGAAGCTAACAAAAAAGAATTAGAGGACGAGCGAGACGATCTTATACGCCAGATAAAAGAGGCAAAAGGTGAAGCGGCTGAACAACTAAAAGCCCGAGAAAAGGAACTAAATGAAAAAATATCAGAATTGGAAAACGACCTGAATAATAAAATAGGCGAAATAGAAAAAATCAACGAAGATTATAAGAAGAAAAGCCAGGAACTGGTACAGTTACTGAAACAAAGGCATGATAAGATTGACAGCTTAAACAGTGTGATTTCCGAAAAGCAAACTAAAATTGATGATCTTAGTAAAGAAAATGAGAACCTGATTCATAATAATGAGGAACTGAAAAGCGATGTCTATTTGAGACAGCAGTTACTTGAGGATAACCAGAAGAAATTAAATTCGCAAATCGGAAAAACAACAGATCTTAAAAAAGCGAAAGAAAAATTGACAATTGAGCTGGAAAAGAAAAAAGACAAAATAAAATCCCAAACTCAACAGATAGCTCAAAATAAAGAAAAGCAACAGAAACTCAAAAAAGATATTTCAGATCTAAAGACGGCAAAAACTAAGGCAGATGAAATAATTACATCGCTGGAGAAATATATTTCTCAACTGCAGCAAAGTAATAAAAAGCTTGAAGAAGATATTAAGAGTTCAAAAGTATTACACGAGAAAGAGATAATAGACGAATTCGAAAATGCATTTAAAACAGCCAACAAGGAAATTGATATTGCTGTTCCATGGCTGGGAAGATATGCATCCACCGAATTTCCGGATCTCATGGAAAACTGCCTAAAAAGAGATGTAAAAATTAAAATCCGTTATGGATTAATGGATACGAAACTGGATAAAGACTATTCATATGGCAGATTGAGGAAAAAAATCGATAATAAAGAAAAGGACTTAACACGCTTTGAATGGTCAGTCAAAAATATTATGGATCTGCACGAAAGATTCGACAAAAAATATCCCGGAAAGTTCATAAGTTATCGTGATCGGTCCCACACAAAACTGATGTTGATAGATAAGAAATACTACATTATTGGTAGCCTGAACCTTTTATCATATCGAAGAAACGAGCCCGGTTGGGGGGAACTTGCAGAGAAAAGCGAAAATTCTACCATGATCAAATCTTTGTACAATACGCTTTTCAGTTTTGAAGAAACAACCCCCGAAGAAGATTTAGGCATTTAGCAAAAAGGCAATTCGCTGCCCAAAAAGCGAATTGCCTTTTACTACTGTTTATTCATGTGTTTTTCTGCATCATCTTTATTGCATCTTCCATAGATACGCATTCTGCAAATCTTTTTGGCCACATCATTTCGTAATAATATTTGTAAGTGGTCTTTGCATCCATGTAATCATTATCAAATGTAGAATTGGTTTCTGCAGGAATGATTACCTTATAGCCTCTCTCAAAAGCAGATTTTACAGTTGCGTCGATGCAGAAGTTTGTCTGAAGTCCGATTATCATCAGCTCTTTTTCGCCTGTCTCTTTCAGGTATTTTGCGAAGTCAGGATTTCCGAAGCAGCTGTTTATGGTTTTAATAAAGATTTTTTCATCCTTGTTTGGAGCTACCTGGTCAGCTATTTCAAAAGCTTCATCCCCAATTGAAAATCCCGTTCCCGGTCCATCGTCATGCTGGATGTAGATTACTTCTACATTGTTGCTCCTGGCTGTGTTAATCAATTCAGTTATGTTATTGATAAAGCTCTCGTAGGCATATAGCCTGTCGTTTGTTATGCCCTTCTGCACATCTACAACAAGTAATATCATATCCTGCTCCCATTTTACGTCTCAAATCTTACTTTTCTCAATTTTGGATGATGCCATTTTAACTATTACGTCTGAAATCATATTTTTCGAATTTCAGATGTATTGAGCACTATTATAGCAATCAAAGTTTTCTTTCTACAAGCATTATTCGGTGGCAGTTATCTGACAATATATGTATTTATCAAATAATCTCCAACAATATCTATACATGAATTAGTGTTCACCCAAGCCTTACGCCTGTTCCTTACGTCTAAAATAGCATTTTTTCAAATCCAGATGTAGTCCATTTTGAGGCATACATCCTAATTTCAAAAAAATCAATTTCAGACGTAAATTATATGTTTTTTAACGTCAACTTATGTTCGTTCCGAACCGATCGCTCTTTTATTTTCACCTGGTTACAATTTGTAACCAACTGACTTCCTTATTTTTCACATTAATTCCATTATTTTCTGCTTACAATCTGCTCCAACATATAACCGGCATATTCTTTTGCAATAATAGGATCATATGATATAACATTACCTTCAGTGTACTCATTAATAGCATTCTGTACCAGGCTATGATATCTTTCAGGAATATTGTTCAGCGCCCATACACCACCTTCTTTCTTGGAAAGGACAACGCCGTCTTTTAAATATGCAAGCACTCTTGCCAGATTCAATATCAGATACATTGGATTGTCTGCGATTTCTTTTTCTGCATCAGCAATGTCATTCCAGATAGAATCTATGTAATCATGTATCGGTACGTCCGCAAAAGTATCTTTGATAGAAGCCCCATAAAGACACTTACCCCTATGATTTATGATTGTAAAGTGCGCTGCAAGGTCTTTATCCTCACCTTTCATTTTCGAAACATAATCATCCGGATCATTTCTGTACCAATCAAGATGAGCAATAGAAAAATGCAGCTCAAAAGG
>JAEEGH010026712.1_pt1 | contig 11482 bp, 10 predicted proteins | sample 9134181 | NCBI WGS metagenome assembly JAEEGH01 (sample SAMN16246544, study PRJNA631951) | gut metagenome | biome: gut microbiome; feature: rumen; material: DP-attached | host: Bos | place: Iran: Karaj | collected 2018-10 | reverse complement strand
GTTCCGCATCCGGCATGGAGAAGAAGCCGTCCGCGAGCACGGTATTCGCCATCACGGTCATGCCGGTCCGGCGATGGTAGTCCGCGTAATTGCGGTTCCACATCGACATCGTGTCGTCGGGCATCGGGTTCGTGAGGCCGACCACCGGGTGGCAGGTGAGCTGGTCCACGCGGAAGCCGTCGAAGCCACGGTCCGCTGCGATGGTGTCGGCTGCGGCGAGACGCTGTACGCGCCAGTTGGAGGAGCCGTAGTACCGGATCTTGCCCTCGGCTTTGGCTTTCTCGCAGGCTTCCAGCAGGACGGGGATGGGCATGCGGAGATTGTCGCGGTGGAAGAGATACAGGTCGATGTGGTCGGTTTTGAGTAGAGACAGCGACGTTTCCAGGTCAGCGGCGAAATCGGCGGCGGTCACGCGGTCGGCCTTCGTCTCCAAGTCGTAGTGGCAGCCCTTGGTGCAGATGACGAACTTGTCGCGGTTGCCGCGGCTTTTGAAGTAGTCGCCGAGGATGCGTTCGCTGCGGTGGCGTTCGCCGGGGACCCAGTCCGAGTAGACGGAGGCCGTGTCGACGAAGTTGCCGCCGAGCTCGGCGAAGATGTCCATCAGACGGCAGCCTTCCGCCTCGTCCGGCCTCAGTCCGAGCTTGGCGTGTCCGTAGCAGAGCTGTGAAACTTCAAGGTCCGTGCCGTGTATCCGAATGCGTTCCATGTCCTGTGTCTTTCCTGAAATGAAATGGGGGCGCGCGGTGATGCTGCGTCGCCCCGGAATTGAACTCGGACGGTCAAAGATGAGCCGTCCGCATGCGCGGATTAATAATTCTCCGCCTCGATCTGGAAATACGCCCGCGGGTGATTGCAGACGGGGCAGACTTCCGGCGGGGTGGTTCCGATGTAGACGTGGCCGCAGTTGCGGCATTCCCAGCGGTTTTCGCCGGTGCGGACCCAGATCTCTCCGGTTTCGATATTGGCGAGGAGCTTGCGGTAGCGTTCCTCGTGGCGCTTCTCGATGGCGGCGACGCCCTCGAACTGCGCGGCGATGTCGTTGAAGCCTTCGGCGCGCGCCTCTTCGGCGAAGCGCTTGTACATGTCGGTCCACTCTTCGTTTTCGCCGTCGGCGGCGGCCTTCAGGTTTTCGACCGTGGAGCCGATGCCGCCGAGGTGCTTGAACCACAGCTTGGCGTGTTCCTTTTCATTGTCGGCGGTTTCGAGGAAGAACGCGGCGATCTGCTCGTAGCCTTCCTTCTTTGCCTTGCTGGCGAAATAGGTGTATTTGTTGCGGGCCTGGGATTCGCCTGCGAAAGCGAACGCGAGGTTCTTTTCGGTCTTGCTGCCTTTCAGTTCCATGGGGAAAGTCCTTTCAGGTTCGGGTATGGGGGATTGATTGGTGAACGTTCCGGTTTCGATCATCTGCGGCCGCGCTGGGGCGGCGGGTCGGGCACGAACGGCATGACCTTGTCGACGAGCTGGCGGGAGTTCAGGCCGAGTTCGCTGCAGAGGTCGAGCACGCGGATGAGCTTGCGGTACTTGACGTTCGGGTCGCACTTGATGATGATGGTGGAGTTTGCGTCGGCCTTCGCGACGGCGGCGAGGCGTTCGCGGAGTTTGGAGACTTCCATCGGGGCGGAGCCGTTGAACGAATAGTACAGGCGTTCGTCCTTCAGGACCTCGTTCGGGTCGTCGCGGTCGCTCAGGGCGGCCAGGCGCGCATCGATCTCGTCGATGTTGTCGCGGGAATACTTGTCGACGTCGATGGTGATGGGGATCAGCGGATCGGCGGTGAGGGTCGACATGTCGGGCGCGGGCAGCTCCACGTTGATCATGACTTCCTCGGTGATCGGCTTCTGCGTCACGAGGAAGAAGATGAGGAGCAGGAAGACGACGTCGATCATGCTGGACAGCGGGAAACTGGCGTCCGGCGGCGGATTGAGTTTGGTCGGTTTTCTTGCCATTCGCGTGCCCCCTTATTCCTGCAAGCCGGCGAGGCTGACTTTATACAGCCCGGTCTTCTTGACGGCGTCGAGCACTTTGGCGCCGTAGTAATACTGCACCTGGCGGTCGCCGCGGATCACGATGGGGATGGACAGCGGATCGGGCGAGGTGCGCTTCACGTCTTCCAGCAGGGCGGTGAGCTGCGGGCCGGTCATGGCGCGGCCGCCGACGGTCATGGAGCCGTCCATGCGGAGGTTGACCGTGATGGTGCGCGGGTCCTGCTTGACGACGGGGCGTCCGTTCGGGGCGTCCGCGAGGAGGACGCTTTCATCCTGCAAATCCTTGTCGAGCGTAGCCGTCACGATGAAGAAGATGATGAGCAGGAAGACGATGTCGATCATGCTGGAGATCGGCACCGAGGCGGCCTCTTCGGTCATGGGTCTGGATTTCTTGGACATGTGTGATGCTCCTTTGAGCGGGATTCACAGGTGCGGTCACTGTTCCTTGACTTCGGAGTCCTTCAGCGTGTTGATCAGCTCGTAGGTCATGGCCTCCATCATGAGGATGATCTTGGAGGCGTTGTTCTTGATGAACGTGAAGCCGAGGATGGCGGGGACGGCGATGAAGAGGCCGACGGCGGTGGTGTAGAGCGCGGAGGAGATGGACTGCGCGAGCGCGGCGGTCTGGGCGGCGCCCTTCACGGTGCCGAGGGAGCCGAACGCGGACACCATGCCGGTCACGGTGCCCATGAGGCCGAACATCGGGGCGAGCTGGCCGCAGAGGTTCAGGTAGTTCACGCGCTGCATGAGCTTTTCGGTCTCGATGCTTGCCTGGGAGGACACGGAATCGAGCACCACGTCGTAGCCCTCGGTGATGCTGTTGAAGCCGGACATCAGGATGTTGGAAAGCGGGCCGGGGGTGGCTTCGCATGCTTCCATCGCGGCGCCCAGGTCACCCTCGGCGAGCGAGTTCTTCACGGTCTCGATCAGGTCGGCGGGCATGATCTTCACCGCGCGGATGCACACGCAGGAGTCGATGATGAGCGCCAGCGTGGCGAGCGAGGTCAGGAAGATCATGAGCCAGACGATCAGGTCCATCGCCGTGCCGCCGAAGACGACCGACAGGAAACTGGTGCCGCTCTTCGCCGGTTCCTCGGCGGCGGCTTCCTGCGCGTAGGCGGGGAGGGCGAGCAGAAGTCCCGCGGCCGAAACGGCCAGCGTGGTCATAAGCGCATGGGTGCGATTGAATTTCATACGAGGGTTCCTTCTATTTGAATGTTTGTCTGATTGGTCTCGTTACGTGGGGGGAGGGGGCTCAGAGCTGCTTGGCGTAGTCGCTCTTCGGATAGTCCTTTTTCAGCTTGTCTGCGAAGATCTGTGCGCGGGCGTCGTTCAGCACGGTCAGGGTCTGGTAGGCGCGGAACGTGGCTTCGGCGGCGCGGCTGGATTTCGGGAAGAGCAGACTGATCTGGGCGTAGGCGTTGAACGCGTCGCGTCGGTCGTCCTGCGAATTGGTCTCGGAGGCGCGTGCGGACAGGATGTCGCCGCGGGCGAAGAGCGCGCTGACGGCTGCGGCGTCGCCGGCGTACATGAGCTTTTTGGAGAGTTCGAGGCCCTTGTCCCACGCCTTGATGTTGGCGTAGAACTTGACGAGCAGTTCGTAGGCCGCGCTCAGGTCCGCCTCGTTGCGGGGGCTGACGTTCGCATAGTCCTTCAGCGTCTCGAGCACCTTGATGGCCTCGGACTGCTTCCCGGAGGCGTCGAGCGCCTCGGCCTGACGGAGCTTGGAGTAGGGTTCCCAGCCGAGCGGGCCGAACGACTTCGCGGTGGCGGCGAACGCCGTGGCGGCCTCGTCGTATTTCTTGTTTTTGAGGAGGTTGTCGGCCTTGGTGATCTCCTCCGGTTTCGGGATCCATGCCCAGCGGACGCGGTTCTTGCGGATGGAGAGCTTCGGAGAGCCGTCCTTCAGGGATTCCGCATAGCGGAAGTCGCCGCTCTGCGTGAGTTCGACCAGCGCGGCGCGGATCTCCTCGCCGTCGGTCGTCATGATAACGGGTTTCGCGGCGGCGGTCTGGGCGGAAAGCTGAACGGCCGCCAGCAGGAGCCCTCCGGTGAGGAGCGTCATCAGTTTTTTCATCGTGTTACCTCGCAGTATATTTGGAATGTTTGATCATTGTGCCTGGGATTCCGGGAGTGTGCCGATCGCGTCGGCGTACTTGCCGTCGGGGAAATGCTTCCGGTATTTTCTGACCATGCGGTCGCGGTCCTCGGTGATGCCGAGGAGGGCGGCCGTGTAGGCGGTGCGGTAAATGGCCTGTTCGATCCACTGCTGTGCGGCGGGATCGTCGTCCAATTCGGCGGGCGGATTGTCTGCGGGAGTATCGTCCGCGGGCGCTTCATCGGAACCGGGTTCCGTCTCCGTGTCCGCCGTGATCTCCGCGTCGTCGTCCTCGTCCTCGGGGAACGCCGTGGCGGCGATGATGCTGAAGCAGGCGTAAGCCTTGTTGATCGCGCCGGATTTGAGGAAGGATTCGCCGGTCAGGACCTGCGCCTTGTTGTAGAGCTCGAAACTGCCGGTCTGGTTGGCGCGCACGGAGATCTTCGCCAGTTCGGCGCGTGCCTCGTCGGGACGTCCCTGCAGCTCGCGCGCCTCCGCCATGGCGAAGTGCATGTCGTAGAAATACGGCGAATCGGCCTCCAGCATCTCGATCTTTTCCAGTTCCGCCACGGCCTTGTCGAACTGCCCTGCCTTCGCGGCGGCGCGTCCGGCGTCCAGATGGATGCGCTGCTCCAGGCGGGAGACGGCGGTCCTGGCGGCGGCCTTGTCGGTCTTGAGTTCGGCGGCGCGCTGTTCGGAGAACCATTCGTCGAGGTTCGGGTCCTGGAGCTTCATCACGAGCTGTTCGCAGACGGAGAGCGCGATCCTGGCGGCTTTCTGGGACAGCGCCTCGTCGGGGCACTGGGAGAGCGTGGAGGCGATCCAGCGGAGGTTCGTGACGGAAAGGTTCTTTGCCTGTTCGCTGGAGAAGAGGCGTTCGAAGAGGTCAAGCGACTTCGAGTAGTTGCCGGCGGTGTAGAGCGTGCGTGCGAGCACGTACTGGGCGTTCTTCGCCTCGGCGGAATCCGGGTAGCGGTTCACCAGTGTGGTCAGGATCTTCTGCGCCTCGCTGTCGCGGCCCATGTCCATGTGGATGATGCCGATGCGCATGAGGTAGGAGGCAGCCAGCGGATCGTCGGGATGCCTGCGGACGAACGATTCGAATTCGGCGATCGCCTTGTCCCATTTGCCCGCGCCGTTGTAGAGCCACGGGAGCAGGGAATCGGCGCGGCGGGCGACCTTCTGCACCTCGGGTGTGTCCGCGACGGATGCGTACTTGCCGCCTTCCGCCAGGTCGCGTCGAAGCGTGAAGATGTCTTCCGCCGCCTCGTCGTAGATTGCCGCCGCCTGGGCTTTGAGCTTGTCGGCCTTTTCGATCAGCGAAGTGTCCCCGGCGGCTTCGTCGCGGATGGAGGCCGCCTGGTCGGCGAGCCTGTCAGCCTCGCGGGAGAGCATTTCGGGGATGATCTCCTGCACGACGGCGGTGACTTTCATGGAGCTGGGGCCGAACGCGATGAACTTGCGGAGCGCGTTGGCCGCGCCCTCGTAATCGTCCTGCATGGCGAGGCAGTCGGCGTACTTCATGTAGGCTTCGTCCGTGAGCTCGGGATTGTTGCCGAAGTTCTGCATGATGACCTTGTACGAGGCCGCGGCGTTGTTCACTTCCGCCACCCATTCCTTCTTCAGCGCGACGCGTTCCGCGGGGTCGGAGGAGGCGTTCAGGCGCGTGCCGATGCGGCTTGCGGCGTTCAGGTGTTCGCGTGCCACGCGGAGCGAAACGACGCCCGCGTAGGGATTCAGCATGTCGATCTCGAGCAGGAGCCTGTAGAGCGTGAGGGCGTCGCTTTTGAGCAGCGCGGCCTTTGCCGGGTCGGAGGACGCGGCTTCGGCGGCCTGTTTCCACAGCACGTGGCCGGCGTTCAGCAGCGCGGTCGTGACGAAGTCGTCCTTCGGCAGAAGCGCCGCGTAGCTGCCCAGCACGACGGCGTTCGTGGAGTCGCCCATGTAGGCGTAGGAGAGGATCAGACGGTTCACGAGCTCGGAGAGGCCGGGCGTGTAGCGGGCGGCCATCCGCTGCAGGATGGGCAGGAGTTCGTCGATCACCAGATTGTACTGTTTGCTGGCGTAATTCTGTTCGGCCCAGGCGGAGACCAGCGTGGACTGATCGCTCATTTCGGGCGCCTTGACCTTGGAGAATTCGGACTGGTAGGTGGCGCGTTTGTCCGGGTCGATCGCCATGGCGCTTTCGGTCGCCTGCTTGAAATCCTTGTAGGCGGCCGGGGCGTCCTTGAACTGCGGGTAGTATTTCACGAGTTTGCCGAGGTACTTGAACGCGCGGCGATAGTAGGTCACGGCCTCCTTCTTCAGGTCGGTTTCCTTCCGGAGTTCGCCTTTCGCCTTCGCGGCAGCGGCCGCCGCCTCGGTCGCCTCTGCCATCGCGAGGTAGGAGCGCCCGGTCCAGAATTTCGCGTCGGCGGCGGGCGATTCGCTCTTCTTGCCGTCCTTTTCCAGCGCCTCGTCGGACGCCTCGAAGAGGTCGGGATAGCGCCGCACTTCCACGCCGGCCTCCTCGTATTCGCCGAGGAGATAGAAGCAGTGGATGATCTGGGCGGTGGCGTAGGCGGTGAGCATGTCCTGTCCGCCCCACTGGATCTCGTGGAAATCGACGGCGGAGGAGAGGACGGCGGTCTGCCAGTCGTTGGGATCGGTCCTGCGGAGGCGGCTCTTGTCGTTGGAGCTCCACTTGTCGCGGTTCTTCACCTCGCCGGAGGTCTTCCTGCGTGCCAGGTCCATCTCGTCGATCTTCATGATGCGGTCGAGGTCCATGCCGAGGACCTCGCCGAGCTGCCTGTAGGTGTCGATGCGTTCCCGCTGGGCATTCGTGTTGCCGGGGTTGTCGACGACGGTCTTCGTGAGTTCGGCGGCCTTTTTCTGAAGGCGGGTCAGGTCGGTCACCTTGCTCTTGTCCTTCATCATGTCGGAGACTCTGCGCTGGAACGCGGATTTCTCGCGCAGTTCGGCGCGGCGGTTGTTCTCCGCCGTGGCGAGCTGGAGCAGCGCCTTCGTGTACTGGGTGGCGCGTTTGTCGGAGGTGGTGCCGCGGGTCCAGTCCATGAGCGAGGACGCATCGTTTTCACGGCCTTCCTGGTAGTAGATGTTCAGCAGGGCCGTCAGGGGGCGTTCGTAGTCGGAGGGGTCGATCTTCTCGCGCCTGAGGTGGTTGTAGAGGTCTTCCAGCGGCTTCAGCGCCTTCTGGTTGTCCTTCTTCATGTAGTAGTAAATGCCGAGCGTGCCGAGGGAGTTGTAGTAGGCGGGATCATTTTTCGGGATGCCGTCGATGATCTTCTGCGCCTCGTCGTTCCTGCCGGAAACGAGGTAGGTCTCCGCGAGCTGGACGCGGTAGAAGTTCGCCATATTCTTCGCCGTGTTTTCCGCCAGGCGTCCCTCCAGGAACCGCGTCGAAAAATCGTACAGCCCGAGGGCATTGAGCTCGCGCGAAAATGCCAGGTCGCGCTTGACCGCGCCCGACTGCGCGAAAACCGCCGCGCCCGGCAGGGCCAGCATCGCCAATATCGTCAAATAGCGGAATCTGTTCAGCATATTTTCTCCGGCAGAGTCGTTCTATATAGATAAGCGAAAAAGTCAAAAAAACAGTTCTTCATATTATACTACGGTTTTTGCCGATTGTCAAGCGTATTTCGTCAAGCTTTTTGCCCAAATCGACAAACTTTCGTCGCGGGCGCCCGCCACGATCACCACGTCGCCGCGTTTCACCGCCTTTTCCAGGTAGTTTCCGCAGGGCAGGCGGTCGTCGAAAACCTTCACCGAACCGGCGCGTTCCCCGAGCGCGGCGCGGCATGTTTCCGCCGCTTCGGGACTCGTCGGGCTGAACGAGGCAGTGCCGCCCGCATAGTAGACCGGCAGGAAGATGAATTCGTCGCCGGGACGCAGCAGGGAGGGCAGGGCGTTTGCGAGGGCTTCCCGCATGAAGCGCAGCGGGGCGAACCCGTGCGGCTGAAAGACCGTCACGACGCGTCCGTCCGGCGCGAGTTCCTGCGCGGCCCGGATGCACGACGCCAGCTTCTCCACGTTGTGGGCGTAGTCGTCGATCACCTGCGCGCCGTTCGCCATCACGCCCGCGCGGTCGAACCGCCGCGCCACGCCGCCGAACTCCGAAACGGCTTTCAGCGCCTCCATCGCGTCGTACCCGCGCGAGGTCAGGACCGTGTGGACCGCCATCGCGTTCACGGCGTTGTGGCGGCCGGGCATCGGCAGGCGGATCTCCGGCAGACCGCCGAACGAGCACCACGCGCTGCCGTCCGCCACACGGTAGGAATCCAGGCGGATGACGTGATGCCCGGCGCACGAAACGGGCGCGTCCGGGTCGCCGCTGAAGAGCAGGACCAGTTTCGATGCGGGGAACTTTTCCGGGCCGATCTCCTTGAACGCTTCCAGCTCCATGACCGCGCACGAGCGCGCCGACATGGCGAACGCGAGGAAGACTTCGGCGAGTTCCTCCCGCGAATAATGGTCCGTGCCGATGTTCATGACGAGCGCGGCGTCCGGGACGTAGTTCAGCAGGCTCTTGTCGCTTTCGTCCGCCTCGATCACGAAATCGCGCCCGAAGCCGCCGCGATAGTTGCCCGCGGCGCCGTCTTCGCGGAACCGCTTCACATAGCCGCCGGACAGCATCCCCGGATCGCCGCCGAGGCGGTCCAGCGCGTCGCCAAGCCACGCGCTCACGGTCGTTTTGCCGCAGGTGCCCGTCACGGCGATGGTGAACCGGCCTTTCAACGCGCCGATCCCGAGCGACAGCGCTTCGCTGCGATGGAGACGTTTCGTTCCGGCGGGCGCGCATTTGAAGTCCGGGTTGTCCTCCTCGATCGCGGTCGAAAACACGATCGCGTCCGGGGCGTAGCCGTCCGCGTAGACCGAGCCGTCCTGCGGAAAGAGTTTCGCGCCGCATTTGCGGAGCGCGGCGAAGATGCGTTCATTTTCCGGGTGCCCGAGCGCACGGTCGCTGCCGGTCACGGTGCAGCCGAGGTCGAGGAACATCTGCGCCAGGCCGCTCATGCCGATGCCGCCGATGCCGACGAAGTGAAGGGAACGCGGGATTTTCCGCTGGTTTTTCGAACTGGAAATGCCGATGGATTCCGATGTCATGAAGCCTGCCTCGAAATAAACATGATTTACGTTCAGAAAACAATAGCATCATTGGCGGAAAAATCAACCGTGTTCCGCCTGAAAAAACGCAAAAAAACAGGACCGGAAAAAGATTTTCCGATCCTGCGGCGTTTCTTAACGGATGAACGTCCGGCTGCCGGGTCAGACCAGCGCGGTCTCCTCGGGGAACCCGAACCGGATGTTGAAGTCCTGCACGGCCTGTCCCGACGCGCCCTTGGTGAGGTTGTCGATGCAGGAGAAGAGCAGGAGTTTTCCGGTGTGGGAGTCGAGCTTGAACCCGATCTCGCAGCAGTTCGTGAGCGTGACGTGCTTCGTGTCCGGGAGTTTTCCGGCGGGGAGCACGCGCACGAACCGTTCATTCCCGTAGGCTTTCGCGAACGCGTCCGCCACGGCCTCCTCGGTGCAGCCTTCGGCGGCGTCGAGCACGATGGTCGACTGGATGCCGCGGTTGGTCGGCACGAGGTGCGGGATGAAGTTCATCTTCAGGGACGGGAGTCCGGCGGCGACGGCGAGTTCCTGCTCGATCTCGGGCAGGTGGCGGTGGCCCGACACGCCGTAGGCGCGCACGCTCTCGTTGCATTCCGGGAAGATGTACGGCAGATCGACTTTGCGGCCCGCTCCGGTCACGCCGCTCATGCTGCAAGCCACGATGCCTTCCGGCGAGGCGAGTTTCGCCGCCAGGATCGCGGTCGTGGGGAGCAGGATGCTCGTGACGTAGCAGCCCGGGCACGCGATCAGCTTCGCGGTGCGGATCTGTTCGCGGTAGCGTTCGGGGAGCCCGTACACGGCGTCGGAGAGAAGCGCGGGCGCGGGATGGTCGATCTTGTAGTATTTCTTGTACTGGTCGAGGGAGCGCAGACGGAAGTCGGCGCTGATGTCGATGACGGTGAGCCCGGCCTTGATGAACGGCTCGGCGAATTCATGCGCGAGTCCGTGGGGCAGGGCCAGAAACGCGGCGTCGCAGTCCCTGGCGATCGCCTCGGGATCCGGCATGGAGAACGAGAGACCGGTCCCGGCGAGACGGGGGAAGATCTCCGCGATGTCCTTGCCCGCGTTCTGGCGGGACGTGATCACGCGGATATCGGCATACGGATGACGGGAAAGCAGGCGAAGAAGCTCCTCGCCTGCATATCCCGCGGCGCCGACGATCGCGACGCGTACTTTGTCCATTTCGGGGATCTCCAATTAGCGTTTGGAGAACTGGAAGCGTCTGCGCGCGCCCGGCTGACCGGGTTTCTTGCGTTCCTTGACTCTGGAATCGCGCGTCAGCATGCCGCTGCTCTTCAGCACGGACTTGTAGTTTTCGTCCGCGAGCACGAGGGCGCGGGCGATGCCGTGACGGATGGCGCCGGCCTGACCGGCCTTGCCGCCGCCCACGACGGAGGCGTCGATGTCATACGCTTCGGCTGCGCCGGAGACGTTCAGGGGCTGCATCACGTAGCCGCGGAGAGCTTCGGTCTCGAAATATTCTTCGAACTTCTGGCCGTTCACGGTGATCTTGCCGCTGCCGGCGTCGATGCGGACGCGGGCGCTGGCGCATTTTCTGCGGCCGGTGGCTGCGATGGCGTTCTTCTTATCCATATCTCAATGCTCCATTATTTCACGGGTTCGGGTTTCTGGGCCGCGTGCGGATGCTCCGCACCGACGTACACTTTCAGCTTGGCGTACTGGGCACGGCCGAGGCGACCCTTCGGCATCATGCCCCACACGGCCTCGCGGACCAGGCGGTCGGCGTGCTTCGCGCGCATCTGCTCCGCGGTCTCGACTCTCTGGCCGCTGCGGTAGCCCGTCCAGCGGATGTACTTCTTGCCGGTTTCCTTGCTGCCGGTGAGGACAGCCTTGCCGGCGTTGATCACGACGACGAACGCGCCGGTGTCAACGTGGGGAGTATAGGTCGGTTTATCTTTGCCGCGAAGCGCGTTCGCGATCTTGACGGCAAGTCTTCCAAGCGGTTCGCCCGCGGCGTCGAACAGCACGAACTTGCGTTCGATCTCGCCAGTCTTGGCCAAATAGGTTTTCATCTCAGGATTGCTCCTTGTTCAGTTCAGTTTGTCGTAACAAAAGTCGAAAAAAGGGCGCTCCGGAACTGCCAGATTCCAGTGCTTTCCTGACGTCGTATTCGGGATATACCACATCGGAATCAATTACTATACATCCTTTTCCCGTTTTTTTCAAGAATTTTTTGCGTTTTTCCGCGAACTTTTTCCGCTTTTCGGGGCAAAAGGGAACGTTTTCCGGTCATGGCAAGCCGTCCTGCGGGGATGTCGACGGGTGC
>JAEEGH010026710.1_pt1 | contig 11483 bp, 17 predicted proteins | sample 9134181 | NCBI WGS metagenome assembly JAEEGH01 (sample SAMN16246544, study PRJNA631951) | gut metagenome | biome: gut microbiome; feature: rumen; material: DP-attached | host: Bos | place: Iran: Karaj | collected 2018-10 | reverse complement strand
GTGGTGCTCGGCATACAGAGTCTATATAGCAATACTTACTTTTACTACTCTTATTGACCATTTCACAAGTTTGCGCAGATTACGCATTTCGGTTATAAAGTAACCAACTTATAAAACTGAGCTTTTAACTCAATCAATAGAGCGGAAACCGCTCATCGGCAGTGGACCCGGCTGTCCGTATGGCCTCGACTCCTTATCGGAGTGGTCCCGTAAATTGCTTAAGACGCTGATGACAGGATCACCTTGTCTTAATATTCCTTCTTTCCTGCCTCTCTCAGGAAAGCACTGGCACTATATTATCATTTTCTTTTTTTCCGTCAAGGGAAAATGTAAAAAAATACAGTCTTCTTCCAGCGTTTTTTACAATTTTCCCTTTCCTGTCCTTCGGTAATCCAGCCGGACCAGCGCCTTGCCGTTCGGCAGTGCCTCTTCCGCCCGCAGGATCCCGGTATAACCGGCCTCTTTCATGGCCGCGGTCAGGGCGCTTTCTTCCATCTGGTGATGAACCCGGTCCAGTCCGTCAAATACGTGGAGATAGGGAGAGTCGGAAACCCAGTTCTTCTCGTCCGTATTGATCTGAATCACACAGGATACATATTCAGCATTAACCTTCCGGATCACGCTTATGAAAGCCGGATATCCAATGTATTCGATCAGCAGGTTGGCAATCACCAGCTCCGCATCAGGAAGCCTGTCTGCCTCCTCCGTCAGGTCCGCCCGCAGGCACTGCACCGCTGGCTTCCCGGCATACCGTTCCCGTACCGCGTTCAGGTATTCTTCATTGATATCCACGCAGTAAACTGCCCGGTACTTCTCCGGCCGGACGTGCTCGATGCCGTTACCTCCGGCTACGCCGAGCACCATGGCTGTATGAACCGGATAGGCTTCAAACTGTTCCTTCATCAGGGCATTCATCGCCTGAAGCTGTCTTACCGAATCCAGGCTCATATGGTTTTCATAGTCATCCAGACTGATCTCTTCCCAGGGATTTTTCATTCATTTGTCCTCTTTTATGGTTATTTCGCATTACGGGCCAGGAAGTCATTGATCAGGGCGATATCCCTGAAGTCCTTTTCCCGTCCCAGGTCCCTTTTCATCTCGATCAGGCCCTGCACCGAGATGACAGGAATACCGTCCACGTGATCCACCGTGCCAAACAGCCAGTTTTCGAACACCTCAATATCCTCACCCAGCTTAAACCACCGGTTCCCGTCGCCCGTGACCTTGTACAGGTATCCCTCCTGCTCCAGCCGGTCTGCCATTTGGGCCGTGCATCCCAGGTCAATATCGGAGGATTCCTCCCGGATGCCATAGAGCACCATCGCCCCGCCGGTAATCACCCAATATTCTGCCGGATCATACGGGAAGGCTTTCAGTTTTGCGATCATTTCAGCTTTATTCATCAGGTTTTCTCCTCTTTCAGGATTTCCGGAAAACTGCCCCGCAAAAAGTGCCTGTATTCAGGATGGTCTGCCGCGGAAGCATATTCCTCCCGGATCGTCCCGGCGATCCATTCTTTCTTTTTATCGGTCAGATCCCCGTATCGTCGGAGAATGATCAGCCCTTCCCGTTCTGCCAGGAGGATCGCTTCATAGGCGTCCGGTACATATTCCACGCCCGTAACCTTCACCGGCAGGCTGCTGGTAGCCGCGTCGGGAATCTGCACCTCAAATCCGGAATCGGCAATCTCCTCCGCATGATAGATATAGCCGGAAACCCCTTTATAGGTGCGTTCAATGGCATCCGGATAATACTCTTCCAGGCACAGCCGGCCATCCGGTCCGAATCCGTACGGTCCCCACTTCTGCCATACGCCGTCGTAGGCAAAGCCGGTTTCCCGGCAGTATTTCTCTATGGCATTGCTCAGGTAAACCAGCACGTTTTCCCTTTTCCGGGATAAATAAACCAGCGGGATACCGTGATTGGATATCCTGGGCTCCAATGTGGTGATTCCCTGAACCTGTGATGCGTGATAATACACCGGCACTCCCTCTTTCTTCGACATGGATTTATCATACTCCGGACACGTCGTTTTTGAAAAGGATCCCGCTTCTGCTTTACCCTTTTCTGTGTTATACTTCTCCTGGCATCAGTATACAATCTGCTTAAATCCGGGAGGTGTTCTGTCATGAACCACTGCGGAACCGTACAGCTGGAAACCGAAAGGCTGGTCCTGCGGCGTTTTCAGCTGTCCGACGCACCGGATTTCTATAAAAACGTCACTTCAGATCCAGAAGTCAACCGGTTCCTCACCTGGGAAAATGACAAAAGCGTTGCCGATACTGAAGCGCTGATGATGGACTTCATTCAGCGGTATGAAGACCCGGAAAGATACTGCTGGGCCATCGTGATGAAAGAAAGCGGAGAAGTGATCGGCACCCTCGCCGCCACAAACATCCGGAAAAATACCCGTGCGGTGGAAGTCTCCTACTCCATCGGCAAAAACTGGTGGGGAAAAGGGATTACAGCGGAAGCCCTGCAAAAGGTCATGGACTTTCTGTTTAACCAGGTAGGCTTCAACCGGATTGAAGCCGGTTATGACGTGAGCAATCCCAATTCCGGCAAAGTCCTGGAAAAAGTCGGCATGCGCCGGGAGGGTCTCCTCCGCCAGGCCGGGCGAAACAACCAGGGCATTTATGACCGGGTGATCTACGCCAAACTGAAATCAGACGAGTAAATCAGGAACAGACACACCCCGCCTGAACCGGCGGGGTGTGTTTTTGCTGGCATCTGTTCCTTATTCGGGAATATTGGCATTGATCTCCTTCATGATCTCCACCACTTCAATATCCCCGTCCGCAAGGATCTCCACAATGGGTTGACTCCCGTCCTCGTTCGGGCCGTTCTGCCAGTAAATTTCCGCCTGCCGGATGTTTTCCTCTTCGTCAATTGAACCGTCAAAGCATTTGTAGGCGTCGCCGGTAAACGTGTTTCCGTTCACCTTGATTTTCGCGATTCCGTAGGTCGGACGGCCGATCTTTGCAAAATAGTCTCCCCACTGTTCCGCTTCCTCATAGGTCCGGGATACATACAGCGAGGCCATCCGGGACGGATAGTGGGGGTATTTTTCTTTCCGGACTTTTTCCAGCGCCAGTTCCCGCAGGGCTACGTCCACCACATGGGTCAGTTCTTTTCCCCGGTAGGCTTCCGGGTTCTTGTAGATATCCTTCACGGTTTCCATCTGTGCATAAACCCGCTGGTGAACGCCGTTGGGGTGGTTTTCATCCAGCAGGATATGTTCCCCTTTATGTTTGGGGATATCTGATATCACGTGATAATAATACATGCGTTTATCCTTTCAGGTTTTACTCTTATTTTGTATAAATCCTTCAGGATGTTCAGCGCAAGAGAAGTCTCATCATAGTGTTTCTCCTTATATGTTTTTTACAGATCCAGGAACGTCATCTGTTCAAACCTGTCAGGCAGCGTGCCCATATAGTTGAAGCACTCATCCGGTTTGTACATCATCCCGTGTTCCCGGCAGAACATCCGGAACAGGCGCATCAACGGTCCCCGGTTCGGGCTGGGTACTTCATAGGCGTTCCCGTACGTCCTGATGTACTTTTCCTTCAGCCCGGGAAAATGCCTGTCCAGCGCCGCGTAATAGTATTCCCGGTCTCCCTCGCGAAGCGTAAGCCCCATGTCGAAGCAGATGATTCCTTTCACCTTCACCTGCGCACAGGCTTCCAGAAGGGCACGGATGTTTTCCTCTGTGTCATTGATAAACGGCAGGATCGGCGTCATCCACACTACCGTAGGAATTCCCCGCTCCCGCATGGCTTCCAGCACCTCAATCCGCCGCCGGGTTTTGCATACGTTCGGTTCCAGGATCCCGCACAGCTTTTCATCATATGTGGTCAGTGTGATCTGGACCACGCATTTGGCTTTTCGGTTAATCTCCTCCAGCAGGTCTATATCCCGCAGGATCCGGTCAGACTTGGTCTGTACCGCAGCCCCGAAACCGTATCTGCTGATGACCTCCAGGCATTTCCGGGTCAGCCCGAGTTGCTCCTCGCAGTGCATATAGGGATCCGACATAGATCCGGTGCCGATCATGGCCTTCTGCCGTTTGGATTTCAGCGCCTGCTCCAGCAGCTCCGGCGCGTTCTGCTTGACCTCAATGTCTTCAAACGCATGAGTGAACTGATAGCATTTGCTCCGGCTGTCGCAGTAGATACAGCCGTGGGAGCAGCCGCGGTAAATATTCATCCCGTAATGGCCTTTACCGCCGGTCAGGATTCCTTTTGCGTCCACAAAATGCATCTTTCTCCGTCCATCCTTCCGTGCTGCCTGCCGTCAGTGCCTGGCTTCATGATTCCCTGCGTTTTCCAGTCCTGATGAAATCAATCAGCTTTTCCAGGTCGTCAAACTCATCGTAGTCTCCCATGATTCCTTCCCGGTGATAGACAATCCCGGCCTGCTCGTTCCGCTCCAGGCAGTCCAGGAGCTCCTCCACGCCGTATCTGCGCGCATATTCCGCAAAAGCGCGCGGTTTGATTTTATCTGCATACAGGCCGATCCGGCACCCTGCCGGCTCACATTCATAGCAGCCCATCAGGCCTTTCCGGAGCACACATTTACGGGTTTCACAGAAATCCGCGTCCTTGCACCAGCAAAGATCCTTGAATCCATCCTGCTTGCAGCCTTTACATTCCACGTTTTCAGAGCACAGGCAGCAGGCCAGTCCGCATCGGGCGATTCCAAGTTCCCTTTTCATTGTTATTTCCTCCTGATATCTTCCTTATACATACGCCAGCAGCTCCCGGATATGCTCCGTGCTTTTGCTTCCGACAATCACGTGATCAGCACCGCCCAGTGCAAACTCCAGCAATTCCCGGACTGAATACTCTTTGAGTGCCTCTCCCATCGCAAAAGGCATGCTTGCAACGGTTTCAAAGCCCAGCCTGCGGCACGCTTCCGCCAGCGTTACCGCCTGTCCGTCCACCGTCTGGCTGACAGTTGTCACAGGATACGGGCACCCGATGTTGTATTCATAGATCACGTATTTCAGGTGAGTGCCGCCGTTTCCCGCCTTCAATGCCCTTCGCTTCAGTTCTTCCAGTTCAAAATGCCATTTCTCCTCTTCGGGTTCCTTTCCCATAAACTCGAGAGCAAGCCCGAAGTATCGGATTTTCCCTTCTGTCACTTTGCTTTCATACCAGCGGAACAGGTCTTCCATCCGGTCATAAAATGCCTCGGCGCCGATCCCGGCCCGGGTAATCTCCGGAATATGGATGTAATGGATGTCTATCATCTCCAGCCCCAGGTTCTGAAGGCTCTTCTCCAACGCAACCTCAAAGAAAGCAGGATTCAGCGTCTGGCAAAGCCCGTCATATTCACAGAAATCCTCTCCGGTAATCCCGCGGGGTTTCAGGTGTTTTTCCAGGTACGTCTGCGGGTTTGTTCTCTCCGTGATGTCTCCGAACAGCAATCCCGCCTTGGAGGTAATGCAGAAATCTTCCCGCTGAAGAACCCCGTCGCTGATCAGTTTCCGGATAGCAGCGCCTTCATCTTTTTCTGAACGCATCCCCCTGTAATTGATCGCGCCGTCTATGGATGCAATGCCGTTTTGCAACGCATATGCGATTGCTTCCTGATACTGATTGGAAACCTCATCTGAAAAGTCACCCAGGTGTGTACCAAGCATCAGCCGTGATAAACCGCTCCCGCAGTATCCCTTGATCATCTGTGTTTATTCTCCTCATTCCCGATAAATCAGCAGTCCCACTGGTATTTTCCCAGGTCCACACAGCCGTTCTCCTTGAATCCGACCCCTTCTGCCTCCAGCCGTTCCCTTTGCGTACGGAACGCAGGCGCGGTTCTTCCGGCATGGTTCACCACCCTGTGGCAGGGATAGCTTCCATAGTATTCCGACATGCTCAGGATTTTTCCGACCAGTCTCGCGTTCCTGTCCCTGCCGGTTAGCCTGGCAATCTGGCCGTAGGTTGCCACACAGCCTTCCGGGATCTCTTCCACGACGGAAAGCACCTCATAAATCAAATCCATATTCAGCGTTTTGCTCATCTTTTTGTTCCCCGGCGCTTTTATACATTCATTCTCAGGATCTGCGCGTCGATCCTGAATCCGTATTTTTCGTAGAACCGGATCGCGTCGTTTCCGTCCACTACCCGGACTTCAATTCTGTTGACGCCGATTTGCTTCAGCGTATCCACAGCCCAGTCCATCAGGTCATTGCCGTATCCGCTGCCCCGGGCTTCCTTCAGCACGATCAGGTAATCGATCTTCCCCTCCGTACCGCAAACATCTGTTTTGCAGAAGCCCAGTACCCTGTCATTCTCTTCCACAACCGCGATCCTGGATTTCCCGCTCTGAACGTCTTCCCGGAAAGCTTCCAGGGTTTCCGCAAAAGGCCTTTTCGGATAGCAGCCTTTAAAGCCATTGGAAACCTCGTTGTGATGCTCCGCAAGCTCTTTCAGGCATTCCTCCAGCCTGTATATCTCCTTATATTCCAGCTCTCTCATGGAATACACCTCACCCCGTCCATGGACAGTATCCTGCCATGAACACTGAAAATGATTATACTTTTTCCTTTGCAGACAGGGAACATACCCGCTGTATGGAAAAACGCCTCCCGGATCCTCCCGTCGGTATGAATACCTTCCTCACAGGTATCCTCTCCGTCCAGCCTCCTGAACAAGTTTAGGCTGGATCTCAGGATAGGTCAGTGCTTCCGGGAGCTCGTCAAACAGGCAGACTTTTTCCATTTCGCTGTGCAGTTCCTGATCAAATCCGGTGATATCGGCAGAATACAGCATGCCGTACATTTCCCCGCCGGTATCATTCACCCGGTTTTTCCCGGTCACGGAGTAGGCGCAGACAGGCTTTATGGTAAACTCCCTGGCTCCGGTTTCCTCCTGCAGTTCTCTGACCGCCGTATCGGCAATGGCCTCCCCGGGTTCCCTGTGCCCACCGGGTATTTCATAAGTGTCCCTTTCTTTATGCTTGCAGAATACCCATTTCCCCTCAGCTTTGGCTAAAATCACCGCAAACTTCAGCAGCGCGTCATCCACCGAATCATAGAACCTGACTTCCACTCACTCGTACCTCATCAACTTTTTATATAGTTCATTACCGGGAATACTGACCCGTCAGCACTTCCTTCTGATAGGCCTCCTTATTGGGCAGGTCCGGATAGAGATCCGCCCGCTCGGCAGCTTTCTGTTTATCATAAGGGACAGACAGGGTCGTGATATGCAGGGGTGCTGGGTCTGGCCCGGCTTCTCCCTCCAGCAGCAGCGCGTGAGCCCTGGTCAGGCTCAGGTTGTTGCCGACGCTGCCGGTATTCAGCGCGTATCCCCCTTCCAGCGGCCGGATAAAAGGCCTGTGGCTGTCCGCGCAGATCATGCCGTTCGCCTCCGGCCTGCCGTCATGAAAGCGGAAGCCTTCCCGAAGCTTTTCATCCGGATCAAAACTCAGGTACAGCGGGTCCAGGAAACGCCCGTGCACCAGGCGGAAACGGAACCCGCTGATTTCCAGCTCATCTTCCAGGGGCAGCGAATCCAGCCAGGCTATGCGTTCCTGCCCGATCTGTTTAATATAAAAGGCATTGTAATCCGGATACATGCTCATGGACCGGTCCCAGTTCCCGGCAATCCAGTGTTTGCAGTGGGTCCTGACCCAGTCACAGGTTTTGTCGCTTTCCGGCCCTTTGCCCACCGCGTCTCCCAGGAACCAGATATCATCCGGTTCGATCCGCTCCAGCTCCCGTTCCATGGCCTCCGTGGCAACCATGTTGCCGTGGAGATCCGCCAAAAGCACAATTTTCATCTGTCTTTCACCTCGGTTTCTTTCAAATCTGGTCACAGTCCGACATACTGGTCCCTAACCGTCTTCATGCCCCCATCTTCAGCATTTTCCAGCGCGCTGAACCGTACTTTTCCGTTATACTCCAGCATCGTTGTGAGCGCCGTTTTAAAGTGAGGCAGCGTCACCATCTCTTTTGCCTCCTCCGGTGTAAACCATCCGGCTTCCAGGCTCTCATCGGAGGTGTGAAGTTCTCCACTCACATAGTCGCATATATAGTCGCATATAAATAATATGCTCACGTTTGGCGGGATCATTATCCCTTCCAGCGGTCCGTATCCCTCTTTCATGGTCAGCCTCTGATAGACACCGGCCAGGCACCGCGGTTCAGCGATGATCCCGCTTTCTTCGCAGATTTCCCGTTTCAGGCCGTCCAGGATTGCTTCGCCCTGTTCAACAACGCCGCCGGGAAACTCCCAGCCCCTTCTCGCGGATCTGATCAGCAGCACCTTCCCGTCTTTATATACCAGACCCGCAGCCGATACAAAGTGTACCTGAAGCTGCTTTGTTTCCACCCATTTATCCATAATCTGTCTCCGTTTCAAATATTGGTCAGCATTTCGCGTTCTCCGCGTCGTCAGAAAGGGGATCCATGGTGTCATCTTATCATGCTCTCCCGGAGAATAAAAGGGGAACAAAAAGGATTTACATAACAACCCAGCCCGCCGCACACCCCGAATCAAAAAGAAAACCCGAAAGCAATTGATACTCAATGCTTCCGGGTTTCAATCCACTATAACCTTATTTTCGCCTGACGGGAATCAGCAGGTCAAGCTGTTGTGTAATCGGTTCTCCCTCTGTTGTTTCCATAATGTGGTCATGATAATTCAGGTGTTCTTCCAGGTTTCCGAACATATCTTCCGGGTTTCCGCTGCCGGCATATGCGTACTCTTCGCTTTTTTCAACCGTTTCGTAAAAGGGTCCCCATTCTTCAAAGTTCCCCATCTGGATCATATGCGCGGCATAGGTGCCTCCGGCAAAGTGCCTCTTTACCAGCGGAGCAGGCACTTCCATTCCTTCCGGGATCGTGATCCAGAACTCGTACCCGTGAATTTCTGTTCCATCCACAATGCCCGGATGGTTGAAACCATACAGCCGCAGCCCGGGATGCTTTTCCCACAGCTTTGTTTTTCGGGCAAACTCAGCGATCATCCGTCCCGCCCGGTCTTCCGGTTCGTCACCCGCTGCATGTGCCGCAGCAACGTCGCTCTCCGGCAGGTGCACGATGCGAATATCTCTCATTTCCCTGCTGCCCTGGTCGGCCTGTTTCAGGTTATCCATGATGCTCTTCCTCTCTTCCTGTATCAGTGTTGAAGAGGGAGAAAGCTCATCCGCAAGGGCTAACAGCCGGCTGTCCTGCAGGATGATTTCCCCGGCAGGCAGTGCACGGCGCTGCTTCAGCGCGTTACAGAATTCCCCGATCACGTCACGGACAGCGCCCAGTGATTTGAGCTCTTCATCCATTTCCGCCAGGTTCTTTTCAAACACGCTGATCGCTGTTGCCGGGCCAGGATCATTCAGGATCGCGCCAATCTCTTTCAGGGAAAGACGCAGTTTCCTCAGTACCAGGATCTGCCGCAGGCGCTGTATATCTTCCGGACGATACACGCGATAGGCATACCCCTCTTTCCGGTCGCTGCCGATCAGCCCCAGCTTTTCATAATGGCGCAGCATTCTGGCTGAAACGCCGTATGTCCTGGATACTTCGGAAACAGTCAGCATGTCCGTCACGGAATCCTCTCCTTTCTCTCTTCAGGAAAGAGGATAAACTGCGACACCGTGTTCGAGTCAATGCCTCTTTCCGTCCTGATCAGTCATCTATAATTTCAACATCATCCGGAATGCTCCTGATCAGCATTGCCGCCGTATTTGTCAGTTTTGTATTCGCTTTCAGCGGAAAAGATACCGGTCCCGGCAGATCTCCATGTTCACAATGAACGTCCATCTTTGTATCCACCAACCCCAGGTTATCCGGAAGGTTGCTGGCAAAAATCAGGCTTCCGGCGCTGACGCCGATTACAAAACCATTCTCTCGGATATAGGACATGAGTGTTTCACGAAAACCCGTGTCATTGATCCTGCCAAGCAGGTATGAAGTCCGGCCGCCGCACAGATACACTACGTCAAAGGTTTTCAGTTCCTCAACAGGCATATTCTGATGCAGGTCAAAAACCCGGACGTTCTCCTTCGGGATACCGGCTTTTAGCAGGTCTTCCATGCACTTCGGCAGCACTTCAATGGCATCCGCGTCAATGGCGGCTGTGGGAATAAAAAGCGCATTGGCCTGTTCCGGCGCTTTACCCAGGAATTTCAGGAACGCTTCTTTGATCTTCTTCGTCTCCAGGCCGCAGGATGTCAGCATTACCCGCATTATTCTGTTCCTCCCCCGATTTGTTCTCTGAAACTTACAGTATCATGAGACATCCCGATACTCAAGGGGAACAAAAAACTTTTGGGGTTCAAAACAAGCCCGGCAGTTTCGGATCTGCCGGGCCTGAACATATGTTTCTCTGTTTATACCTTAATCTTTACGATATCCCCGTTTTGACGCTCCACGTCCACAAGCATGAAGTGACCATTTCTGCGGACGTACTCACGCAGCTCGCGCACAATGTCCGCGGCATAAGGAGCATATTCAGCAGCCTGCGGATCACCGTTTTTCGCCGCAAGGCTGAGCAGCAGTTTGCTGCCTGCGAGGGAAAGCGGCACCGGAAATGAAAGGTTTGGGCCGTCCTGCGTTTTGATTTTAATCCACATGGCTTACTCCACGAACACGCGCACGTTGTCGCCGTCTGGACTCTCCACAGTAACGAGTTCCCCTACCATACCCTGATCCACCAGCCGGATGATCTCCTCGAAGTCCACCTTCTGCAGTGCTTCACTCCCGCTGATCTGGGGCATCTTCATGTTCATCATCATTCCGGCCTTGACAAGTCCCATCGGAAGATTGACCGTCACCTTGTCTCCATCCGCCAGATTGGCGCGCACCTTAAGGATCAGGTCATTGGTGTCCTTGCGTTCCCCGACAGGGACAATCCTGGCTTTGTTTTCTTCCTTGCCCAGCAACTCATTCAGGCTTACCCTGAGCACGTCGGAAAGATCCGGGAGTATGGAAATGTCCGGCATGGATGCGTCGTTCTCCCACTTGGATACAGCCTGTCCGGAGATGCCGAACTTCTCCGCCAGTTCCTCCTGCGTAAGACCGCTCTGCTTTCTTAACCGGCTGAGCCGCTGTCCGAATGTTTCCTTCATTTTGTTATCCTCCCTTTTTGAAGTATACCATCTGTTACGTGCTGTGTCATTTGTTTTGACACGTTCCGCTCTTTGTCTGCAATCAGATGATACGATGACGGGAGAGTGTTTTGAAGCGATTGAAAGTTGAAATGCTCTCCAAAAGGTTGGATATTATACAACTATTGGTTGGAAATGTGCTTCCGGGCATATATACATACTTTTTGTTCTATATCCCGTCCGCCACACACTTTGCAAGCTCCACATTCCGTTCCTCACTTGCTTTCAACTCTTCCAGCACACTAACAATCTCCGGATAACATGTCTTATCCACCGGTTCAAACAGGGAATTCCATCCTTCGGTTCCTCCACCGAGTATCTCAAACATTAACCTGCGGTATAACTCAACAGTCGTCCGGAACGACTCT
>JAEEGH010026708.1_pt1 | contig 11483 bp, 10 predicted proteins | sample 9134181 | NCBI WGS metagenome assembly JAEEGH01 (sample SAMN16246544, study PRJNA631951) | gut metagenome | biome: gut microbiome; feature: rumen; material: DP-attached | host: Bos | place: Iran: Karaj | collected 2018-10 | reverse complement strand
CATAAAGATAAGACCCCGAAACCACGTGAGCCAACCAAAGAAGATACGGAGCATGCCCGCAACGATCTTACCTTCCTGAATTCTGGTAATTATACCGAGTATCCAAGAAGTGAAGGGAATGATCGCAAGAATAAGACTTACGATATAATCCAGACCGAAATAATCCTTTTTTGCCGCCATAAGAAAAACCTCCAAAAAACATATTTTACTTTATTATAATACCATATTTCGGAAAAGTAAATAGGAAAACGAAAAAAATAAAATATTTTTTTACGCAAAGCCAAACAAAAATGTTGCAATTTACCTAAAAATATATTAAAATAGGCAATAGACCGTTCGGAGAGATGTCAGAGTGGTCTAATGTGCCCGCTTGGAAAGCGAGTATACCGCAAGGTATCGGAGGTTCGAATCCTCTTCTCTCCGCCACGAAAAAGCCGTCCCTTTGGGGCGGTTTTTTCGTGGCGGAAAGAAGAGGTAAAAGAGCCTTGCAAAGCAAGGTTCGGTCTTCTTCGTTAAGGCTCTGCCTTAACGAAGAGTCCTGCCAGAGGTCCCCGCTTGCGGGGTATGGCAGTATCCTCGACCTTAAAGTCCCGTCCCTTTGGGGCGGTTTTTTCGTGGCGGAAAGAAGTGGTAAAAGAGCCTTGCAAAGCAAGGTTCGGTCTTCTTCGTTAAGGTCCTGCCTTAACGAAGAGTCTGCCCACTCTTTTTTTATGGATTTTCTGCCTTTGTAAAATTTACAATATACTCCATTTACTTTAAGATATATAGAATTTACACTTATTATATACTTTTTTATGTTGTTTTGCAAGCGAAAAAGTAGTATAATCTGATTGTAAACGATTTTCAATATCACAAGGGACTTATATGATAAAAACAGAACGATACGGCAAAGGCGATTTTTTAAAAACGTCTGCGGACGATTATTCCGACGCTTTAAGAAAAAGCGTTACGGTAAAAAACGGAGATATAAGTCTGACCGTTGCGGAATACGGCGCGACCATACTGTCGTTAAAATTCAAGGAAAAAGAAATGACCTTGGGTTACGACGATACGGAAGAGTACAAAAAACAGGACGGATATTTGGGTGCGACGGTGGGAAGGTTCGCAAACAGGATAGCGAACGGCGAATTTTATCTTAACGGAAAAAGATACGGACTGTATAAAAACGACGGAAACAACACTTTACACGGCGGCAAGGTGGGGTTCAACGCCGTATTGTGGGATTTGAGCGTTAAAGGTAATGCGATAATTGCGGAATACGAATCCAAAGACATGGAAGAAGGTTTTCCGGGGAATTTGAAGGTAAAAGTAGAATTTTCGGTAAACGCCGACGGGATAGAAATATCCTATATGGCAACGAGCGATAAAGATACCGTGATAAACCTTACCAACCATACTTATTTCAATCTGGCGGGAAGGGCGGAGAACATCGAAAACCACTATCTTACGCTTTTTGCCGACGGCTTTACGCCGATAGATTCGGGACTTATTCCGACGGGCGAGATAAAAGGCGTTAAGGGTACGCCGTTTGATTTTATGGAACCGAAACTCATAGGAAAAGATATAAACGCGGAAGATACGCAGTTGATACGTGCCGGCGGGTATGATCACAATTTTGTGATAAACGGCGCGGGTTACAGAAAATTTGCCGAAGTATATTGCAAAGCAAGCGGTATAAAAATGCAATGTTTTACGGACATGCCGGGCGTACAGTTTTACAGCGGCAATTTTCTTACGGAAAGAAAAGGCAGAAACGGCGAGACCATCAAAAAAAGACACGGTTTTTGTCTTGAAACGCAGTTTTTCCCGAATTCCGTAAACGAACCTGCATTTCCTTCCTGCGTATTAAGGGCGGGCGAAGTATTCACCGCCAAAACGGGATATAAATTCGTGTAGCGGAGTAACGTGTACGACAAAACGGAAGCACGTTGTACGAATGTAATAAGAATTATAGCATACGGCGATTTTAATATAAGCAGGGAGCGGATTATGGACATCGAATCGATAAAAAAACTTATACAAAAACATAAAGACCTTATTCTCAACGCCGAAAGGGACTTATGGAAGATTCCCGAAGTCGGATATAAAGAATTCAGAACCGATAAGTATATGAAAAACGCGTTCCGTAAATTAGGTTACGAACTAACCGAAGCGGAAGGCATAACCGGATTCTATACCGTGATAGACACGGGAAAAGAAGGACCTACGGTTTTGGTGCTTGCGGAACTCGACGCGCTGTACTGTGCCGATCATCCCGATTGCGACAAAGAAACGAAGGCGGTACACGCTTGCGGACATCACGCACAATGCGCGGCAATGTTGGGACTTGCCGCAGCGCTGAAAGAAGACGGCGCTTTGGATGGGCTTTCGGGTAAGATAAAACTTTGCCTTGTTCCCGCAGAAGAGGGCATAGAAATAGAGTATCGCATGAACTTGATAAAACAAGGCAAAATATCTTTTGCGTCGGGCAAACAGGAATTTTTGGCAAGGGGATATTTCGACGACGTCGATATGGCGTTCATGGTGCACGCGAAAGTAATAGCGGATAAGAGCAAATTATTCCGTAAAAGCAAAGGGCATAACGGCAATATAAAAAAGAAAATAGTTATAAGGGGTAAAGCGTCGCACGCGGGCAATAAGCCTTACGAAGGTATAAACGCGCTTAACGCGGCAACCCTTGCCGTCCAGGCGGTAAATAATTTAAGAGAAACCTTTATGGAAAGCGATCACGTGCGTTTCCATCCTATAATAACCAAAGGCGGCGATGTGGTGAACGCCGTTCCTGCGGAAGTGTGTATGGAAAGTTTCGTGAGAGCGTCGTCGACGGAAGCGCTCGCCCGCGAAAACAAGAAGATCACAAGAGCGATAAGTGCGGCGGCGGCGGCGAACGGTTGCACCGTTACCGTAAGAGATATAGCGGGCAGCGAACCGTTCCCTGAAGATCTTTTGTTTACCGAACTGTGCCTGAACGTTTTCAAAGAGATCGGCGGCGAAGACTGTTACGTCGACGACACGGATGCGTGGGACTGCGGTTCGACCGATATGGGAGATATTTCGGTAAATTTCCCCGCAATACATCCTTACACTGCCGGCGGGAAAGGCACTGCGCACGGAAAAGATTTTTATATAGAAGATCCCGTAAAGGCGTGCATAAATTCCGGGATATTGCAATTTGCGCTTATACGCAGGCTGTTGGAAAACAATGCGGAAAAAGCGAAAGAGATAAAAGCGAACTTTAAACCTGTTTTCCCGACGATAAAAGACTACGTTGCATTTAAGAAGTCTCAGACTTGCGAAAAAGAAACCGTTACGGATAATGCAGACGGCAGTATAACGATATTGTAAACGGAGTAAACGAAGGCGAGTTGCGAAGCGATGCGATCGGCAGATACTCAATGGTAAAACGGGATATAAATTCATACAAGATTAAAGGCGCCGGATACGATGACTGACAGAGAAGGGAACTTAAAAGAAATTTGGCTTATTATAATATGCTGGATAGCGTATGTGTTTGCGCAAATCGGCAGGTATAGTTACGGATCCAACGTAACTTTGATTATCGACAAATTCGGCGTGGAACATGCGGAAGCTTCGCTGCCCGCAACGTTGTTTTTCTTCGCCTACGGTATAGGACAAATTCTCGTAGGAATTTTTTGTCATAAATTCAACAGAAAAATGCTTGTCGTGACGGCGTTGATGCTTTCCGGAACAATCAATCTCGTGGTATTTTTCGGCGCGCCGTTTTTAACGATAAAATATTTATGGTTTTTAAACGGTTTTGCGCAGGCTAACTTATGGCCCGTTATGTTGCTGATAATAAGAGAAAACGTTACGGCAAAGAGAATGACGACGGCGGGTGTGGTGATGTCAACGGCGTCCACCGGCGGAAAATTCGTAGCGATAGGCGTATGCGCCGTATTCGCCATAAATACGGAACGGTTTATGTACTGTTTTTTGACTGCGGGAATATTGCTTTTATCTATGGCACTTGTGTTTTTGTTCGCTGCGGGCAGGATCAAAAAGCCTGAAAGGATAAAGCCGCCCGAAGAGTTGCCGAGAGAAACGGTCAAACGGCAAATTGATAAAAAAAGCATTATATTGTTGATATTACTCGGAGTGTTTGCGCTTAACTGTTACGCGATATCGGGTGGATTGCAGTCGTGGGTACCGTCTATAATAAAAGAGAATTTCGGTATGTCAGACTCGCTTTCGATATTTATGTCTATCCTACTGCCGTTATTCACTTTACCCGTTGCGGTAATTGCACCTTTCTTAAACAAAAAGTTCAAAGGCAACTATATTTTGACATCGTTAGTGGCGTTCGTCGTTGGCGGGATACTGATCACGGGCGTGCTATTGTTTTTAGAAGTTAACTGGCTACCCGTGATAATACTGTTTACTATGGAAGCGCTTTCTATGGGTATAATCTCAAATACTACGACCGTACAAGTGCCTTTAACTTTCAAGGGGAAATTCGACGCGGGATTTTTGGCGGGATACTTAAACGGTGCGTGTTACGTAGGTATGGCAGCATCTACGTACGGACTGGGCGTAGTGGCGGACGGCATAAGTTGGACGGGTGCCATAGTAACTCTTATCTGTATAGCGGCAGTGTCCGCCGTGTTGGCCGCCTTGTATCTGGTGTTAGACGGAAAACGCAAAAAAGAAAAGTATTACGACGGACAAATTACCGGGTAATGCTACACGGGGACGTCGTTTCCGAAAGTGCGGGGCGGGAATTTCCGCCTTACGACACGATATACGCAAGGGCGTTGCTTAAATTCGACGAAACGGGGTTATAATTTCAATATAGATTTCTATATAATTTACGACTTTATATACTTATTTTCTCGGGTTAGTATTGAAAAGGCAGATTCTTTATATTATACTGAAATCGTCGGGTACGGATTATCTTAAAACAAACGGAGAATACGAAATGAAAACCAAATGGACGCCTTCACAGGCAAACGAATGGTATAAAAAGTTAGGTTGGATGCGCGGCTGCAACTTTAACGGCAGCGATTGCGCAAACCGTCCCGATATGTTCCAGAAGTATAAAAGCGGAGAAAAACTTGCCACGGCGGATAAAGAACTTGCGCTGTGCGGGGAGATCGGGTTCAATTCGGTGCGTTTGTGGGCGGATTTCGAGACGTACTATCAGGAACCCGAGTCCTATATGGAGATTTTCGATAAATATATAGGACTTTGCGCCAAACACGGCTTGAAAGTAATGGTAGTGCTGACGCACGAAGAACATCTGTCCCGCGGGGACAAGTTCGTTCCGAAAAAATTAGGCGAACAGCCTATGGCGCTCGGGTATCACCAGAATTTTTATCCTTTAACGGAAGAAGAACTGAAACAAAAACCCTATCATTACGCCGAATACGCGGAAACGAAAGATAAGTTCTGGGAAATGATAAGAAGGACCGTCCGCAGATACGCTAACGACGAAAGGGTGTTCTGTTGGAACGTATATAACGAGCCGGGCAACGGATTGCCTTCCGAACAGGCAACCGCTGTGCTTAAAGAACTTTTTGAAGTCGTGCGTGCGGAAGATCCCGCGCAACCCCTTACCGCCGATATCTGGCGCGGAGTGGACGACGACGGAAATCCGACGACGGAAGAAGAACGTCTGGCGTTGGAACTTTCCGACGTTATCAGTTTTCATCATTACGTTTCTTACGAAAAAATGGTCAAAACTATAAGTTGTCTGAAAAAAACGGGCAGACCGGTTTTCTGTACCGAGTGGTTGCACAGGATAATGCACAATAACGTATTCGAAATGTATCCGCTTTTTTATATAACGGACGTAGGCAATTACTGTTGGGGGTTCGTCGCAGGCAAGATGCAGACTTACGAACCGTGGGAACTTTTTTGGGAAAAACAGCAAAACGGAGAAGCGGACAAGTACGATTTTACCAAGTGGCAACACGACCTTTTCCGCCCGAATCTACGACCCTACGATCCGAAAGAAATAGACCTGATAAAAAGGATCAACGAATTTGCCGATAAAAAGTAGAATGGTAGTGTTATAATGCTGAAATATTTTTCCTACGGCGACGAAATAGTTTTGTTTTGGGATAAAACGGTCAAATTCGCGTCGTTATACGAAATTTTTCTGAACGGCGAAAAGATCGGCGAAACCGCAAAGACGTTTTTCAGGATACAATATCTTGAACCGGAAACCGAGTACGGCGTATCTGTAGGAGTGCGGGGTTGCGGCGGAAAGGCTGATATAGTTTTCGAAATAAAGTGCCGTACCGCGAAAGTTAAAAAAGATATCGTCGTTACCGATTTTCCTTACCGTGCGGTAGGGGACGGAAATACGCTTAATACCGTGGCGATACAGCGTGCCATAGACGACTGCGGCTTTGGCTACCGCGTAGTGATTCCGAAAGGCGTTTTTAAGACGGGTGCTTTAAGACTGCACGACGACGTGGAATTATACGTAGAAAAAGGTGGCGTTTTAAAGGGCAGCGAAAAAAAGGAAGATTATTTACCCAAAATTCCAAGTCGGTTCGAAGGAAAGGAAACCATATGTTACTCTTCGCTTATCAACGTAGGGCATCTCGACAGGTCGGGTAAAATAAGCGTTAAAAACGTAATTATCCGCGGCAAAGGAAAGATGATCGGCGGCGGGGAAGAATTGCTATTCGATACTATCGGTATATCGGGCGGAAATTTAAGAGAGAAAAGACGGAAGTTAAAGGCGTATCAGAACGACCTGTTTTCCGATAAGGAAGAGAAGTTCCGCAGTCGCGGCAGGCTTATAAATATAAGCAACGTAAAAGGGGTTATCATAGACGGTCTTGAACTCGGCAACGCACCTTGCTGGAATATACACGCGATATATTCCGAAAACGTTATAACCTGCGGTTGCAAGATATTTTCCAAGGGAATCTGGAACGGCGACGGCTGGGATCCCGATTCGTCGAAAGATTGCACGTTGTTCGACTGCGAATTCGATACCGGCGACGATTGCGTAGCGATAAAATCCGGTAAAAATCCCGAAGGCAACGTTATCGGCATTCCGACCGAGAACGTAGATATATTCGCTTGCAACGTGAAAAAGGGGCGTAGCCACGGAGTCGCGATAGGCAGCGAAGTTTCAGGCGGAGTGAAAGGCGTAAGGATCTGGGACTGCGATTTTTCGTGTTCGTTTTTCGGAGTGCATATAAAGACGACGAGAAAGCGCGGCGGATACGTAAAAGACGTGGAAGTAAGAGACAGCAAGATATCGAGAGTGTTCGTAAGGCAGGTCGATTATAACGACGACGGGGCGGCGGCAAAAGAACTCACCGAGATAAGCGATATAACTTTCGACAACATAGATATAGAATACAATTCGGGAGACCCCAACTTCGGTTTGGAAGCGGACACCTATATATATGTGAAGGGATTCAAAGACGCTACGGATAAAATAAGGGATATAACGCTTAAAAATATCAGAATAAATAATAAGGAGAAGCTTCGCGAGTACGACGTGGAAGATTGCGAAAACGTAACGTACAACGGCAAGCGTATAAAATAAAATGTCAGTAACGCACAATAAAACCGTAGAAGACGGCGTAAAAAGTTTGTTGAAGGCAAACGGCGAAAGCGTCGGCGTAAAGTGGGAATACAGAGAGAAAAAGCCCGACGATATGACCGACAGTCTTATAATAGACGGCAAAGCGTACCCGATTTTTTACTGGAGATACGATCCGCAGGTACAGGCGATAGCGCGGAACGCAAAGTTCAATATAGGCGGGTCGGTAAGTGCGAAGACGACGGGGCTTATAAAAAGAGAGTACGGCATTGACGCGTATTTGTATAAGGAACTCGACGCGGCGGAGTGGATACTCGATTCGGATATAAAGAAGATAACGGCGACGCTGAACAAAAATGCGGCGGCTGTGATACTGAAAATGGAAAACGGCAAAGTGGCGACGTTAGAACTCGGCGCGGCGTTGCCGGAAGGCGCGGAAGAACAAACGCGGCACACTGCTTGGGGAAAAGAAGGTATGGAATCAACGAGAGTGGTATCGACGAAAGTTCGTCCGCAGTCCGTATACGTTTTTACCGACAGCAAGACGCCGTATACTTATAACGACACGACGCTTGAATTGTACGGGCTTACTCTCGAACAATCGACGATTGCGGTAAGCATATATAAGGTGCTTACGGAAGTTACCGATTACGCCGCGTTGACCGAAAGAGACGAGCGGTTACGGAGATATATAGATATAGTGAAGAAATCCGATATCACGGGTGAGAGTGTAGAACTATGAACGCGAATAAGGGAAATTTCAAGCCTATAAAAGTAGGCGTTATGGGGTTAAAGAACGGGCATGCCGAAGGTATGTTCAACGCTATGAAGGGAAGTCCGCTGTTCGAAGTCGTTGCGCTGTCTTTGGATCCCGAAACGAGATGTAAATTCGAAGACCGTTACGGCAACGCCGACCTGTTTAAAAAGTACGATACGTTCTGCGACGACGAAGAGATGGTGAAAAAACACCCCGAACTCGAACTGTGCATATGCGGCGGCAGTAATGCGGAACATTTCCGTCAATTTAAGTTGTGTGCGGAGCGCGGAATAAACGTAGTTATGATGAAAGTTCCGACTCTGGATATGGCGGAATACGCGGAAATGCTGCGGTTGGAAAAAGAAAGCGGAATAAAGGTAAGCATAGAACTCGAAATGCGCTGGTACGCGGCGGTGGAACGTGTAAAGGAACTTATCGGACAGAACGTTTTCGGCGAACTTACGGCGATAAATGCGTACAACTATTCGCATTTTCCTATGTGGTGGAATCACTGGATGAACGATCCGAAAGAAAGTTACGGCAAAGTTGTGCCTTTAAAGCCGAATTTCAATAAATTCAGGGGTGGTGCGCTGACCGATCACCCGCACGTTTTCGATTTGATGAGATATATGACGGGTAGCGAGTTTGACAGCGTGTACGCCGAGATCGCGCCTAATATGCGCGAAAGCGCGGCGGTGGAAGATATGGTTTACGTTATCGGTAAACTTAAAAACGGCGTGGTCGTATCTTTGGATCCTTCGTACGCCAACAAGGAATACGAACAATCGCGTCTGGTGCTGAAAAAGGACAGGTTAAGTCATTATCCGAAATCGGTTCAGGTGGAAATGCAGGTATGCGGCACGAAAGGCGGTGCTATATGCGACCTGTATAATCCCAACACGACGGAGCAGATGCGTTTTGAAGATTTAGAGTACCGCGTGAATACGAGATTTTACGATATTTCGGGAACTCGTAAGGGGTATATGGAACGGTTTGCCCGTGCGATACGCGGCGAAAAATACGTCCCCGATTTCACTCTTAAAGACCACGAAAATACGATGCGGGTAATAAACGCGTGTTACGAGAGCATATATACGGGCAAGACGGTTAAATTGTGAAAAATAGGATATACCGTCCTATTTCATCTCATATTCTCCAAGTTTCAAGCGGGCGCAAAATTGCGCCCGCTTGAATTTTACTTTATTACGTTTTGGAAGTGGTTTTACCTATAACGAGGAAGGTGTGTTCTCGGATCATAACGGGGTTAGGGGTAAGGGTTTCGCAATTTTGCATAAGCAGGTCGTAGGCGGAACGCGCTATGTCGTCGAAGGAATATGAAAAAGTAGTGAGATCAAGTCCCGAAGGCATAATGGTATCGAGTTTATCGTAGCCTACGATACCCACTTTTTCGGGAACGTTTATCCTGTTTATTTTCAGAAGGTTGTAAAGGTATTCGGCGATAAGGTCGTGGTAGCAAAATATACCTATTCTTTCGGCGGGGTCGGATTTCAGGACGTTTATCAAAGAGTGATTTTTGTAGGGGTTGGAAAGGTTGAAAAACAACGATTTTTCCTCTCCGAAAGGTATATCGTGTTCGTTGAGATAATCGGTAAATCCGAGAAATCTCTGACTCCCTACGGCGTGAAAACTCGAACAGGTATAGAGAGAAGAATATCCGTATTCGACGAGATGTTTTGCGGCGTAATAGCCCGATATCCTGTTGTCGGAATTGACTATGGACGCATCCTTTATGGGTATAGCATCGTGGATAAAGACCACGGGCACGGGCAATCTTTCGTAAATATCGACGATATCGGGCGTGTTGTTCTGGAAAAAAGAAATAATGCCTTGACACCCTTCTTTTACGAGAGCAATAAGCACATCTTTTTCCGTCTCGCGGGAAGAAAGTTTTAAGACAGGGATATTTCCGTTTTGAAGGACCGTATTATAGATAGATTCGGTTACCTTGGAAAAAAACGGGTTTGTGATGTTTTGAGTGAGTATCCCTATTTTTTTCCGTTTCGATTCGAAGAGTTTAAAAAGTTCGCAGTCTTTATTATAAAGCCCGTTCATTATGAATTTTTTATTGCCTATCTGAACGATAAGGTCGTTATCGACGAGATAATTTATGATTTTAAGCGCAGACACGAAGGAAACGTCGTACCGTTTCATAAGATCCTCGGCGATCATGAACTTATCGCCCGACGCACCGAGTTTTCCCGACAGCAGGTCGGACCTGACTTCTTTCAGGATTTTTTGTATTTTCATAAGTGTACTCCGAAACCTTATATATTTCTATTCTATAACATACGAAACGATAAGTCAAGCAGGTGAGTGAAATATATAAAATTTAAAAATATATATAAAAATTTTTCAAATGGTGTTGAAATCGGGTGTTTTATGGTTTAGATTTAATATTGAGAAATAGTATTTCGGCAAGAAGGAGAAAAAATGATAAAACACACTTCGGTAAGTTATTACGGTTTAAATTACGTGGAGCACGCTGAGAAAGATTTCGAAGAGATGAAAGCGCACGGGTGCGACACGGTGATACTTGCGATAACCGAATTCGATATGGATTTTTGGTTTCCCAACATAAACAATATAATAAAGGCGGCGCATAAAGTAGGTTTGCGTGCTATTGCGGACACCTGGGGAATAGGCAAATATTTCGGCGGAGAACAAGTTTCGCTGTTTTTGCAGGAGAATATCCATCACAGGCAGGTGTCGGCGCATACGGGTGAAACGCTTGCCGCTGCGTGCTTTACGAGTAACGCCTTCCGCGATTATTTTACGGGACTTTGCGTAAAACTTGCACGCGAAACGGAGATAGACGGTTTTTTCTGGGACGAACCGCATTACGCCTTGCCGAGAGCAGGTACTTCCGTTTCGTACGGCGCGGGGGAAGACTGGGCTTGCAGATGTCCCGAGTGCATGAAAAAGTTTGCGGATTATTACGGCTATGAGATGCCGAAGATATTGAACGACGACGTAAAGAATTTCCGTTGGAGAGAAGCGCTTAAAACTTTATCCGACTGTTCGAAAGCGGTAAAAGAGATAAACCCGAAACTTGAAATAACCATCTGCGTGCACGCGACGAGCCAGTCTTACTATTGCACGGAACTTCGCGGGTACGACAACTGGGAAACAGTTGCGGCGTGTCCTTACTTCGACGTTTTGGCGTCTACCATAATAGAC
>JAEEGH010026707.1_pt1 | contig 11484 bp, 10 predicted proteins | sample 9134181 | NCBI WGS metagenome assembly JAEEGH01 (sample SAMN16246544, study PRJNA631951) | gut metagenome | biome: gut microbiome; feature: rumen; material: DP-attached | host: Bos | place: Iran: Karaj | collected 2018-10 | reverse complement strand
ATGAGCTAAATAGACAGGAAGCTTCCTTAGTAGCTGAAATAAGTAATACTGAAAAGGAAATCCATAATTTAGCTAAAAGAGAATTTAATGTAAGCTCTCCTAAGCAATTAGGTAGTGTATTATTTGATGAGTTACAGCTACCTTATCCTAAGAAGAAGGGTAATACATATTCAACAGATCAATCTATATTAGATACTATAAAAAATGCTCACCCTATTGTTCCATTAATTATGGAATATAGAGCAAAGACTAAATTATATTCTACATATATTCAAGGAATAAGAGATGTTATTTATCCTGATGGAAAGGTACATACAATTTACCAGCAGGCATTAACATCAACTGGTAGATTATCATCTATTGAACCTAATTTACAAAATATTCCAATTAGAACACCACTAGGTCATATGATTAGAAAAATGTTTATACCTGAGGGAAAGAATAATTCATTATATTCAGCTGACTATTCACAGGTAGAATTAAGAGTATTAGCACATATGGCTAATGTATCTAAGCTAATAGATGCCTTTAATTTGGGTGTTGATATTCATACTAAGACTGCGATGGAGGTATTTGGTAAAACTGAAATAACTCCAGATGATAGAAGAAAGGCTAAGGCTGTAAACTTTGGTATAGTTTATGGTATTTCAGCTTATGGCTTAGGACAGGATATTGGAATTACAAATTCACAGGCCGCAGAATTTATTAAGAAATATTATGAAGCATATCCAGAAATTAAGGAATTTATGAATAAGACAATCGAGGATTGTCAAAGAGATGGATATGTATCTACTATGAAAAATAGAATTAGATATATACCAGATATTAATTCTAAAATCTTTATGCAAAGAGAATTTGCAAAAAGAACAGCAATGAATACACCTATTCAAGGAAGTGCCGCAGATATTATTAAAATAGCTATGGTTAATGTTGATAATGAATTAGAAAAGAATAATTTAAAATCAAAGCTATTAGTACAGGTTCACGATGAGCTTGTGTTTGAGGTTGAAAAGGGTGAAGAGGAAACATTACAAAATTTAGTTAGAAACGCAATGGAAAATGCAGTTAAGCTAAGAGTTCCTCTAATTGTAGATGATTCATTTGGAAAGAATTGGTATGAGGTAAAATAATGAGTATAGTAACTAAGAGACGTAGTGTTAGAAAATTTGATTTAACAAAGAAAATACCAGATAGTATATTAGAAGAATTAATTATGGCTGGTGAAGAGGCTCCAAGAGCTAGACGCCAGGATTCTAGAGAATATGTAATTATTAATAAGCAAGAAATTATTAATGAATTAGCTAAGATATATAAATGTACAATGATTATTGAGGAATGTAATACAATGATTGGAGTAATTGGTAAGAATCCAGATGACTTACCATGTCCTAGCTTCCAGCCAATTGATTTAGCCTGTGCAACTGAAAACATTATGGTTGAGGCAGTAAATAAGGGAATTGGTTCTGTAATGCTTGGTACATATCCTGATAAGGAAAGAGTAGAAAAGGCTAATAATATATTAGGAATAAATGATGGTAGATTTGTATTTACATTCATTTGTTTAGGCTATCCTATTGATAAGGATTGCTTCTACGAAAAGAATCAAAAGCCAATCATTAATTATAACAGAGGTTAAAGATGCCAGAATTACCAGAGGTAGAAACTGTAAGAAGAGTATTAGATAAGGATATCGTTGGATTAACTATTACTGATATTAAGATTAAATATGATAATATTATTGATTATGATATCGATGAATTTAAGAAAAATATCATCGGTAAGAAAATAGTTAGTACAGAAAGATTAGGTAAATTTCTAATATTTAATTTAAATGAGGGGAATCTAATTTCACATCTTAGAATGGAGGGTAAATATTTTTATTTACCTAGAGATACATTTGATAATAAGCATGTTCATGTCATTTATTATTTTGATAATGGATATAGCCTAATTTACCAAGATGTTAGAAAATTTGGTAGAATGACTTATAGGTCTAATAGTGAGTTATTTACCACAAAACCACTAAATGAGGTAGGAATTGACCCTATTTTAAATAAAAAAATTGATATTGATAAAATATATGATAAAATAATATCAAGGAGTGTGGCGATAAAAACAACTCTTTTAGACCAGTCTATTATTGCTGGACTAGGAAATATTTATGTTGATGAGGTATTGTTTTTATCAAATATAGATCCTACACGTCCTTCAAATTCTATTAAATTAGAAGAGGTAGAAAGAATAGTTAACTCATCTATTTCTATATTATCTAAAGCCATAGAATTTAAGGGAACAACTATAAGAAGCTACACTTCAAGTCTTGGAGTTGAAGGACAATTCCAAAAATTTTTGAATGTTCATACAAAAAAAGAATGTCCTCATTGCAAAAACGCTTTAATTCGTGTTAAAATAAATGGAAGGACAACTTATTACTGTAAGAACTGTCAGAGGTAAGATACATTATGAAGCAAATTATTGGAGTTACAGGCGGAATTGCCAGTGGCAAATCAAATGTTTGTAATATCATAGAACAAGAGGGCTATCCTGTTATAGATTGTGATAAGATAACAGCTGAGTTATCAGTTCAGGGTGGATTACTTTATAATGTTATAGTTAAAGAATTTGGTGAAGATTTTTTACTAGATAATGGTGATTTAGATAGAAAAAAGCTAGCCAAAAAGATTTTCAATGATTCTAAATCAAAGGAATTACTTGATAAAATTACTCATCCAATTATCTATGAAGAAGTAAAGAAAAGATTGGATAAGATTAGTGATGGATTAGTATTCCTAGAGGCTCCATTATTATATGAGTCTAAATTTGATAATATTTGTGATAAAATTATATGTGTATTTCTTCAGAAGAGACTTCAGGTTCAGCGTTTGATGGATAGAGAAGGAATTGATGAGGATTATGCACTAGCTAAAATCCATTCACAGATGGATTTGTATATGAAGAAATCATTAGCAGATTTTGTTATTGATTCAAAGGGAACGTTTGAAGAAACTAAACTATTAGTGTTGAATGTAATAAATGATATTAAAGGAGTGTTGTAATTATGGCAGTAATTGAAACAAGTGAAAACGCAAAGGACTTAGCTTATCAAACACATTATTATAAGGCAAGCTATGATCAAGTAAAAAAGGTATATTTAGAATATGTTGAATCTTTAAAGCATACTATCGTAAGTACAAATGATGATTATCATGAAATTTATTCAGAGGTTCCTCATTTTACTGTAATTGCTAAAATTATTGAGCAAACACCTATTGAGACTTCAATTGATTTCTATATTAATGCTGAATATCTAGTAGGTAACAATAAGAAGGCATTAACATTTATTAATAATGTTTATAAGAAGCTTGAAGAGCAATATGAATTCAAGGGAGTAGCCCTTCATAAGTAGGAAGTATTCATATATGACATCAAAGGCAATAAATTCAAATTCTAAATTTAATATTTATGCGAGTTTTAATCTCTCAGCCGATGATGTTAATACCCTATCGTTACTATATGCACCACTCATTGGGAGTGATGCTTTTTTACTTTATATGGGGTTAACATCCTTGCTAGATAAATCTACATTAGCATGTAAAGGATTGAAGCATAAGGATTTATTCGATGCTTTTTCTTTTACCCTTCAAAGCTTTAATAAAGCTAGATATAAGCTAGAAGGTGCTGGGTTATTAAACTCATATGTTTCAAATGATGGTGAGTTTACATATTTATTAAATCCACCATATACTGCTAAGAATTTTATTATAGATTCACCACTTATTTTTTATTTAAAATCTAAGCTATCAGAGGATTCATTTAAAAGAATTTATGATAGATTTGTTTTAGATTCAGTTGATAAGACTGAATTAGAAAATATTACTAAATCATTTGATGAGGTTTTCCAATCAGATGTTTATACTGATGATACAATTAAGAAGTTTGGTTATATCCTAGGTAAGAATGCATCTAAATTTAAGATTAGTGATAAGTCTTTTGATTTTGATAAATTCATTAAGCTTATTGATAAGGCATATTTACCTACTGGTGTAACAAATGAATTTAAAGAAAGTATCATTCAATTAGCTTATGTATATCAATTTAATGAGGATGAAATGTCTTATATATTTAGTGAATCACTAGATAGAAAGAATGAATTTAGTCTTAATTTATTAAAAAAGAAGATTGGTGTATATTTCCAAGCTAAGAGAAATTTAGATTCTCCTAAGATTGTAGAAAAGAATGAAGGAGAAGCTAATGTTGATCAAATAGAATATTTAGATAAAATAAATCCAGTTGATTTATTAGAGGTAATGTCTCCAAATTATCCAACATCTTATTTATCTACAATTAATGAGGTATATAGTAAAATCAATTTACCACGTGGTGTAATTAATTGCATGATTTGTAAGGTATTAAGAGATAAGGGTGGCGAATTACCTGGAGTTAAATATTTTGAAAAGGTAGCCGAATCTTGGATGGCTGATAATGTATTAACTACTAAGGATGCTATTAAATATGTAACTACATTAAAGGAAGAAAAGGGTAGTGGCTATAGTAGTAAATCTAAGGTAAAGAATAATCCTATCGATCAGAATAATGGAGGATTTAGATCTCTATGAGAAAAGAAACAGAGGATTTTATAAAGGAAGTACAAAAGGAATTTCCTAATGAAAATGTAAATTTAAATAATGTAAGTGACTTTTATATTGTCCTTTGTGATAGAGATAATTGTAAGAAGTGTAATGGATTAAATAATTGCCAAAATAGTAATCAAGGCTTTTATTTATCTAAAACAAAGGATGGATTTGTTCAGGTTAGATGTAAATATTTAACAGAACTACAAAAAAGCTCACATCCTAATTTACTTAAGAGCGAATATAATGAAGCTTTAAGTGATGCCTCAACTAAGAATTATGATTTAAATACTGAAAGCAGAAAGAAGATATTAGAATATATTACTAAGTTTGCACAAAATTATGGTAAAGGATTTAAGGAAGGCTTATATATTTATGGTGGTTTTTCATATGGAAAGACTTATTCATTAATGCTAACTGCTAAAGCCTTATCTGCATATGGTATTGACCACATATTTGCGTATTTTCCTGATTTAGTTATCGAGATTAAGGCTGCGATGGAAAATGGTAAATATGACCAAATTATTGAGCTTTTAAGAGAAACTGATGTTTTATTATTAGATGACTTAGGCGCTGAAAATATGACACCTTGGCTAAGAGATGAGGTATTAGGACCTATCATTAATTATAGAATGAATCTAAAGAAGCCTATCTTTGTTTCATCTAATATCAATCCTAATGATTTAAAGAAGCATTTTATGATGAATTCTACCGAGGAAGAAAAAACTAAGGCAGGAAGAATTACATCAAGATTAATTTCATTAATGCTAGATGTATCATTAGATGATGGCGAAAGCTATTTAAGATAATTCAATAAAGTAGTCCAGACGTAATGCCTGGACTTTTTTTGAGAAAAAGTGTAAAATGTTGTCACCTTTTTGATTTATTAATCGTTTTATATATGTGAGGGAAAACTTTATGGTATCGAAAGACGAATTTGAAAAAATATATAGCTTATATTCTAAAGAGCTCATGAATGTAAGCTATGGATATACAAAAAACAAAGATGATGCGTTAGACATCATCCAAAATGTTTTTTTGAAATACTTTAATAAGAATAAAAGCTTTCCTTCAGAGGATGCTAGAAAATATTGGTTAATTAGAATTACTATTAATGAATCATTAGACTTTATTAAAAGTCAAAATAGAGTTGTCTTATTAGAGGATGATAAGGTAGAAGCTATCAATTATCAAAATAGTGATGATGATTCTGACCCAAGATTAGAAAAGCTATCTATTCTTGTAAAGAAGCTACCCGAAAAATATAGAAGGGTAGTTGTACTACATTATTATGATTCAATGCCTATTAAAGAAATTAGTAAGACATTAAATATTAGTGATTCTGCGATAAAGAAAAGATTAGAAAGAGCGAGAAATATTTTAAAGGAAGGGATGGATGAATAATGCTTGATGATTTAAATAAGATGGTTCCTGATTTAGATGAAGAAGATAAGAGTAAGATTTATGATGGACTTAATGCTAAATCTAGCAATAAGGGTATTAATATCTTTAAGAGACAATATGGATTAATATTGTTAGGATTAGCTTTACTTATAGCTATTATCGTTCCTATTGGAATTGTATTAGGTACTGGTAATAATAATCAAAAGATAGATGACCCATCAACTGTTACTCCATCTGGTGATAATAAAGGTGGTAATAACTCCGGTGGAAATAATAGTGTTAATACCGGTAATAATAGTAGTAATAACTCCGGTGGAAATAACAGTGGTAATGCCGGTAACAGTGGTAATGCCGGTAATAATAGTAGCTATAATGTAAATACTAATTATTCATTAAATGAAAGAGAAATAATTGGTGTAGCTGCATTTAAAGAATTTGATAAGAATGAGAATATTAAGCTAACATCTAATACATATTCTATAAATGAATTATTAAATGATGAACCAAAGGATGAAACTAATCAAGGTAATGAAGAGGCACCAATGGTATATTCATATCCTTTTAATTATGTAAAGATTCATTCAGCTTATAAATTTAATATAAATGTAGAAGATATTGCCGATCAAGGAGCTAAGCAGGTTATTGAATCTAGCTGTGGACTTGGTGAATTAGAGGATGTGGTTGCTCAATTTACAACATTTGAAGACGATGAAGGAATTAAAAAACCAATGATTTTGCCTGAATACCTTATCTCAATTAGAGGATATAATGGCTTCTATACAATTTTAGAAAATTCTGCTAGCTTTACATATAGCTCTGAAACACGTGCGTTTAGCTCACATAAGCGAATTGGCACAAATGAAATAACTAAGGACTTTACTCCACCAATTTTAACTATATATTTAAGAGTAAATAAAATATATGGAACATATTATGTATGCTTTAAATTAAGTGAAAATATTATGGATATATATCAATATGATCAAAGCCAAGCATTTAAAAATATAACAGATGTAGAAGATGTAGAGGCAGATACATTATATTCTGTACATGAATTAACCGAATTTAAAACAAAGGCTGTAGAGGTAACTGTTAAAAATATTGTAGATTCTCGCTATATAGAGGTAAATAGTAATTGTAGATTACGAGCTGTTGTAATTAGTCCATACACAGTTTCACCTAATAATGCCTTTATTCCGTTAGCTGATGGTACTATTTTACAATTTGAGGTTGGAGCTAAATTAATTGTTGAATATGATGAATTATATGGTTCATATGATCCTGTAATAATTGTTGCAAATATAATCACTCTAAAATAGAAAATTAAATTGAATTTAAATCTATGATTTGGTATAATTATTTTGTCTATGATTTGGGACAAGATAATTAAAAAGGATTTTTAGAGAGAATACGGCTGGTGAAAGTATTTATGATGTTTTAATTGTTACTACCCAAGGAGATGAATCTAGGAAATGAGATTCCGTTACTCGCGTTAAGAGTTAATTGAGGTGCTGTATAATTTTTATACAGAACTAAGGTGGTACCGCGACAATTCGTCCTTAGAGCATTATGCTTTAAGGACTTTTTTATTATAGGAGGAAAAGATTATGATTAAAGTTACTTTACCAGATAATAGTGTTAAGGAAGTAGAAAAGGATACACTTGTAATTAGCATAGCTAAGGAATTATCACCAAGCCTAGCTAAGAAGGCAATCGTTGCTAAAATTGATGGTGTGCTTGTTGATTTAAAGACACCTATTACAGCTGATTGTAAGCTAGAGCTAGTAACACCTGAAAATAAGGAAGAGGCTTTTGAGGTTATTAACCACTCATGTGCCCACCTTTTGGCTCAGGCTATGAAGAGATTATATCCAAATACAAAGTTTGGTGTAGGTCCTGCCATTGAGGAAGGATTCTATTATGACTTTGGTGTAGATGCTCAAATCACTATTGAGGATTTACCAAAGATTGAAAATGAAATGAAGAAGATTGTTAAGGAAAACATTTCAATCAATCATTATAATTTAACAAAGGATGAAGCTAAGAAGAAGTTCGCTTCAGATAAATATAAGTGCGAGCTAATTGACGCTGTTAAGGGTACTGATATTGTTGGTATTTATGAGCAAGGAGATTATTCTGATGTTTGTAGAGGACCTCATGTTATTTCTACTGGCGTTTTAAAGAATTTTAAATTATTAAATGTTGCTGGAGCTTATTGGAGAGGCGATTCAAAAAACGATGTTATGACTCGTATTTATGGTACTTGCTGGTTCACTAAGGAAGAACTAGATGAATATCTACAGGTATTAGAGGAAAGAAAGGCTAGAGACCATAGAAAGCTTGGTAAGGAATTAGGTATTTTCATGTTTGATGATCTTGTTGGTAGAGGTCTACCTATGTGGCTACCTAATGGCTTTATCGTAAGAAGAAAGCTTCAGGATTATATTATGGATAAGGAATATGATCTTGGCTATAAGCATGTTATGACTCCATGCTTAGGTAATGTTGAATTATATAAGACATCTGGTCACTGGGCTCATTATAAGGATGATATGTTCCCTAAGATGGATGTTGATGATGAATCATATGTACTTCGTCCTATGAACTGTCCTCATCACATGGTTATGTATAGAAGCACTCTACATTCATATAGAGAATTACCACTTCGTATTGCTGAAATCGCAGCTGACTTTAGATTTGAGGCATCTGGTGCTTTAACTGGTATTGAAAGAACTAGAGCGTTCTATCAAAATGACTCTCATATTTTCTGTATGCCAAGCCAAATTGGTGATGTATTTAAGGAGGTAACTAAATTAATCCTTGATGTATATCATGATTTTGGATTTAAGAATTATAAATTTCGTTTATCATTAAGAGACCCTAATGATACAGAAAAATATTTCGGTAATGATGATTTATGGGAAAAGAGTGAATCTCAATTAAGACAGGTATTAAATGAATTAGGTGTAGATTATTATGAGGCTATTGGTGAGGCTGCATTCTACGGTCCTAAGCTAGATGTTCAGGTTAGATCTGCAATTGGTCATGATGTAACATTATCAACTATTCAGCTAGATTATCAATTACCTGAAAGATTTGAGCTTGAATATATTGATGAAAAGGGTCAAAAGGCAAGACCTGTTGTTATCCATAGAGCAATCCTAGGCTCAATGGATAGATTCGTTGCCTTCCTAATTGAAGAGACTAAGGGTATCTTCCCTGTATGGCTAGCACCAGTTCAGGTTAAGCTAATTCCTGTTAATTTAGAATATCATAAGGAATTTACTGATAATCTATTTGCTAGATTTAAAAAGGCAAAGATTAGAGCTGAGGTAGATTATAGAGATGAAAAGCTTGGCTATAAGATTAGAGAGGCTCAAATGAAGAAGATTCCATATCAATTAGTTATTGGTGATAATGAGGTTAAAAATGGCACTATCACTTATAGAAGATATGGTAGCCAGGAGCAAACTACTGTTACAATTGATGAATTTATTGCTTTAATTAATAAGCATAATGAAGAATTAAATTAATAAAATGAAATGGCCTGGATTTTCCAGACCATTTTATGTGTTTTAAGGGCAGTCATATGGAAAAGAGAACAATTTTAAAAAATGAAAGAACGTATAATAGTGATGATGTAAAACTTGCATCTAAAGAGAATATAAAAGAAAGATTTTTATTATTTTTTACTATTTATAGTGCATTTCTCATTTTATTAGGTGGAGTGTTTATAATTTTACCAAATAATAAGACTAATGTTCTTACCTTTATGGTTGCTGGAATTATATGCTTTGTTATGGCAGCAATAACTTTATGTTTTTATTTTTTTATAATATTTAGAATTAAAAGATCTAATTATAAGGATGTAGGATATAAATATACATTTTACGAAGATGGATTAGTCATTGCTGTCAATTCAAAAAATATGAATCAGCATAAAGTATTAAAATATAATGAAATTTTAAAATGCATTAAGAGTAAGAATTATACATTTTTATATTTCAATAAAACACAGGCATTTTTCTTTTTAAATGATGATTTAAATGAAGAAGTATATAATTTATTAAAAAATAAAATAAAGAAATATAAGGATTAATTATGGGCGGTTTATTAGAGGTTGAAGGATTAAAATTTAAATATAAGGATGAAAACCTATTTAATGAGGCTTCATTTAGAATTTTACAAGGCGACCATATCGTATTAGTTGGTGATAATGGTGCTGGTAAATCAACCTTTATGAAGCTCATTTGTAAGAATTTAATTCCAGATAGTGGAACTATTAGCTGGATGAATAATATTAAATATGCTTATCTAGATCAGCATTTAAAGGTTACTGATGATGTATCAATAGAGGATTATATTATTGATGTATTCAAGCCTTTATTTGAAAAGGAAGCATTAATGAATTCATATTATGAAAAGCTAGCAACATGTCCAGAATATGAATATGAGAAGTGGATGAATTATGCAGAATCTATTCAAATAGAATTAGAAAAGAATAATTTCTATTGGATTAATTCAACACTTGGAAATATGATTAATGGACTTGGAATAAAAGAATATGGCTTAGACACAAAGCTAGGTAAGCTATCAGGTGGACAAAGAGCTAAGGTATATTTAGCTAAGTTATTATTAGAAGCACCTGATGTATTATTAATGGATGAGCCTACTAACTTCCTAGATAGTGCTCATATTGAATGGCTAGCTAAATATTTAAAGGATTCTAAAAAGGCTTTCGTAGTTATAAGCCATGATGAATGGTTCTTAAATGAAATAGCAGAGGTTGTTTATTGCCTTTCTAATAAGGTATTAACTAGATATAATGTTAATTATTCTCAATATTTAAAGGATAGAGCATTAAGAGAGGAACAATATTTAAATGCTTATAATTCTCAACAAGCATTTATAAAAAGAACAGAGGATTTTATTCAAAGAAATATTGTTAGAGCTACAACATCTAAACAGGCTAAATCTAGAAGAAAGATGCTAGAAAGAATTGAAAAACTTGAAAAGCCAAAAAATCATGAGCCTATGCATCTAACATTTCCTTTTTCAAGGGGATTAGGTCAAGAAGTATTAAAATTAGATAATTTAACTGTTGGTTATGATAATAAGCCAGTTTTAGAGAATCTTAATTTTTTACTTGAACATAATCAAAAGGTTGTTATTTTAGGTCAAAATGGTATTGGTAAATCAACTATATTAAAAACAATAATGGATGTTATTAAACCAATATCAGGTAAATATAAATGGAATAATTCAGCTGATTTGAATTATTTTAAGCAAGAAGAAGAATTTAAAGATGATGTTAATGCTATAAATTATTTAAGATATTTTTATCATCTTAAAACTGATGGTGAGCTAAGAAGTATATTAGCTTTAGCTGGTATAAAGGGAGAATTAGCCTTAAGACCAATTAAAACATTATCAGGTGGAGAACAAACAA
>JAEEGH010026706.1_pt1 | contig 11484 bp, 3 predicted proteins | sample 9134181 | NCBI WGS metagenome assembly JAEEGH01 (sample SAMN16246544, study PRJNA631951) | gut metagenome | biome: gut microbiome; feature: rumen; material: DP-attached | host: Bos | place: Iran: Karaj | collected 2018-10 | reverse complement strand
GCGCCGCGGTCGTCCGGGAATACAACGCCGCGCCCCGCAACCCAGCGGAACGCATTGCGCACATACGGCTCGCGGCGCGACATCTCCGCCAGAGCGGCGGCGGACGGCCTCGCGGCCACGGACGCCACCGCCGTCTCAGCCGAGTGCTTCGCCCGCTCCACGCAGGCGGCAAGCCGCGCCTCCACGCGACTCCCCACAAGCGCAGCCTCGTGCGCCGCCGCTCGCTCGGACATCCGCCTGGCCTCGCCGCGGAACGACCATGCCGCCGCCCACGCAAGAACGAGCGCGGGGACGGCAAGCATGGCCACTGCGGCCGGCTGGCGGAATCTTCGATTCATTTAGACTTATCAGACTGCTGGTTGCGAAGCTGGAAACTTGATGTCTTCATCTTCTTGCGCTCGGCGGCGTCATACGAGCCGCTGTTCATGTTTCTGACGTTCTCCATCTGCATATAGGCGTCGGCGGCAAGGATTCTGTCCCTTCCTATAACGCGCTGAACATCCCTCGAATTGGCGCTGTTCAGCTCAAGAAGATTCTGCGCCGCCTCAAAATCGCCGCGGTCGGCAAGCCTGAGCGCCTCTTCGGTGCGCACCGCGTTCTCGTTAAGCGCACGCTCGCGCAGCACGCTCTTGTTCACGCTTGCCGCCACTGCCGCAGGATCAGCCGAATACGTCACGGTTCCAACACCCGTCACGGTCTTGGAAGCCTCGTTCTTCGGATCGACGTAGGTGACCTCGGCCTTGGCGATCTCGCGCGCGGAGCCAACCGCGCCAGGCGCTGCGTCGCACTTGACGATCACGTACTTCTCCTGCCCGCCGTAGAGCTGGTTGAGGTCGATGGATACGACGCCGTCAAGGATGCGCCCGTCGCGCCCAATCAGCGCCACCGGCGTGAAACCGGTGCGGAAATGGACCTTCAGCGCTACGCGCGTCGCGGCCACTGACAGCACGTCGCCGAGCTCGCCCGAGAAGATGCGCGGCAGGTCGTCGGACTTCTCAACGAAGTAGCTGTTGCCGTCCGACTTCTGCGAGAGGCGCGTCATGAGATCCTCGTTGTAGTCAACGCCGAGCCCGACCGTGGAGACCGCGATGCCGTCCTTCATCAGCAGCGCACCGTAGCGGCCCAGCTCCTCGGCTGAAGACGGGCCGACGTTGGCATGTCCGTCAGAGAGCAGCAGCACGCGGCTTATCTCGCACTTGCCCTTGAACTTCCTGAGCTCCGCGGCACCAGCCGCAACGCCGGCGAAGAGAGCAGTGCATCCTCTGGGCTCGATCGACTTGATGCGGGCGATGAGCGCCTCTTTCTCCGTGACGTGCTGAGCGGGAATGACAACCTCGCTGGCGTTGTCATAGGCTATCACGCTTACGATGTCCTTCGAATCGAGACGCCTTATCGCCTCGCACGCCGCTTCGCGCGCCTTGACGATCTTCTCGCCGTGCATTGACCCGGAGCGGTCCAGCACGATAGACAGGTTGACGGACGGACGTGTCGCCGCCGCGACCTTGTCCGCAGCAAGAGTGACCTTGACGTACGCGTCGCCGGGCTTGTCGGCGAGCCGTACCGAGTAGTCAGGCTCCACCCGGCAGCGGATGTCCGCCGCCGCAGTGAACGCCGCAGCCAGCGCCAGGCCAGCGATGATCGTCATTGTATTCTTCGTATTCATGGCTTTGTCCTTTCCTTTGCGCCTGAGGCCTCTCCGCCCAGGCACTGGACATTTAACCAAATTTCGCCACGCAAGTTGTCATGACGAAGCAAAGAGTTTGCAAAGTTTTTGCAAAGTGAACTCATGCGGCACACTGTCAGAGACTTCCCTCTCATTGCATCTGCGCAAGATTATACATCATTCCTGCAACATAGGCAAACAGAAACCGTTAACCGTCAGCGCAGCAGAAGCACCGTTGCGGGCGACACCTTCGAGACGAGCGAATAGTTGCGCGCCACGACCGCGCCTGAGGCGTTGTACGCCACGAACGACACGCAGTTAGGCTCGCCTTCGCAGGCGGTGAGCGCGCCCGGCGGAATGACGGCGCTGAACTCCCCTCCAGCCACGGGAACGCGCTCCGCCACGCGGATGCCGTTCACGTAGCAGGAAATCGACGCTACAGCGGAGTTTCCGCACGCAAACCGCGCGCGCAGCGTCCGCCCCGAATAGACCGTGCCGTTCGAGTTCAGCCCGTCGAACGCAATCGGCAGCGCCGCCGCGTCGGGCGTGTACGGATGCGTGGCGGTGGAGACCTTCAGGCTCGCCATCAGCGCAGGAACGCTTGCGAACTGCGCGTCGAGCCACACCAGGCGGCGCTCTAGATATGACCTGAGGCGCGACACGTCAGCGGCGAAGCTCGCTGCGCCTAGATTGTATTTCTTGTCGTGCACTGGATCCCATTTGGCGGAATTCGCACGGCACGCCTCGTTGAGGTAGTTCGTGTACTGGTCGATGAGTCCGCCCTGCTCGAAGCACGCCGCGAACCTATCACGCACCTGCCAGTAGCGCGTGTGCAGGCGCGTGCAGAACTCCGGATCGTCGGCCCATTCCTTGAAGAACGCCTGCTGCGGCACGCCGCGGTCCTGGCACTTCCACTCCTCGGCATTCGTCGTCACGCGCACGCTCCCCACGCCCCAGTCGAAGTCCCACACCGGACCCCACTTCAGCTTCCCGCTCCTGTCCTTGTACGCGTATCGGCTCTTGTACACCGCGTCGTTGTTGCCGAAGAGCTCCATCGTGAGCCAGTAGTTCACCATCGAATCGTAGTCGCAGTACTCGCATACGGGTTTTCCCTCCCCGGAATAGCCGTCTGGCGAAGTGCAGGCGTCCCAGTAGCTCTTCAAGAACGTCTGGCACCAGCCGAACATCTCGGAGTTCGTGCGCAGGAACTCCGGGTTCTTAAGCATCGTCTTGATGGCGAGGCTGCCGCTCGAGGTGGTGAACTTGGAAGTCTCGTCGTACTCGTTCGAGAACTCGAGGAGATAGCCGCCGGATATGTCGTCCGCAAAGCCGGCGCCAAGGAAGTCCGAAGGCCGCCCAGCGAGCGTCACCTTGTTCGTGGCGTCGTAGAACGTGAAGGAGTCGGAGGTGATCCACGCGAGATTCTGCTCCAGCTGCGCCGAAAGAGCGTCCTCCTGGTCCTTTGTGAGGCCGTTCGCCGCGGCGAACGCCTCAGCGAGATCGCCTGCGTCGCCTTCCCAGTCGTGAATGTCAATGCGGTCTTTCTCGATGCGGATGTGCTCGCAGAACTGGTACGTTCCCTGCCACGCGCCGTTGAGTACGCACTCCACCCATGTGGACTTCATTCCCATTCCCGTGGAGCCGATGTCGCGCGCGAAGTCGTACGCGAGCTTGTTGCGCATCATCGACTGGTCGTTGTAGTTCGCCAGGAGCACCCAGTGTTTCGACTTCGGAATGTCGAACATCTTCGTCTTCTTGTCGAGCTTTATCTTCCACGGCTTCTTCGGATAGCTGGCAGTCGTGTTCCCGCGCACCTTTATCGTCATCCTTCCGTCGTACGGCGACTTCCATTCGTCGTTGCCCTGCGCCATCAGCGTTCCATCGTGCGTCTCCTTGTTCTTGGAGGGCGTGGCGCCGTCGTCCGTGGCGAGATACATCACCGGCAGCTTCGAGAAGAAGAACTCCTTCTCGAGCAACGTCGCGCCGCCGCTTCGGGCCCTGAACTTTATCCAGTGTTCGTAGTCGCCGCGCACGGGCGTGTATGACGCCATGTTTCCCAGAAGGCCCGCATCGTAGACCTTTGCCGTTGAACCGCGCCGCCATTCATAGACATGTTCCGGCGAGATGCCGAGGAACGTGGCGCACTTCGCCTCTAGCGCCTTGCCTACACGCGGCCGCGACACATCAAGCTCCACCGAGGTAATCACCTCTCCTCCCATGTGCCGCACAGAGCCTTCCTCGCCGAACGCCACCATGAGGTCGTGCGCCGTGGCGCTCTCGCCGGCGCGCGTGAGAGCGGCCTCGCCCTCCACGAGCGCGATGTCGCCCTCTGCGCCGGGCGGCACATCGGCCGCCGCGCCGTCGATCGTCCAGTTCGAGGCTTCGTTCCAGTCGCCGTCGGCACCGCCCGTCCAGCGGAAGAGCCTCAGCTGCTCGCCTTCTTCCTCTGCCCCAGAGAAGTCGGAGAAGCGCCCCTTTCCTGTGAACGAGACGGTGCCTACAGGCGCGGAAGCGCCCTTGGCGCGGAACCACTCGCATCCCGCCGCGTCGGCAAGGCGCACCCACTCGGCGCCCCTCTTCACGAGGTAGCTCACCAGCCTCACATCGTCCGCCATGCGCTTGAGCTCGATGCGCCCGTACATCCACTCGCCGGCCGCAGGCGCCGCTCCTTCCACAGTCAGGGCCACCCAGCCTCTCGCCGTGAAACCGTAGTAGCCAGGCGCGTCGTCATCCATCAGAGCAGGCGCCAGACCTGCCGCGCCGTCGAATTCGTAGGACGAAAACGGCGCGAGCGCCTCTGGACGCAGCGAGAAGTCAAACCGCTCCATGCCAAGTCCCGCCGGCGGGGCGTTCGGCGCGAACACCACCTCGCCGCCGCCAGCAATCTCCATTCCGTTGCGCACGCCGTCGAAGACGTTCGTTGCGGAAGGCGAACCGGAAAGCCACGCGCCCCCTTCCGCTCCCTGCTGCGAAAGGGCGTCGCCGGGCGCATATCCGCCCAACGACACCTCGAACCATTGTGCACCTAGCAACGGCGCGCACGGCGCGAGACACAGGAAAACTCTGAATGCCGCAACGCGCACGAACCCTTCTCACTTCACGAGAATCATTATGCCTGTCGAGGCAAGCTTGATGCCGACTTCGTCGCGCACTACCGTAAGCGCGCGCGAACGAGTGTCGTCGTCAGCCTTGAAGGAGACGGAGAAGTGAGGAGGCTCGGCCCATGTGACTATGTACTGGTCGTTGCGCAGCATGCTGGAAAGATCTCTGCGCCCGGCGAGGTTCACCGTCACTTCGGCACCTTCGACGAACGTAACGACTGCGGAGCCGGTGGTGAACTTGGACGTGGTTGACCACGTGCCGGTCCTGCCGGAGAGGTCAAGCGTCGAGCCGTTCTGCAGCGTGCAGCCGTAGAAGCCGTCAGTCGTCGGCTTGAACGAGCCATATACGTTCATTTCACCTGTGCCCGAGTTCACTTCGCCTTCATACAGCGCCTCGTAGTCGCCGACATTGAACGTGCAGGTGGAGGGGATGTTCATCGCGCAGTTCATGCGCAGCCGCGCAGTCCTGCTCTCTACCGTGCCCTTGTATCCATTGTAGATGAAGAACGTGCCGTTGGAAACGTTCATCGTGCCGTTCGTGAACGTAGTGGTGGGGTTCTGATCCGCATCAGAACCAATGATGAATTTCCCGGAATCTGTTAGATCCACGTCGAGCGCATGCCCGCCGAGATCCAGCACATGTCCCGTCCAGAGACGAAGATTTCCTGTACTGGTAGTGAGGAATGTGGAGTCGGAGAGAAGAGTTGTCCTGCCGAATATCGCCGCGCCGCCGTATGTGTTTAGATTTGCCGAGAACGTAGAAAGGATCGTTCCGCCGTCCAGCACGATTGGATAGATGGTGTACCACACCTCTCCGCCAAGCTCCAGCGTGGCGTTGCGCACGAGGATTCCCTTTCCGCTCGCCCCCATGGTCGTCTGCTGCGTGGCGTTGAGCGACACTCTCGTCGTGCCGCCCCGCAGTTCGCTGCCGCCGGTGTAGGTCTGGGCACGCGCCGCGGAGAACGCTCCATTGCCGTCTTTGACGAACTTGACATTGCCGGCGATGAGCACCTTCGTGTTGACGGTGTCTTCTGTCGCGAATACGCAAAACTCGCTTGGATCGCCCTCGACTTCGTTCTTGATCGTCACGGTGCTATCCGAGTTAAGCCCGCCGACCGTGAGATTGTGGCCGTTCATGTCCACCTCCGTGTTGTCCACGAACGGCGGATGCGCGCCGATGCCGCTCCAGTCGCAGTCCGCCTCAAGCGAGCAGCTTCCGATGATCAGCTGCTTGCGCAACAGCGTCTGCCCGGCGGGAACGTTGAATGTAGTGGGACCAGTCACGGTGATCGTGGTGAACACGCTCGGCACGGCGCCTTCAAGCACTTCGTCGCGATAGTTCCAGCACGTCCAGTTGAGCGGATCGTTCACCGTCGCGCGCTGGCCACCACCCGTCCACACCGCCGTGATCGGCTCGTTTGCGGGGGGCGCCTTGTACACAAGCCTCGTGTTGTCGTCGGCGAACTCCACAGTGCCGCGGGAGGCCGACGCGACTTCTCCCACGTCCACACCTTCCGGAAGCGCGATTCCGCCCGTCGCGACGAGGAGCGTCTGCCCGTCCTCGAAGAACGCCAGCCCTCCCATGTCGAACAGGATGGACGCGCCGCGCCCAAGCGTGACCGCGCCGGGAATTGAGACGCCAACGGGAATCGTCAGGGCCACGCCGTCTCCCACGTTCAGCCCGCCGAGGTTCGCCATGTTCTTCATATCCTCGGATGCGTATGCGAACGTTACGCCCGCCCTGCCGTCGCCTCGCCCGCAGTCAAGCGTGAGCGAATCGGCGCGCGGGGCCGCGTCGAAGGTGAGCGTGGGATTGCTCCCCACGATGGAGAGCACCGGGTTGCCGAACTTGCCGGTGCCCATCTGCATGCTCCACGCGAGGCTGCCGTCGAGCGGACGGAACGGAAGCGCATAGATGTTGTACGCCGAGTAGCCGTTGCCGTTCCAGCTCGTTGGCGCGGCCTGCTGGTTCGCGGAGGACGTGAAGGCGCCATCCGCCGTGAAGTACGGGTTCGGCCATACAAGCGACCACTGCATGCGCAGCGTGTTTCCGGCCACGTCAAGCCCGGCGTCAGTGAAATCGCAGAGAATCGCACCACTGCCGTTTCTGTCGCGCAGATCGATCTTGAGATCCGTCACGTTGCCGTCTTCGTCCGTCGTGACGATGTGCTCCCACGAGGACATGGTGCGGGCGTATGGCCCCCACGAGCCCAGTCCCTTCACTGAGATGTACATGTCGCGGAGGTCTTCAAGGGATATCCCGGAAAAAATCGTCCGGCTTGAAGCCGGGATGTAGGCTGCACCACTGGCATCGCGGTACAGCGGCATATCCTCCCACACCTCGACGGAAGAGATGTAGATCGTGGCAGAACTGTTGCCTGCGCAGAGGACGAATCCATCGCCCGTGAAATTGCTACTGCGGATGTCGTTCTTGCTCGTCAAGGAAACACAGCGGTACCCGTCAAGCGTCGAGGAAACGCCGTCCGGGGCGAAGTGGGCCGTAAAGGAGTGCCACACATCCTTCGAGACGAGACGGAACGCATTCCATCCGTTGCTCTTCTGCTGCCCGGCGTTTCCAGTGCTGTTGACGTTCTCCTCAGCCGACGTTCCGAAAAGGCCTTCATTGCCCTGAATTAGATTATTGCCGGAAATGTACCAGATTCCATTGCCGACGCCGTCGTACTCGCCGCTCACAAGCGTATTCAGGGCGTTAGGAGACGAAGAAGGCAGATTGAACCTGATGCGCAGCATCCAGCTTTTGTCGCGCACAATTCCGGCGGGAAGCGGGAACTTCAGATGCGCTCCCTTAGGGATGGAAAGCGCCATGTCGCCTTCGGAAAGCCCAACACCGACTACGGTGATCGAGCCGAGGGTGCCGTCTGTCACCTCTGTCGACTCGGTAGTGCCCGTACAGGGAATCGCCGCAAAGTTGCCGACGGTTGGCGCGAGAATCGCGGCGCTCGTGGGGTTCTCCGGATCGTAGTTGTCGAAGTTCCACTTCGCCACGAGCCCCGCCTGCGACGGCGAAGGCGCCGTCGCCACACACAACGCGGCAATCGCCGCGAACATTGCATCTTGCACTTTCATCGCTTTTTGTCTCCTTGTTTGCCTTTGACTGTAGATTATTCTTTATCGCACCGAGATGGTGAGACCGGGCACCTTCTCCCAGGTCCAGGTGAGGCGCTGCGGCGCGGCGCCGGCGGAAAGCGTGCACGCTCCGCCAAAGACGCGGGCCTTCCGCGTCCAGACGCCGTCCACCTTCGTCTCGACCGTATGGCGCGGACGAAGCGTCTGCCCGCCCACGGCGACTGGCGCCGCCGTAAACGTCATGCTGCCCGTCAGCTCATAGTCGCCATCTGCCATGGAACCCTGCGCCGTCTCGCCCTCCGCAAGGCCGTCCGGCTGCGCATTCACAACTGTAAGGTTCGCGTAGTCGGCGAAGTTGCCGCGATAGCGGATCTCGTCGACCTTGCGGTTCTGGCGCAGTTCGTCGTCCGTGAGGATTCGGTTGTAGAGCCTGACGGACGACATCTTGCCAACGAACATGCGCGTCTGCTGGGTGACGTTGCGTCCCGTGCCGATGGTGTATGGCCACGATGGCAACGTGCCCGACGCATTGGAGTTCACCCAGACGGGCAGCACGTCGTTGCTGATGCTGGCCTTCTTCCTCTCGAGGTCGTCGTAGAACGCGTTGAGGTACGGCCCCGTCCAGTCCGTCGCCATCGTGTGCCGCGTCTTGTGGTGCAGCTTGAAGTTCGGATGCAACTTGAGGCCGTTGTTCACGTTGCCCGAAGACCTGTCGAAATACACGACGAGGTCGTCCCTGGCCGTGTTCGCGGTGGTCCCGAAAATTGTGGGATAGGTGCCTATGTTGCTGTCGTGGTCGTACTCCAGGATGAACTGCGCGGAAAGCTGCTGGCCGAATGCGACGTTTCCGTTCAGCGCGAAATGGTTCTTGCCGCCGAAGGTGTATCCGTCCGCGCCCCACGATCCGGCCTTGGCGGAGTCGGATTGGTCGTCGCCAAGCGCCGTGGCGACGAGCGCCGCGTCAGGGCCGCCGTCTGCGAGGTTCAGCCAGATATCCGCCGCGCCATAGTGCGTGCGGCCCTCGCCGTAGTTGCTGAGTCCGTCGAAGTTCGAGACGAGGCCCGCCTGCACGTAGTCGGCGGTGGTGTAGTCGGAAGCGGTGCGGATGCCCTGCGTCAGCGTCCAGAGCCACGAAAGGCGGCGGTTCGCCGCGCCCGACGTGCCGGAGAGCGTAACCGTGCTGTCGGCGGAGGTCGTCACGACGTTCCACACGCGCGCCGCCGCGTCCCACGCCTCAATGCGGTATCCGGCGCATGCGTATGTGCTGCCGCCTGCAGTCGCCGTCTCTGGCGCGGCAAACGTCATGGATCCCGTGCCGCGGATGATGTACGCGCCTTCGTCCGCAACCGTCACGGCGCCGCCCGGCGACTCGCTCCTGACGAGCACGACGTCCGTCTCGCCAAGCCCGCCGATCCGCCCGAAGAACCGCGCCTCGTCGATCGCCTTGTTGCGCTGGAGTTCCGCATCGGTGAGCACTCGGTCGTACTGGCGCACGGCGAACACCGTTCCGGCGAGGATGTGCGTGGCCCAGCCCGACTCGCCCGCGCCCGCTCCCGTGCCGATCGCGAGCGAATGCCTGCCGACCTCCATGCGGAACGGAATCGCCTTGCTTGCGCTGCCCCACGATGCGCCCATGGAGACCTTTATGGTGTCCGTCTTCGAGGAGCGCGATTCTACAATGCGGTTCGCGTAGTGCCCGTCCCACTTGCCGGCGCCGTTGCGGTATGTTGCATCGCCAAGGACATACGACCAGACCGTCGTGTCCTCGTTGTTGTCGATGTTCATGTAGAGGATGAAGTGGTTGGAGATGTCCATGGTGCCGAATAAGCACGGCCAGCGCACCTTCGTGGTGCCGGTGTTGAAGTGCTTTGTCCCGGCGGTGTCGTAGTCGGCGACGACCTGCGTAGTCGCCTCGCAGCCGAGCGCCACCTTGTCCTTCAGCATGAAGTAGTTGCGGCACCTGAACACGTATCCCTTGTCCGCCCAGTTGCCAAACGCGGAGTCTGGATGCCAGTAGGAGCTGGAAAGGACGGCGTTCGTGGCATCGACCGCGCTGCCGAGCGAGCCGAGGTTCGTCCACGTCGTCGCCTCCGCGTCGTGCTCCGCCGCAAGGCCGGCATTGCGGATGCCGTCGAAGTTGAGGAGCAGCCCGGCCTGCGCGTAGTCGTCAGCATCGATCTTCTTCACTCCGTCCGCGAGCTTCCAGTTCCAGGTGAGGCGCACCATCGCGCGCGCCTCGCAGTTCGTGTAGGCGTATTCAGTCGCGGACGACTCCTCGAGAAGCTTCCATGCGCCGGAAGCGTCGCGCACCTCGAGTTTGTAGCCTGTCGGCGTCCACTTCGTGCCGTCCGCCTTCGTCACGCTCGCGGGAGCCGTGAACGTGTGGTTGCCATTCACCATGTAGTCGCCCTCTGGCTCTGTTCCCGAAAGCCCCGCGCCGTTGGAGGCAACTACAACGTTCACATCGACCTCGCCGAAGAAACGCGCGTCGTCGACGATCCTGTTGACCGCGAGTTCCTCCGCGCCGAGTATCCTGCTGTAAACGCGCACGGAGCGCACCTTGCCCACGTACATGCGAGCGCCCATCTGGGCCTCGGTATCGCGTCCCGTGCCGATGGCATAGGTCCAGGATCCGAGCGCATCCGTGGTGTTGGCCGTCTGCCAGTTCGGCAGGACGGCGTCGTCAATGCTCACTCGCGAATTTGGCGCGTCGTAGATTGCGGTCAGGTACGAAGTCGCCAGCCTGCGCCCCATGCTGTGCGTCGTCTTATGGTTCAGCTTGAACAGGGGAATCGCACCTGGATTGTTTATGCGGTTGAAGTAGACGATGAAGTCGTCGCGCGACGAACTCGCGGTCGCTCCGAAAACAGAGGGATAGTTGACGACTTGCGCCGATTCGTCGTAGTCCATCGAGACCTGCGTGGTCAATTCGCTTCCGAGCGAGATCGTGCCGCCAAGCGCGAAGTACTCCTTGCCCTTGAACGCATATCCGTCCACCGTCCATTCGCCGAGCTCCGCGCCGGACGGAACGCTCGACGAAAGCACGGAGCGCGCGGCGTCCTGCGCGCTGCCGAGCGTGCCGAGGTTCGCCCACGTCGTGGCGGCGGGATCGTGCGGCGCCGACGCGCCCGCGTTGCGGATGCCGTCGAAGTGGAGCACGAGCCCGCTCTGCACATAGTCGCCCACGTCGAAGTCCTGCGCCCTCTTCGCGAAGCGCGGCATGGAGCTGTCGTACCGCTCCGTCCACGCGCCCGCGCCGAAACGAGCCTCGAACTGCGCGGCGGATGCGCTCTTGACAGTGATCGTGAGGTCCGTAGCCTTACCGCCGTTCTGTATAGCGCCCAGGTCGCCGAACCAACCGAGGAACTCAGCGCCCCCCTGCGGAACTGCCGTGAGCGAGACCGTCGCCTCGTGGTCCAGCCAGAACGACGCGGCGCTCGTCGCCGCATCCTCGCCCACCTGCACAAGGCCCTTCGACGCATCGGCTGACGCGACGTATATCTTCGCCGAAAGAACGCCGCCCTCGTACTTGTAGTCCTCCACGCCGCCGACTCCGCCGCAGTACGCAAGCGCTGGGGCCACACCTTCGCCGTTCGCCTCTCCGTGGAACGTTCCCGCGACGATGTTCGTGAA
>JAEEGH010026704.1_pt1 | contig 11484 bp, 7 predicted proteins | sample 9134181 | NCBI WGS metagenome assembly JAEEGH01 (sample SAMN16246544, study PRJNA631951) | gut metagenome | biome: gut microbiome; feature: rumen; material: DP-attached | host: Bos | place: Iran: Karaj | collected 2018-10 | reverse complement strand
ACGATGATGTCGATGCCCTGCTTGTCCGTCTTGGAAACGATCTCGATGTGCTCCGTGGAGTTGCGGCCCGCGCTGACGCCGTCGGCGCGGATGTTGTAGGCCCCCTCGGGGATCTTGTGGAGATCCGCGATGGCCTTGAGCATATTCAGTTCGATCTGGCTCAGCTTTCCCATGTTCAGGCCTCCTTCAGCGCGCAGGTCATGTCCTGCATATCCATCAGGGGCATGATGTCGTCAAAGGAACCCCTGGCCGCCACCTTGCCCCCCGCCACCAGCACCACTTCGTCCGCCAGGCGGATGATCCGCTCCTGGTGGGAGATGACGATGATGGTGCTGTCGGAGCGCTTGTGCAGGCTCTCGAAGGTCTGGGTCAGGCGCACGAAGCTCCAAAGGTCGATGCCCGCCTCCGGCTCGTCGAAGATCATCAGCTTGGCATTGCGGGCCAGCAGGGAGGCGATCTCGATGCGCTTCACCTCGCCGCCGGAGAGGGAAGTGTCGATCTCCCGGTCCAGATAGTCCTCCGTGCAGAGGCCCACCTTGGTGAGGTAGGCGCAGCACTCGTTGGCGCTGAGCTTTTTCCCCGCGGCGATGCTCAGCAGCTCCGTCACCTGCAGGCCCTTGAAGCGGGGCGGCTGCTGGAACCCGTAGCACACCCCCAGGCGCGCCCGCTCCGTGACGCTCTTGCCCATGAGCTCCGTCCCGTCGAAAACGATGCTGCCCGCCGTGGGCTGCACCAGGCCCATGATGGCCTTGGCCAGGGTGGTCTTGCCGCCGCCGTTGGGCCCGGTGACGACGATGAAAGCCCCGTCCTTTATTTCCAGGTCGATGCCGCTGAGGATGTCCTTGTCCCCGGCGTCGTCGCTGACATGATAGCTCAGTCCCTTGATCTCAAGCATATTCCTTCTCCTTTGGCGTAAGGATATTGATCGCTCTCTTGTGGTTTACCAGGGTGACGTCCGTGGTCTCGCCGCCGGATTCCCCGTCCACGGTCCAGGCCAGAGGCTGCTCGCTGCGGACGCACACCTTCCGTGCCTTCTGATAGAGAATATGGGGAGATTCTACAAAGTTCCGGTTGGCCACGTCCGTCAGCAGGGTCTGTATCTCCGAAAGGTTCTTGGGGGTGCGGATCATCAGCACCTCGAAGAGCCCGTCGCTCAGGTTCACCTGTTCGTAGGCGTATTTCAGCATGCCGCCCACGCTCATGGCGTTGGACACGGCGCCGAAGATGAATTCATCCTCATAGATGGTCCCGTCCGCCGTGACCACCAGGGGAATGGAGCGGATGTCGATGAGGCAGCGGAGCCCCTCCAGCAGGTAGGCCGCGTAGCCCAGGGCGTTCTTCAGGTCCTGGGAGGCGGAGTAGCTGGCCTTGGTGAAGGAGCCGAAGGAGGCCACATAGGAGAAATACCGTTCCTCCCCGAAACGGCCCACGTCCAGGGGCTCGGGGATGCCGGTGAGCACCGTCTGGGCCGCCTTGACGATGTTGCGGCTGAGGCCCACGCCGGAGGCAAAGTCATTGGTGGTCCCGGCGGGGATATAGCCCAGCTCCGGCCTGTCCTTGGCGGGCAGGTGCATGACGCCGTTGATGACCTCGCTGAGGGTCCCGTCGCCGCCGAAGGCCACGATGCGGTCCACGCCCGGACCCTCCTCCCGGGCGATGCGGGTGGCGTCGCCCCGGCCGGTGGTGGTGTAAACGTAGACATTGAAGCTCTCGTCCTTGAAGATGACGCCCGCCGCTTCCAGAAACGTATTCTGACTGAGAAAGCTGCCCGCCTTGGGGTTGCGGACAACGAGCATGCGCTTTGCCATGGTCCGATCCTTTCCCATATCGTTCCCTGTTTACAATTTCTTACTATATCATAGGAAAAACGGAAATACAAGCCGGAGAGAGGCCCATTTCCCGGCTTCGGAAGGGGCTCGGCGGAGAGAAACGGCGAAAAATCGAGGATTATGCTTGCAATCGCTACCCGTAACGCTTATAATACCTTAGCTATGGTATTAGCAGTAAACTGAGCAAAGGGATGGATGAGCCAATGAGTGCTTCCAGAGAGAAGAAGAAACGCTTTGAGGAGCGGGGCGAGGGGACGGAAAAGCGTCAGGTCCGCGCCAAGGAGGACTTCAAGAGCAAAAAGCGCAGAAAGCTGATCACCGGCATCGTGGCCGCCGTGGTCGTGGTGCTGGTCGTTCTGATGGTCATTTTCAACTCCAACCTGTTCTATACCGGCGTCACCGCCGTGAAGGTGGGCGGCACGAACTACACCACCGCCGATTTCAACTACGAGTATTTTAACACCTACTACAACACCTATACGAACATGCAGAACACCTACGGCAGCTATGCCTCCATGTTCCTGGATCCCAGCCAGCCTCTGGACAAGCAGCAGTACAGCGAGACCCAGACCTGGGAAGAATACTTTGAGAACCAGGCCTTCGCCCAGCTGCAGCAGATGACCGTCCTCAACGACATGGCCGACGCGGAGGGCTGGGAGCTGACTTCGGAGCAGCGCGCGGAGATCGACGCCAACATCGAGGGGCTCAAGAGCGCCGCCGCCCAGAGCAACTACACCGACTACCGGGCCTATATCCGCGCCCTCTACGGCAAGGGCGCCACCGAGAAGACCCTGCGGAAGCTGCTGGAGAAATCCTACCGGGCCACCTATTACAGCCAGTATCTCACCGAGAAGTGGCAGGATTCCTATACGGAAGCGGATCTGGACGAGTATTACGACACCGTCAGCAATGATTATGACCTGATCACCTATATGCTCTACACCGTGGAAGCCGAGCCCGACGAGGAGAACGGCGTGGACACGGCGACGGCCATGGAAGCTGCCAAGGCCATTGCCGACGAGATCCTGTCCGCCCGGGACCAGGCCACCTTTGCCGACGCGGTCTACCGCTTCGCCCCCGAGGACGAAAAGTCCGAGTATGAGGATGAGGACGCCTGCCTCCGCCGCTATGCCGCCCCCAACAGCATCACCAATTCGGAATGGCGCAGCTGGCTCACCGACCCCGAGCGTCAGGCAGGGGACACCACCAGCATCGAATTTTCCAACAGCACCAGCTCCGGCTACTATGTGCTGCTCTTCCTGGACCGCAACGACAACAGCTATGAGCTGGCGAATTTCCGGGGCATCACCATCAACGTGGAGACCGACGCGGAATCCGGCGAGATCACCGACGCCACCCGCGCCGCCGCCCAGGAGACCGTGGACGCCATCCTGGCCGCCTTTGCGGAGGATCCCACGGAGGAGAATTTCGCCGCCCTGGCGGATCAGTACGACATGTCCGGCGAGGGCCGGGTGGGCGGCCTGTACGAGAATGTGATCCTGGGCCAGCTGGCCTCCCCCGAGGTGGAGGACTTCGTGTTCTCCGGCGCGGGCGTGGGCGAGATCTCCACGATCTACTCTGACGGCCGGTTCTATATCACCTATCCCCTGGAAAATGGGGAGCGGTATGACCGCCTCGTCGCCAAGAACCTGAAGGCCAGCCAGCAGTATCAGGACACCATCGACGCTGCCGAGGCCAATTACCCCGTCAACACCACCATGGCCTTCCGCTTCGCCAAGTAAAACCCGCAGAGAATACGAGAGTTGCCCGGTCGTCTGACCGGGCAGCTTTTATGTCTCATTCCCCCGCGGGGGCGAGCTCCGTCACATATTTCTTGAATATCCGCAGGGCCTTTTCCGGCTCCGAGAGGCTCAGGAGCCCCACGGCAAAGAGGATATAGCGCTTGTCCAGCAGGAAGCGGGGGGCTTTCGGCTTCAGGATCGAAGGGTCGTCCCCGCCCGCCGCGCCCCGGAGGACATACAGGCTGTCTGCGCTGAAGGCCAGCGGACCGCCCGCGCCCAGCACCGTTTTCAGCTCCGTCAGGTCCTTGCCCCGCTGGAACCAGGTCTCTCCGTTCATGGTCATGCGGCACTCCAGCCGCCCCACATGCCGGTCCACGGCGGTCTTCACCGCCAGGCGGCTCAGCAGCAGCTGGTCCCGTGTCTGGGCGCCTCCGGCAGGAACGCCCAGCACCTTCCGCAGGCCCTGGAGCACTTCCTCCCGGCTCTCGCCCCCCTGAAATTCCAGATGCTCCGCGGCGGCCAGGGAAACCAGGGTGTCCAGGTTGTGGAAAAGCCCCAGGTCGCCCTCCACGCTGCGTTTGGCATAGGGCTCCGGCAGGCCCACATAGCTGATGCCCGCCTTCCGGGGCACCCCCTCCGCCACGCTGTATACGTCCGTGGTGGCGCCGCCCACGTCCACCACCATCAGGGGACCCAGGCCCGCTTCTCCGTAGGTGCCGTCGGCCAGCACCCTGGCCCCGGCCAGCACCGCCGAGGGGGTGGGCATCACCACGTCCCCGATGCGCTGCCGCGCCTTGTCCACGCCCTTGGCCTCCGTGATCCGGCTGATGAACAGCTCCCGGATCACGGCGTTCACCGGCTCGATGTTCAGCCTGCCGAATTCCGGCATGACATTCTCCGTGAAGGCCACGTTCTGTCCGCTGCCGGCAAAGGCCTCCCGCAGCTCGTCCCCGGCGGATTTATTCCCCGCCACGATGATGTTGCGGATGCGCGCCGACTTGGCCAGCAGGGAAGCGTTGTGGAGGATGGTGCGCTTGTTGCCCCCGTCGGTGCCCCCGGTGAGGAGCACGATGTCCGGCGATAGTTCCTCCAGCTCCCGCAGCTCGCTTTTCGTCATTTCGTAGGAGAAGGAGCCCACCACCTTGGCCCCGGCCCCCAGGGCCGCCAGACGCCCCGCCTCGGTGGTGTATTCCGGCACCAGGCCGATGCAGGCCATGCGCAGGCCCCCGGCGGCGCTGGAACAGGCCAGGGCGGAGGCGATGTCCGCCTCCGCCACGTCCACGGTCCGCCGCAGCTCATTTAGGGCCCGGTCCAGGCCCAGGTTCACGTCGGTATCCACCGTGCTGGGGGCCTGGACCCGGCCCAGGAGAAGCTCCCTGCCCAGGTCGAAGGCCACCACTTTCGTGAAGGTGGAGCCGAAGTCGATGAATACCCGCAGATCGGACAAATTACAGCAGTCCTTTCGCTTTCAGGTCCTTGCACAGGTCCACGATGTCCCGTTCCACGTCCGTCTCCGGGGGATAGACCCGGTCAAAGCCGATCTTCGGGTCCTTGAATTTCGCCTCGTCCTCCGCGAAATCCCGGACGCCCACGCCCAGGATGCCGCCGATGTAAAGGAGGATGTCCCCCACGCCCGCTTCCACGCATTTGTCCCGGAAGCCCAGGCAGTCCATCTCCGCCATGCCGTAGAGGGAGGAAATGAGCATGGCGCAGGCGTCCGTCTCCTGGGCGGCCTTGATGAAGTCCTCCACGCTGGTCTGGGCCCCCAGAGCCACCACCTTGAAGCCGTACTGCCCCAGGATGCGGCTGACGATCTTGGTGCCGATGACGTGGCTGTCCACGCCCACGGTGCCGGTGATGACGGTGGGCTTTTTCGCCTCGATCTCCGGCTTATATTTCATGGCCTCCGCCTCATAGGGGCTCACCTCGGTGACGCCGGTGATCCTTCCCCGGCTCAGGCACCAGAAGTCGGCGATGGAGGTGTTGAAGCCCAGCTTGCTGCCCTCCGCCAGCTCCCGCTCATGGAGCTTTTCCCGGTGGTATTCCTTCACTTCCTCCGGCACGGGGATGTTGCCGAAGTCCAGATAGCGGCAGGCGCCCTGCAGGTCCCGGGCCCCCAGGCACAGGTCCCGGGGATGATAGTTGATGGAGAAGGGAGAGTCCAGCACGCCGGCCTCGATGGCCTTCACGGTGCCCACGCAGATGTCCCCGTCGCCCAGCTCCAGCACCTTGTCCAGGATGGCGCTGACGGCCTTCACGGTCATCTCCGTCTCCAGCTCCACCTCCGCCTTGTTGACCTCCCACTTCTGGGCCCGCATGACGCTGAAGAGCCAGTTGGCGCTGCGGTAGGTCTCCATATGGCTCTGGATGGAGGGCACGCCGGAAGCCTCGTCCACCGTCTTGACGCTGCACGCCGGGAGCCCGGCCACGGCGGCCAGCATGGCGGTGTAGTTGATGTAGCCGTAGGCCATGCCCACGTCCTGGGGGAAGGGGAACAGGGAGGACTGGTTGCCGATGATGCCGGGGATGAAGGCGTCCTTCCGGCCCATCTTCTCGAAATACTTGGGGAACAGGATCTCGCTTGCCCGGATGTCGCTGAGGTCCTGGGAGAAATTGCCCTGCATGTTGGTCAGGGGGATGATGGCCCGCCCGCCCTGGCCGGTGGTCACCAGGCTCTCGATGATCTGGGTGGCCATGTTCATATACATGGGCACCACCCCGTTGGGCAGCCAGCCGTGGCAGGCGGAGGAGAGGATGACCCCCCGGTCCGCATACCAGCCCATGAGCCGGCCCAGATACTGGGCGGTCTCGATGCAGGCCTCCGGCGTCACGGTCTTGTCGTAGCCCGCGATCCAGCCGAAGAAGCTGTTGGGCATGCTGGTCATGCCCGAGGCGAAGGCCATCTCCGCCACGAAGGAATTGGCCCCGTAGCTGCTGCGGGGGTCGAAGGCGCCCCGGCAGGATTCCACCACCCGGCGGTTCACCTTCACCCCGTGGTTGATGATGGGGTAGCCGTTGAGCTTGTTCTTGCCGGTGCGGATGCTCTCCTCCAGGCCGAACTGCGCCTTTTCAAACTGGCGGTTGCGGGTGTAGGAGTCGGTGGTGAAGGGGAACAGCTCCACCCCCACGCTGTTGAGGCTCTGCAGCAGCTTGATCTCCTCCTCCACCACCGGCACGCCGGAGCGGGGATAGAGGCCGGTCTTGCCCTCGGCCTTGTATTTCGCCAGCCTGCGCCAGAAGCTCTTGTCCTCCGGCAGGGATTTCTGGTATTCCACCGCCTCGTCCAGGTCGATGTCCCGACCTGTGGGCCAAGCGGATATCTCCTTTTCATGCAGCTTCATGAAAACGGATTCGTCGATTCTCTGGTCCCGGACCTGGATCATTTTTTCTCTCCTCCTGTTCGGCAGCCGCAAATGACCGCTAAATAACAGTATAGCATAAAAAAACCCTCTCTGCAATCACAGAGAGGGAAGATTCCGCTGCGGTTTCTCAGCCGTCAGGCGGCGCGGATTTTGCCCGCAGGGGCGGCGGCGGAGGCGCGGTGACGCCCATGGCAAAGCGCAGAACGCGGAAGCGGGAGAGGACGTATTTGATGAGCAGATAGGACAGGAAGAAATCCACGGCCATGTTGCAGACGAGGATGACCGCCGGGGCGGTGACGCCCAGAAGGGTGCAGACGACGTAGCGGGAAGCGCCCATGGTCCAGCTGTTGAGCAGATAGAGCTGCAGCGTCCAGGGCCCGAAGCGCTCGAAGAAGCGCAGGAAGGGCTTCCAGCAGGTCAGCAGCCAAAAGGCGGCGATGGCGACGAGAGCGTTGACGATCACCAGCGCCCAGGCCTGCCAGCCGGGAAGCCGGATGCGGAATACGGAGAAGACCCAGATCGCCGCGAGCGCCAGGGCGGCGATCAGCTTCGGCGGCAGGGGGACGGCCTGCAGCCGGGCCCGGAGGGCGGGATAGGGCTTCCGGAAAAGGCAGCCCGTGTTGAAAAACAGAAGGCAGAGGCGCAGCCGGTCCAGGTCCAGGTCCGCATACCACGGAGGCTTCCGCCAGGGATAGACGGCCAGGAAGATAAGCGCGGCCTCCACCATGATCTTCCACAGAATGCTCCGCTTCTGCAGGAGGGCGAGGGGGACGAAAAGGGCATAGAAGATCAGCAGCGCCCGCAGGAACCAGAGTTCGCCGCCGTTGAGCACGAGACTGAGCAGGGATTCCGAAAGGGGACGGGGGCGGCGGAAAAAGGCCGTGAGGAGCGCCCGGGGCAGCATGTCCAGGAGGTTGAAGATCAGGAAGGGGACGCCCAGGCGCAGCGCCTTTTTCCCCAGCCAGAGGCCGTAGCGGCCGTTATAGCTGAACAGGAGGCCGGAGAGGAAAAAGAACAGATGGATGTGGACGCTGCTAGCCAGCTGGAAAATCTTCAGGCAGACCGGGTCCGCGTGCAGGTTCACCGGGAACCAGATGACGGCGTGACCCAGGATCACCAGGAACATGGCGAGCCCCTTCAGGGCGTCGATCTCGGGGTAACGGGGTTTCGTCTCAGCCATTTCGGTTACCTCTGCGGGTTTTCATACCCGCCGGAAAGGGCCTGGCGCGTCTCCGTGTCCGGCCGGAACAGCTCGAAAGTCAGGAGGAACGCGGCCAGCAGGGCCGTCAGCACCAGGCCGTAAAAGCCGAAGCGCATGGGCAGCAGGTAGCGGAGATAGTAATAGGCGTGGTAGCCCAGGAGAGAGGCGAACTGACTCAGCACTACCGTCGGAGCCGCCGCGGGCAGCAGGCAGCTGAGGCACAGGGTCAGCACGTCGCAGAAAAAGAAGTAGCGTTCATGCATGTGGGGCAGCAGCAGCGGGATGCCGCAGCACAGCAGGAGGGAAGCATAGAGGATGCTTTTGTCCGTGATCCGCTTCCGCCGCAGGAGGAACAGGAGGCATACCGCCAGGCACAGGAGCGCCGCCGCCAGGATGCCGGCGCGGGCGGCCCCCCGGGTGTCCGCCAGGCGGTAGAAGTACAGAAGGGAATACATGGAGGGGGAATTGTAGTTGAGGCCGCTGCCCGCGGTGGCGGCGGTGCTCACATAAAAGAGCAGCACCTCCGTGAGTTTCCGCCCCGCCAGGACGGCGGGGGAGACCGCCAGCACATAGACCGCCGGGAAAACGGGCAGGTGGAACCACTTCACCTTTCCCGCCAGAAGCAGGGGAAAGAGGATGGGCAGGAGAAAGACCGCCTGGAGCTTGAAGGCGAAGCTCAGGCCGAAGGCCGCCATGCCCCAGCCGGGCCTGGAAGCCAGGCAGAGCCAGAGGCCCAGGAGCGCCAGGGAGACATAGAGGCTGTCGCACTGGCCCCAGGAGGCGCTGTTGAGGAACACCGTGGGGAGCAGGAGGGTCAGGACGAAGCAGACGCCGGCCCGCGTCCGGCTGCCGCCGAGGGTACATACCGTCAGCCCCAGCGTCAGGGCCAGGAGCAGATCGAAAAACGTGCCGGATAATTTAATAAGGTAGAGCGCCGGGATGGGCAGATAGGTGAACAGGGCCAGGAGCACCATGTAGGGCACGTTGTAGTTGCCGATCTCCTCTCCCAGGCCGGGAAGCCCGCCCAGCTCACGCAGCCGCCGGGACCAGGGCAGAAGGAAATCCGTGAAATCCGAGGTCTCCCGCCCGAAGCAGAGAAAGCGCCCCAGCAGCGCCAGGGCCGCCAGCACGGCGCAGAGGGCCAGCAGCCTTCCCTCCAGCTTCAGGGCGCGCAGGCACAGCCCCAGGGCCAGGGACACCAGCAGCCCGGCGATCAGGGCGCCGGGGACGCCGAAGCCCGGCAGCCGGGCCAGCAGGGCGGATGCCGCCGCCCAGAACAGCGCGGAAGCGCCCAGGGGCAGCGCAAGGTCACGTTTCAATGCTCGTCGCCTCCGACCGAGGATGATGGATAATAAAAAAGCCGCCTTTTCTGCGGCGGCGCGGAGCCGCCGAAAAAACAGCGGGGTCATAAACGCGGAAATATGAAAATAATGGTTGACATTTCCGGCAAGCCTCAGTATAATAACTTGCTTTCACTGCCGATTTGCGACAGGCGAAGCTTCACCTATTACAGTTACAGTTTACCACAGCAATAAAAAAAGTCAAGTCCAGAGGATACAAAGAAACAACTGCCCCGCGCGTATCAATTCGCGGCGGATTTCCCAAAAACCATGAGTACAGGAGTGTGACAGCCAAGATGAGTGTTGACGTGAACAGCATGGTCAGGGACATGATGTACGGCAAGACCCTTCGCAAGAGCTTTGCCAAAATGGACGAGATCGAGGATATGCCCAACCTGCTGGAGATCCAGAAGAAATCCTATCAGTGGTTTCTGGACACCGGTCTCCGGGAGGTCTTCCGGGATGTGGCCGCCATCGCGGACTATTCCGGCAATCTGGAGCTGACCTTCATCGACTACGCCATGACGGACAGCCCCAAGTATTCCATCGAGGAATGCCAGGCGCGGGACGCCACCTACGCCGCCCCGCTGAAGGTGCGGGTCCGGCTCCGCAACAAGGAGACGGAGGAGATCAAGGAGCAGGAGATTTTCATGGGGGATTTCCCCATCATGACCCCCGGCGGCACCTTTGTCATCAACGGGGCCGAGCGCGTCATCGTCTCCCAGATCATCCGCAGCCCCGGCATGTACTACGACAAGAAGACGGACAAGACCCTGACCACGGTCTACAGCGCCACCTCCATCCCCTACCGGGGCGCCTGGCTGGAATATGAGACCGACACGCAGGACACGTTTTTCGTCCGCATCGACAAGAACCGCAAGATCCCCGTGACCTGGCTGCTGAAGGCCATCGGCGCCACCTGGGAGGATAAGCCCTGGAGCCACAGCGCCATCCTCAGCGCCGCCGGCGGCTCCTCCACGGCGGAGCAGCTGAAGGAGATCTTCGGCGAGGACGAGCGCCTCACCGCCACCCTGGAGCGGGATACCTGCAAGAACCGGGAAGAAGCCCTGCTGGAAATCTACAAGCGGCTGCGCCCCGGCGATCCCCCCACGGTGGAATCCTCCGAGACCCTGCTGATGAACCTGTTCTTCGACCCGCGCCGCTATGACCTGGGCAACGTGGGCCGCTATAAGTTCAACAAAAAGATGGCCCTTGGCAAGCGCATCGCGGGCCAGGTCCTGGCCCGCCCGGCGGTGGACCCCCGCACCGGCGAAATCCTGGCCGACGCGGAGGAGACCCTGAGCCTGGAGAAGGCCGAGGCCATCCAGAACAGCGGCCTGGGCGAGGTGTGGCTGCGGGATCACGCGGGGAAGGAAGTGAAGGTCTTCGATAACGGCATGGTCCGCATCGAGGACTTCCTGCCCGGCTGCAGCGACGAAGTGAAGACCCTCTTCAAGGAGAAGGTCCGCCTCATCATCCTCCGGGAGATCATGGACCGGTATGAAGGGGAGGAGCTGGAGGAGGTGCTGCGGGAGCGCGCCGACGACCTGGCCCCCAAGCACATCATCCCCGACGACATCCTGGCCAGCGTCAACTACCTCAACTGCCTGGCCCACGGCATCGGCGACATCGACGACATCGACCATCTGGGCAACCGGCGCATGCGCAGCGTGGGCGAGCTGCTGCAGAACCAGTTCCGCGTGGGCTTCAGCCGTATGGAGCGGGTCATCCGCGAGCGCATGACCCTGCAGGACCTGGACATCGTCACCCCCCAGAGCCTGATCAACATCCGGCCCGTCACCGCGGCCATCAAGGAATTCTTCGGCTCCAGCCCCCTGAGCCAGTTCATGGATCAAACGAACCCCCTGGCGGAGCTGACCCACAAGCGCCGTATGTCCGCCCTGGGCCCCGGCGGCCTGAGCCGGGAGCGCGCCAACTTCGACGTGCGTGACGTGCACTACAGCCACTACGGCCGCATGTGCCCCATCGAGACCCCCGAAGGTCCCAACA
>JAEEGH010026701.1_pt1 | contig 11486 bp, 4 predicted proteins | sample 9134181 | NCBI WGS metagenome assembly JAEEGH01 (sample SAMN16246544, study PRJNA631951) | gut metagenome | biome: gut microbiome; feature: rumen; material: DP-attached | host: Bos | place: Iran: Karaj | collected 2018-10 | reverse complement strand
CAACTTCCTCGGCGTGAACGCGGCGCGCTCGACGGACCCCGACGCGCCCGTGGACGGCTTCAGCTTCCGCCGCGAGATCCAGCCGATCCTCGACCGCAACTGCACGCGTTGCCACGACGCGAAGCACCCGACGCTCAACCTCACGGGCGCGCCGTTCCCCGACGACAAGGTGTGGCGGATCTCGCCCACCTACTACAACCCGAAGCGCGCCTGGACGCAGAGCTACGTGAACCTCACGGCGCACGGCAATCCGGACGCCTGCAAGTGGATGAAGTGGCTCAAGCCGCGCAGCCGCACGATGATGCTGCCGCCGTACCACATCGGCTCGTGCAAGAGCGAGATCTTCCAGAAGTTCGACGGCGCGCACCATGGCGTGAAGCTCACCGACAACGAGAAGCGCGTGTTCGCGTGCTGGATCGACCTGCTCTGCCCGTTCGCCGGCTCCTTCGCCGAGGCGAACACCTGGACGGACGAGGAGAAGGCGATCTTCCTCCACTTCCAGGGCAAGCGCGTGAAATACGCCGAGCGCGAGCGCGCCGATTTCATCAAAGAGCACACAAAGAAATGAGCGGTAAAATGATCAAGATGGCAAGACTCTTCAAAATGCTTGTCGCGTTGCTGGTCGTGGAGGCGGCCGCGGCTACGCCCGCGATTAGGGTGCGGAACGGAGTGCCGAACGCCGCATTGTTCGCCAGGCGGAACGTGACGGGCAATCAGTATTTCTTCTGTTTGGGAGATTCGAAGTCGACGCCGTGGATCGAGTTCGCACGCATCGTGGCGAAGGACTTGGACGTGCGGACGATTCCGCATGTCTATCCCGAACCGGCGGGGGCGCGTTTTGCGCGCTACTCGTGCGTGAACGGACAGGCCATCTACGGAGAACGCGTCTGCAGCGGTTATCTCGCCGTGCTCGACTACTCTGCGACGGGTGCGCGGGGCGACGCGAATCGCGAGGCGGCCTATCTCGAGAATCTCGTGCGGGCGATCTACAGCTACCGTGCGACGCATAGCGTGGTCATCCTGCATACGACGCCTTCCCCTTACGTGGCCGAGGCCGAGAAGGTTGCGGATCACTACGGCATTCCCACGCTCGACTTGACGGATGCGAAGGACGCGGCAGAGCGTTCCGCCCGTCTGACGGCGTTTGCCGCCGCGCTTTTCAAGGATGCGGTCGTGCCGGCCAAGCCCGTGCCGCGCAAACTTCCGCCGCCGTTGCATCCGGGTGCGGAGCTGCGTCCCCAAATCGTCTCCTACGAGCATCCGGAGGTCAGGTTCGACGACGGGTGGCTCGGTTGGCAGCGCCCGAATGTCCAGCAGATACGCCATGTCATCGACGCGAAGCGCAGGGGCGCGAAGGTGACGCTGACGTTCACGGGCGGCGAAGTCGGCGTTTTCGACGAGGCGACGCCGCAGTCGTCGGCATTCGTCGCCACGGTCGACGGAGGTGCGCCACGTGTGGTTGCGCCGCCGGCAGGCGGGAAGGCGTCCCTGCGCCATACGCCGCTTTTCGAGGGACTTGACCCGGCGCGTGAGCACGTGTTGACGCTCGAGGTGCGGGACGATGCGCCGTTGCGCCTGGTCGGGTTCTCGCTCAGCGGTTCCGTCAAGGTGCCGAAGGAGACGCGTTCGCCCCTTGAGCGGATGCGCTTGAAGCTGGAAGCTCTGCCGCCGATGACCTACGAACCGCCGTCCGGGCGATTCGAGTACATTCCCAAGACGATGCGCTGTCTCCGCGAGGGAGGAAACCTGACGATCGTCATGCTGGGCGACAGCATCGTCAACGACACGGCGTCTTCCCGGTTCGAGGAGCTCTTGATGAAGCGCTATCCGAAGTGCCGCATCCGCAAAGTCGTGAGCGTGCGGGGTAGCACGGGCTGCGACTGGTATGCGCAGGAGAACCGCGTGCGCGATTGGGCGCTCAAGTACAAGCCGGACCTGATGATGATCGGCGGCATTTCCCATCGCCCGGATCCCTCGAAGATGCGCGACGTGGTGCGGCAGATCCGTGCGGAAAAGCCGGATACGGAGTTTCTCCTCCTCACGCCCGTCTTCGGTTCGGAGGCCAATGTGTGGAATCGGACCTGGACGCCGCAGATCGACCATACGACGCCGAATCCGCGCGCCATTATCGAGCGGATCGCCGCCGAGGAAAAATGCGCGTTCTTCGACATGGCGGGTCCGCTCGGCGTGTTCATCCGCGATTCCAAGATGGCACGCGGGGCGTTTATGCGCGATGTCGTGCACGCGAACGAACGCGGCTTCGCGGTTTTGGGCGAACTGCTCAACCGCTGGTTCGCGCCTGAAAACTGACACGTGCGCGTCGCCCCCCCAAAAAATGCCGCCGGACGGCAACGCCAACGAGGACGGGCGCTTGCGCGACCCCTCGGCGCGGGGGCGCCTCGCCAGCCTTTTTACCGCTTGGGGATAGTCCAGATTTCTCTGGGCTTGTCGGCGGGAAGGGCATTTGGTAAACTAGCAGCACTTAAAGGAAAACAGCCATGAGAAGCAAGATGAGAAGGATGCTGTCGGTCTTGTTGTCGTTCGCCGTACTCGGCGTGGCGCAGACGCTCGTTGCCGCCGTGCAGAACGTGGAGATCACCGCCGCCAACGCCTACGCCTATTCGGCGCAAAGCCCGCTCGTGTGCGACTCGGGTTCGCAGATCACGGTGAAGCACTCCTACCGCGCGGACGGGAGGACGATGAAGGAGGCGCTGATCGACTTCATCCAGGTGACGCCGGCGGCGGCCGGTGACCCTGATCCGTGGGTGTCCGTCCGCCTGATCGAAGGCGGCCTCACGAACGACGTGGATTTCTCGGAGCAGCCGTACCTGTGGCTGGGAAGCGTGTCGCACGGCAACAGCTATTCGGCAGGGATGTACGACATCCTGGTGGGCGTGTACGAACCATACGGGGACGTCTATCGGTTCGGATACGACGGCTACACCAATTACGGCGAGCTGGGCATCCTCGTGACGAATCTCGTCGACAATCCCGTGACCGGGGCTCCGCGCAGCATCGTCATGCGCGGAAAGGGAACCACCTGCCTGGGTTTTGTCGACGGGAGCGTCCGCACGTTCACGGGCTCCGTGACGGTGGAGGACGGCGCATACATGACAATGTACAATTTCAACTCCTTTGCGACGACGCCGCGCGTGATCGTCCGCAACGGGGCGAATTTCATCGTGAAGTCCAACCAGTCAACGGCGCCGGCCACGATGGACGTGGAGATCGACGGCGAAGTGGTCTTCTACCTTTCGGGCGGCGGCACGCTGCCCCGCCTCACCCTCAACGGGTCCGTCTCGGGAAACGGCACGATCCTTCTCAAGGACCAAGGCGGCATCACGTTTGCCGGAACGAACAACACCTTCTCGGGCGAGGTCAGGATTGGCTACCAGTCGAACGGTGCGTTGCCGATTCGCGTCCAAGTGGGGAACGGTCCGCATTTCAGCTGGGGGAACGCCGAGTTCACGGGATTCAACCTGCCACGCCACGAGTTCGTCCTGAACACGCATTCCAACGTCACGTTCTCGTGTGCGATCCCGTCGAACGGAAAGGCGTACAAGATGGGATTCGGAACGGTGACGCTGACGCAGCCGATCGACCGGTCGGGTGCCGTCGCGGCCAACCTGCCCGCGTTTGTCGTGGACGGCGGCGCGCTCGTGCGCGGCGCGCCCGAGACAACCCCTATGGAGGGCGTGATGTCGCTCGCCCCGGGTACGGCGTTCGACCTCGGCGGCATCGCCTGCGCATCTTGCTACATCCCCTACGGCGGCGGCTCGATCGTGAATCCGCCGGCGGGTGCGGAACTTGTCCTGCGCGGCGCGTGGACGAACAACCTCACGTTCGCCGGTTCGGTCGCGGGCGACGTCCGCCTGGAAAACACGGGCGCGACGTGCTGGCGCGCGGATAGCCAGGCTTCGCTGGGCAACGTGACGTTTGGCGACGGGCTGTTCTCGATGGACACGTACCGCACGGGCGCCGCGACAAACGCCGTCTCCGTCCTCAGTGGGGCGCGGCTCCAGCTGACGTCCGACGAATACACCCGCTGCAGTTCGATGACCGGCCTGGCCCTGGACATCTGGCTGAACATGCCTTCCGCCTCCTCGCATGCGCTCTTCTACACCAATTGCCTTGCAGCGATCGGCTCGCGCGTCCCCGACGTCCGCACGGACATGTCGCTTTTCCCGTCGGGCGTTCATTCGGGCGAGATCGGCGTCTGCGACGATACGTATCCGTTCGCGAAGGTGCTCGGCGGCAGAAAGGACTATTTCTGCGCGCTGTTCAGCGGCTATTTCTACGCCGAGGCGGATGGCGTCTATTCGTTCGCGTTCCACGCCGACGACGGCGGCGCCGTGTGGGTGGACGACGTCCTTGTCACGAGTGGCGCCGCGGGCAATTCAGCGACTGCGTTCTCCGGAAACGTCGAGCTGGCAGCGGGCTGGCATCCAATCCGGATGTTCTTCACCGAGGAAACCGGACACGAGATATTCATCGTTCAGGTGAAGCGTCCGGGCGACACCGCCTACATCGACTTCCCGTCCGGCACGCTGAAGGCCGTCGCCGAGGGCGAGATGAGGCTGCAATCCCTGTCCGGCGACGGCGAAATCGTCCGCGCGGCGGGAAGCGTCTGGCCGGCGATAGGCGACGTGACGGGTTTCATCGGCTCGGTGGTCGTGGACGAACACGCGGGCGACACGCCGGCCGGCGCGCTTGCGCTCAACTCGGCGCAGCTGGTGCCGGACTTCGACAAGAACATGTTCGACGGCACGTGGACGGTTGCGCAGAAATCCGCCTTCACTTCCGCGAGCGGGTTGCGGGCGATTATGCTGACGCCCAATGAGGCCTCGACGAAAGGGGCCGTCAACACGACGTCGCCCATTGCGCTCGGGCAGCCGTGGAGCGTGTCGTTCGACTACAGCGCCGTCAAGCCCTCCTATGGATCGATGGGCGACGGTTTCTTCGTCGGCGTGCATAACGCAGGCGCCACGGCCTCCGACGGAGGAGTCTTCGGCTACAATGACATGGCGAAGCGCCTCAACCAGCCCTCGGCGTACGGACTTCAGGTCTACATCTACAACGCCGGCCATACGCAGCTCGTCTGGGTGAACAACAACAACGTCTATGCCGCCCCGGGGCCGATTCTGACGAACAGGACCTTGGTGACATGGAGCAAGGTCTACAAGAAGCCGATGCACGTGGAAATGTCCTACGACGGCACGGAGAAGCTGGTCGTGTCCTTCAGCCAGGACGGCAATGTCCTCGCCGTGACGAACGCGCTGGCGGGAACCGACTTCGCCGCGAAGTATGCGGACGGCACGGCGCATGTCGGCATCTGGGGCTCGAACGGCGGCTACTTCACGCCGACCCTGGTCGAACGCCTGACGTTGTCGACGGGGGACGCCCCCGCGCAGGCAACCGTCCTGGGCGGCGCGTTGGAATTGCGCGGCGGCACCGTCACGTCGATTCCCGACGCGTCCGGCGCGATGACGCTTGCGGCTGACTTGCGCATTGTCGGCGCGGCGACTTTGGCTTCGGATGGCGGTTCGCTCGTCTGCACGTCGGCGAACTGGGCGTTCGACCTCGACGCCGCGGATTCCTCGCTCACGGTGGGCGCGGGCGTCACGCTTCCGGCGGCGGTGTCGCTGGACCTCTCCTGCACGGGCGAATGGCCAGTCGTACCTCGTCTCATCGCGGACTTCTCTGGCTACTCGGGGAGCCTTCCGACCTTCTCGCTCTCCGCGGAGGTGCCGAAGTCCGTGCGTCTTTCCCAGTCGGGTGGCAAGTTGTACGTGTGCAAGTCGAACGGCACCACGATCATTTTCCGGTGAGCGGCAAAGGCGTTGCAACGCTAGACTTATGATGAGAACACAGTTTGGAACAATTCTCGCTGCAGTTTCGGCGGGCATGGGAATGTTCGCGGGCGCCGCGTTGCCGCCCGACGGTGGGACGCGAGCGGAGCGGTTCGCCAATCCGCCGGGCGCGTGCCGTCTTCTGCCGATCAGGCACAATTATCCCTTCGACGTCAAGAACAACGAACGGCAGCTGACGGCGATGCTGGATCGCGGATACGGCGGTTTCGCGGGCAACGTGGCGTTCGGGTCGATACAGACGAACGGAACGTGGAAGGGTGTCTGGAAGGGGTATGTGGACGAGGAGCCGTTCTGGCCGCAGTTCATCCACGCCGTCAACTTCGCCAAGGCCGCGAACATGTCGCTCTGGCTGTACGACGAGTGCGGCTATCCGTCCGGGACGGCGAGGGATCTGACGCTGAAGGGGCATCCCGAGCTGGAGAACACGGGCTATCTCATCGCGGTAACGACGGCGGAGGGCGGCGAGACCGCGACCGTGAAGATGCCGCCCGGCGCGTTCCGCCGGGCTGTCGCCTGGCCGCTTGCCGCCGACGGGACGCTTGCGCAGGGCGGCCGCGTGGACTTGGCCGATGCCGTGGCGTGCGGCGTCCGCACGCCGCCGCCACCGCCTTTCGCCTCCGCCCGGGTCAGGCCCTACGACGCGGAGGGGCGTCCGGAGGCCGGTTTCGAGGGGTGGCGCACGAACAGTCCGGTCGCCTCGTTCACCTGGAACGTCCCGCCCGGCAAATGGAAGATATTTGCCGTCACCGAGGACTGGACGTATGAAGGCACGCATGCGGAATGCAAGGGGATGAAGGTCAAGTTCCGCTATCCCAATCCGCTGCGCAAGGATGCGATCGCGCGTTACCTGGAGGTCAACCACGAGCAGTATGTGCGGCATCTGGGCAACGACCTCGGAAGGTATTTCGTCAGCACGTTCACAGACGAGCCGTCGATCATGAGCAACTGGTGGCGTCCGATGCCGTATCTCACGCTTCCGTCGGCGCCCGGGCTTGCGGAGGCCTATCGCAAGAGGATGGGACGCGACCTTCTGGACGACATTCCGTTGATTTCGGCAGATGGAGCGAACTCGGCGGCGTGTCGCATCGCATTCTGGGACATCGCGGGACAGATGACGGCGGATGCGTTCTTCGGCACCATCTCCGACTGGTGCAGGGCGCACGGATTCCGATCCGGCGGACACCTGATGGGAGAGGAGACGTTCAATTTCCACGTCTCGCACTACGGCGACTTCTTCCGTTGCATGCGCCGTCTCGACGCCCCGTCGATCGACTGCCTCACGTCCATCCCGTCCAACGTGTCGTGGCTGGCCGCGCTGTATGCCGGCAGCGCACGTGAATTGAACGGGGCGCGGTACACGATGAGCGAGACGTCGGACCACTGCGAGCGCAACCGCAAAACCGTGTACCAGGTGTGCGAAGGCGAGGTGAACGGCACGCTCAACCGGTTGCTCTGGGGCGGCATCAACACGTTCACGAGCTACTATTCGTTCCGCGGCTTCAAGGATGACGCGCTGCGCCGGATCAACGTGAGGCTTGGACGGCTCAACACGCTGCTGCTGACGGACGGCGCGAGCATGGCGGAGATCGCGGTGCTGTATCCTGCCGCCGACATGCAGGCGGCGTACGTGCCGGGGCCTCTTGTGTGGAACGACAAGGGGACGGCCATCCGTGCGCTTGAGAACAGATTCATGGCGGGCGTACGGTCGTTGTACGAGGCAGGGCGCTGCTTCATGATCGTGGATGCGGACGCCCTGACCGCCGCGCGCATCGGGGGCAGGGAACTTGTCCACGGAAAACTGCGGTGGAAGGTCGTCGCCCTGCCCGCCTCGACGCATTTGAATCCTGCCATTCGCGCGAAGCTTGATGCATTTCGTCGTGCCGGCGGCCATGTCGTCGATGCCGGCGATGAAGCGGCGCTGGCAGCGCGGGTCAGCCAGATTCTGCCGCCCACGATGTCGGTCGTCGGCGGAGGGCCGCATCCCCTTCGCGTCGCGCATCGCATGACATCGGAAGGGGAGGTGTATTTCGTGATGAACGATTCGGCAGAACCATGGTCCGGAAAGGTTGCTTTGCGCACTGCCGTTTCCGGCGGCATCATGTCGTGGGATCCGGAAAAGGATCGCGCATCGCCCGCCGCACGCAATGCGGACGGTTCCATCAACCTTTCGTTCGCCCCCTGGTCGGCGATCATCCTTTCTCTGTAGGAGGCCTTTCTCCCGATTTTTGCCCCTAAATGCAAGCACGAGCCGCAGGTTTTTGGTAGAATGTTCGGGCTGGTAGAAGTTTCTTGAAGAAGGGAGACGATATGAGGTTGATGAAAGCGACATTTCCTGCCCGTTTTCGGGGGCGTAGGTTGGCGGCCCTCCTTGCGGTTACCGTGTTGACCGGCGCACCGGTTGCGTTCGTGCCGTCCGCCCATGCCACCGACTACGTGCGCCTGAAAGGTGACGATCCCAGCGGTCAGTCTGCGTTTCTCACGACGAATTGGTCGGACAACCGGGCGCCGCATGGCGATGCCGACTACATCGTCACCAACAACTTTCTCCTGCGCGGTCCTGCTTACAGCAACAAGAACGCGACCAATTACGTGTTTGGCGGGCGTTCGCTCACGCTCGGCACGTCCAGCTCGTCTGGACGTCTCGCCCTTGGCGCCGGCGGCGGTGGCGGGCGCACGACGGTGGGCAACCTCATTCTCGTGAAGGGGCAGCTCCGCGTGGTTACCGCAAATCTGACGACTCCGCTCTACGGCAACATCACCGTCGAATCGCCGGCGAGCGCCCCGTTCGCGGTGCAATCCTCCACTGGTGTGCGCACGATGCACATCTATTCGGCCATCTCCGGAGAGGAAGGTACGGGACTTCTTTTCTCAAGCGACGTCACGTCTTCAACGTGCACGAGCATCCTGTACGGCGACAACTCGAATTACCTTGGTTCGTTTACGATCGGCGGAGGCGCAAACAACTCGTTGACTTTCGCGCACGCAAGCGAGGGTGGCGTCACGACTGGCGGCGATCCCTCCACCTACACGCCGAAGGGAATCGTCGTGAAGGACGGCGCGACGGTGCGCTTCTCGGGATCCACCGTGAGATACGCCAACCGCGGCATTTACGTCGAGTCTTCGGGCGGCGTCCTGCGCCAGGCCGGATCGAACAGCTACCTGACGATGCCGCTCTCCGGCGACACGGGGGCTACGCTCGTGAAGACAGGTCCGGAGCAGGTGGCCTTTTACGGCACGTGGACAAACGTGACGGTGGACGTTCGCGAGGGAACGTTCGCCCTTGGCACGGGCATCCCCACGCCGGGCGAGCGCGCGAACGTGATTGTCTCGGGCGGTACGTTCTCCATGCGCGGCGAAACGGCGCCGAATCTCCCGATCAACATGTCGTCGGGCTTCATCAGCCCTTATGGCACGGCGTCCGGCGATCTCGTGCTGAGCAACGCGACCGTGACGGGCGGCGGCGTGCTGATCAATTATGACCATTCAAGCAGCCGGTGCGATTCGCTCACGCTCGACGAGGGATGCACGTTCGACGCGGAGACCTTTACCGTCGACCTGGCCAACCTGCCGAACGCCGGCGACACGAACCGCTATCCCGTGCTCGTGGTCCCCGATTCCGTGTGCCACCTCACGATGGACAAGCTTGCGCTGTCCTTCAGCGAGGTGGACGAATCTTTCTATCCCGCATGCCTGAAGGCGGAGCTGGAGGCGGTCGATGGCGTCAACACGCTCTACATCTCGCGGACGAACAGCGTCGTATACTTCGTCAGGAACCAAATCAGCACAGGCACGGGGTCTTGGCGGACGTCCTCCTGCTGGAGCGACGGCGTGGGGCTGCTCGACGGCGGCAGTTGGCGCACGGACGTGGACTTCCTGATCGCGGGGGTGAAGGACAACAATTCGGCGAGCGAGTACTTCGCCGCGCGAACGCCGAACAGCAACGGCGTGGAGCAGTTCCGCGGACGCTCGCTCACCGTCGTCGGTTCCTACACGAAGACGGCGCGCGTGCTGATCAAGAGCCTTGCGCTTTCGGGGGACGACTTCCGCCTGGGGGCCAATGGCTGGATATGCGGCGCGGCCGCGGCGGACAGTTCGCTCACGCAGTATGTCACGGGCACGGTGACGGTGGCGGAGAGCGCCACGCGCGAGAGGCCGGCGTTCTTCTCGACGACGGCCGGCCGCACGTTCGAGGTGCGCGCCGAACTCAAGGGAACGGGCGTGACGGGCGTTTCGGCGACGACCGTCAACGGGAAATCAAAAGTCATCTTCACGCGCGCGAACCCTGAGTTCCGCGGGAAGTTCGTCGTGAAGGCGAATTACACGAACGACACCGAGGCGGCGGCGGGCGCGGCGAACATGTTCATCACGAGCGAGGAATGCCTCGGCCCGGCGCCGGCCGAGCCGACGCCTGACGCCGTGGAGGTATGGACCAGCGGATATTTCGGTTCTGCCGCAAACGACGTGACGGTGGACGATCCCACGCGCGGCATCACGTTCCAGCACCAAAGCGGCGTCGTCGCCGCATCTGGTACCACGTTCACGGTGAAGTCGCCCCTTACGCTGAAAGGGAGTTTCTTCAAGAATGGCGCCGGCGACGTGGTGCTGGACAGCACAAACGTCGTCATTACCACCACCGGCGGCATCAAGGTGGAATCTACAGGATGCCTGCAGGTCAATAAGCCTGACATGTTCTGGGGATATTCCCGCTTCAGGTTCGACAAAGACAACAAGGCTGCACTCCTGTTCCCGCGCGTGCCGGCGAACGAGGAATCCGGAACGTACGGGATCGCGATGAGCACCTCGAACCAGTGTCCCTTCACGGATCTTTCCAACGCCGCGCAACCGTATCTGCCGGTGAAGATTGCCGTAGGCGACACGCCGCCTGATGCCCAATTCCGCGTGGCGCTGTGTTCCGTGACGCCGGCGGCCGCGAACGTTCTTCGCGGACACATTGACGTCATGACGAGCGTCAAGGGCTTCAAGTGCAGCATCGTGGAGGACGACGTGACCTACAAGGACACAGCCCTCAAGCGTTTCACCGCGGTGTTCAGCCTCAAGGGCATGTGCATCCTGTTCCGCTGAGCGCGTCAAACAGCCGAATGTACAAGTACCGCGTGGCAGATTTTTGGTATAATGCCAAAAGTTGAACATCGACAAGGAGTGTCTTGAAATGAAAAGCATCGGATTCAAGCTCGTTGGCGTGGCCGCGTTCTGCTGCGCGTTGTTCGCGCAGGGCGCCGTGACGTGGCAGACGGTCGCGTCCGGAACGACGAAGACGATCACCTGCGGATCGTCGGCGAGCAGCTCGGCCAGCAATCCGAACCAAGGCGGAGGCGAAGGCTTCAACCTCTGCTGCGACGGCGGCGTGACGGTCGCGCTGGCCGACGGGACGTCCGGCGCGGGATGCAGGTTCTTCAGCTCGATCATCGCGACCAACGGGACGGCGCCGGTCGTGACGCTCGACCTCTCGGGGCTCAACGGCGCGCCGTTCCGCTTCCTCGGCAACTTGCATTTCAAGGACGACGCCACGCTCCACATCAAGGGCACGAACACGTTCGTGATGGGATCCGACCAGAACTGGCCGTCCTACTACCCCACGTTCAATGTGCCGAACCG
>JAEEGH010026694.1_pt1 | contig 11488 bp, 1 predicted proteins | sample 9134181 | NCBI WGS metagenome assembly JAEEGH01 (sample SAMN16246544, study PRJNA631951) | gut metagenome | biome: gut microbiome; feature: rumen; material: DP-attached | host: Bos | place: Iran: Karaj | collected 2018-10 | reverse complement strand
TCGGGACGAGTAGTTGCCACGATAGCATAACCATCTTCGCCTTCAATCTTGTAGCGCAGGTAGTAAAGTTTGCCGTTCTGTTCCTTGTAAACTACTTCCTCGTCGGACAGAGCCGTCTTTGCCTGCGGGTCCCAGTTGACCATACGAACGCCACGGTAAATCAGCCCCTTGTCGTAAAGGTCGCAGAAAACCTTGATTACGCTCTTAGAGCGCTTTTCGTCCATTGTGAAGGCAGTACGGTCCCAGTCGCACGAAGCGCCGAGTTTGCGAAGTTGCTGTAGGATGATTCCGCCATGTTCGTGAGTCCAGTCCCAAGCGTGCTTCAAAAATTCGTCACGGCTGAGGTCGGTTTTCTTTATGCCCTGCTGAGCAAGCTTGTTGACCACCTTTGCTTCGGTTGCTATTGATGCGTGGTCGGTACCGGGCACCCAGATTGCATTCTTTCCCGACATGCGTGCACGGCGGACAAGAATATCCTGAATTGTATTGTTGAGCATGTGACCCATGTGCAAAATTCCAGTAACATTTGGTGGTGGGATCACAACAACGTAAGGTTCGCGTCTATCTGGTTCCGAGTGGAAGAACTTGTGCTCAGTCCAGTAGTCGTACCATTTCTTCTCTATCTCCTGCGGTTCGTATTTGGCAGATAATTCCATATTGAATGTTTTTTATATCGTTTGAAAAAGTTCGCAAAGTTACAATATTATTTACGATTTACGAAGTATGAATTACGATTTTTGATTTGAGCGAAAAGGCTTGCAGGCGAAAAGGCTTTTGCTTATGAAACAAATAATATTTCGATGTATAGACGCAAAATTTTGCGTCTTAAACGGCGCAAAGCATTGCGCTACAATCATCGAATTTTCAAATTTTCAAATTTTTGAACCTTAAACTGTTGAACGTTGAACCAGAAACGTTAAACTGCGTAGCCAACCATTGAATCATTAAATTTTTGAATTATTGAATTTTCAAATCATCAAATTCTCAAATTCTAGAACCTTAAACGTTAAACCAGAAACGTTAAACCAGAAACATTGAAACGTCGCAGCCATTTAAACGGGCGTAAGCCGTAGACGCATTATGTAATTTTTTGTTTTTTTGAATAGCATAAATCAATAATATTTATGTAATTTTGCATCGCAAAAAACTAATTGAATTTAGAAAAATTAATAGTTATAAAGTATTGATTAAAGCCGAGGGATCCGATGGCATATAACGGGAGGATTGTAACAATGAAAAAAGTATTATTAAATTTGCTTCTACTGCTAGCAATGGCATTTGGAGCAGTAGCACAGACAGAAGTGACGATTGGCAATGGTACAGAATCGTCTTATGAATTGCCAACAAACATGTACTACAATTATTCGCTTACTCAGCAAATTTATACTGCTGAAGAAATTGGTACGTCAGGTTCAATTTCCTCTATCAGTTTCTATTATGATTACACAAATGATTTCAACTTGTCAGGAATCAAGGTGTACATGATGATCACTGATAAAAGTTCGTTTGAATCAGATGAGGATATGGTTGATATGTCTGCTGCAACATTGGTGTACGAAGGCAATGTTAGTGCAACAAGCGCGGGCTGGATAACCATTGAGCTTGATGATGAGTTCGATTATGATGGTACTGGCAACCTTTTACTTTGTGTGTATGATCCTGTTTATGGTTATCCAGGTGATGATTATACATATAGATATTCAGAAACTGATGATTATATGTCGATTAGCTATTATAGCGATTACACATGCCCCGATATTAATAATTTGACATCGTACGATGATAATATAAGTCGCTATGATTATCGTAGCAATATTAAGCTGACGATTGATACTGGTGCTCAGTCGTGTCCTAAAGTAAATGGTCTAGCCGTAAGCAATATTACTGCTTCTTCTGTTGATGTTTCGTGGTTGGCAGGCGGCAGCGAAACAGCTTGGGTGCTCAAGTATGGCGTTCATGGATTTGATGTTGAAACAGAAGGAACTACCGAGGAACTTGCAAGTACAAACTTTACTATAAATGGTCTTGCTGACAATACCAGTTACGATGTATTTGTAAAGGCTGTTTGCGATGCCAATGACGAAAGCAGATGGAGAAGGGTAACATTCCGCACAGAATGTGGTGCTATTGTTTCTTTCCCGTGGAGTGAGGACTTTGAAACCTACGACGAAGGTCCTTTTTCTGCTTCATGTTGGGAAAATGAACACATTGAAGGGGATGATTCAGATCTTTTCTGGATAAATCCGTATGGTAATGGATCGAATAATACAGTACAAATTTATCTGCCCGATATGTCAGCCGGAACATTAACCAAGTTGGTTTTGCCGGGAATGACAATACCCGATGAAGGGGTTTACAAATTCTCAATTGATGTGTTTCGCGATTCTGAAAATTATGCAGAAGATGAAGGCATACGAATTTTTGCAAGTATAAATGGAGAAATAGAAGGCGCTACAGAGCTGGGATTCGTATCGCGTGACTATACACAGTCCGATGGCGGCGTAGTGGCAGCAGAGGATGATTATGGGTGGTACACATACGCGTTCACAATTCCTTTCTCAGGAACGTGCTATATAATATTGAGAGGAGAAAGCCAGTACAGAAGTGGCACATATATGGATAATTTTGTTGTTCGTGAAGCTTATAGCGAAGCCGAGATTCTTACATTTACATTACCTACCCAGATGTCAGAAGCTACAATCAATAGCGAAAGCGGAACCATAGCAGTGTCGGTTGCAAATTCGACAGACATGGATGCACTTGTTCCGGAAATCACGATTTCCAATTATGCAGAAATCAGCGATCCGACAATCACAGGCGAAGGTGATACGCGTACATTGGCATATATTGTTACCGCAGAAGGAGGAAATACCAAGAATTGGACAGTTACCGTAACGAGAGCTGCAGTAAGCCACAACGCTTTCATTACTGGATTTACATTCTATGGTCAGAAGGACGGAACGGAAGCTACAATAGTTAGCGACACTATAAACGGCATTTATACGGTAAATGCAGTTGCAGAATGGGATGTTTACCTTAATGGTATTGCTCCAATAGTGACTGTTTCTGTTGCTGCTACAGTGACCCCTGAAAGCGAAACTTATCAGGATTTCACAAGTTCGGTTAACTATACGGTAACTGCTGAGGATGGGGAAACAGCTCACACATATATTGTTACAATAGTTAACGACCCCGATGCTTGTATAAACCCATGGTATATTGATGTTTCAAATGTTACGACTAATTCGGCAACCTTGAGTTGGGAACAGACATACACCGAAACTTCATATCGTCTGAAGGTGTCAACCGTAGCTATGCGCGACCTTACAGCAACCGCTGATGTGTTTGATGGAATTGTTGAGGCTACAACCAAGGACCTTGAAGGGTTGTCATCTGGTACAAAGTATTATGTATATATTCAGTCGAACTGCGAAAATGCAGAGGATTGGGAAGATATAAGTTTTGTGACGGATTGCGATCCAATTTCCGTATTGCCGTATGAGGAAAGTTTTGAAAATTCTACTCTATATAATGTTCCAGATTGCTGGACAAAAGTCGGTGATGGAAATATATCAGTTAGGAGTTATGGTGCAAATACAGGTGAAAATTATATGTTCTTCGGTGGGGTAGAAGGCGGTAATATAATTGCATTGCCACAATTAGAAACGAATGCCTCTGAGATGGTACTTGATTTCTATACTAGGCCAGAAAGCATTTCAATAGAATGTGGTACATTTGAGGTAGGATATATCACTGATCTTGACGATGCATCAACATTTACTGCTATAGAAACATATTCATACGATGATTGGTCAGACAACCAATATGAGAGAAGGATTGTAAACATGTCATCGGCTCCAGCTGGCAGTTATTTTGCATTCAATCATAAGGCTAATTCTTATAGATGGTATTGGTATGTTGACGATGTTGTTGTACGTTATATTAACGACGATGCCGAAATCGTTGACTTCGACTTCCCGACCCGTATGTCGGTTCCAGTAATCGACAGCGTAAATGCAACCGTTGCAGTTGTCGCTTCGTATCAGGCAGACTTTGATAATCTTGAAGAAATTGTTACCGTATCGGACTATGCTACATACGTAGAAAATACAGCAAACATTGCAGGAACAACAAAGACTTACACATATACAGTTACAGCAGAAGACCAAACAACAACCAAGGACTGGACAGTAACTGTAACTAAGGCTGAGGCAGCAAGCACTGCAAACGATATTCTTTCGTTTACATTCGATGGTCAGTATGGCGAATCAATTATTGATGCTGCAGAAAAGACCGTTAGAGCATACGCAGAATGGTATGTTGACCTTGACAATAATATTACTCCGGAAATCATCGTTTCGCCAATGGCTACTATTACTCCGGGAAGCGGTGTTGCACAGGTATTCAACGAGCCTGTAGAATATACAGTTTTGGCAGAAGATGGAGAAAGCGTTGCTGTGTGGACTGTTACAATAACTACCGATCCGAATGCATGTGTAAATCCATATTATTTGGATGTTTACGACATTGAGGAAACAACGGCAACTTTGCAATGGTGGCAGATGTATAACGAAACATCATACCTAGTAAAGATTTCTACCACCGAAATGGATGACATGACAGCAACTGCCGATGTTTACGATGACGAAGTTGTTCTTACCAGCGATGAGGTTGTGCTTGAACTTACCGAATTAACAGCATCAACTACTTACTATGTATATGTACAGTCGAATTGTGGTACTGACGAATGGGTGGAAACATTCTTCATGACAGAGTGCAGTAGTTCTGCATATTCGCTTCCATTTGTCGAAACATTCGATGCAACATCGGCTTCAAGACAGTGCTGGAGCATTATTGATGCCAATGATGATAATACGACATGGTATTATGATAACGATAATAATTATGACGAAGAAGTAGCAATGTATAGATATTCTTATAATGATGCAAATGACTGGTTGATCTCGCCAAAACTTGCTATTGTTGAAGGTGCATACTTGACATTTGAATACTGGTCAGTGCGTTATGCTCAGGAAAAATTCTCTGTTTATGTAATGGATGATCCAGCTAACTATGCATCGGCAACACTGGTTCTTGCTACGCAGATAGCAACTAGCCAATATGCTTCTACTATTCCAAGCATAAATCTTACTGCATACGCCGGACAGGAAATCTATATCGGTATCAAGTGTGAGACTGAAGCATATCAGGAGTACTTGTATATCGACAACTTCAATATTGAAGTAATTACTCATACAATTGCTCTTACCGTTGGTGAACATGGCTCTGTTTCTCCAAGTGGTGAAAATGGTATTGTTATCGTAAATGATGGTGCCGATATAAGCTTTACAATCACGCCTGACGAAGGTTACGAAATTGGAGGCCTATTCGTTGACGATAGTCCGCTATATTGTGATGTTACTGGTGAAACTTATACTTTCAGATCTGTTACAACCGACCATACACTTAGTGTTACATTCATAGCTGTCGTTTCTGCTGACGAGATTGAAGCAGGTTCGATGTCAATCTACCCGAACCCGAACAACGGTATGTTCAGCATAGACTTCAGCAACATCGAAGGTGATGCAACCTATCAGCTTATCGATGCTCGAGGTGTGGTTGTTGAAACTCGTGACATCAATGTTATGAATGGTGAAACAATGAACTTCAACCACAATCTCCGTGCTGGTGCTTACTTCGTAAGAATCATCAATGGCGATAAGGTTTACATTGAGCAGATTGTTGTTGAATAATCACTGCAATCAAAAATAGAAAAACCGCTCGCAAGGGCGGTTTTTTTTATCATCTCGCGATTCTTTCTGTACAGACGCAAAATCTTGCGTCTTAATCGGCGCAAATTATTGCAATCGGCGCAACGCATTGCACATAAACGGCGCAAATCATTGCGTCGCTACAATCATCGAATTTTCAAATTATCGAATTATCAAATCATCAATTTTTCAAATTTTTGAACCTTAAACGTTAAACGTTGAACGAGAAACCTTGAAACGGGCGCAACAAAAAGGGGCTGAAAGTCTAACAGGCAGACAGGCTAACAGCCATGACGAAATAACGTTTAGTACGTTATGGCTTCAAGCCTGTGAGCCTTCGAGCCTGCAAGCCCCAAACCAAGAAACGGCTTTAGCCATAGAACGGCGCAGCCCTCAACGAAGTTAAATCAGAAACGTGAAACTAGAAACCTTAAACGTGAAACGTTAAACGTTGAACTAGAAACCTGAAACATTGAAACGGCGTTAGCCATAGAACTGCGCAGCACTTCAGTGGCACAAATCTTTTTTTTCTACATATCAAAAAAAACACCTATCTTTGCACCTTGCCTGAAAAAGTGTATTTTGGGCGCATGTAGTTGAATATAAATAATTTGATGTTTTTAAAGCCGACGGCTCCGATGGCATATAACTGGAGTTTGTAACAATGAAAAAACTAATATTTAGTGTGCTCCTGTTGCTGATGACAGTGATTGGGGCGATGGCACAGAAATCATTGCCATATAGTTATGGCTTTGAGGACAATGATTTGTCTGTTGATGGTTGGACTTCTATTAACGAAAGTTCAGCTAATGCAAGTGAATTTGGAATTATTGCTGCAGCAAAGAGAACTGGTGATTATGGATTCAGATTCTCGTCTTTTAGTAGGGATTATACTAGTTATAATCAGTATTTAATTTCCCCAGAGTTAGATGCTGCATCAAGTGTAATATTTCAGTTCTACTATGCTGCAAGCAGCGTTTCTGGTACAGAAACATTTAAAGTTGGTTATTCAACGACTAACGCTGATGTAGCAAGTTTTACATTTGGTTCAGAGATTTCTACCAACAATACAAGTTGGACACTTTCCGAGGAATTCACTTTCCCCACAGGAACCAAGTATGTGGCAATATATTATTATTCTGATTATCAGTATCGTCTTTTTGTGGATGATTTTTCTTTTACAAATCCTTCATCATGTCCAAAGCCAAGCGGTTTGACAGCTAGTAATATCACTCATAATTCAGCAACACTTAGTTGGACGCAGAGTGGTACTGCAACGAACTGGGTTGTGGAATATAGTATAAATTCTGATTATTCAAGTGCCATATCGAAGAATGTGAATGGAACACCGTCATATAACCTTTCTAACTTGAATTCTACAACCACATATTATGTACGCGTAAAAGCAGATTGTGGAGATGGTGACGAAAGTGAATGGAGCGATGCTATAAGCTTTTCTACCACAGCGGTGGCCACCGAAGTTGGCGATAGTTGGAGCGACAACTTTGAAGGTGCAACTTGTGACTGGGAACTTATCAATGGCACATGCACCAATGCTTGGGCTTGGGGAACAGCCGTTAATAACGGAGGTACACACGCCTTATATGTTTCTAACGACAATGGTTTTACTAATGAATATAGTGATGTCGGAACTATGGTGTATGCTACCAAACTGCTCAGCTTTGCTACTGGTAAATATGAATTCTCTTACGATTGGAAAGCAAATGGAGAATCCACATGGGACTTTTTGAGAGTTGCTTTAGTACCTGCATCAGTAACACTTTCTGCAGGCACATCACTACCTACTGGTTTGTCTTCAAATGCAGTTCCAACAGGTTGGATAGCTTTGGATGGTGGTAGCAAGCTTAACTTAGTTGATACATGGCAAACAGCAGTAAATGCTGTTAATGTAACTGCTGGTAACTATTACTTTGTTTTTGCTTGGCGCAATGATGGTGGCACAAATAGTCAACCTCCCGCTGCAATAGACAACGTAAGCATTACACGTATGGCTTGTGCATACGATGTTACAGACCTTGCTGTTAGCAATATCTCCACTACTACAGCAAACCTTACTTGGACAGCTGGCGAAGCTTCGCAGTGGCAGGTGGCTTATAGCACCTCAAGCGACTTTGCTGGAGCAACCGAACAAATTGTTAACACCGCATCCTTTAATATGACTTCGCTTACAAGTGCTTCAACATATTATGTTAAGGTACGCGCATACTGCGGAGGTACTGATTTCGGAGCATGGAGTTCGGTTCTCGAATTTAAAACAGCATGCGATGTTATCACTTCTTTCCCGTGGAGTGAGAACTTTGATGGCTATACCGTAGCATCAGCATCAACGCCTTCATCACGTACTTTACCCACCTTATGCTGGAATTACATCAACGAATGTTCATATAGTTCTTATAAGTATTATCCTACTATATATTACTACAGTTATACCGACTACTCACACTCGACACCTAATAGTTTAAGGTTATATTCGTATTATTCTAGTTGGACGGATTACGATCCACAACCTCAGTATGCAATATTGCCTGCAATGGAAAACCTCAGTACCAAGCGAATTGAACTTTTGGCAAAAGGTTATAATACTAGCAGTACTTTCAAGATTGGTTTGATGACAGACCCAAGTGATGCAAGCACATTTGTACAGGTCGGAGAGGAACATGCATTGACAACATCTTATCAGAAGTTTACCGTTGATCTGACTGGTACAGGCAACTATATCGCCATTATGATTGATGCAGCTAACTCTGGCAGAACAAACAATGGTGTATATATTGATGACATTACTGTTTTGGAACAGCCTTCTTGTTTGGAACCAACCGCATTGAGCAAATCAAATGTTGCTGCAAGAACAGTTGATTTGTCTTGGACAGCAGGCGGTACAGAAACTGCTTGGCAGATTTGCTTGAACGATAACGAAGGAAATCTTATTGATGTCAATACTAATCCTTATACACTTACAGGTCTTACTCCAGAAACTGCTTATAATGTAAAGGTACGCGCAAAATGTAGCGAAAACGATTTTAGCGAATGGACAAGCAATGTATCGTTTACAACTACTGCTGCATGTCCAGTTCCAACAGCTTTAGCATACGCGGATGTAACTACAAATTCCGTTGTTTTGTCTTGGACTGCAGGTGCAAGCGAAACTGCTTGGCAGATTTGCATCAACAACGAGGAGGATGACCTTATTGATGTTACCGAAAATCCTTATACTTTAACTGGACTTGACCCTGCTACCTCATATAGCGTAAAAGTTCGTGCAAATTGTGGCGATACCGATGGCAATAGCCAGTGGACAAGCGGTGTTCTGTTCTCAACATCTTGCCTGGCAATAACAGAATTGCCATATACAGAGAGCTTTGAGTCAGAGACTTGTCCTGCAAGTTGCTGGAACATTGAATATGCTGTGGCTAATCCTGCTTCAAGTAATGTTATGAAACACATAACCTCAACCGATAATAGCCCTTATGGTTGTGGCGTAGCAGCAAACGATGGAGATAGAAGTTTCTTGTTCTCATCATATTCTAACACATCTGATTATAATCAGTATTTGATTTCTCCAGAGTTTGATGTTGATGGCTCGTATTTAGTTTCTTTCTACTATAGACAGCGTAGTACGGATGAGCATCTTTACTTTGGAACTTCATCAACAGGAAATGCTATAAGTGATTTCACTTGGACAACGGAAGAAATTCCTGCTTATAGCGCAACTTGGACTTTATATAAGACAGTTGTTCCTGCAGGAACCAAGTATTTTGCAATAAACTACAGACCAGGAAGTTCTCTCTATTATGCATGGATTGACAATGTAGTTGTACGTGAGGTTTCTACCGCAGCCGAAATTCTTACCTACACATTGCCGACAGAGGCTGCCCCTGCATCTATCACAAGCGGTGCCAATACAGGTACTATTGATATAACAGTTACCAACTCAACAGATTTTGATGTAGACCTTAATCCTACTTACACTATTTCCGACTATGCAGAAATCTCTGCTCCTGTAATCACAGGCGATGGGGATTCACGCACTATAAGATACACCGTTACGGCAGAAGCAGGAAATTCAAAGGTATGGACTGTTAATGTAACCAAGGTTCCTGTAAGCCGCGATGCTTTCATTACTGGATTTACTTTTGTAGGTCAGAAGGCTGGAACAGACGCTAGAATAATAAGCGATGCAGAATCCAACACCTACACTGTAAACGCAGTTGCAGAATGGAATGTTGACCTTACCTCTATTGCTCCTGAAATTACAGTATCTCCAGCTGCTGAAATTACTCCTGAAAGTGGTTATGCACGGGATTTCTCATCCCCTGTTCCTTATACTGTAACAGCAGAAGACGGAACGACTTTCCATATTTATAGTGTAACGATAATTAACGACCCGGATGCTTGCGTTAACCCGCTTGTAGTAAATGCTAACGATGTAACTGCAACAACAGCAACATTGAGTTGGGCTCAGGCTTACACAGAGACTTCATATATTGTTAAGGTCTCGACCGAAGAAATGACCAATATGGCTGCTACTGCAGATGTATTCGACGGAACAGTTGATGCAACTACTAAGGCTCTCGAAGGTTTGACAGCAAATACTCAGTATTTCGTATATGTTCAGTCCAACTGCGACAATGCTGAAGGCTGGACAGAATATTCGTTCAGAACAGAATGTGGTGTATTTGCCGTTCCATTCGTTGAAACATTCGAAAATAATTCCGAAACAGTTAACTGCTGGACTGCAATATCTAACAATACTGAAAATGATGTAGCTAGTGGAAAAATGGGTATACTTGACATGTCTGGTAACAATGTATTTAGTTTCAGCAGTTTTTCGAGAGCTTCAAACGAAGATTACAACCAGTATCTCATTACCCCGGAACTTGCATTGACAGAAGATGCTGTATTGACATTTGACTATGCTAAATATAGCTCAAATGAAACATTCCGCGTTATGACCTCAACAACCGATGCTAATATTGCTTCGTTCACAGCCCTTGGTGCTGATGTAACCGCAACATCAACTAATTTTGCAGAATACAGAATTGTAGTACCGGCAGCAACCAAATACATAGCAATTAATTACTTCTCAGATTATCAGTATTATTTGTATGTTGACAATTTCAAATTAACAAATGTTTATACAATCACAGCAAGTGCAGATCCAAATGGCTCAATCGATCCGAATGGAAATGTTGAGGTAGAATATGGTGAATCTCAGTCGTTCACAATTACTCCAAACGACTGCTACCATATTGCAAGCGTAACGGTTGACGGCGTTGAAGCAATCAGCAATGTTGATGAAAATGGCGTTTACACATTCGATAATGTAAATGCAGCCCACACTATCGCAGCAACATTCGCATTGAATACCTATAATATTACCACTTCTGTAGAAGGCAATGGTGCAATTCTTGGAGATGGCTCAGCTAACTGCGGTGAAAACAAGTCGTTCACAATCCAGCCACAAGGCAACTGCTACCGCATTGCAAGCTTCACGGTTGACGGTGTTGATGCAATCATCGACCTTGATGAAAATGGCGTTTACGCAATGCAGAACATCACAGCAGACCACGAGCTTGTAGCAACATTCGAGCAGATAACCTACACAATCACAGCAACTGCTGGCGAAAATGGTACAATTACCGAAACTAGCACAGTAAACTGCGGTGATAACAAGGAAATCACGATTACTCCTGCTA
>JAEEGH010026689.1_pt1 | contig 11489 bp, 7 predicted proteins | sample 9134181 | NCBI WGS metagenome assembly JAEEGH01 (sample SAMN16246544, study PRJNA631951) | gut metagenome | biome: gut microbiome; feature: rumen; material: DP-attached | host: Bos | place: Iran: Karaj | collected 2018-10 | reverse complement strand
GCGATTGGAAGAAAAACTCTGCACTCTGTAATAGCCCTTAGAAACAGTCTGGGCTTGTGCAGTCACAACCAACAGCAAAAGCGAGAGCAATGAAAGAATTGTTTTTTTCATTTGTTATTTATGAATTAAAAAAATGTAACAAATAAAAGACACAGGGCGCAGGGAAAGAAACATTCCCCGTAGCTCTGTGTCTTTCACGATAGGTTCAGCTTAACAAATTACTCAGCGATACAGATGCTGACGCGGTTCTTGTCGTTCTCTGCGAAGGGCTGCTCGGTGTCACCCTTGCTGTCAACAACAATCTGTGAGCGGTCTACACGGTACTGCTTCACGAGGCGGTCAGCCACCACTCTTGCACGTCTCTCACCGAGGCGCTTGTTGATCTGAGCGTTGCCGGTGCCCTTGTCAGCATAGCCGGTCACGCTGACCTTCGTCTGCGGGTAGAGCTTCAGGTAAGAGGCAATCTCGTCGAGCTTCTTGTCCTCAGAAGGATCGATGCGTGAGCTGTTGATGGTGAAGAAGATGTCGCGACGGAGCGGCTCAAGCGGCTTCTCGATGTAGATGGGTTTGTCGACATAGACTTTCTTCTCAACAATCTTCTCGACCTCCTTTTCCTTGATGACTTCCTTCTCGATGACACGCGGAGCCTTCCTCAGGAGAGAGCGGCGGGGCGTGAACTGTGAGCCAGCAGGATAAACGGTGTAGGCATTGCCGAGATTGATCTTCAGGCCAAGGAGGGCGTTGAAGTACCAGTCATTGTTCTTAGCCTCTTTTGAGTTATAGCCATCAGAGAGGGTATTAGCATTGACCTCCAGTCCGAGGCTGACAGCATCGCTAAGGCGGAAGTCAGCACCGAGTCCTGCACGTCCCACAAGGCGGGTCTTTGTGCCGTCCCAGAGGAGCGACATGGGAGCATTGTCTGTCCTGTAGTAAAGTGCATTCCACTGGTGGATAGGATCAATCTGGTTCTTTGCTGCTGCAGCCTCGTCATTGTCGAAACCGATGTTGGCACCGATGCCGAGGAAGAGGTTCAGCGTGAACAAGCGGTTGGGATTGAATCCGCAGAAGAGTGTGGAGAGGTCGGCCGTGAGGTCGAGTGAGGGAGCAACATACTTCCACTTCCAGTCCCACTTGCCCAATGCACCATAGTCAGAGCCGCCTTTCGACTGCCAAGCGTTGACGCTGAGGCGAGCACCGAGCACCTCGTCGAACTGATAGCCGAGAGCGAGCTGTGCATTGTACGAGAACATGTCACCAAAGGGCAGTTCACCAAGGGTGTACTGACCACCCAGGGGCTGCACCTGCACGTACCAGTGAGGATTGAAGTCATAGAAAGGCTCATCCTGCTGCTGCTGCTGTGCTGATGCTGAGACAAAGCCCAGCATCAACAAGCAGGTAAGTATTGATTTCTTGATATTCATCGTTATTCTCCTTTTCTAATTGTTAGAAATTACTTAACTGTCAAGAAGAACTTCTTGGTAACAACCTTGCCTGAGAAGTCGACAGCAGAATAGATGAACTCGTAGGAGTAACCAGCCTTGCCATTGAAGGTGATGGGGTTGAAGCCACCGTCGATAACCTGGTTAAATCCTGGGAGATTGTTAACAGCATCCAGTTCACGCTTGCAATCGGCATTACCAGCCTTGGCACTGTTGCCATTCTTCTTAACATCAGTCACAGCCACGAACTTCTTGAAAGCAGGCGAAAGCATCTCAGCATTGTAGTTAGAAGGAATAATCTCGATTGGACCCTTCACCTTAGTGGGATAGTTAGCCAGCGTGCTCAGATTAACCATGCCCTCAGCATTTCTCACGATGATGGTGGGCTTGAAGAATCTGTTAGGACGTGTGAAGCGAGTGAAGTGAGTGTTCAGCTCGTTGATGAATTTCTGGAACTGAGCGAAGACATCGTTACCCATCGTGGTGAAATTCATCTGAGTAACCTGAGAGATGAAGTCGTTAGCGTGGTCAAGCAGGTGATTGAACTGATCCTTGATGTTATCATAGCTCTCAGAGTCATAGTCACCCATACGGTCAATGAAGTCACCCATGTAAAGCTTCACCTCGATAGTGGCATAGCCGTCATTGTTATCACCGTTGACAGTCACCGTAACCTCAGGATGCGTGTTGGTGATGGTAACATGCTCGCCATTGGTACCAGTGATTTCGTAGTACGGGAACCAGAATGTAGCGGTCTTAGGACCAGTGCTTTCAATATAGCGTGTTCCCAGGTGAATAGTAATAGTAGCCTCTAACTCATCAGTCAGCTCGTTGAGCTCCAGCTTTTCAATATCCAAGCGGTTGATGAAGTCCATCTCAGGCATGCCCTTCACCACAGCATTAATGATGTTTTGGAGCAAATCCTCAGCGAGGTCAGTTCCGGGAATACCATCTAACTCGATGTCCTTTGCGAAGGCGAAAGAAAGCGGCTTGATGCCAGCTATACCAATGGCATATTGCGATGTGGTGCTGAACGTGTTATCGGCAGCCTCCCAAGTAGCCTTGACAGCATTAGCGTCAAGAACGCTATTAATGTTGTCATAGACAGCATTCATCAAAGTAGTGAGGCTAATGCCTTGCTTCCAGTTCTTCAGATTGGCGGCAAGATCCTTGATTTCGCTCAGATTGAGGCGCAGACCCATGTTCTTGGCATCCTCAGCGGTCACGGTAACCTGAGTCTCATAGAAGCCATTGGAACTCTGAGCTCCATCATCCACTCCAGCACGCGTGTAACCGAAGGTAAGAACGTGATTGCTCTTCTTCAGGGGTGAGAGCTCTGCAGCAACAGCATTGTTGGTGCTATTGATGAGCGTGAACTCAGTTCCAGTGAAGTCGCGGTTGGTGGGGTTGACAGTGAGGTAGATAGTACCTGCGTTACCAGGTTTCACCTGCGGATCACCATTCTCATCATAATACTGAGTAGCAACGATTTCCTCGTTCTCACCGATTGTTACGAAACCTTTCACCTGTGAGAGGCTGCTGATGCCAAGCATCTTCAGGTCTTCATCGGTAAAGACGCCCTTATTCCACTGATCAGGAAGTGCAGCATAATCTTGATTGCGAGTGGGGAAGTAAAGCTTACGGTCGCTGATCAAGCCGCGGAAAGCAACAAGCATGTTAGAACGGACGTCGAAGGGCAGAGCCATCTCACCGAACATGGGGTTGAATGTGCCGTTGATTTCGATGCTGGTAATGTTCTTATCGAGGTATTCTCCGATAGCACTCAGAGCAGCCATCAGCACGATGAAGTTATCATCCACCTTTTCGTTCAGCTCGGAAACGGTAGTGGTAAGATTGCTGAGGTTAGTGCTGAGAGTAGACACCTCGTTGCCGAGATCGGTCAGCTTCTGACCCTGCTGCTCAACAGTTGTCTGAAGGGTAGTCACATCGCCCTGAAGTGTATTGACATCACCACGGATTTCACTCACTGTATTGCTGAGTGCCTGCAAGTTCTCGCTCACACCGTTGATGAGGTTTGTCAGCTGCTGATGTGCCTGTTCGGCCTCAGCCTTGTGATCAGCCACAGTCTGTGTAAGATCTGAAATCTTTTGGGTGTTCTCGTTAATCAGGTTGCCCAGATCGTTGTATTTACCAATCAACTCGGTGTAGTTGCTGCTTACAGTCTGAGCAAGAGTGTTCAAATTGGTCTGAATGCCCGTGATGACTTCATTCATGTTAGAGATAGCCGTCTCGTTGGCCTGAGCCTTAGCCCATGCGTTGTTAGCAGTAGTTGTGGTAGTAGTCAGGTCGTTGATGGTCTGAGTCATCTGAGACTGCAGCGTAGCCACATAGCCTTCGAGCGTTGTCACTTTGCCATCAATGGTCACCACCTTGGTCTGAAGCGTGCTCACATCGCCCTTGACATTGGCCAATTCGGTCTGAAGCGTAGCCACAGTGCCCTGGAGCGTGGTCAGATTTGTCTCGATGTTGGTGACTGAAGTCTGCAGAGTGCTTACGAGACCATCGAGTCCGTCAATACGGATGGAGTCAGCAGCAGCAAGGCTCTGAGCAGCCTCTGCCTTTGCACGTACTTCGTCGATGCTGGCATAAACCTTTACCAACTCGGCATTGATCTTGTTCACCTCGACAGTAATCATATCTCTGATGACTGTGCTGTCAACAATGTTGTTGAGGAGGTTGTAGCTGGTGATGTAGCTGTTGAGAGCAGTGCTGATCTTGCTGTCAGCCTCACCGAGCAACTCAGATACGGTTTTGTCCACAGCAGCTTTGCTGGTAGCCACTCTGATGCTGTCGAGCATAGCAGCCGACAGTTCACTCAGCTTGGTAGCGACCTCATCCTTAGTGAAATAATTGGCCAGCTTCGTGTTGAACAAGTTGTCAATCTCCGCCTTCGTGTAATAATCACTGAATTTGTTCTTGACCTCGTTAATGAAGCCGTCAATCTGCACCTTGGTGTAGGTGTTCTTTCTCAGGCTGTCGCCAAAGTCTTCCAAAAGGAGATAGAGCTTGAGGTCTTGCTGAATCTTCGTCTGGAAGTTAGCACAGTTCGTCTGACAAGCCTCTTGGAGCGCCTTGAGGTTTGTGATCTGATTCTGAAGGTTTGTAATGTCGGCCTGCTGACCAGCGAGAATCTTCTTCAGGGCATCGACATTGTCGGCCAATACACCCTCAAGATTAGTGATTTTCTCGTCGTCATAGTCCTTACAAGAAACCATCGAGCTCGTGAAGCCCACAAAGAGAGCTACCATGAGCAAACCATTAATAAATTTCTTTTTCATGAACTTAAAAATTTATAATATTAAATACTTTAGGTGCAAAATCGTGGCAAAGTTAAGCATTTTTTCAAAACCCGCCAAGAAAAAGTAGATTTTTCTTTCAAAAAATCTTAAGATTCAGGTTATTTTTTGCCATCTGTCAACTTAAATGCCCTTTTAACTATACTTCTTAGCTTGGATTGTTCATGCCTTCTTCTAATGTTCCTGTATTGCCGGCATCACTGCGCTTGTTAACGCGGAAAGCCGGCGAGAACGCTTCTTAAAACTAAGGCGCGGGTGCTGGCTGGGGGCGCTGTTCGGAATGCTCGAGGAGCTTGCGCAGTCGCTCATTCTCCATCTGTGCATCCTGCAACTGGGCTCCGAGGGCTTCCATCTGACTCTCTATCAGAATATTGAGGGCATCCTCATCCTTGACACGGTTGAAGGAGCCGCTGCCCAGGTTCCACGTCAGCCCTACGGCAAAGCTGAGCACTTGGTCCTTGCCACGCAGTCCGCGGGCAAAAACCTGCCCGCCAGCGCCGTCGAAATCGGGTTCATAGGCTCGCCACGACAGGTCGACGTGGACGGATGCCTTCGGGCTGAGCCGCCATTCATTGAGCAGTCCCAGCCCCAGCCCCATGGCATAGGTGTTATAACTGAGGTTGCGCCCCAGCCCTGCAGAGACGTAGGGGATGATGTTCAGCCGGCGCGTGTCGCTGTAGCCGCAGAACATGTTCGAGAGATTGAAGAGCACCTGTTCATCAAGTGTCCAGTAGCGTGAGGCATTGATGTCCTTGTCCGCACTGACGACGGTGCGTCCCCACAACCCGCCGAACCTGGTACGTAAACCCAGGCCTGGCGTGAACCACTTGCCTAAAGCCACTGAGAAGCCCATGCGCGTGCGGAAGTCTTTCGTCAGCGAAGACGACAGCTGTGCGGTGGGTGTGTTGCCCCTGTCACCGAAGAACGACGAGGCCGTCAGGTCGGCTTGCACGAACCAGTTGCTCCAAAACGAGCCTGTTGCCACGCTGTATTTCTGTGCCGGCAGTTCGCTGTCTTGTGCGCGGGATGTCAAGGCAGCGACAACGATAAAGACGAATAACAGTGTTCTTTTCATATTCCGTTCATAGCTTTTACTGTTCATAGTTGAAGTGCAGGAGCGCCACTGAGTGAAAACGGTGCAGCAGCTCGGGCGCCAGTCATCGTAGAAGCTGATCGATGTCAGCCTGTGGAAGGATGGCCAGGACAGACTGCCCGTCGGGTGTATAGTTGGCGTTGGAGCAGGCGAAGAGCTCGTTGACAAGGCGTTCCATCTCGTCGTTGCTGAGCACTTGGCCATAATCGATGGCCGTATGGCGCGCCATACTCAGTGCCAACGCGCTGTGCAACTCGTCGGCGGTGGCGTTGCTCCCCTTTTCGGCGGCATCGGTCACGATGTTGCGCACCAACGACAATGGATCGTAGCCCTCTATGGCGGCGGGTATGCCATTAACGGCAAAGCTGCCGCCGCCCAGGTCGCTGATGTCAAAGCCCATCGTCAGCAAGTCGGGCAGGAAGCGCTGCAGCAGGACGCTGTCGGACGGTGCGAACTGCAGTATCTCGGGGAAGAGGAGCTTCTGCGTGCTGGATGTATGGCGGCGCAGCTGCTCCATGTATCGCTCATAGCAGATGCGCACATCGGCGCGGTGCTGGTCGATGATCATCAGCCCCGACTTCACAGCGGTCATCACGTAGCGGCCCTTGTACTGATAGTGTTCGGGCGATTGCTCGGTGATGAGCGACGGTGCGGGGGTGTCGTCAGGGAAGAGCGATGGCATGTCAGGCTGCGATGCCGACGGCCTGGTCAGCTCTGAGAGCAGCGACAGATGGGCAGCAACGGAGCCTCGGCTGAAGGAGCCGGTGGTTCCGTGCACCGTAGCATCGGCGTTGGCGGCAGGCGTCGTGTTGAAAGGGTTGTAGGAAGGGTTGTATTGCACATCGGGCAAGTGGACGGCATGACGCTGAGGATCGAAGACGGGAATGTCGGGCCGTCCCTCGGTGTCGAAATCGATAGCCGTCACCTCGCTGAAACGGCCAATGGCATCCTTCACGGCGGCAGAGAGAATCTGGAAGATGCTCTGTTCATCCTCGAACTTAATCTCGGTCTTCGTAGGATGGATGTTGACGTCAATATTGGCAGGGTCGACGTCGAAGTAGACGAAATAGGGCGCCACGGTGCCCTCAGCCACCAAGCGCTCGTAGGCACTGGTGACGGCTTTGTGGAAATAGGGATGGCGCATGTAGCGCCCATTGACGAAGAAATAGTTCTGGCTGCCCTTCTTGCGCGCTGCCTCCGGCTTGCCCACAAAACCGCTGATGCGGCAGAATGCCGTGTCCACCTGTATGGGCAACAGCTCCTGATTCAGCCGCTTGCCGAAGACGTCGACGATGCGCTGGCGCAGTGGGGCAGCTCTGAGCGAGAGCAGTTCCTGCTGGTTGCTGTAGAGCTGGAAGGCGATATCAGGATAGACGAGGACGATGCGCTCGAAGGCCGTAAGGATGTTGGTCAGCTCGGTGGCGTTGCTCTTGAGGAACTTGCGCCGCGCCGGCACGTTGTAGAAGAGGTTGTCAACCCTGAAGTTGCTGCCCACAGGACAGGCCACCGGCTCCTGACTGACGACACGCGAGGCATGCAACGTGAGACAGGTGCCTATCTCGTCGGCGGCCATACGTGTGGTGAGCACCACCTGCGCTACAGCCGCTATCGACGGCAGGGCCTCGCCGCGGAATCCCATGGTGTGGAGCGAGAAGAGGTCGTCGGCCTTCCGTATCTTCGATGTGGCATGGCGCTCGAAAGCCAGACGGGCATCGGTCTCCGACATGCCACAACCATCGTCGATGACCTGCAGCGAGGTGCGTCCAGCATCGGTGACAAGCACACGGATGTTGCGGGCACCAGCATCGACAGCATTCTCCACCAACTCCTTGATGACGGAGGCGGGGCGCTGTATCACCTCGCCGGCGGCTATCTGGTTGGCAACGGAATCGGGAAGAAGCTGAATGATGTCGGACATGCTTGAGTTGAGAGTTGAGAGTTGAGAGTTGAGAGTTGAGAGTTGAGGGTTGAGAGATGAGAGATGAGAGTTGAGAGATGAGGGTTGAGAGTCTTCTATTTCTTCGTTATTTGTCAGGAACGGGAGAATGCGATGAGGAGGACAGAGGCAAGGAGGACGAGAATGACGGCAAGGAGCATGGGAAGACTCCAAAGCAACAGTCCCCTACCCTTCTGACGCTGCTTCTGAGCAGCAGAGAAAACACCGTGCAAATCGGAGGGTACGTAGGCGCTTGGCGGTGCCATGCCCAACTCCTGCCGTGCACGCTGCTCCACTTGCTCGAGCCGCTCCCGGCGGGCATCGATGTAGATAGGCTGATGGTTGAAGGCTCGTGGCTTATTCATCGCTTGTCTCTTGTGATTCCTTTTTCTTGCCACGCCAGATGAAGACATCGTCCCTGTTGAGCGGACGCACATAGTCATACCAGACAAAGCCCTTCAGCTCGCGCTTGTCGGGGGGAATCTGCGACATGGGGTACATCGTTCCTTCGGCCCGAGGGGTCCAGATGCGGCTCATCTTGCCCACACTGTCCATGAAGATTTTCAGTTCGTTGGTTTCCATGTACACCAGACCGACATAACTGCTGTCGGCCTTGTCCTCGGGATAATAGACGGTGAGGACATTATCCTTGGCCTGCGCCTCGTGGATGCGGCCTTCGGTAAAAAAGGCGAACATCTCCTTCGACGACACCTGGTTGTAGCATTTCTCCTTAGGTAGCTGCTCGATGGAGAAGGCATTGTCGATGACATGTGCGTGGTCGATGACAGAGTCCTTCATAAACACCTGTATCTCGTCGCCCACCAACTGCTGGTTCATGTTCCAGGTGATGGGGTCTTTGTACAAAGTCATGCAGGAGTCGAGCGAAGAGTAGACGAGGGAGTCGCACACGGCCTGTAAATCATATCTGTACGCGCGTACCTTATTATACGCGTGTAAGACGCGATAGACAGAGTCGGTATTGAGGTTATAAGAAAAGACCTTGATGGTGTCGGCGTGCATGAACAGCGAGTCACGCTGCGAGTAGTCGATGGCAAGGGCACGGTCGGTGCACACGGCATAGCCCGTGCTGTCCTCATAGTGGCCATAGTCGCACTGCAGGATGCTCTTGTTCACCGTGTCGTTGAAGATGACGTTGTTGAATGCCTCGCTGACGCCGGTCTTGCCATTGTGCCACACGCTGTCGCCTATGAGTGTGCGCCCTTCGTTGCGCAGCACGGAACGGTTGAGCAGTTCCGACTCCTCGGTGACCGTATTGTAGAAGCCCTTCTCTGAATAGATGTGACTCTTGCCCGACACGATGTCCGACGGCCCCACGATGTGTGCCAGCTTCGTCTGCGTGTTATAATAAAGCGAATCGGTGGTGAGGTGGAACTTCTTGTCTACCATGTCAACAGTATAGTAGAAAATGGCCATCTTCGTGTCGGTGTGATACTCGCCCCAGTCGCTGGTCAGCGTCGTATTGTTGTCGACGAGGCGTCCGCCGTTCTGGAAATAGCCCTGGTTCCAGATGCGGTCGTAATAAAGCTCATCGGTGAAAAGGGTGGTCTTACGGTGTTTGAGCACCACGTTGTCCTTGGCCTCCATCATCTGCTGGTTGCCGTCATAATAGCCTTGGTCGCTGGTCAGCGAGAGCGTGTCGCCCTGCACCATCCGCACATTTCCCCAGGCTTCGAAAGAATTGGTGGACTCAAAGAAGTTGGCGCTGTCGCAGTAGAGGCGTGCGCCGTCGTGTTCGAACTGCACGTTGCCGGTAAGCACCTGTGCATCGTTGTTGCGCCAGCGGTCGTAGCGCAGCTCGTCAGCATGGATGAGATAGACGCGCTTCGGGTCGTTCTGCGGCGGGGCAGCAGCGGGTTGCCATAATGTGGCAGCATAGGAGAACAACACACAAAGCACACAGAGAAGCATCGTGATGATGCTTCTGCTGTGTCTGTTCCTATCATCTTTCTGCTTCAAATCCCTGCCATTACAGAAATAAGTAACTATTCAAATTGATCCGTTTTCAGCAACGAATTTCACGAATTGCTGCGCGTAGCTGCTTGGCGCGCCCAAGACACCTCACGCCTATCGGAGCCAGCCCTCGTACTCAAACTTACAGTCGCGGTACTGGTCGTTGAGACGCACATAGGTGCTTTTGATCTTGTCCACCACCCACTTGTGCAGGAACTCTGCGCGCCGTTTCTCCATCACCACATCTTTCAACACCTGGAAATCCTCAGTGACGGTGGCGCGGTGGCCAGGAATCCTGTTCTTCAGCTTCACCACGGCGCAGACGGTCTTGCCCCGTGAATTGATCATGCTGAACGGAGCGGATATTTCCCCTACTTGCAAGGTCTCCACGGCACGCGCCACCTCAGCGGGCAGCTCCTGCATCTCAAAGCGTGAGGACTTCAGCTGTCCGTACTCGTTGCGGTTGGCCATCAGTCCGTGGTTGTTGCGCGTGTCCTTGTCGTCGGAGAAGAACGCCACGGCGTCCTCAAAGGTCCACTTCTCCGTCAGCTGGTCACGCAGCACCAACGGGGGCAGACCAGCCCGCACGTCGGTCACGATGGTATCGAGTCTTTCCAAGGCTGCGTTGACAGCTGAGTCGCTGACGATGGGCTTGCGCAGGATGTGGCGCACCTTGATCTTGTCGCCTCGCTTGTCGACGAGCTGTATGATATGGAAGCCAAACTCCGACTCCACAATCTTCGACACCTTGGTAGGGTCAGTGAGGTTGAAGGCCACGGCCGCAAATGCCGGGTCGAAGGTGGCACGTCCTTCATAGTCCAGCTCTCCGCCCAGGCGCGCCGAGCCCGGGTCCTCAGAGTAGAGGCGGGCCAGCGTTGAGAACGATGTCTCGCCGCTGTTGATACGGTCGGTATAGTTGCGCAGCTCGTCCTTCACACGGTTGATCTCCTCGGGGGTGATACGCGGGGTCATGGTCACAATCTGTACCTCCACCTCGGTCGGCACGTACGGCAGACTGTCGGCAGGCAGGTTGCTGAAATAACGACGCACATCGGCCGGGGTCACAGAGATATCCTCGACCAGCTTCCGCTTCATCTTCTGGATTTTCTGACGGTCGCGGAACTCCTGACGCATCTCCTGACGCATCTGGGCAATCGACTGGTGCTTGTATTCCTCCAAACGTTCGCGGGAACCATCGACCATCTCCAACCAGTAGCTGATCTGCTGTTCGACCTCCTGCGCCACGTCGTTCTCAGTGACCTCGATACTGTCGATATCCGCCTGATGGACGAAGAGCTTCTGCACTGCTATCTGTTCCGGGATGGTACAGTCAGGATCGCCCGACCACTTCACGCCCTCCATCGCAGCCTGCATACGCATGCTCTCGACGTCGGACTTCAGGATGGCCTCGTCGCCGACAACCCAGATGACCTCATCGATGATGCTCTGAGCGGGGACAACAGACACGATGGAATCGCCGGACAATGCTCCAGAGAGGCCAGAGGCAGGCGACACGGCGAGCCCCAGAAGGGGGATTGCTGCCAGAATGGGCAATATAAACTTTCTCGTTACTTTCATTTATGCTTATTTACTGTTTTCAAGACATCTTTGTTTACAGATACGGAATAGCGGCGGCGGAGGTCGTAGACCCAGGCTTTCTCAAGCATGTCCTGATAGTCGGCCACGACCTGGGCACGCACGTCGGTATAGTCCTCTGGCCCTTCCTGCAGCTT
>JAEEGH010026687.1_pt1 | contig 11489 bp, 5 predicted proteins | sample 9134181 | NCBI WGS metagenome assembly JAEEGH01 (sample SAMN16246544, study PRJNA631951) | gut metagenome | biome: gut microbiome; feature: rumen; material: DP-attached | host: Bos | place: Iran: Karaj | collected 2018-10 | reverse complement strand
ATGAAATCTATCGTGCCGTGAATCTCGGAATCCTCGAAATAGTGCTGACAGGTCTCGCTGTGGCTGTAGTAAGTGTCCTGGTACGAGAGCATCCTTACGCGCTTGAAGATGACACGGTTGCCCTTGTCCTGCCAGCAGACGGCACGTCCCGCAGGGCCCGAGTGATAGTAATCCAGCGCATTTTTCAGCGTCAGGTCCTGCACATAGGTGTTCCAGCCGCGGTTCAGCAGCGTGGCCGTCTTGCCGATACCCTCGTTCTCTACGGGCGGTGCGTTCATGATGATGGTACCCTCCATGCTCTCGCCAACCAGCGCAATGTTATGGCCGCCAATGGTCGTGAGCGTCTGTTCACCCAAGTCGTAAGTGCCGTTGGGAATCAGCACAAACAGTCGTTCCGACATCGTGTCGGCATTCTGGATGTTTGCCTCCTCAATGGCCTGAAGCAGACTCTGCACATCGCCTGCCTTCACCTTGATGACTTTGGATTTCGCCTCCCCGGAAAGACTGACGGAGAACAGCAATATAAGCGATAAAAGGGTGGTTCGGTTCATCGTTATTGAATTAAGTGTGGCAAAGATACGCCTTTTTTTGCGTATGAGCAAATTTTTCCTCAAAAAAGTGCACGTAATTCAAAAAAAAGATGTACCTTTGCACCCGCTTAACCGCAATCGGGATGTAGCGCAGTTGGTAGCGCACTACGTTCGGGACGTAGGGGTCGGGCGTTCGAGTCGCCTCATCCCGACAGCAAAAGCAAGGTGGCCGAGTTATCGACCACCTTTTCTATTCGGCGCTCTCAGCGCCATCCATACCCCCTGTTTTGTAGAAGGTAGGCAGCGTGCGCTGCCATCATGTTTCCCGCCCGCCGCCATGATTGGCAGCGGCCGCTGCCAATATTGTCCCCGGTCGCTGCCAACGAGCCGGGTACGGGTAAACTCCCGCTCGGGTACGGGCTAACTCCCTGTTTACTCCGTCCTTTCTTCCCGTCTGCGCCGTCCTTGCTCCGGCTTATCCAAGATGAAAAAGCCACGAAATCGTGTTAATAGTTGCAACTTTCTCGTAATTATGCCCAAAAAGTAGTATATTTGCAAACAGAATTTACAAGATGTTGCTATCTTTGTTGCCAAGTAAAGATTATGAAAGAGTTTAGCAAAAGATTTATCTACTTCATCTGCTCCGTGTCGGCGATGGGCGGACTGCTCTTCGGCTACGACTGGGTGGTGATTGGTGGCGCAAAGCCATTTTACGAGTTGTATTTCAGCATTACCGGGTCACCGTTGATGCAGGGTGTGGCAATGACTACAGCTTTGGTGGGCTGTCTGGTGGGAGCGATGGTGGCCGGAGCCGCTGCCGACCGGTGGGGGCGCAAGCCGCTGCTGATGGTGAGTGCCGTGCTGTTCACGGTATCGGCTGTCACCACGGGCCTGTTCAACGACTTCACCTTGTTCAATATTGCCCGTTTCATCGGTGGTGTGGGCATCGGCGTGGCGTCTGCCCTGTCACCCATGTATATTGCTGAGGTGAGCCCCGCGGAGATTCGCGGACGCATGGTAAGCCTCAACCAGATGACCATCGTGCTGGGCATCCTGGCGGCGCAGATTGTGAACATGCTGCTGGCACGCGACACGACGGTGGCCGAGAGTCAGGCGTGGAACGTGGAATGGGGCTGGCGCTGGATGTTCTGGGCCGAGACGCTGCCGGCAGGGCTCTTTCTGCTGATGAGTTTCTTCATACCCGAGTCGCCGGTGTATCTGAAGATGAAGGCCAACCCAAGCCTTCGTCAAGGGGGGAATGTTGAGTCACATCTTGGGGAGCCCAAGTACCGTCGCGTCCTGATGCTCGGCCTCGTCATTGCCGTGTTCCAGCAGTGGTGCGGTACGAACGTCATCTTCAACTATGCTCAGGAAATATTTGTGGGAGCCGGATTCAACGTCGACGGCATGTTCATCAACATCGTCATCACGGGTATTGCCAACGTGCTCTTCACCTTCGTCGCCCTCTACACCATCGAGAAGTGGGGACGCAGGACGCTGATGCTGCTGGGCGCTGGCGGCCTGGGACTGATTTATCTGGTGCTGGGCACCTGTTACTTCATGGGCATGACGGGCGTACTGATGGTAGCCCTTGTGGTAGCAGCCATCTCTGTTTATGCCATGACGCTGGGGCCAGTCACGTGGACGCTGCTGGCCGAGATATTCCCCCACCGTGTGCGTGGCGTCGCAATGGCTACGTGTACGTTTGCCCTGTGGGTGGGCTGTTGCACGCTCACTTTCTCGTTCCCGTCGATGAATGCGGCTTTGGGCAGCAGCGGTACGTTCTGGATTTACAGTTGCATCTGCATCTGCGCGTTTATCTTCCTTTTCCGCAACTGTCCTGAGACCAAGGGCAAGACGCTGGAGCAATTAGAAAAAGAATTGATCATCCAATAAATCATACGATTATGTCAGTAAAAGCCTGGAGGGAACTTGTAACGATCCCGACCTACGAAACAGGAAAGCCCGAGAAGAACCCGATGTTCATCGAGAAACGAGTCTATCAGGGCTCAAGCGGAGTGGTCTACCCCTACCCCGTCATCGAGTCCATCAGCGATGAGAAGACCGACAAGGAGTGGAAGGCCATCTATCTCGAGAACGAGTATATCAAGGTGATGATACTGCCGGAGCTGGGCGGCCGTATCCAGATGGCGTATGACAAAATCAAGCAGCGTCACTTCGTGTATTACAACCACGTCATCAAGCCTGCCTTGGTCGGTCTTGCCGGACCCTGGATTTCGGGCGGCATCGAGTTCAACTGGCCCCAGCACCATCGTCCCAGCACCTACCTGCCTGTGGATTCCACCATCGTGGAGAATGAGGATGGCTCCGTGACAGTATGGGTCAACGAGATGGAGCGGATGTTCCATCAGAAAGGAATGGCGGGCTTTACGCTGCGCCCCGGATGTGCCTATTTAGAGATTCAGGGCCGGGTGTCGAACCGCACGAACCTGCCGCAGACCTTCCTGTGGTGGGCGAATCCTGCGGTAGAGGTGAACGATGCCTACCAGAGCGTGTTCCCACCCGACGTAAATGCCGTGTTCGATCATGGCAAGCGCGCTGTGTCGAGCTTCCCCATTGCTACGGGAACCTATTACAAGATGGACTATTCGGCTGGCGTGGACATCTCGAACTACAAGAACATCTACGTACCTACGAGCTATATGGCCGTAAACTCGAAATACGATTTCGAGGGTGGCTACGAGAACGACACTCAGGGAGGCATGCTCCATGTGGCCTCGCATCATTTCTCGCCTGGCAAGAAACAATGGACGTGGGGTAATGGTGACTTCGGACGGGCATGGGACCGGAATCTTACAGATTCAATTGACAAAGAACAATTAACAATGGACAATAGCTCTAATTGTCAATTATCAAATATCAATTGTCAATTAAACCAAGGCTTCCGCCCCTACATCGAACTGATGGCGGGCGTGTACACCGAGAACCAGCCCGACTTCTCGTGGCTAATGCCTTACGAAGAGAAGCAGTTCGTGCAGTACTTTATGCCTTATCGGGAGCTGGGTGTTGTGAAGCAAGCCTCGAAGGACTTCATACTCAACATAGTAGAAGAAGGAGAAACCACCGTGCGCTTCATGGTGCTGGCCACATCGAAGCAAACCGTCAAGATTGAGTTAAGCAACAAAGAGGGAGAGACGTACTACAGTCAGACGGTGGCATTGTCGCCTGAGGAGGTCTTTGAGCAGTCGGTAGATGTAAAAGGCGTGAAGCTGAACGACCTGCTTCTGCAGGTAGGCAATTTGCGCTGGATGGCCGAGGATGACGAGATACGTCCGATTCCCGATGCTGCCGAGGCAGCACTATCGCCAGCCGACACGAAAACCAACGACCAGCTCTATCTCACGGGACTCCATCTGGAGCAGTACCGGCATGCCACATGGAGTGCCCTCGATTATTATGAGGAAGCCCTGCGGCGTGACCCCAATGACGTGCGCTGTCTGAACCAGACGGGGCTGTGGTATCTGCGTCGCGGACGTTTCCAAAAAGCGGAAAGCTATTTGAGGAAGGCCGTGAAGATATGGCAGAAGCGCAATCCGAATCCATACGACGGCGAAGCCATCTTTAATCTCGCGCTCTGTCTGAAATACCTGCATCGGCCCCAGGAGGCTTACGAGCTGTTCTGGAAGTCGACGTGGAACAAGGCCTGGGCAGATGCCGGCTATTTCGAAGCTGCCTGCATCAGCGTCAGCGAGCGGCGCTATGACGATGCCCTCGACGAGCTGAACCGCAGCCTGGTCTTCAACGGCTGCAACCACAAGGCCCGGGCACTGAAAGCCGCTGTGCTGAGGCTCCGGCAAGAGGCCAAGCAGAAGGGCGGTCTGCAGATGGGCAGCTCGAAAGAGCTCAACGAACGACTGGCACTCATCAAGGAGTCGCTGGCGCTGGACCACTTCAACTACGGCATCCGCTATGAACAGTATCTGCTGACAAAGGACAAGGACCTGCTTAACGAACTGAAACAGCTACTTCGCAAGAGCAGCCAGAATTACGACGAGCTGGCACTCGACTACGTCCAGGCAGGACTTTACGACGAGGCGCTCGACATCTGGATGATGGCCGAGAAAGAAAAGGCCGTGTCGCCTATGACCTATTACTATGCAGGATATGTGAAGACGAGGCAGGGAAAGCAGGACGAGGCCAAGGCCTGTTTCGAAAAAGCAGAGGCCACGAAGCCAGACTACTGCTTCCCCAACAGGCTGGAAGATGTACTGGCTTTGTCCTGTGCCATCAGTTCCAATCCCGATGGTGCCAAGGCGCCCTATTACCTCGGTTGCCTCTATTACGACAAGCGCCAATACGACATCGCCATCGAGAACTGGGAACGCTCGGCAAGGCTCGACCCCGACTTCCCAACCGTATGGCGAAACCTCGCCCTCGCCCGTTTCAACAAGCAGAACCGTCAGGAAGAGGCGGTGGAATATATGGAGAAAGCCTTCCACCTCGACGAGAAAGACAGTCGTAACCTGATGGAACTCGACCAGCTTTACAAGCATCTGCATCGTCCGCATCAGGAGCGTCTCGACTTCCTGCAGAAGTACCCGCGACTGATTCGGCAGCGCGACGACCTCGTGCTCGAAGAGATTACCCTGCTCAATGAGGTGGGGCGCTACGAGGAAGCCATGCAGAAGCTCGATGCCCACATCTTCCATCCCTGGGAGGGCGGCGAAGGCAAAGTACCTGCCCAGTATCAGATATGCCGTGTGGAACTGGCGAAGCAGGCCATTGTTGCCAAGGAGTACGACAAGGCCGTCAGCCTGCTCAGCGAGTGCCTCGAATATCCCCACCATCTGGGTGAGGGTAAGCTCTACGGTGCCCAGGAGAACGACTTCTACTATCTGCTCGGTGTCGCCTACGATGCCCTCGGACAGCAAGACAAAGCCGTCAGCTGTTGGGAAGAGGCGACGAAAGGCCCGCAGGAACCCGCAGCCGCCATGTACTACAACGATGCCAAGCCCGACAAGATTTTCTATCAGGGACTGGCCCTGTATAAACTGGGACGTGACGGCGAGGCCCACGGACGCTTTTATCGCCTCATCAACTACGGCAAGCAGCACATCTTCCGAAAACAGGTGATGGACTACTTCGCCGTCTCACTGCCCGACCTGCTCATCTGGGAAGCAAACCGTGAGGACGGATTTTCCGAGCTCGACACGAAGAACCTCATCCACTGCAAGTACATGCTCGCCCTCGGCTATTACGGCATGGGCGATGACGAAAAGGCTGAGCGTTATCTGGCCGAGGTCGAAGCCCTTGACAACAACCATCAGGGCATCCAGCAGTTCCGCACATTGATTACCGCCCGACTGTAGCGGTCACTGTTTAGGCAGTATCTGACCGTCGAGCATGTTGATGATGCGCTGGGCAAAGCCGGCATCACGCTCGGAGTGGGTCACCATCAAGACGGTGGTGCCGTCCTGGTTCAGTTGGGTCAACAGTTGCATCACCTCCAAGCCGTTCTTGGAATCAAGGTTACCCGTCGGCTCGTCGGCGAGAATCAGCTTAGGGTTCATCACTACGGCACGGGCAATGGCCACGCGCTGCTGCTGTCCACCGCTGAGCTGCTGGGGGAAGTGATGGGCACGGTGCGAGATGGCCATGCGACGCAACACCTCCTCTACCCTCGCCTTGCGCTCTTTCTTGGGCACGCCGAGATAGGTGAGCGGCAGCTCCACGTTCTCCTCTACGTTCAGCTCGTCGATGAGGTTGAAGCTTTGGAATACGAAGCCTATCTGACCCTTGCGCACCCGGGTGCGCTGGCTCTCCTTCAGCGAACCTACGTCCTCGCCGTCGAGCCAATAGCGCCCGTTAGTGGGGTTGTCTAAGAGGCCGAGGATGTTGAGCAGCGTCGACTTGCCACAGCCCGAAGGCCCCATGATGGCCACAAACTCACCTTTGTTCACTTCGAACGATACGCCCCCGAGGGCGACGGTCTCCACTTCTTCGGTGCGGAATACCTTCTGGATGTTTTCTAACTTAATCATTGCTTTATTCTGTTTTGATGTTGTTAATCGGATTCTCATTGGCAGCGAGCCAGCTTTGGGCGAATACCGCCAACAGGGAGACGACGAGGCAGAAGCCGCCTGCGGCTATGGGTATCCAGGGCGAGAGGCTGATGCGATAGCTGAACTGCTGGAGCCAGTCGCCGCCTAATTTATAGATAATAGGTGCAGCCACCACGAAGGCAACGGCCACATAGACCACGAACTGACGGAGCAGGCGACGGAGCACCTTGCCGTTAGAAGAGCCAAACACCTTGCGGACGGCCACCTCTTTGCGCCGCTGCTGAATGTAATAAGTGGACATGGCCAGCAGCCCGAGCATCGACACGACGAGAGCCACCACGGCAAAGACCGTCAGCAGGCGCATGATGCGTATCTGGCTTACAAACATCTGCCGCAGCATGTCGTCGCTGTCCTGACAACAGTCGGTATCCATCGGCATTTCGAAGATGCGCTCATAGCTATCCCTGATCTGCGCCACAGCCTGCTGCTTGCTGCCACGATACTTCACCAGCATCTGGAAGCCATCTTCCAAAGGCATCTCCGTGACAACAACGTTCTCGCCCCTGCCCGTAAGGATATTGCCTAAGTGGAAGTCGCCGATGATACCGTCGATTTGCAGCTGCTCACCGTTGAACATCATGCTGCGGGCATCGCTGGGCAGGTCTTCTGCCTCTAAGCATTTGCGAGTGACGAAGTTTCGCTCACCGTCCTTGCCAGTAGTGCCATAGTCGGTCAGCACGGGAATGTCGAGCATCTTCATCCAACCGGGGCTGTTCCAGAAAGTCTGGAACGAAATGACCTTCTCTCTTGTGTGGTTTGTTGAGTTGCTACCGCCTGTGAACGGGCTGCCCAAGCCTATAGTAGCTGTTTCCACAAAGGGCATCTTTTGTACCTCGCTGAACAGCAGACCGAGTTTCTTCATCATGCCAGACTCAGGAGCACGCACGATGAGCAGTCGCTCCGTGTCCCAGCCCAACGGTGCATTAATAAGATGGCGCACCTGCAGCCACATCGTCAGCGTCACGCCAATGACCGTGATGGTACACACGTGCTGCACAACGATGAACAGCCGCGAGAAATACATCTTTGAACGGCGGCGGAAGGTGCCGCGCACCACCTCAATGGGATGTGCCGACGAGATAGCCAATGCTGGCCCTATGCCGGCAGCAATGCCCAACAACAGGGTGAAGCCGACAATGGCCGATAGTGCCTGCGGGCGCAATAGGTCGGCAATTTGTATGATGTCGATGTCGCCACTGGTCACCTTGCTTTCCCACGAAGTGACGCGCTGGTTATTCACTAACCAGTTGACGTAGGGTTCGCTGACATACATGAGTACGACAGCTATCATGAGCGAAATCAGGCAGATCAGTATGCTCTCACCCATCAGCCGAGTGATGACAGCGCTGCGCTGCGAACCCAGCAGTCGGCGCATAGCCATCTCGCGCATGCGGAAAGTGCTCTGTGCCATCGTCAGGTTAATGTAGTTCATCACAGCGAAGAGCAGGATGACCAGGCCGGACAGCGTGAGCAGCCACGACAGCTGGTGATCGCCCTTGCTGGTGCCGTGATTGCCGCCTCGTTTCAGGAAGTACATCTCCTTCAGCGGATGCAGTTGCAGTCGGCAGGTAAATGACGATTCCTTCTTGAACAGCCAGATGCGCTTAGAGAGGAAGTCGTTGATGGCATCCTCCTTCTGGCGCAGGTTGCACCCCTCGCGTGCCAGCAGATAGACGCGGCACTGTCCGTAGCTGTTCATGGTCTCGTCCTTGAAGCGACCGCCGTTGTGGATCAGTACGTCGGCCATGTCGGTGCTCACCAGCACGTCACATTTCCTCATGTAGGTGTGGTTCAGCTGCGGCATCACGCCTGTCACCACAAACTGTAGCGAGTCGTTCAGCGTGACGTTCTTACCCATCGGGTCGCTGTTGCCGAAGAGCAGGCGGGCCGTCTCCTCGCTGAGGACGATGGCGTTCGACTGCTTCAGCACATGTTGGCGGTTGCCTAATGTCAGGGGGAAGTCAAACAGCTGGAAGAACGTGGAGTCGGCAGCCATCATCTGCACCATCTTCTTCTCCTGGTTGCCTATAGTGAGTTCGGCATCGTGGTTCAAGACGGCACACGAGCTCTCCATCTCAGGAAAATGGCTGCGCAGCAGCCCCTGCATGCACCAGTGGCAGTATTCGCCCACTTCGCCCTGACTTTCTGTGCAGATGCTGTAGATACGGTCAGCCTTCGCGTGCCACTTGTCACGTCCGAACTCCATCTGGGCATAGAGTGCAATGATGATGACAAAGGCCAGCGAGACACTCAGCCCGACAACATTGACAAGCGTATAGAGCTTGTTTCTCGATAGGAATTTCAGATAGCTCTTCATATATTATTCGTTTTTGATGCTGTTGACGGGGTTCTCGTTGGCGGTGCGCCAACTCTGGATGATGACGGTGGCGAGGGTGACGGCAGTGACGGCGAGCAGGGTCAAGGGGAAGAGCCACCAATAGATGGGCGTACGCTCGGCAAACGACTGGAGCCACTGACTGCCGATGAACCAAGCCACAGGGGCGGCAACGATGAAACTGCCTACGAGCAGCCACACATAACGGCAACTGAGCATGGTCAGGATTTCGGATGTGGATGATCCCATCACCTTGCGGATGCCAATCTCCTTGCGGCGATACTCCGTCTCGAACATCGTCATGCAGAACACGCCGATGAGCGTAATGATGAGACATATAACAGAGAAGATGAACACCTGATGAATAAAGCGGAACTCGTCCCGATAGGTCCTTTCAAGGCTCTCATCCAGAAACCTTATAACCGGCTCACGCTGTGCACCTAATTTCCTGAAGACATCCTTGATGGTCTGTCGCATCTGCACCTTATCGACACCTGCCGCCACACGCACGTTCACCACCCCGAAATCGTTACTCCAGCCTTGACTGAGGTAGGTCTCGCCAAAGATAACGAAAGCCAAAGGCGAATCGTTGTTATCGACGCGGGTAGAGGCGAAGCGCACATTTCGGCATACACCGATGACGGGCAGGTTGTCTTTCAGGAGCGGCTTGTCCATCTCCACCCAGTCCCACTTCCGGCGGGCAGCCTCATTGATGATGTAGCAGTCACCATCGTGCTCCGAGAAGTCGCGTCCCTCAATAATCTCAATACCCATAGTACGCAGGTAGTGCCAGTCAACAGGCATGGCTGTAAACTCTACATGGTGGTCTTTATCGCCACGGCCCCAACTCATATAGCTGTCGCTTGTCCCCAAGACGGACTGCGAGAAAGCGACATCTACCACTCCCGTCTGCTGCATCAGCTCTGAGCGCAAGGCATCCTGTTTCCCCCGCAAATCGCCAACGCCGGCAAATAAAATCTCGTCCTTATCAAAGCCATAGTCGGAATTAAAGATGTAGTGGCTCTGCAGGTAGAGGATGCCGATGTAGACTACCATGATGCTGGTGATGAGAAACTGTAGGCAGAGCAGGACCGTGCGCAGACGCCGCCCCCTGGGTGTCAGGCCGAAGGAGCCTTTCAGCACCAGAGCAGGCTGGAACGAGGTGACGTAGAAAGCCGGATAAAGCCCTGCAACGATGCCGATGCCGACGGCAGCCAACCCGATAATGGCCATCAGCACGAGGTGGTCGCCCAGGGCAAGGCTGCCTACGGTGAGTTCACCGATAAGTGGCCATTGCGACAGCAGATAGCTCACGCCGACTGCCAGGCCGAAAGCCAATAGCGAGGTAAGGACAGTCTCTGCCACGAAGGCTAAGCGTAGCGAGTTGACCGTGCTGCCGAGGACGCGCCGCGTATTGATGCTCTTGATGCGCATGGGACTTTCGGCCAGTGTGAAGTTCAGGAAGTTGACGGCGGCAATCATCAGCACCAACAGGCACGACAGCTGGAGTATCAGGTCAACCGCCTTGTCGCCTCTGTCCCCATCCGGGTCCACACCCGAGAACCACGTCTCGCTGACGGGTGTCAGCCGAAGTCTTAATTTGTCGCTATACTCGTTCTCGTCCCACCTGTCTTCCACACCTGCTTCGATAAACTTCTGATGTATTGCCTTCATCATTATTTGCGAAATGGTACGGCTAATGTCATCCTTGTCCACCTGCTGATTGATGCGGAGATAGCAGTGGTAGTTGTAGTTGTTGAAATTGTCCTTATTCTGGTCGCCCATACTGCCATAAACATAGTTTCCCACCGAACTGTTCTTCGGGAAATCCTCGTACACGCCACGGACCCACAACTTTACATTGTCATCCGAAGTAGCGAAGTAGCGGCCTACTGCCTGTGTCGTACCAAAATAGCTCATTGCTACCGAAGCGGGAATGATGACGCCCTCATGGTCATCATCCGTCCACGTCAGTTTCCCGTCAACCAGTCGCGGAGCCAGTACGGCAATGGCATCGTTGCTGACATAGTTAGCTTTCACATTGAAGTCCTCATCGCCTTTCTTGAAGACCCATGGCTGTACGTGTGTCTCAAACAGTGCCATCCCTTCCACCTGCGGTAGCTTGGCCAACTCGTCGGCCATCAGACGGTTCACAAGAGCCTGCCACCCTTTGTCGTTAAACATGGACGGCACTTCCACACGATAGAGATGCTCGTAGTTCGTCAGCCCACGATTATAAGAATGGTTATACGTCACTTGCGTCAGGAACAGATAGCAGGCAGCAAAGGCCACCGTCAGTCCGATGAAGTTCAGCACCGTCGCCGTCTTGAAGCGGCGGGCCATATACCAAAGGCTTCTTAATATTTCTTTCATACCATTATGATTTTGCTGATGCAAAGTTACGCCATAAAAACGAATCCGCCAAGGCTTGCGGCCCTGGCGGATGCAGATTGTCTAATTATTAGACAGTTCGATGTATGATTATTTGACACTCCTACTTCTTAGCCAGATAATAGTCCGGGGTGTTGGACAGGGATTCTA